>WBZX01001057.1_pt1 | contig 22041 bp, 14 predicted proteins | sample 5204211 | NCBI WGS metagenome assembly WBZX01 (sample SAMN12344362, study PRJNA552823) | activated sludge metagenome | biome: Activated sludge suspended growth; feature: Nitrification reactor; material: Wastewater; isolation source: activated sludge from nitrification reactor of wastewater... | reverse complement strand
TGTCGAGCGGTGAAAGTCTTGAAGCGTCGCAGTGTCTCACTGAGATTTGGAGCTTGCACGATGCAGTGCAGATGGTTCTCCATGATGACATAGCCAAAGAGTTGGAGTTGTGCATTCTGCTGCAAGTATCGCCAAGAGTTCAAGATGATGTCCACGGCCCATGGATGGATGAAGACGGGCATCCAGGCCACGATCGTACAGGTGCAGTAGTAGGGGTATTCTGTTTCGAAAATGCGATAGCGACTGCGAGGCATGGCAATGAATTCTCGTCCCCGGTCTCCGACCGGGGATGGGGTGTATGTCCGGCTCCGCCGGTATGAGATCAAGTGTTTGTACTTTAGTTTGGAATAGTGATAAGTGCAAAACGTTAATGATTCTGACAGACTCCCGGCGGAGCCGGTGATGCAGTGTGTCCCCGGTCGGAGACCGGGGACAAGATGCAGTGCTACGCAATTACGGCAGCTTCGCTGCCAGTTCTTCTGAGACCTTTCCCGTGCCTTTGCACTTGGGGTACTTGGTGCAGCCGAGGAAGTAACGGCCGCGGAACTGTCTTAGTTTCATCGGGCCGCCGCATTCGGGGCAGAGTTCGGTGATCTCGACGTCGGGCATCTCCTTCTTCGGTGGAGGAGGAGGGAGAATATCCTTCAGCTTCTCTTTGAGATCTTCCGGAAGTGGTTTGGCGTTGCGGCACTTGGGGTAGGCGGCACAACCTAAGAACGGGCCACGTGGGCCTTTTCGTACAGCCATCGGGCCGCCGCACTTGTCGCAACTCACGCCGGTATCGATGGGCTTCATCGGGTTGCCGTCTTTATCGACATCCTGAGCGTTCTTGCATTTGGGGTAGCCGGTGCAGGCGAGGAACGGGCCACGTTTGCCTTCACGAAGCACCATCGGCTTGCCACACTTCTCGCAGACGTGTTCGGTCTTCTTCATGGCTGGAACGGGTTGTCCGTTGTCGCCCATGTTCATGATCATCTTGCATTCGGGGTAGCCGGAGCAGGCGAGGAACTTGCCGTACTTGCCCATGCGTTCGAGCATCGGCTTGCCGCAGTCGGTACACTTGAATTCGGTCTCCACCACACGTGGGCCATCTTCACCTTCGCCAGGCTTGATGTACTTACATTCAGGATAGTTGCTGCAGCCAGCGAACTTGCCCATCTTGCTCCAGCGGATGATGAGCGGGTTGCCACACTGGGGGCACTTCTCGCCAGTCTCGATGCCCTTGATAGGCTCCATCGATTCTTCCGCCGTCTTCAGCAGTTTGTTGAAGGGCTGGTAGAATTCGTCGAGCACATCGCGCCAGCCGATCTTGGCGTTTTCGATGCCGTCCAGCTCGTCTTCCATGTGGCTGGTGAACTTGACATCGATGATCTGAGGGAAATTCTTGACCAGCGCATCGGTGACGACCATACCGAGTTCTGTAGCGAAGAAACGTCGCTCTTTTAGCTCAACATAGCCTCGTTCCTGAATCTTGCTGATGATGCTGGCGTAGGTACTGGGTCGGCCAATGCCTTCCTTTTCCATTGTCTTCACCAGTGATGCTTCGTTGAAACGGGCAGGGGGCTGGGTGAAGTGCTGGGTCGGGATGAGTTCCATCAGCGAGAGGGGGTCTTTCTCCTTCATCGCTGGCAGAATCGCATCTTCCGACTTGCCCGGAGCGAGTACCTTGCGGTAGCCGTCGAACTTCAGAATCTTGCCCTGGGCTTTGAAGAGTCCCTTGCCCTTGGCTGCTTCGATTTCGACGTTGGTGACGGCGAAGACAGCCGGTGTCATCTGGCTGGCGACGAAACGTTTGTATATCAGCTCATAGAGTTTGAACAGTTCCTGCGGAATCTTGTCACGAAGCTTGTCTGGGGTCTGTGCCAGGTCAACGGGGCGAACTGCTTCGTGACCTTCCTGTGCCGACTTGCCTGAAGTATAGGCATTAGGGTTCGCGGGCAGGTAGGGCTTGCCATAGTGGTTCTCGATGTGCTCGCGAACCGCCTTGAGCGCATCATTACTAACGCGCACACTATCCGTACGCATGTAGGTGATGAGAGCGGTGCTTTCACCCGCGATATCGACACCTTCGTAGAGCCTCTGGGCGGCCATCATGGTGCGCTTGGCGGTGTAGCGCATCCGGAGCGCGGCCTGCTGCTGCATGGTGCTCGTGGTGAATGGAGGAACTGGCTTCTCCTGGCGGTCCTTCTGTTCTATCTTCGAGACGCTGCAGCTGTTCTTGTTGATCTCGCCCACGATGGTGTTCGCGGTATCGCCATCGCTGACTTCGAACTTTTTGCCATCCCATTGGCTCAGTTCAGCAGTGAAGGCGCCATCAGGCATCTCTTCGACGAGTTGCAGGGCGGGCATCGGTGCTGCTTCTTCGCCTGCTTCGGTTGCACCCTCGGCCTCGACGGGATCGTTCTCGTCGTCATGTTTGCCAGCGTTCTTGTTAGCAGCCTGTTCCTTCTGCTTGGCCTCGGCATCGCGAAGCTTCTTGAAGAAGTCAGGCGCGACCTTGGCAGCGAGATCAACGGGCATGAAGGTGCCGGTGACCTTCCAGTATTCTTCGGACTTGAAGGCCTGGATTTCCCGTTCCTTTTCGACGATGAGGCGAACGGCGACCGACTGCACGCGGCCAGCGGTAGCGTGACGGGTGATCTTCTTCCTTAATAAGGGGGAAAGCTGGTAGCCCACCACGCGGTCGAGAAAGCGGCGGGTTTCCTGGGCTCGCACCAGATCGTCGTTGATCGCCCGGGGCGTGGTGAAGGCTTTCTGCACCGCGGTCTTGGTGATTTCGTTGAAGGTCACTCGCTGAACCTGATCATCACTCAGGCCGAGCGATTCCTTCAGGTGCCAGGCGATGGCTTCCCCTTCACGATCCGGATCAGGCGCCAGGAAGACCATCTTGGCCTTGGCTGCCTGCTTCTTCAAGCCGTTGATGAGGTCGAGGCGGTCGGGCAGGTCTTGATAGGTGGCAGACCAGCCGTTCTCGATGTCGATGCCGAACTTCTTCATGGGCAGATCGCGGACGTGGCCCTTGCTGGCGGTCACTTCATAATCTGGCCCGAGGTACTTGCCGATGGTCTTGGCTTTGGCAGGTGATTCGACAATGACGAGGTTCTTGCCGGTGCCGCGCTTGGCCTTGGGTTCTGCTGCCACTTCGGGAGCAGCTTCCACAACCTTCTTGGTGGCTTTCGCTGGAGTCTTGGCCTTGGTCGCTGCCTGCTTGGTAGTGGCTTTGGGTGTTGTCGTCTTGGGTGTTGCTGTCTTGCGGGTAGCCATAATCGGCACCTCATTAATATTGGGGCAGAGACTGGGGCAAGCCAGGAAGGCAAGGTGTCTGCTCTGCTAAAGGTCATTGGTATAGAAGGCAGTCAAGGGGTTAGACAAGGGTTAGGGGCGAAAGTGTGAAAATAGCTGGGTCACTGAAAGGTGTTGTTCGTCGTCGCAAAGTCGCTACAATTCTTACACTTAGGGTAAATTGCCCTCTTATAATGCATCCAGGCGTTGCTGTGATGGACTCAGCCGTCTGGACTGTGTGGTTTTCTCTGAGAAGGTGCTGGATATGCCATCGAAGGCCATGAGTTATTTTCGCAAGCATCAGAAGGTAATTCTGGCGCTGATCACCATTGGTACGATGTTGATTTTCATCGTAGGTGATGCAGTGCAGGCCGTCAGTCGAGGTGGATCTGGCGGGGGTTTCTTCGGCTGGGTTCGGAATGTCTTCGGCGGATCGCAGGAAGATACGGTCTATCGTGTATCAGGCACTAACTACAACACGGATGCGATTCAAAAGCTGCAAGCACAGCGGGCATTTGCTAACGACGTGTTGAGTTCAGTTGCCAGTCTGGGTGAACGTCGGTATTTGGAAGGCTTGGGATTTCAGGAAGCGGACTTTACCGATCAGCAAAAGTTCCAGACCAAGCTCTTCGAAATGATGGGGAAGGACCCTTCTATCGCTGAAGCACGTGGCAATCGAGACAATGCATTGCTCAACCAGATTCGCCCATCCGTGGCTGTCTTCGGTGCAATTGGAGCAGGTGAAGATCCTCAGTCGATCTCCGAATTCCTGCTGATGAAGTCACGAGCCAATGATCTAGGCGTGACTGTTACCAATTCCATGATCAAAGATGATCTGCTTAAGCTCGGCATGGGCAAAGTCACTCTCGACGAAATCAACGCCATGGTACGCAACACTGCCCGTCAGCGTGGTCAGCTTGACATGGCCAAGCTGGATACGGTGCTGGGCGTGCTGGCTGATGAAGTGCGTGTCAGCATTGCCAAGAATGTAGCAGGAGAAGACATCTCCCAGGCGTTCGCTGAGATGATTGCCAACCGAACGCGGCAGCAGTTGCGTGATCGTTCACGTCCTTCACAGGTGACAGTGGCTGACCTCTGGAACAACTATGTCGATGTCAAAACCAACCTGAATGTGGGCATTCTTCCCATTAAAGTGGAAGACTTCATGAGCCGTGTGGGCGAACCAACGGAAGCAGAAAAGCTGGCCCTCTTTGAGAAGTACAAGAAGGAGTATCCCAGTTCAGAGAAGGATACTCCAGGCTTCAAGATCCCACCACAGTACCGCATCGGCTTCGTGTTTGCTGACATGAAGGAAGGTGGCCCGGCCTACAAGTACTACCGTGGTCAGGTGGAAGCCTGGGATAAGCTCGCACCTCTGAATGCTCTGGCTGAGCTTGCTAAAGCCTACGAAGACAAGAAGGATACCTACCGCACTCTCCAGCCTTACATCGAGTTTGCTGTCAACAAGTTAGCCAACAGCCCATGGGTACGGGTGTACTTCTGGCAGGCACAGAAGAACCAAGAGCAACTCGTCAGCACCATTGGTCACTTCGGTCTGGCCATGACTCAGGTAGCCACCTTATCGCCAGCGAATGCGTTCGCGATGAATCTGATGGGCGAGGTGGTTCCTGCTGAAAACAACAAACTGATTGATGCTGTCTCGAAGGCAGTAGCAGTTGCTGCCAGCCCCATTGGGGAATTGCAGCATGCTGCCAAGGTGCGTACCGGAGCCAAGGAAGTGTTCGTGCCCTTCAATGTGGTAGCGAATGCTCTCATCGAACAGCGTCTAGAGAGCAAGAGTAAGGAGTACCTCGGGAACGATCTAGCTGAACTGACCACGATCCTCAGTGACTATGCCAAGAAATATGGTGAATGGCGAGGCAAGGTCGTTCGCAAGCAGGCCAATGCTGCCACGCCTCCTCTCTATAACGATGAAACCAAGCAATCGCTGGCTGATTACATCACCAAGTTCGCTTCAGCCCGTGGTTTGACATACTACGAAACCAAGGATCTTCGCAGCAAGCAGGATCTGTTGAACGAACCCGGCGAGCGACTGCTGAACACATTCATCAAGCCGCTCTTCTACGATCCGAGCGAACGTGCTTCCAAGCGACAACTGGAAGACTATGTCCGCTTTGCCTTGGTACAGGACGATCTGAACGGCCGCAAGCCTAAGGTCTTCGATGCCAATAACACCACCGTGTATGATTCCACTCGCAAGAACAAGGAACAGGCGCTCTACTGGGTAGCTGAAGCGACCGAGCCTCGTACGCCTGACTTCAAGGAAGCAGAACCTGCAGTCACTAAGGCATGGAAGTTGGAGAAGGCCCGCACGCTGGCTGACGACGAAGCCAAGAAGATCATGAAGGAAGTCGCTGCTGCTCCGGATAACTACCGTAAATTGTTTGACATGAAGGGTTACACCCCTGGCCAAACGATTGCCCGTTACAGTGAGCCTGAGATCAAATCGTTCTCCAGCGTACCAACCTATCTGCCAGCCAAGATGCCACCGGTGCTGGATAACGAACCGAGTGATTTCGTGAATCAGGCACTGGAAAAGCTCAAGAAGAAGGGCGACATGACGGTCATCCCCGACAAGACGAAGTCGGTTTATAACCTGATCTATCTGTCTGACCGTTCTGAACCCCGCACCAGCAATCCACTGGATCTGGAAGCATTCCACAATGAAGTAATCCGCCCTTCAACAGGCCGGCAGATGACCGTGGAAGGCATAGGCTTCCGCGACTTTGTAGCCCAGGTGAAGAAGGGTGTCGAGCAGAAGAACTGGCTCGATTACCTCAAGGGAGCTACCAAGATGAACGAGGAACTCTCGAAGAACCTGGGTTCACGCAATCGGTAGTTTGAGATGTTAGAGATGGAAACTGACCGTCCGTTGCAAGTGATTGCAACGGACGGTCTTGTTAGTGATAGTGGGCGAGTAAACAGATTGTGGAGTGTATCAACTTTGGCATTAGCGTGGGTAAATTGTTACTTGCGAGGTTTCCAACGAATAAGTTCAAGCAACTTGTTGCTATCCTTCAGAAACTCAGATGACTGCTCGTTCTTGTAACAGTTCTCTGCCCATCCGGAAAGATATCCAACTACGGTGAAGCCTCGGCCTGATCCGTATGCATCCAACCATGGGGGAGGAGCACCCGCTTCCACTATCACATCGTCTGGCTTGGTCCAGGGAACCAACTCGCCAGCTTCTGCTAGCAGTGGCACATTGTTTTCTATTTGCGAAGCAGCAACGGGTGGCTGTGCATCGAACACTGAGCCTTTGCCACGCAGGGCAACAATGTGAGTTAACCCTGGCCGGGTAAGCGTTTTGATGATGGATCGATCCAGTTGAGCATCATGCTCGAGAACTTCAACTGGCTGATATTCTCTGGGGATATGCTCAATCAACTTAATGTTGTGTGGGCTATTCCACGGTTCATTAAGCCGGAACTGATTGTACAGATCTTCATAGCCCAGTTGAGGCAAGATCATCACTCGCCAGCTCAGAAGCGGTTTTTCGGCTCTATCGCGAATGACATATTGTGGTAAATGACCATGTTTCTGGTCGTATGCCTTGAGGGCTTCAATGATCTGAAACATGTTGTGTTTGCGGCTGGCGATGCCATGAGTATCAACGATGTATTGAGCGAGTGATACGCCAAACATGCCTGCCAGTACAAACGCAAGGCCAGCAATGTCTGTCACACGAGAAGGCACACACAAATGCATGGTGAGCCAGACGATGAGCAAGCAAGCAAACGCAAACAGATCAATGTGGCTGATTCGGTAGCTGTAGATCAATAATCCCAGACACAACATCATCGCTACAAAAGCAAGAAATCGAGGCTGAGGGGTACTGACTTTTGCTAACCTCATATCAATGCCACCACGGTGATGCGTGATGACTACCAACTATTGTGTAGTCATCACAAGCCTGATATTACCGTGTCAGCAGCCCCTCTGGAACAGTCACCTTGCTGTCTTTGAGTTTTTGCCCAATCGTTGCACCTAACACCACCGCGGCGTGTTGGGGGGAAACCCGTTCTTCCCGCTTCCCGGGGGTGATGGGACCGCCGAAGAAGATGAGGGGGACGTGGGTATCATAGGGGTGGGGCGAGCCGTGGGTGGTGCCAGTGGTGTATTTGCTGACGAAGTGGTAGGGCTTGAAGATCGGCATAACGTCACCCGAACGATCCGGTACAAAGCAGCGTTTGGTCATCTCGCCAAACTCGGAGAGGGGAGCACCTGATAGTAGTTGCGAGCGGGTTATGACTTCCTGCACATAGGGCCTTTTCAGGAACCACTGAACCACTGCTGCTTCCACTTCGGCTTCGGTTTTCCCCGATTCCCTGAGTGTACGATGATCGAAGTAAACACCAGCGCCGCTGAGTGCCAGTATCCATTGGCCAGCCGTCTGGAACTGGCCTTTCATGAAGAACTCGAGTTCTACGATTTCCTTGGTGATAACGACACGGTCTGCTGCATGGCCCTGCATCCGGGCGACCTCCGGGTTCGGGCAGATACCGTGGTCAGCCGATAGTGCCAGGACGTAGTTCTCGCGGCCTACATGCTTATCGAGGTACTTGATCATGTCAGCCATGATCGCATCGCTTCGTAGTGTGATGTCCAGCACTTCGTGGGAATCTGGTCCCCAGTTGTGACCAACGGCATCGTTAGAGGAGTAGCTCACTACGAAGTAATCAGTAGCATCCCGTTGGCCGAGCTTTTCATTCTCCATGACAACCTTAGCAGCTTCCCAGGTGAGATCGTTACCAAACGGGGAGTTGTAGACCGCATCAAAGAACTTCTGGCCGATCTTGGTATCGCCGCCCGTCATCGGGTGAGGGAAGGTACGGCCTTGTTTGGTACCGGTGCCTTCGCCGATCATGTTGTCTTCGCCTGCATAGGCGGAGTAGTTAATATCGGTGCGGAAGTAGGTCCAATCTTTCCCGAACCACCTGTCAGCGTAGTTAGTGTCATTGAACTGCTGCATGTATGTGGGCAACTTATCGGTGTAGCGGTTGGAGGTGACGAAGTTGCCTTCGTTGTCATCGTACCAGTAACAGATGTCGGCCTTCATGCCGGTTGGTAGCACGCCGCCACGATCTTTCAGCGAAAGACCGATGACTTTGCCTTTGCTGTTGGTCGCCGCTTTGACATAGTCGCCCAGTGCCGGAACGAGAAGCCGATCAGGTGCGCCGCCAGCAGCCTTGCCCGACTTGCTCTTGGCACCTTCGGGAACCATCTTGTATCGCTCTCCCTTCGTGGCACAGTAGACGTAGCCTGGGACAGAGCGGTCATACCAGTCGTTCTCGATGATGCCATGCTGTGATGGAAGGCAACCAGTGCCCAGGGTAGCGTGGCCAGCACCGGTGACGGTCATCGAATAGGGGTAGTGACAGTTAGCAAACCAGGCTCCTTCGGTGGTGAGCTTGTTGAAGCCGTCTTTGCCGAAGAGAAAACTCCATTTGCTGACATAGTCGCCCCGCATCTGATCGAACACGACAAGGATTAGCAGCTTGGGAGCCTTCGCCACGGGCTTGGCAGGGGTGTTTTCAGAGATCGCCAGCAACGGGAGGACGAGGAGCAGAGCAATCAGGACGAATCGCATGGCAAGAGACATCAGCTGTAACCTGGCTCGAGGGAGTGATACTAAGAGGTTACGAACCGAGGCGAGACTGCACAAGAATACTGGGTGAAGAAGCACGGGGAAGGGAGTAGGGAATGGGGAGTTGGGAATAGGGACTTCAGCTACACCGAGGGCATGATTTCTCGGATGGGTACTTCCCATTGCCCTAAGCCTGCTTTGACGACAGCGATGCCTCGACTTTGATCGACACGAACAATCTGGCCGGGTTGGTCGAAGCGTTCGACGCTGACGGCGGTGCCGGGCTTCAAAGTGTTGCGGAAGAGGTTGAGTTTTTCTTCCAGTGCCCGCTGCTTATCGAGTGCTGACTGCTTCAGTTCGTATTCGATTCGTTTCTTGTCTGCTTCCACCTCAGCCAGATGGGCTTCGTGACGAGCCTTCTCGGCTACTTCTCTTGCGGCTTGCAACTTCTCCAGTTCACTGGTGCTGCGTTCACGTCGTTTTCGGAGGTAGTGCTGGGCTCGTTTCATCAACTCCTTAGGCAGTTCCAGCCGACGAGCAATCTGCAGGGCACAACTGCGCCCAAACTGACCGACGAGCAAGCGATAGGTGGGGCGAATGGTTGCTACATCAAACTCGACGGCTGCGTTCTCGGCACGTTCATTGTGGAAGGCGTAGGTCTTCAGTTCGCCCAGGTGCGTCGTCACCATGGCCAGGCACTTCCGCTGGTTCAGGTAATCGAGGATTGCACGACCGAGGGCTGCTCCTTCAGTCGGGTCGGTGCCTGCTCCCATCTCATCGAGCAGCACCAGGCTGTTTTCGTTGGCTTGCTGTACGATGTCGCGAATGCGGGTGATGTGCGAACTGAAGGTGCTGAGCGACTGTTCGAGGCTCTGCTCATCACCAATGTCAGCCAGCAGATGGTCAAGCATGGGGACCGTGCTTCCGGGCTGGGCAGGGATATGCATGCCGGATTGTGCCATCAGGCATAATAGACCGACCGTCTTGAGGGCAACCGTTTTGCCACCGGTATTGGGGCCGGTGATGACCAGCATGTCGTATTCGTGGCCTAGCCTGACATCGATAGGGACGACCGACTTCGGGTTGGCTTCGGTACTTTGATAACGGAAGAGATGGAGAAGCACCGGGTGACGAGCGGAACTGAGCCAGAGCTTACGATCGTTGGTAATTCGCGGAGGCGACATCTGGTATTCGAGACTGTATTTAGCGAGCGACTGTATCACATCCAACTGGGCCAGCACATCGAGTGCGATCTTGAGTGGCTTAGCGACTTGGGCGATCTCAGCGGTCAACCGGCGAAGCACCCGGGCGATTTCCTTCTCTTCATCCACCTTCACCAGCGAGCGTTCAACATTCAGGTTGGCGAGTGCTGCTGGCTCGACGTAGACCGTATCGCCGGTGGCACTGGTTCGATGGACAATGCCTGGCACCTTCTGCCGATGGTTGATCGCGACCGGCAAAACATAATGGTCACCCGAGAGAGTCGCATTGGGAAAGCGAAGGGCCGAGCGGATGACATTGTCACGCAGGATGCGTTTGAGCTCCTGCTGTACCCGTTCGTCAATCTCATGCAGTCGATGACGAACTGAACTCAACTCCGGGCTGGCCATATCGAGTACATGACTTCTCGCATCGATCGAGCCTTCAATGGTTCTGGCCAAGGAGCCGTTGTCTTCCACTTTGGCCAGCAAATTGATGAGGTGGTTCCAGCGAGGCTCCAGCTTCATGCGGTAACGGTAACTGGCCCCGGTGGCAGCCAGCACTTCCCGCACCTGGTTCAATTCGGTAGCGGTGAGACTGCTGCCTATGGATGCCCGACGAAGGAGCAGCCGAATGTCGCTGACCCCGGAGAGGGGCGGGATGTGCTTGGCACTGAGGGCTTCAGTCATCTCGGTGACGAGATGGAGCTGATGCGTGATCCGTTCGATGTCTTTCAGCGGTTCGAGCTTCTGAACCAGTTCCTTACCGAGCGAGGTGACCGTGTAGCCAGCTACCAGGTCACGTACTTTGCTGAATTCCAGGAGATTGAGGGTGTGTGGATCCATGGCAGGTGTTAGTTCAATCGCCAATCGGTGCCGGTGCCACGGTCTTCGAGAACGATGCCCATGTCGCCTAGCCGTTTGCGAATCAGATCGGTTTGCTCGAAGAGTGCCTTCTTGGTCGGGTTGGTCTTCTCGGTGATGAGTTTGGCTTCGGTTCGCAGGTTGTTTCGCAGATCAATGAGCAGTTGCATGAGTCCAGCCACCAGTTTGTCGTCGCCACCGAGCGTTGCTGCTGTGGGCGCTTCAAAGAACAGGCCCAACAGGCTGCCGATCTCGAAGAGCAGGTTCGCCCCTTCGGTGAAGGCTGCAACATCTTCCGTCTTCCGGCTGGCCGCATCTTCGAGCTTGGCATTGTCAGCGAACTTGTTGAGGGTGGTCAGCAGTTCAAAGAGCACTGCAGTCGCGCCGCCGGTATTGACATCATCATCCATGAACTCGATGAAGCGATCGTGGAGCTGGGACAGTTCAGGCAGAGCAAAGGTTCGCTTGGAATAGCTGGCTGGTGCCGTGAAGCTGTAGAACGACTTGGCGGTGATGCGCTGTACACGTTCGGCAAAGCGAATGAAGCCGTGGAAAGCCTTGCGAGCCGATTCGAGACCACTGGGAATAGGCGTGGCAGCGTTCTTGGGGTCCCATTCACCAAGATCAATAGGCGAACGGTAATGGGTGTTCAGGATGAAGAATCGCAGGATCTCGCCGCTGACATGTTTGAGGGCATCAACCACGTTCAACACGTTACCAATCGAGCCAGCCATCTTGCCGCTGCTGAGCTTGAGCAAGCCGTTATGCATCCAGACCTGGGCGAAGGGCTTATCGGTATCAGATTCCGACTGTGCCAGCTCGTTCTCGTGGTGTGGGAACTGCAGATCAAGTCCGCCACCGTGGATGTCGAGCGTTTCGCCGAGGAGGGCCTGGCTCATCACCGAGCATTCGATGTGCCAGCCGGGCCGACCCGGGCCCCAGGGGCTATCCCATGAAGGTTCGCCAGGCTTGGCTGCTTTCCAGAGGGCGAAGTCGCCGGGGTTTCGCTTCTTGCCTGTGATTTCAATGCGAGCGCCTGCTTCCAGTTGTTCCGGATCTCGGTTGCAGAGTTTGCCATAGTCGGCATCCTTGGTGATGTCAAAGTAGACGTCACCTTCAGCAGCGTAGGCGTAGCCCTTCTTGATGAGCCGATCCATCATCGCAATCATGCCAGCGATATGCTCGGTGGCACGGGGGAAGGTATCGATGCCAGTCACGTTCAGCTTCTGCAGGCAGACGTGGTAGTCAGCGGTCATCTTCTCCGCCAGCTCTTTCACCGTCGTCTTCAGTTCGTTGGCCCGCACGATGAGCTTGTCATCGACATCGGTGATGTTGACGACCCATTTCACCTGGTAGCCACGGTAAACGAGGTAGCGCTTAACGGTATCGAAGATGATCGGGCCGACCATGTGGCCGATGTGGCTGGGCTTATAGACCGTGGGGCCACAGACATACATCGTCACCAGTTCGCCGGGCGATTTGTGGAACTTCTCCTTGCGGCGGGTGAGCGTGTTATAGAGATGCAAAGGCATGTGCGAAGGTTTCTCGATTCAATGGCAATACAGCCGGCTAAAGCCGGTACTCCAACAGATGATATGCAGGATATGTACGATTCTGACAATAGGAACTGATCAGCTCGTCTTCCCCGTCAGGCAAGCCCAAGCCCATCGGACGCCTTTTTCGGGGAGGAAGGAGAAGCAGCCTGCCAGCATGACGGTTCCGAAGCCGCCCAGGCCCATGAAGACGCCGATGCCGGCGTGGAGCATGACGGCGAGGAAGATCATCCAGGGGCGGAGATAGCGGTTCCAGATCAGGAAGGGGAAGGCGATCTCGAATCCGAGTGTCATGTAGGTCGAAACGAAGGTGAAATAGTGCCAGAACCATTCGCCGTAGCGGGTGTCGGCAAGCCAGCCGATGTCGATGCCTTCATTGAAAAGGGGAGCGTTCATGGTCAGCCAGGTAGCTAAGCCGTTCCACCAGGTGTGGCCTTGCAGCTTGGCGATACCTGCAATAAAGTAAACCACGCACATGTGGATTTGCATGAGCCGTAGCGCGAGCGTGGCAGACCACATCGGTTGCACAGGCCCCAGAGTCCATTTGCTGCGGCGCTGGGCCAGATATCTATCGATAGAGAGAACGCTGCCACATGGGCTGATGCAGAGGTAGAGCATCATGAAACTGACCATGGCATCCATGCCGAACCAGATCATCATGGATCGATGAATGTAGCTGAGATGGAACGCCCAGGAGAGGATACCCGTTACCCGCGTGCAGAAGCCGATGGTAAATAATCCGATGACGACGATGCCTGCGTAGTAGATCGTTTTGATCCAGAGCGGATCATTGACGAGGAACCAAATCGAGAAGCCATGCCGTTTCATGGCTCGTTCGCGGACAGCAGCGAGGTCGATCTCGTTTTGTAACGCATCAGGGGAAACCTTGTACTTGGGGTGATGTTTGAGTTCGTAGAGTTCCGTAAAGGTCTGCTCATCCATCCAGGCATGAGGCCCAATAAAGTCGAGAACGCTATTCACACACGACAGGTGGATGTAGAAGAGAACGCTGCCGACCATGATGCGGATGATGCCGAGGACGATAGGATCGCGGGGTGTGAAGAAGAAGCGATCCCAGCCACGGACGACAGCACCGGGCAAGCGGGCGAAATAGCCGAACAGCGATTGCAGAATACTGAGCATGGTCTTCACTCACATCCAATGGTCAAGATCAATCCCGGTGGTTATTACTGCACGCTTCGGACAGGCGTCTCAGCTGTCTTCTCAGCTGCAGACGACTTGCGAGGTTCCGGTTCACTCAGCGCTTCTGGAAGCTTTCGTAGTGGGATGTCATCCCGTTTCACGATCTTGGCGTAACGCTCACGCATGGTATCGCGGTCGAGTGGCTTCTGGAAGAATGCCCGTCGTTCATCTTCTGTCATTTTCTCATCAAGTGGCTGAATGAGTGGATAGGGGATGCCATACTCACGAAGGATGGTCATGATGTCCTTCTGTTGCTCCTTCGGTAATTTGGCATTGGCTTCGAGCAGGGGGACGATGTCGTTCTGGATTTGCTCGATGAAGAAATCGTCCTGCACGCGATCGCGGAAGCCTGGTTCGAAGTTGGACATGACACCTTCAGGGTCGAAGTTGCCCAGGTATTGAATGGTCAGCATGCGTGGATCAAACATGGCGATGTTCTCACGCATCTGGTAAGGCTGACGAATGATGTAGCGACAGAAGTAACATTCCATGTAGGCCAGCTTGGCCTTGGTGAGATAGTGCTCCGGGTAGGTGTTCGCAATGTGACGGGCATAGGAACGATAAATGATCTCACCCTCCGGGGTCAGTACCTGCTTGGTGGCAGGGCGACTGAAGGTGAGCAGGCTGGCGACGGAATTGGCATCGGTCTTGAGATCGACGGTTTCCTGCTGTGTTCGCATGGAAGCCAGAAGAGCTAGCGACATGTGACGCTGAAAGGGCATGCGGAGGTAGAAGTCTTCCCGGCGGGGGATTTGCGTCCATCGGCTGCTGCCATCCTGATAGATGAGCTTGTACCAGAGAACTTCGGTATCACCCGGGTTGGGTGCGTAGAAGCGGTACGCGTTGTCGAGCCACATAAAGTTGAGATAGGGCCGGACATAGCTAGCTGCATGCTTGAGGACGAAAGGCCCACCACCTGCGAGGACATGCAGGAAGATGGCTGCAAAATGGGCAAAGACGATGACACTGATAACCACTTTCACAGCAACCGGTGGCTTGCTGAGTGGTGTCGGGACGGGATCAGGCTGCACCTCGGCAGACATGGCATTCTCCACTGCGGTTCATGCATCTCACCCAAAACCCTCTCTTTCTGCAAGGTCAACTTTCATAAGACACCTCTATGAAAACCATCATCGAACCATTCAGAATTAAAATGGTGGAGCCTATCAAGCTCACCACGCCGGAAGAACGTGAAGTTGCACTCAAGAAGGCGCACTTCAATCTGTTCCAGGTGCCTGCGGAAGATGTGATCATCGATCTGCTCACCGATAGTGGCACGTCAGCGATGAGCGCAGCCCAGTGGGCAGGGATCATGGCTGGTGATGAAAGCTATGCGGGTGCCCGCAGCTGGTTTCGGTTTCAGAAGACGTTGATTGAACTCACCTCCATGCCCCATGTGCTACCCACTCACCAGGGACGGGCGAGTGAACGCATTCTTTTCGAGTTGATGGGTGGTCGCGGTAAGGTCATCCCCAGCAATGGGCACTTCGATACCACCCGGGCCAACATTGAGCATTCGGGGGCGAAGGCCATTGATATCCCAATTGCTGAGGCCAAGCAGGCAGACCTTAAGCATCCGTTCAAGGGGAATATGGATACAGCCAAACTCGAGCAGATCATTGCCGAAGTGGGAAAGGAGAACATCCCGATGGTGATGTTGACCATCACCAACAACACCGGTGGGGGGCAGCCTGTCAGCCTGGCTAATGTGAAAGCAGTGCGAACGATTTGTGACAAGCATGGTATCCCGCTCTTCCTGGATGCCTGTCGATTCGCTGAGAATGCGTACTTCATCAAGTTGCGCGAGGCTGGTCAGGGCAATCGTTCGGCGAAGGAAATAGCTCAGGAGCTTTTCGCTTTGGCTGATGGGGCGACCATCAGCGCCAAGAAGGATGGACTAGTCAACATCGGCGGGGTACTGCTCTTCCGCAACCCGGCATGGGCCGAGCAGGCGAACAATTTGCTTATCCTCACCGAAGGCTTCGTCACCTATGGTGGCCTGGCGGGGCGTGATCTGGAAGCGATGGCACAAGGCTTCGTCGAAGTACTCGATGAAGACTATCTCAACTACCGCATTCGCAGTACCGCCTATCTGGGTGATGGGCTGAGCAAGGCTGGGGTCAAGATCATGGAACCTCCCGGCGGCCACGCGATTTACATCGATGCAAAGGCGTTCTGCCCGCATATTCCCCAGGAGCAGTTCCCGGGACAGGCTTTAGTCGTAGCGATGTATCGCCATGCAGGGATACGTGCTTGTGAGATTGGCAGTGTGATGTTCGGTGGTCCGGGGCGACCTGCACCTGCACTCGAACTGGTTCGTCTGGCGATACCCCGCCGGGTCTACACCCAGAGCCACATTGATTATGTGATTGAGGCGATTGTGGAGGTGTTTCAGAAACGGGACACACTACGTGGCTTGCGAATTACTCACGAGCCAGCGGCGCTGCGACATTTCTCGGCTGCGTTTGAGGAGGTGGGTTGAGAGACTTCAAGCAAGCTTGTTCAACTTACCCTTTGCCTTTTCCAGGTACTCATGATCGATGTCAGCAACAGGGCCACCCAATTCCAACAGCATCATGATTAGTTCAATTGCTCGTTGGAGGTGGTGCTTTTGTAGGCCTATGTTACCGATCAGAGAGTAGTAGAGCGTCCAATGCTCTTGCAACTGGATGGAGCCATCATCTTCGCCACGCTTTGTCAGCAGTTCCTGAAACCTTGATAGATCTCGTTTGTACGACTTCTTCTTCGGCCTTGATTGCAGACGATCTGCAAGGTCATTGAGGTCCATCATCTCAAAGTTTATAGCAACAGCCGGTTTCATTTCTCTACCTAGCTCTTAGGCGGTGTCTTCGCCGACTTCGATGGCGTTGGCTTCAATTCTACCTTCTTGATTGACTGGAGATACTCGAGTACCGGTTCACTTTGCTTGCCGCCTGCTTTGGCGTGGAAGTGGAGCGAGAAGCCATGGGGGCCTTTGGCATCGATGAGCTTGGGTTGCATGGTGAGAAGTGTTTTGACCACTTCGAGCTGGCCTAGCATGGTAGAGCAGAAGAGATCACAGCGAGCCCCGTTCTCGAGCAGATATTCGACGATATCGCGTCGGCCCATGTGGGAAGCTCCGCCAAGAGCGGTTTCCCAGTCGCCTGCACCCCAGTCCATGCAGCCATTCAGGAGAGCCGGTTCCTTCTCTAACAGTTGCTTAACCATCTTCAGATCGGAGTGGGCGAAGATAACGAAGTCCTGCACCATTTGGCGGTTGAGCTGTTGTTTCTTCCATGAAGGCTTAAAGCTGGGAGCGGTGTAATCACGAGTGAACGGGGCTTCCACCGGGCTGGTTGGTGGAGCAGGGGTCTTCTTTGCAGGATCATCTTGGCCCCACAGAGGCGTAGCAACAGCAATTCCACCACAACTGACGGCGAAGGCTCGGCGGGAGAGAGACATGCTGCACCTATGAGAAGAGTTACTTGGCTTGCTGATATTCGACGGTCAGAACAGAACTGATACCACCACGTGGCGTGAAGTCGCCGACGAGAGTGAGTTTGCGAGGCTGAACTGCTGCAACGAAGTCGTCGAGGATGCGATTGACGACCACTTCGTAAAAGATGCCTACATTGCGGTAAGCCTGTAGGTAGAGCTTCAGTGATTTGAGTTCAACGATGACTTTATCTGGAACGTAGCTGAAAATCAGGGTGCCGAAGTCAGGCTGACCGGTCTTCGGGCAGACGGCTGTGAACTCCGGGCATTTGATCGTCACCAGGTAATCCCTCTGGGGATACTGGTTAGGGAAGCATTCAAACATCGAGTGAGATGGTGGCTGATTCATGGGGGTTATCTTATGGAGAGTTCTTTGAAAAGTTGCTGGTTGTTTGTTGTTGGTTGTTAGTTATGATGTAGCTCCAGCTGTTAAGAGTCGGTATAACTGCTCACCTGCTGGCTGTTTCCCCCACCCCTAGCATCTGATTCTTTCAACCAACAACCAACAACAATCAACTTCCTCATCAACCAACAACCAACAACCAACAATTTCTGTAGCGAGTCTCTCCATGCATCGTCGAACCTTCCTCAAGTCTGCTGCTGTCACTGGTGCTACCATTGCTTTGCCCAATATCGTTGGGGCAACCAATAAGTCGGGTAGCCAGAACCCGATCTTCAAAGTGGGTGATCGCAGCTACGAGTGCATCCACGATGCGTTCGAGTTGCCAAGCAATCTGAAGTGGCAGACGAGCCACGGGATGTGCTTTGATGAGGCGGGGAATGCCTACATCATTATGCAGGGGCATGCCAAGACCGAAGCTGTGGACACTGTTCACGTATTCGATGCCAAGGGCAAATACGTTCGCTCCTTCGGCAAGGAGTATCACCCGGGTGGTCATGGTATTGATTGTCGCAAAGAAGGTTCGGAAGAGTTCCTCTATATTTGTGATGTCCACAATAACCAGGTAGCCAAGACAACCCTGAAGGGCGATCAGGTCTGGAAGCTCGATCTGCCCGGCGAGCCGAAGGTATACAAGAACAACAAGGGTTACAAGCCTACCAACGTGGCGTTCCTGGCTGATGGCGGGTTCATCATTGGCGATGGTTATGGTTCCAGTTACATCCACCACTATTCGAAGGATGCCAAGTGGGTGAAGACCTTTGGTGGCCCGGGGAAAGACTTGAACCGGTTGGCTACACCTCACGGTCTCTGGATTGACAACCGACCAGGTCGTCAGGGCTTGCTGGCGATTGCGGATCGTGGCAACAACCGCATTGTGTACACTACGATCAACGGCGAAACCATTGGTGTTGTGCCGGGTGTGGAAGCACCTTGTAACATCGACTTTCATGGCGAGTTGGCTGTGATCCCAGAGCTGTTTGGCCGGGTGACGATCCTGGGGAAGAACAACGAAGTGCTGGCCCGTCTGGGTGATGATGCAGCCTGGATGGCCGAGATGAAGAAGACCAAGGTCCGCAAGGATCCGAAGGCCTGGGTAGCTGGGAAGTTTGTCCATCCTCACGATGCCTGCTTCGATGCCCAGGGGAACATCTACGTGGTGGAATGGGTCGAAACGGGCCGTGTCTCTAAGCTGAAGTTACTGTAAACTCCAGCAACCCTGTTTGTCGTTAACGATCACTAACAACTGGCAAAGGTATTGAGATGAGAGACATCCACAGGTATGGCGAGACGATTCTGGTAGTGTTTTTGCTGGGATCGGGGCTGTATGCTCAAGCAGATTCCAAGTCTCAGCCTGATGTCTCGATTGACCGGATGCGGGCTGATGTGAAGTACTTGTCGAGTGATCGCTTGCAGGGCAGAGGAGTGGGTACCCGAGGTGAAGAGTTGGCCACCGACTACATGGCAGAGGCATTTCAGAAGGCTGGGCTGAAACCGATGGGTGACAATGGCACCTACTTCCAAAAGGTGCCTTTGGTGCTGGTGAAGACCAAGCCCGAAGCGACGCTGGAGTGTGTCAAAGATGGTGCTTCTACATCACTGAAACTCGATGATGAATTTGTAGGCACTACCAACACGCAGCAATCCGAAGACTTCGAAGGTGATGCTGTGTTTGTGGGGCATGGGATTACTGCTTCCGAGTATGGCTGGGACGACTACCAGGGTGTTGACGTGAAGGATAAAGTGGTGGTGCTCTTCACCAATGAACCGCCATCAGAGGATGTGGCATTCTTCAATGGCAAATCACTGACATACTACGGTCGCTGGACGTACAAGTACGAAGAGGCGACCCGGCGTGGTGCAAAGGCTGTGTTCATCATTCACACGCCCGAATCTGCAGGGTATCCGTACTCAGTGGTTCGGACGGTGAAGGGGGCACAACTGCTGCGTGATCCCAAGGATCATGCGTTGGCCTTTGCTGGTTGGTTGTCGTCGGGTGCTGGTGAAAAGCTGCTGGCCAAGGCTGGGCTGACGGTGGCGGATGCACTCAAGCAGGCTGATACCCGTGGGTTCAAGGCCATTCCCCTTGGGTTCAAACTGAAGGGGCACATTCCCACCGGTGTGCAGAAGATCATCTCCAAGAATGTCATTGGGGCAGTGGAAGGTAGCGACCCGACTCTGAAATCAGAAGCGGTCCTGTTCAGCGCTCACTGGGATCACTTAGGTGTCAAGCAGTCATCGTTGGGTGTCGAAGAGATATTCAGCGGAGCACAGGATAATGCAACCGGTTGCTCCATCCTGATGGAAACTGCCCGTGCCTGGTCGGCACTGCCAGCGAAACCCAAGCGGTCAGCCATCTTCCTGGCAACGACTGCTGAAGAAAGTGGCTTGCTGGGGGCAGTGCATTTCGCTGCTCAGCCTAGCATTCCGCTGGGCAAGATAGCGATGAACTTCAACTTCGACATGGTTTCGCCGATTGGTGTACCAGAGTCGATCGTGCTCAATGGTTCCGAGCGAACCACCGCCTGGAAGATGCTACAGGATACTGCTGCACGCCATGAACTGACTATCGAGCCGGATCATCGGGCACATCTGGGGACGTTCTACCGTTCCGATCACTTTGCCCTGGCACGGGGTGGGGTGCCTGCGTTTTCCGTGGCCCGTGGTGAGAAAGTGAAAGGGCAGCCTGCGGACTTCACCAAGAAGCTGATCGCGGATTTCATCGCTAACACCTACCACACTCCGAACGACAAGTACAAAGAGGAATGGGATTTTGCAGGCTATCCGACCTTGATTCGGTTCGCACTCGATGCTGCACAACAAGTGGCGAATGACTCTTCCCTTCCCACGTGGAAAGCGGGCGATGAGTTCAAGCCAGCCCGCGAGCGAAGTGGTGTGAAGTAGTTTGTGTGGCATAGGTATTCTTGTTTGTGCGCACAGACAGGAATGTCTGTGCCACCAATACATCAAGTGGAAGTCATTCATGATCCGTAGTCTCGTTGTTGCTGCGTTGTTGTGTCTTGCAACGCAGCTGGTTCATGCAGAAGAAGCACCACCACTACTCATCGAAGTGGATGCCCGGCATTTGCCTCGCAAGCTGGTTCATACGACGATAGAGGTGCCTTGCAAGGCCGGAGAGCTACGGCTCTGGTATCCCAAGTGGTATCCAGGATCGCATGGCCCGATGGGACGGCTCGAGGACGTTGGGGGATTGCAGGTTGAAACCTCGGATGGTCGCAAGCTCAATTGGGAGCGTGATGATGTTGAGCTCTTCTGTGTGAAGGTGCAGATACCCGAAGGCCTGGCCACTGTTCGGGTAAAGATGACGACGATCTGCAATTCCCCCAGTGTGGATGCTGCTGGCATCTACACCTATGGGAACAATCAAGTCGGAGTCATCAACTGGAACACCTGCGTTCTCTATCCGGAAGGGCCTAAGGCAGATGATCAGCCTATCAAGCTGAAGCTCAAGCTGCCGGAGAAGTGGAAGCATGCCAGCGCTCTCAAGGTGGAGAAGGCTGAGCAGGATGCGATTACGTTCAAGTCGGTATCGCTCACGGATTTGATAGACAATCCGCTTATTGCTGGTGAGTTTCTGCGTGACATTACTCTGAATTCGGGGTCAACACCGCCAGCGTACATGCATATTGCTTCGGATTCAGCCGATGCCTTGAAAGTCGATGATAAGGTGATTGCGAAGTACTCGAAGCTGGTGCAGGAAGCAGGGGCGATGTTCGGGGTGGCACACTATCCCGAGTTTCACTTCCTCGTCACATGCAGCGATGAGTTGGGATACTTCGGCCTTGAACACTTGCAGTGCAGCATCAATGGTATCCGCAAGCGGGATTTGCTTGACGACAGGGCTCGCGTGGGCTGGGTGGCGATGCTGATCCCGCATGAGTATGTCCATTCGTGGTGTGGCAAGTATCGTCGGCCTGCAACGATGGTAACGCCGAACTTCCACACGCCGCAGCGAACCAAAATGCTCTGGGTCTATGAAGGGCTGGCACAGTACCTGGGCGATATCCTGATGGTGCGAAGTGGGATTGTAACTCCGGAAACCTACCGCGACACGTTGAACGGGTACATTCAGGGACAACTGCGAAAGACTGGCAGAAACTGGCGGTCGCTGGAGGACACTTCGGCGAGTGGGTATCTTCTGCGTCGTTCGTCGCCAAACTGGGGCGACATGAGACGTGATCAGGACTTTTATTTCGAAGGCATGCTCCTATGGATGGAATGTGATGCCATCATTCGGGAGGAGTCGAAGGGGAAGAAGTCGCTCGACGACTTCTGCAAGATCTTCTTTGCCAGCGTTCCCGGACAGAAACAGGTGGTGGGGTATGGTCTCGAAGATGTCGTGCAGGCACTCCAACAGACCCAGCCGTATGATTGGAACAACCTCTTAACCAGACGAGTGAAAACACCACTCGAATCGTTGCCTCTCGATTTCCTGAT
>WBZX01001056.1_pt1 | contig 22066 bp, 18 predicted proteins | sample 5204211 | NCBI WGS metagenome assembly WBZX01 (sample SAMN12344362, study PRJNA552823) | activated sludge metagenome | biome: Activated sludge suspended growth; feature: Nitrification reactor; material: Wastewater; isolation source: activated sludge from nitrification reactor of wastewater... | reverse complement strand
CCATCGCGTACTCGGCGAACTCGTCGCGGGCGATCATCTCCTGGAACGTCGGGGGATCGACGAAGTGATACTCGACGCCGTCGGTCTCGCCCGGGCGGGGCAGCCGCGTGGTGTACGAGACACTGAACTCGAGCCGCGGGAACTCGGCCCGCAAGCGGTTGCACAGCGTGGTCTTGCCGGCGCCCGACGGCGACGACACCACGAACAGAAGGCCCCTGGCCTCACTCGACATTGCACACCTGTTCACGAATGCGTTCGATGGTCGCCTTGGCGTCGATCACCCGCGCGGCGGCGGCGTGGCTCGCGACCTTGCTGCCGATGGTGGTGACCTCACGCAGCAGCTCCTGGGCCACGAACTCGAGCGTGCGCCCCTGCCCGGTGGCGGCCGGCGCGGCGATGACCTCGCGCATGCGCGCCAGGTGCATGTCGAGCCGTGCGAGCTCCTCGGACACATCGGCCTTGCCCGCGAGGATCGCGAGCTCCTGCGCCACGCGGTGATCGTCGGGGGGCGCGACCGCGGCGGCGGCACACAGCTCGTGCAGGCGCGCGGCCAGGCGCTCGCGCTGCACGCCGCCCTCGTCGCGCACCCACGCCGCGATGGCGGCCACGCTCGCCGCCAGCTCGTCGTGCAGGCCCAGCAGCACCTCCGCGAGCGCCAGGCCCTCGCCGCGCCGGAAGCCGGCGAGCGCATCGAGGGCCTGGGCGACGAGCTCACCGAGGAACGCCGGCGGTTCGGGCTCGGGCTCGGCCCCGGTGGTGCGCGTTGGCGTCGACGCAAAGCGAAGGACATCCAACACGTTGGGTGGCGACAGCTCGAGTCCACGTTCACGCGCGATGGCGGTGGTCTGCGCGAGCGCCGACAGCAGCGCGTCGAGGCGCGCGGGCTCGACGCCCCACGCGGCGATGCCGTCGGTCGCGGCGCTGGCATGCAGCGCTCGCACCACCACGGTGACGTCGACCCGCCCGCGACCGAGACGCGCCTCGACGTGGCCGCGGATCTCGTGATCGACGCGGGCCCCGAACGGCTGCCGGATCTTGAGCTCGAGGTGACGCGCGTTCACGGAGCGCGCCTCGACCTCGAGCGTCGCGCGGCTGGCCGGCGCGGGCTCCCAGGTGCGGGACGCCGCGCCGAACCCCGTCATGCTGCAGACTGGCACGGGCGTCCGCGCATCTTCGCAAACCCCGGCCGCGCTCGCCAGAGAAAGGCTACCGGGCGCACGCGCGCCACCTGCGACGGGCTCGCAACGCTGGTGCCGTGCGCACGCCCGCGCGGACGGCCAAGCGACAGCGACGTCGCGAGCGCGCCGCCGCGCTTGCTATGCTGCGCCGCCCGTGGCCGCCCTCCCCGCACTCGCGCTCGCGCTCGCGCTCGCACCGGCGCCGGCCGGCGACGACGCTCCGCTGCCGGCGACCGACCAAGGCGGCCCACCGGCGCCGGTCGACACGCCGCGCCGCGATGGCGCGTCCGAGCAGCCGAGCACCGCCGCCGCGCCGACGCCCGAGCTCGACGCGAAAGCCAAGCGGCGCGCGCGGTGGGTCGAAGAGGGCGCACCGGCGAAGCGCCGCTTCCTGGTCGGCATCGCCGGCGTGTTGATGCAGGTGCCGCCGCTGCGCCTGCGCGCAGTGCCGATCGATCCCCGCGACGTCGGCCGCACCGTCGCACTCGGCGGGCTGGGGCTGTTCGGTCGCTTCCGACCGCGACCGATCGTCGGCCTCGAGCTCGACATCCGCTCGGGTTCGGTGAGGTACACCCGCAAGGACGCCGACGTCTCGGTGCGCCAGGACCAGCTGCTGGTCGACGTCGGCGCGCTGCTCTACCTGGGGCGCGGCGACGTGTTCCAGCTCGCGCTCGCCGGTGGACTCGGCGGCATGGCGACGCAGCTGCGCTACGACGCCTTCGATGCCACCGGTCGCCAGCGCTACGGCGCCTTCACGCTGCGCGTGGGCGCCGATGCGGAGTTCCTGCTCAAGCGCATCGCAATCGTGCTGTCGTTCCGGACCTACGGCATCGTCACCGATCGCCGCGGCGCCAAGTCGAGCGGCGCCGTGCTGGCCAGGACCAACGACGAGGGTCGACGCGCGCCGATGGCGACGTTCTCGACCATGCTGTCGGGCTCGATCGGCATCGCGTACCGCTTCTAGCCGTGCCCAGCACCCGCGCGAGCGGACGCAGCGACGACCGTGCAGCACGACGCACGAGCGAGTGGTCTAGCGCTGCGCGGGCGCGTCTTGCTCGGCGTCGAACTTGGCCAACAATCGCTCGATGCCGCGATAGCGCAGCGGCGCGTCGTCGTCGACGTCGGTGATGCCGGGCTGCGCCAGCGCGACGGAGGCGTTCGGGCTGACGGCGGCGGGCGTGGGCAGGAACAGCGAGAAAAGTGCGATCCAGAGGTACATGGCGTGCGTCCGGTGCGGGGTCCGGCGGCACTATGGATCGCGCGGTGATCTCCCCGCAAGAAATCGGCACGGCGCCGATCGTCGCTACGGCGCTGGGGGCCAGCGATCGGCGGCCGACAGCTGCAACAGGTCGAGCTGCGGCAGGTCGTCGACGAACGTCAGCCCTTGCACGCGACGGCTGACGATCGCCAGTGAGCTCGGTGCATGCAACACGCTCGCGACGCGCAGCGCCGACAGCCGCGCGGCGATCTCGGCGAGTGCGCTGCGCCGCGCGGCGCGGGTGGTCGCGGCGCGGTAGCCCTCGAGCGCGCGGTCGAGCGCGTCGTCGGCGACGCCGGCGATGTTGAGCTCGCCCTTGCGATGGAAGTACGGGTAGAGGTCGGCATCGCTGGCGGTCGACAGGCGGAGCATCGCGACGTCGAACGAGCCCTGGCGCATCAGACCGAACAGGTACGCGAAGCTGGCGGTCGCCTGCGGCACCGTCACGCCCAGCTTCTGCCACGCCCGTCGCAGCGCCGCCGCGGTCGCGTTCGCGGTCCCACCGGCACCGTCCCACATCAACACCAGGCGCAGCGAGCCCTCGCCGCGGCGACGCACGCCGCGATCGATGCGCCAGCCCAGCGCGTCGAGGGCCGCCGCCGCGGCGGTCATCGCCGGCCCGTCGCCCTCGGCGGGGGCGGGCGCCGGCAGCCCGAAGGCACCCCACGCCGCCGCGGCCTTGGCCGCGTGCAGTCCCGCGAGATCGATCTCGACCGGTGCGCGCAGATCCACCGGCGCGTCGGCGGCCAGCGGCGGCATGGCATCGCGGGTCGCCGCGATCGCGACCCGCGGGATCGCGCGATCGAGCGCCGCACGCAGGGCTACGGCGTCGAGCGGGCCCTTGCGCAGGTTGTAGAACAGCAGGTCGAAGCGCGGCGGGGTCAGCAGCCATGCGGTGAAGCGCGCGGCCATGCCGGGCTTGGCCAGCTCGCGCGGCACGAAGCTCGGCGGAATCTCGAGCGCGAGGTGGACGTCGCCGCGGCGCAGTCGCACCAGCGTCTGCGAGCCGTCGGTGCTGGCCTCGAGCCGGATGCGTCGCACGGCGGCGCTGCGACGGGCACCACCGCTGTTCTCGAGCACGATTGCATCGGGCTCGAACGCGACCACACGCATGGGGCCGGTGCCGATCGGTGCCTTCGCGAAGCCGCCACCGCGGCGCTTGCCCTTGGGCCAGATCTTCATCGCCGCGAGCCGCTCGAGCAGCAGCGGATCGGCACGCTCGACTTCGACGTGGACCCACTTGCCGCGGTCCTCGGCGTGCGTGCCCGCGGCCGCCGGGGGGCGATCGACCAGCTCGACGCGCTCGAGCTCGCCGAGCTGATGCCGGGCGCGCAGCGCATCGCGGCGGGGGTCGAGCCACGCCGACATCGCCTCGAGCACGTCCTCGGGGCGCACGCGGCTGCCGTCGTGGAACTGCACGTCGGGCCGCAGGTGACACCAGGCGTGCTTGGGCGCCGCCGCGGGCGTGAGCACGCAATCGTCGGCCAGCGCGAGCTCGACGAAGGGCGCGTTGTCGCCGGCGATCCGCGTCAGCCCCTCGAACACGAGATCGTCGACCACGCGCTGTCCCCACGGGTCGAGCTCCGCCATCGGGTCGAGCCCCTCGGGCAGTCGGCGCACGGCGATGACGAGCGTGTCGTCGGGCAACGCCGTCCGCGGCGGCTCGGTGACGGTCGCCTCGCGTGGGCCGGCCGCCTCGGCATCGGGCTCCGGCTCGCCGCCGCAGGCGAGCGCGTGGGTCGTCGCGAGCGCAAGCACGATCGCCTGCACGACGCCGCGCAATCCCCTGGTCACCGCGCCATCGCGATCCCCGGTCGGCCTCGCTCGGCACGGCTGCGCGTACGCGTCCCCGCTCGCCGCCGGTTGCGGACGCCGCCTGCGCTGGATCTCGTCTGCGATCATCGCTGCCACGGGGCCGCCCCCCGAAGGCCGGGCGCGGCCCCTCTCGCTTACCGCATGCGGGCCGGTCGCGCCCACCCGCCCCTTGAAAAGCCCGACGGCGCCATGGTACCTACGCTAGCGATTACGGGACCATGGGTGCCGACTGTCGCCCCTCGCGGGGCGGGCCACGAGGTACTCTTCTCCCGGAAAGGCCGCCACCGCGCCATGACCCACGTTCGATACGCGCTCGCCACCCTGCTCGTGCCCCTGGGCCTCTTCGTCGCCTGTGACAAGAAGGCCGAGGTCGCGGAGTCCAAGCTCGACGAGAAGGAGGCTCCGGTCAGCAACGTGAAGGTCGAGCTGCCGCCCTCGCCCAACTTCGACGAGGGCAAGGCGCCCGAGCAGTGGGAAGACGGCTCGTACTCGATCTACGGGCTTCGCTCGAAGCTCGACGAGCGCGTCAAGGAAGGCGAGAACAACAAGGAAATCCAGGTCAAGGGCTGGGTGCAGGAGATCTACGTCGCGCCGCCCTGCCCCGAGGGCGTGTGCGCGCCGCCGAAGCAGCCGCACGTGTGGATCACCGACACCCAGGGCGAGCAGGGCAAGAAGCGCGCGATGATGGTCGTGAACTACCGCTTCTCGATCCCCGAACACCAGGCCAAGATGTGGAAGGACGTGCCGCAGGTCATCCTCGAGAAGGACAAGCGCTACACGTTCCTCGGCAAGTTCAAGCAGTTCTCGGACACCGGCTTCGCGTTCGACCGCGGTCTGCTCGAGTTCGTGGCCTACAAGCCCATCGACCCCGCGACCGGACAAGAGTCGTCGACCTGGGTCTACCCGCCCAACTCGCCGTGGCACCCGCTCACGATCCAGGCGCAGGAGGCGGAGAACGCCGAGCTGGCCAAGAAGGCCCAGGCCACCGCAATCAAGCAGCCGTAGGTCGCCGCGGGCGACCGGACCCACGGGGGGAGCTGCTCGCGCGGCCCCCCCGTTTTCAATTCTCCATCGCGTAGTACCACGGCTCGCCGCGGACGCGGGCCCAGTCGGTGCCCAGCTCGAGCACCCACGGCTCGCCGCTGCGCGGGGCCACCGACAGCCACACGCGCGGCTCGTCCGACGGACGTCCGCGGCGCAGCGCGATCGCCCGCCACATCGGCCAGCGCCGCAGGCTTGCGCCCAGCTCACCGAGCGGCGCGCCGTCCTCCCGCACCAGCTCGCCGTCCTGACGCACCAGCGACGTGGCGGCCGCGCCCTCGTGCACGACGACGGCGTCGGCGTCCTCGAGCACGCGCTCGAGCGGCGTGTCGATGAGCAGGTCCTCGCGCAGCGATGCGCAGGTGCCCTCGCCCACCGTGGCCGCGCGGCCGCCATCGACCGCGACCACGCAGCCGTCCCACAGCGTCAGCTCGAGCGCGTCGCCGCGGCCGTCGCGGGCCACGGTCTCGGCGCGGATCGTCCGCAGCGGCGGGCCGCTCGGGGTCGTCACCCACGCGATCGCGCGGGCTCCGGCGATGGTCGCCGACAACGCCTCGACCCGCTCGGAGTCCAGCACCGCATCGCCCTCGGGGTGCCGCGGCGCGTCGAGCCGCCAGACGCCGAGGTCGAGGTGCACGCTCTGCCGCGGCGCGTCGGGGCCGTCGAGCTCGAGCGCGCGCAGGTCCCCGGCGGCGATCGACACCAGCTGGCGATCACCGAACGAACTGGCCGAGAACGCCGGCGTGTCGGTCAGCCGCACCGGGAACGCGGGCTCGTCGTCTCGCGCGCACAGCCACGCCGACGGTGGCGTCACCACGCGGCAGCGCAGCCGGATCTGCGCGGTGGTGTCGCTGTGGAACGTGAGCTCGAGCTCGGGCGTGCCGAGCTCCTGCGGCGCGTCGGTCGCGAGCCGTGCGTCGTGCAGCGCGTTCCACCAGCGGAACACCTCGGCCTCGGGCACCGTGGTCACCGCGCTGCCCTCGTGCTCGATGACGAAGCCTCTCGCGTCGCGGCGCAGACGCGACGGCGTCGGCGTGTGCTGCTCGATCGACATCACGCTGCCGTAGTCCCACGGCACCAAGCGGGGCTCGATCCACGACGGCGCATCGTCGCCGCGGCCGGGCCACGGCCACGGCGCGGTGACCCGCGCGTCGACACAGCCCGCGCGACCAAGACCGCGATCGATCACGACCCGCTCAGCTTCGGCGTCGCAGGCCTCGCCGCGCCACAGCGGCAGCGTGCGGCCGTCGTCGGTGCGCAGGGTCAGCCACGGCGCACCGCTGCGATCGGCGAGCGGCTCGCGCAGCGGATCCATGCGCGCCGACAGCACGCGCCCCAGGCGGGCATCGACCGCCGTGCTCGACAGCAGCGCCGTGCGGCCGTCGTTGTCGGCGCGCCACAGACCGTCGTCGCCCCGGCGCACGCGCGCGTCGGCGAAGCTGACCTCGCGGACCTGCGCCGGCTCGAGCACGAAGGCCCGCCGCGCGATCCATGCGGTCGCGTCCTGGGCGACCCAGTCGCCGAGCTCGCGCTCGACCACCCACACTGCGTCGTCGTCGTCGTCGCCGACGCGCGCGGCGTAGAGCCCCGCACCGTCGGGGCTGCGGGCGCCCAGCGCGAGCTCGAAGCTGCCGCGGCCGTCCTCCACCCGCACCCGCCCGGCGCTGCCGATCGCCGCCTCGTTCGCGCTGACACTGGCGGCGCGCAGGCTCGTGGCGGCAGCGAGCGCCGACCACAGCCCGTCGACCGCGTCGGGGTCGGCGGGGCCGACCAGCTCGCGATCGGCCCACACCCACAGGCCCGCCGCGTCGGGGTGGCTGGCGATGCGGCAGCGGCTGCCGTCGGCACGCTGCAGCTCGATGCTGGCGCCCTCGGGGATGCCCGCCGCCAGCTCCGGCAGCAGCCGCGCGGCCACGCTGCGGTTCGACACGTACGCGCCCTCGGTCCGCGCGCGCTGCCATGGATCGACGCGCACGAGCGCGACCGCGGCGATCGCCGCGGCCGCGAGCGCCCAGGTGGTCGCGCTCGGCTTCATCGCCGCCGCCTCCACAGCATCCACAGGCCCATCGCGATCGCAAAGCCCGGCAGGCCCAGCAGGCACACCCACGTCATGCGTTCGAGCTGCGCCGGCAGCAGCACCAGCTTCACGTGCTCGCGCGGGCGGGCCTTGATGCCGAGCAGCCGCGCGCGATCGGTCAGCCAACCGATCGCGTTGCGCACGAGATCGCGGCCGTGATCATAGACGACGTCGTCGCGCAGGAACGCGTTGAGCACGAACTGGTCGGAGGCGACGAGCACCAGCTTCGAACCGCCGCGCACGCCGGCCGCCGCGACCACCAGAGGCCCTGCGCGATCGCCCGGCCCCTGCTCGGGGACCACGCCGCGGGCGAGCCCCGCGAGGTCCGACTCGGCCCAGCCGTCCTCGCCGACCGACAGCAACGCGACCGGCGGCTCGCCCTCGCTGGCGCCGAGCTCGAGCTCGCGGACCAGCATCAGGCTCGCGGCGCGACCGACCAACGCGCGCACGATCGGGTGGTCGCCCCAGCCTTCGACCAGCGTGAACGCCAGCAGCGGCGTGCCGCCCGGCATCGCGTGCGGATCGACGACCACGCGCTCGCCGAGCGCGAGCCCCCAGCGCGCCAGCAGCGGCTCGAGCCCGTGGCGCGCCAGTCGGTCCCGCCCCGGCAGCATCACCGCACCGGCCAGTACCAGCAGATCACCACCGCCGTCTGCGTAGCGCGTGATCGCATCGACGTGGGCCGCGGGCAGCTGGCCCGACGGGCCCGCGACGATCACCAGGTCGCAGCCGGCCAGGCCGTCGTGGCCGTCGAGATCGGCGATCTGCACCTCGATGTCGCGCGCGCGCAGGAGGTCGGCGAAGTGGGCGATGCCACCGTAGGGCTCGAGCCCGTCGATCGCCGGCTCGCCGTGGCCCTGGGTCACGCACGCGTGGGTCTCGCGGGCGTCCTGCACCTGCGCGAAGGCTCCCAGCAGCGCCTCCTCGCCGCGGAACTCCTCGACCCGCGGTCCGGTCTCCTGCACGTCGGCGCCGGTCGCCCACACCACCAGCTCGTCGGGCATGATCTGCGTGCGTCGCAGTGCGGTGCCGACGCCCGACTGCACCAACACCACGCCGTCGGCGAGGTCGCGCCCCGAGAGCCCGTACTGCGCCACCAGCTGCTCGGCCTCCTGCCGATCGCGATCGGGATCGATCTCCGTGACGCGCAGCTGCGGCGAGACCTCGGCCATGCGTCGCAGCACCTCGCGCAGCTCGCCGGCCAGCGGATTGGGTCGGCCGCCACCGCCGATCGGCGGGATCATCGTGCGCACTTCAACCGGCTGTGCGATGCCCTCGAGCTGCTCGCGCGCCCGCTCCGAAAGCGCGTAGACCTGCCCGCCGGTCCAGTCGTCACGCGTGGCATGTCGCGCGCCCCACCACGCGACGTGGACCACCACGATCGCACCCAGCGCCCACTGCAGCACCCGCTCGAGATCGCGGCGCGGGTCGACCAGCAGCGCGGCCGCCCACACCCCGAGCACCACGATCGCGCCGTGCAACCACAGCCAGCGGCCGTCGACGATGCCCTGCGCGAGGTCCTGCATCATCGCCAGCAGGCTGGTCTGCTCGAGCCATGCGGCCAGCGTGGGCGACTCGACCTCGGGCGCCAGCAGCCCCAGCATCAGCACCAGCGAGCACACCACGAAGGTGGCGATCGCGGCCGACAGCTGCGACCGCGCGGCCGCGCTCGCGACCAGCCCGATCGCCAGGAAGCTCGCGCCCACCAGCGCGGTGCCGAGGTAGCCCGCCGCGATCGGCCCGACGTCGACCTCGACTGCGGCGCCGCGCAGCAGCAGGTAGAACACGGTGGTCGGCAGCCACAGCGCGGCATAGAACGCGAACGCGGCGACGAACTTGCCGAGCGCGAACTGGCTCGGCTGCACCGGCGCGGTGAGGACCGCCTCGAGCGTGCCCTGGCGGCGCTCCTCGGCGACCAGACGCATCGCGACCGCCGAGCAGATCGCGACCACCGGCAGCCAGAAGATGAAGAAGCTGCCGCCGAAGTAGAACTGCATCACCGGCCCGGGCGCCGCCAGCGGGTCGTTGAGCACGCGCAGCAGCAGCGCGAAGTCGTAGCCCTGCTGCAGCAGGAACAGCGTCGCGACCACGTAGCCGAGCGGCGTCACGAACAGCGACAGCAGCTCGCGCGACGCGATCGCGAGGCTGCCGCGCGTCCACGCCCACGCCCGCGCGACCGGACTCATGCGCGCTGTCCCCCCGTGACCTCGGCGAAGCGGGCCTCGAGTCGCGTGCGGCCCGGCACCAGCGCGCGCACGGCCACCGCCGCGGCCAGCGATGCCGCACCGACGGCGTGCCGCAGCGCCACCACGGTGCGATCATCGTCGGCGGCGAGTTCGATCCGCAGCGCGGTGCCGCCCTCGCCGGCGGGCACCGGCACCAGGGTCGGCGTCGCCACGGCGTGGCCGACCGCGTCGCACGCCGCCGCGACGATGGCCTCGGCGCGGGCGCGATCGCAGGCCAGCTCCACGTGCAGCTCGTTGGCTGCGAGTGCCTCGTCCATCGCCGCGTCGAGCACCACGCGGCCGTGGGCGAGGATCACCACGCGATCGCACAGCGACTCGACCTCGGCGAGGATGTGCGAGCTGAACACCAGCGTCTGCGCGCCGCCGAGTTCGCGGAGCATCGCGCGGATCTCTCGGATCTGGTTGGGATCGAGCCCGACGGTCGGCTCGTCGAGCACCAACAGCGGCGGCGAACCCAGCAGCGCGTCGGCGATGCCGACCCGCTGACGGTAGCCCCGCGACAGCTTGCCGACCGGGGTCGCGAGCACGTCGGTGAGCCCGGTGGCCGCCGCCACGCGGTCGATCTCGGCCGCGACCCGGGCGGTGGGCAGGCCTTTGATCTGCGCGCGGAATCGCAGCTGCTCACGGCAGCGCAGCTCGGGGTAGAGCGGCACCAGCTCGGGCATGTAGCCGGTGGCGCGGCGCACCGCGAGCGACTCGGTGCGCACATCGAGGCCGCCGACCTCGACCTGCGCGGCCGGCCAGCGCACCGGCAGGAACCCGCAGAGGATCCGCATCAGCGTGCTCTTGCCGGCGCCGTTGGGACCGAGCAGGCCGACCCGCTGACCGGCTGCGATCGCACAGGCCACGTCGTCGAGCGCGGCCCGGGCGGCGCCGGGGTAGCGATGCGTCAGGTGCTCGATGCGTAGCGAAGCGGGCGCGCGGGGGGACATCGTCGGGGCGACGGGCGACTACGGTGCTTGGCGCCGCGGATCGGGAGCCGGATCGGGAGCCGGATCGGGAGCCGGATCGGTACCACGCGCCGCGTCGCCGCCACCACCCTCGCCGCCCCGTGACGCCGGCGGGCTCGCGGCGCCCGCGGGCACCGGTGGGCCGTCGGGCGCAGGCTTCGCGTCGCCCGCGGGCTTGCCCGGGGCCGCAGTGCCGGGCGTGCCGGGGGGCGGCGGTCCGTCGAGCTTGGTGTCGACCGGGTCGCGGTCGATCTCACCGAGCGCCCACGCGATCGCCTCGCGGACCTCGGGCGAGGTCTCGGCCGCCAGCACCGTGGTCAGTCGGGGCTTGTAGCCGGCGAGCCGGTGGATGCCCATCGTGGTGGCGATGGCGGCCCGCACCGCCGCGTCGGGTTCGCTCTGGAGCGCGTACAGCAGCGCGAACGCGGTGCCGACATCGCTCGCCGATGCCAATGCCTGTGCACACGCGACCCGCTCCTGCGTGCCCACGATGTACGCGCCATCACGCCGCAGGGTCAGGCCATCGATGAGTCCGGCGCGCCGCACTTCGTAATCGGCGTAGGCCTTGGCACTGGCGTCCTGCTTGCCGGCCTTCACGAGGATCTCGCCGAGCGCGAGGTATTGCTCGAGGTTGTCGGGGTCGAGCTCGATCGCACGACGCTGCGCCGCCTCGGCGGCGGCGTAGTCCTGCGTCTGCAGCAGCGCCCGCGCGAGCGCCATGTGGGGCCCGGCGTCGTCGCCGACCAGCTCGGTCGCGCGTCGGTACGCGCCCGCAGCTTCGGCCGCGTGGCCACGCTCCTGGTGCATCGCGCCCAGCAACAGCGCGGCGTTGGCTTGCAGATGCACGTCGTGCGCCTGCGCCCCCAGCTTCCGCAACTCCGACGTGATCTCGGTGAACTCCTTCGAGCCAGCCGCACCACCGAAGTGCTCCGGGTCGGCATCGAAGCCGCGCTTGAGCTCGGCGTAGCGGCTCGCCAACGCGTCGTCGTCCAACGCCGCCGGTGGCGGCGGTGCGGGCAGCGGTGTCATCGAGCCGCTGGGTTCACCGCCGCATGCGAGCCCACCCGCGGCGACCCCCGTGAGCGCGAGGACCAGCGCGCAAGCGAGCCGATGCCCATACCCACGCGCACCGCCGCTGCGGGCGGCCGACCGCGACACGGAAACCAACCCCGCCCACCATGCACCATCGATCGTGGTGTGGGCCCCCGCGGGCCGCGAGGTCCCGGTGCGAGACGACGCAGGAATCATCACCGCCAGGTTGCCACAGCCGCGCGCGGACGTGTACGATGCCAATGTCGGGTTTGTTCGGAGTCGCGTGCGTACGTCGTCGTTCATCGGTGCGTTGCTGACCCTCGCGGGCTCGTCTGCGTGCGGACAGATCAGCGACCCCGCGGTTCCGGGCTCGGCGATCGCGATCGACGAGGCTCGCGCGGCCACGGTCGCGGCGCAGCCCGGTGCCGCCGTGATCGCGATGTCCGACGCGCCGCGCCCATGGATTGTCCACTGGCGCTGCCCGCCGAGCCCGGGCCGCGACGTCGAGCCCAGCGTCGCGCTCGGCTGCAGCTATCAGCGGACGTACCTCGAGAGCGAGCTGTCGGCGGTGCCGGCGGGGGCGGCCCCCGAGCGTGACCACCAGCTGCGCGACGACATCGTCCCGCTCGGCGGTGGCAGCACGCTGCTGGTGACCTCGACCGGACGCTTCGTCGTCGCGGTGGACCTCGCCGAGTCGGAGCTCCGCACGTGGCGGATCGATCCCTGGGCCGAGGATCCGGTGCACGAGATCTACTCGCGTGCGATCGGTGGCGACGACGCGGCGCAGCTGGTGGCGGGCATGCGAGGCAGCGACATGGTGCTGGTGCGCGACACCAGCCGCGAGCTGCGTTGGCTCGAGGCCGCAACTGGCATCGCGCGGCCGGTGGCGCCCGATCACCCGCAGCTCAAGATCGTTGCGATCGGCGAGTCGTACGTGGTCGGCCGCGAGGTCGTCGACGGCGATCACGACCGCGTCGTGCTGGTGCCCGTCGGCGAGGACCACGAGTTCGAAGGCGTGGTCGACCTGCCGCTCGCACAGGACCTCTCGCGCGTCGAGATCACCGCCGACGACGCCTACGTGGTGGTCACCAGCGGCGAGGGCGAAGGCGCCGAGACCTCGGTGTACAGCATCCCCGACGGTGACCGCGTCGATCGCTTCAGCGGCAGCGCGGTCAACGGCAACGTACCGCTCGAGGTGCTGCCGGGCCTGCGCGCGACCACCCCCGATGGCGTGCACCTGGCCTACCGCACCAGCACCGGCGCGCTCGCCATGCGCGAGCTCGGGTCCGGCTCGGCGTGTCTGGTGCGCAGCGCGAGTGCGGGCGATCATTCGCTGGCCGGCTTCGCGGCCGACGGCATGCTGTACATGCAGGCCGACGGCGCCTACTCCGAGAGTCACCTGCTGGCGTTCGACCCCACCACGCGCCGCATGACCGCGCTCGATCCCGACACCAGCGGCCACCACCTGGTGGCGGTGCCGCCGAGGTTGGCCGACCGCGCGCAGCCCTGGGCCGTCGGCGTGCACGAGGGCTCCTACGCGGCGATGCGGGCGGGCGGCGGCGCGATGGGCCTCGGCCTCAAGTCGCCGGTGTTCGTGCCGCGCCTCGACGACGCCAATGCGCTGTGGGTCGGTGATACCTACGAGGACGCCTCCGATCGCACGCGCTTCGGCATGCGTCGCATCCAGCACACCGACGAAGGCTTCGTGCCACTCGATCAGAGCATCGCGCCCATCGACGTCGGCGGCGGCCACATCGACGCCAGCCTGACCTTCCTCTCGAGCAACGAGCGACCGTGCCTGTCGACCGGCACGCCCGGCGGCTGGGCCTACCAGTGCGGCAACCCGCGCTCGGGCGGATTCCTGGCCAACGCGCCGGCACCGGGCTCCGAGAACCCGCGCGGCGACGACGACCAACCGCCGCTGCCCACCAACGATTAGTCGCAACCCGTGCGCGCGACGACGACGGGCTCACGCGTGGGCCCACCCTCGTGCGCCCGCGGTTGATGGGGGTCAGGGCTGGTTCGCGTCGACGCCTGCCTCGGCGCCGCGACAGCGAACCGCGGCCGGGTGCGACTCGAGTACCGTGCACGCGGCGGCCTCGCAGCCCGCTGCAGCGCAGGCCGCCTCGGCGTCGTCGTAGCAGCAGCTGTCGTGCTCGTAGGCGCAGCCCTCCGGGCGACCGTCCCAGATGCGACCGACACCGTTGCACGGCGGCGGCTCGCGGGCGCCGCTCGATCCCCCGCCGTCGCCGCCACCGTCGGCCGCGACCTTGCCGTCCTCGGCGCCCGTGCCCTCGCGCGCGCGCGGGCGCGTACCCACGCGACAGGCCATCGAGGTCACCGCGCAGGCGAGCAGGAGCGCGGGCAGCCGCATCGGCCCAATCTACTCGATGCCGCACGGGCCTGTCAGGCCCCTCGAGCAGGGGCCGCGACACGGGGTCGGTGCCCGTGCGACAAACGTCGCCCGCCATGCTGCTGCAACAGCTCTTCGAGCCGCTCTCGAGCACGTACACGTACCTGCTGGCCGATCCCATCGGTGGCGTCGCGGCGCTAGTGGACCCGGTGCTCGAGACCGTCGATCGCGACCTCGCGCTGCTGCAGGCGCTGGGGCTGCGGCTCACGCACACGATCGAGACCCACGTGCACGCGGACCACCTGACGTCGGCCCGCAAGCTGCGGCACCTCACCGGCGCGCGGGTGGTCGCGCCAGCACTCGACGCCCTGCCCTGCGCCGACATCGGCGTGCGCGACGGCGAGACGCTGCAGCTCGGAACGATCGCGATCGTGCCCCGCTTCACGCCCGGCCACACCGACACGCACCACGCCTACGTCATTGCCGGCGGCATGGTCCCGTGCGTCCTGACCGGCGACGCACTGCTCATCGACGGCTGCGGTCGCACCGACTTCCAGGGTGGCGACGCGCGTACGCTCTACCGCTCGATCACGCAGGTCTTGTTCGCGCTGCCGCCCGACACGTTGGTCTATCCCGGCCACGACTACCAGGGACGCCGGGTCTCGACCATCGCGCAGGAGCGCGATCGCAACCCCCGACTCGCCGGCAAGGACGAGGACGCGTTCGTGGAGATCATGGCGGCGCTGCAGCTGCCCTACCCGCGCAAGATGCCCTACGCCGTGCCGGGCAACCGCATGTGTGGCGAGTGCCCGCCCGATGTGCCGGACGAGCTGCGATCGCCGTGCGAGCTCGGCGATCAGGGCTGACGTGCGCCGCGACTACGCCAAGCGCAGCGACGGCAGCGCGGCGTGGGCCGCCGCCGACGCCAGGAACGACCGCGCGTCGTCGATCGCCGCAACCACGTCGCCCGCCATCGTGTGGGCGTGACGTCGCCCCGCCACGCTGCCGGCGGCGGCGTGGATCATCACGCCCTCGCAGGCGGCCGTGAACGCATCGACGGCGTGCACGAGGCGCGCAGCGATGATGCCGGCCAACACGTCGCCCGAACCGGCGGTCGCCAGCGAAGCGTCGCCGAGTGACGCGACCGCGAGGCGATCGGGACCTGCGATGAGGGTGCCGGCGCCCTTGAGCACGACGGTGCTGGCGGTCGCGCGCGCGAGTCGGCGGACCGCGTCGATGCGCGAGGCCTGCACGCGCTGCGACGTCCAGCCGGCCTCGGGCTCGAGGCTCGCCAGCATGCGCGCGGCCTCGCCGGGGTGCGGGGTGAGCACGCGGGCACCCGCCGGCGTGACGCCGCAACCCAGGTGCTGCAGCGCGCTGGCGTCCCACACCGCCGGCCGCGGATCGTCGGTGAACGAGGCCTGCAGGCCAGCGATTGCGGCCGCGTCGGTGAGACCGCAGCCGACCACCAACGCGTCGGCCGCCGGCACCGCCGGGAGACGACGCGGCGCGAGCATGATCTCCGGACGCGCGGCGATCACCGCCGCGCGCAGGGCCGCGTCGTCGCACGCGACCGTGACCAAGCCCGCGCCGGCGCGGAAGCCCGCGGTTGCGGCCAGCAGCACCGCACCGGGCGTATCGGCCGCGCCGCCGAGCAGCCCCAGGTGCCCGCGCTCACCCTTGTGTCGCGGCGTCGGGGCCCCGGCGAGCGCCGCAGCGATGGACGGGCCGGCCAACAACGTCGCGATCGCAGGCGTGTCGGCGGCGGCGCGCAGGCCGATGTCGGCCACGACGACACGGCCGGTGTGATCGCGACCGGGCGTGACGTGGAGGCCGATCTTGCTGGCGCCGAAGGTGACCGTGACGTCGGCCCGCACCGCCACGCCGGCGATCGAACCATCGTCGCAGTCGACCCCGCTCGGCAGGTCGACCGCGAGGGTCGGGCCGCGGCAGCCGTGCATCGCTGCGATCGCGTCGGCGATGCGGCCGTGTGGGGCGCCGCGGCTGCCGGTGCCCAGGCACGCATCCACCATCACCGCCGCGCGCGGCAGCGTGGCGCACTCGGGCACGCCGCACGCCGACGCCAGCGTGCGCTGCTGCGTGCGGGCCTCGTTGCCGCCGCCGGCGGCGTCGAACCACGACACCGGCAATCCCCAGCCGTGCAGGATGCGGGCGATCGCGAGGCCGTCGCCGCCGTTGTTGCCGGGGCCGCAGACCGCGACGACGGGCAGGTCGGAGCCGGCCCGCAGCGCCAGCAGTTCGTGGGCGCAGGCGAGGGCCGCACGCTCCATCAACACCGGCGAGCTCATGCCGATCGCGGCACCCATGCTGTGCCGATCGACCGCCGCCGCGGTCGCGGCGTCCCAAAGCGGCAGCCCGCTCACTCGTCCACCGCGATCGCCACCGCGGCCGCGATGCCGGCGGCGTGGGTGATGGTGAGCATCACGCGGGTGATGCCGCGCGCGCTCGCAACCTCGAGCGCGCGTCCCCGCAGCACCACCTGTGGGCCGTGCTCGCCGCTGCGCGCCGGGGTCACCTCGACGTCGTGCCAGCCGATGCCCTTGGGGGCACCGAGCGACTTGCTGCAGGCCTCCTTCGCGGCGAAGCGGGCCGCGAGGGTCTCGTCGCGGTTGCGTCGGGCCAGCGCGTAGTCGATCTCCGCGTCGGTGAAGACCTTGCGCAGGAATCGGTCGCCGTGGCGCTCGACCGCAGCGGTCATGCGGTCCACCGGACAGACGTCGAGCCCTACCCCGCGTACCGCCATGCTGCAGTCTGACTACCGCAGGTCGCCCCGCCCGCGCCAGCCCTGCCCTGCCGTCACGTGCTAGCCCGCCGCGCCCAGCTCGCGCACGGCGGCGTCGCAGATGCGGCCCACGACCTCGTCGGCCTGCGCCGCGTCCTCGCACTCGACCATCACCCGCAGCTTGGCCTCGGTGCCCGAGAACCGCACCAGCACGCGGCCGCTGTCGCCGAGCTCGCCCTCGACCTGGCGGATCGTGCGGCTCAGCTGCGGCAGCGACTCGATGGGCGCACGGCGGGCCACCACGAGGTTGCGCAGCACCTGCGGGATCGCGGTCATCACCGTCGACAGCCGCGACAACGGACTGCCGGTGCGCCGCATGATCGTGAGGACCTGCAGCGCCGCGACCATGCCGTCGCCGGTGGTCGAGTGGTCGAAGAACACCAGGTGCCCCGATTGCTCGCCGCCGAGGTTGCAGCCGCTCTGCCGCATGGCCTCGACCACGTAGCGATCGCCGACCGGCGTGCGCGTCAGCCCGATGCCGACCTCCGCGAGGCTGCGCTCGAGCCCGAGGTTGCTCATGACCGTCGCGACCACGGCGCCACCGCGCAGCTCGGCACGCTGGTGGAGATCGCGGGCACACATCGCCAGCACGGCGTCGCCGTCGACGACCTGGCCCCGCTCGTCGCAGACGATGAGTCGATCGGCGTCGCCGTCGAGCGCGATGCCGAGGTCGGCCCCGACCTCGCGGACCTTGGCCGCCATCACGGCGGGGTGCATCGCGCCGACACCGTCGTTGATGTTGAGGCCGTTGGGGTCGACGCCGATGGCGGTGACCTCCGCGCCGAGTTCCTCGAGCACAGTGGGGGCGATCTTGTAGGCGGCCCCGTGGGCGCAGTCGACCACCACCTTCAGACCGAGCAGGTCGGCGTGGTTGGGGAACGCCTGCTTGAGGTGCGTGATGTAGCGACCCGCAGCGTCGTCGATGCGCCACGCGCGACCGATGTCGCCACCCCGGGCGCGCTGCTGCTCGAGCGAGCCGTCGTCCATCGCGGCCTCGAGCCGCTCCTCGACCTCGTCGGGCAGCTTGTAGCCGTCGTGGGCGAACAGCTTGATGCCGTTGTCGGCAAAGTGGTTGTGGCTGGCCGAGATGACGACGCCGGCGCTGGCCCGCATCGAGCGCGTCAGGTAGGCGATGCCGGGGGTCGGCAGCGGCCCCACGAACCACACGTCGGCTCCCATCGCGCACAGTCCCGAGGCCAGCGCGCTCTCGAGCAGGTAGCCGGACAGGCGTGTGTCCTTCCCGACCAGCACGCGGCCCTGCTTGCCGAAGTGGGCCGCCACCGCCATGCCCACCCGCAGCGCGGTCTCCGGGGTCATCGGGTGCGCATTGGCTTCACCGCGGATGCCATCGGTACCGAACAGTCGTCGCGTCGCCATCGTCGCTACGATGGTTCATATCACACCGCCCACGCGCGCCCGCCAGTGCTTTTCGGCCGACGTCGCGTGATCGTGCGTGGTGTCGGGGCCGAGCGCTGCTATGGCACCACCGCACCGGGTGCGGTGGGCTCGGGCGCGAGCGGTGACGGAGGCGGCGGTAGCTCGATGCGTCGCTGCGCGGGCGCGTAGGTCAGCGCGCGTCGGAACTGCTCGGGCACCGCCGGCGCCCAGGTGATGTGGATCTCGACCCACGGGTGATCGCCGGGGCGCGCGGTCGCGACCCCGACCAGCCACGGTGAGATGTCGAGCTGCGTCAGCGCGCGCAGGCTCGGCGCCCCGCCGCGGACCTCGGCCTCGAGATCCTCGAACGACATCCCCGAGCTCGCCAACGTCTCGTCGCGCGACACCGGGACCCGCACGGTGCGGCTGGCGGGCTTGGGTGCGACCTCGGCGATGATGCGCACGCGCAGCGCCTCGGCGCCGCTACCGACCAGCTCGACGCCGTCGGGCGGACGCACGAGCGCCACCGTCGCGCTGACATCGGCGTCGGCCTCGTGCAGATCGTAGGCGACGGTCGACAGCTGCGGCGTGGCCAGCACCCGCGAGCGACCGCCCCGCACGCGCACACTGGCCGGCTCGCTGCGCACGCGCACCAGCTCGTAGTCCACCGCCGGCGCGCCGCCGACGTTGGGCACCACCGGCACGTCGCGCTCGATCACCGGATCGAAGCGCAGGTCGACCTCGTCGTAGGACAGCTCCGCCAGCACCACGCCGTGGGGCATCACCACGGTGCTGCGATCGATGACCATCGGTCCCGGTGAGGCGTCGGCGAGGTCGAGCGTGACCACGCCGAAGTCCTGCGACTCGATGCGGCTGACCCGCGTCCACGGGCCGCGCACCTGCACCGAGACCACCTCGGGCACCGGCGTCAGCAGCACCCGCTCCGGATCGGCGCGCAGCCGCAGCGGCACCGTGAAGGTGCGCGTGACCTCGTCGCGGGTGCCCACGAACAACACCAGCGTGATCACGAACGCGAGCACCTTGATGCCCCAGTCGAGCTGCACGACCTCGGCGACTGCCCGCAGCAGCGACGAACGAGGGCGCTCTGCGGTCATCGTCGGGCGTCCTCGCGGTCGGGGTCCAACAGCGCGCTGCGGGAGAGATCGATCGCCGACAGCCCCGCGTCGTCGTCGGCGCCGCCGGGGGGATCGAAGACCCCGGCGTCCGGCGCGACGGCGTCGGTCTTGGCCGGGCTGCGCGTGGCCTCGGCGCGCGGCGTCGCCAGCCACTGCACGATGCGTCCCTCGAGATCGACGATGCGCAGCGCCTCGGAGATGGCACCGCGATGCACGATGCGCAGCTCGCCGCGTTCCTCGCTCAACACCAGCACCAGCGCGTCGGTCTCCTCGCTGAGGCCGATCGCCGCGCGGTGGCGGGTGCCGAACGCGTGATCGATGTGCTGTTCGGAGAGCGGGCAGATGACGCCCGCCCGCGCGATGCGGAAGTTCTGCACCACGATGGCGCCGTCGTGCACGTCGTTGGCCGCGTGGGGGATCGACAGCGCAACCAGCGTCGCGGCCCGCAGCGCGGCGTCGATCTCGACGCCGCGGTTCTGTACCGCCGCGAGCACGTCGATCTCGCCCTGCAGCACCACCAGCGCACCGAACTGCGCCCGCTGCAGCTGCGCCAAGCCGGCGACCAGCTCACCGACGGCCGACACCGCGGCGCTGCGCCGACCGGCTGGCAGCAGGCGCCGCCCGAGCAGCAGCAGCAAGCGCCGCAGCTCCTGGTGGAACACCACGATGAGCAGCAGGATGATCGAGTCGAAGACGTACCGCAGCAGCGTCGCGACCGCGATCAGATCGAGCAGCCGCACCACCCACGCGACCACGCCGAAGGCCGCCACGGCCGCGAGCACCGGCGCGGCGCGGGTGCGCTTGACCATGCGCAGGAAGCCGTAGACCAGCGCGAACAGCAGCAGGAAGTCGAGTGCGTCGCGCCAGGTGAGCGCGGCGAGCCACTCCGAGACGTTCACGCGCGCGGGCCCCCGCGGCGCGCCGCGCCGGCGCGCGCACGCTCGAATGCGTCCGCGAGGCCGCGCGCGACCGCCAGCGCGCACGCGGTCTCCTTGACGTCGTGCACCCGCAGCACCGCCGCGCCGCGCTCGACGGCAATCACCGCCGCGGTCACCGACGCGACCATGCGGTCGCTGCTGGCACTGGCGCCACCATCGGGTGCCAGCGCGGCGAGGAAGCTCTTGCGGCTGGCACCGATCAACACGCCGCAGCCGGTCGCGGCCCGCAGCCAGCCAGACGCGGCCACCAGCGCGGCACTCTGCTCCGCGGTCTTGCCGAAGCCGATGCCGGGATCGACGAGGATCCGCGCCCGCGCGACGCCGGCCGCGACCGCGCGCTCGACGGTGTGCGCGAGCTCGTCGGCGACCTCGCCGAGCACGTCGGCGAAGCGGATGTCACGCTGCATGTCGCGTGGCTCGCCGCGCAGGTGGCCGACCACGAGGCCGGCGCGCGAGGCCGCGATCACGTCGAGCATCGCGGGGTCGGCGAGCCCGCTGACGTCGTTCACGATCGCCGCGCCGGCGGCGATCGCCGCCGCCGCGACCTCGGCATGGCGGGTGTCGACGGAGACCGGCACCGCGGTGAGCGTCGTGTCGCCGGCCAGGCGCCGCAGCAGCGGCAGCACCCGCGCCAGCTCGATCGCCGGCGACACCGGCTCGGCCCCCGGCCGCGTCGACTCGCCACCGATGTCCAGCACGCTGGCCCCCTGCGCGACCAGCTGCTGGCACCGCCGCAGCGCCACGGTCACGTTCGGCGCGTCGCTGCCCTCGGCGACCAGCTTGCCACCGTCGTGGAAGCTGTCGGGCGTCAGGTTGACGACCGCCATCACGCGCGCGCGATCGAGGGACAGCTCACCCTTGGCGTGAGACCACGGCGGGCTGTGCTCGGGCGCTGCGTGCACCGGGCGAATGGTAGCGCATCGCGGGGGCCGTGCGCGGCCCCCCACCCGCGAGCGCGGCTCAGTCGTCGTCGCTGCGGCCGCGGCCCCACTGCTTGGCATCGATGCCATAGCGGCGCAACAGCTTGTGCAGGTACTTGCGGTCCATGTCGGCCTCCCGCGCCGCGCGCGAGATGTTGCCCTCGGCGCGCTGCATCAGCCACGCGAGGTAGGCCTCCTCGAACAGCTCGACCGCCCGCTCCTTCTGCTCGCGGAAGGTCAGCGTGGGATCGAAGTCGATCTGCTCGCTCGAGCCCTGCGGTTTCTTGCCGGTGGTAATGAGGTCGATGACGCCGGTCGGCGACAGATAGGCGCTGCGCTCGACCACGTTGCGCAGCTCGCGGACGTTGCCGGGCCAGTCGTAGCCCACCAGTCGCGCCATCGCTTCGGCGTCCGGTGGCTTCCACATGCCGGCCGGGAGTCTGCGCGAGAAGTGCTCGATGAGCAGCGGGATATCCTCCCGTCGCTCGCGCACCGGGGGGATCGTCGCGGCCACCACCGCGAGCCGGAAGTAGAGGTCTTCGCGGAACTCGCCGGCCTCGACCTGCTCGCGCAGGTGGCGGTGGGTCGCCGCGATCACGCGGATGTCGAAGTCGACCTCGTCGGTACCGCCGACTCGCCGCAGCCGCCGGGTCTCGAGCACGCGCAAGAGCTTGGGCTGCAGATCCTTGGGCAGCTCGCCGATCTCGTCGAGGAAGACCGTGCCCTTGTCGGCGAGCTCGAACGCGCCCTGGCGTCGCTGGTGTGCGCCGGTGAACGAGCCCTTCTCGTGGCCGAACAGCTCGCTCTCGATGAGGTTCGGTGCGACCGCGCCGCAGTCGACCACCACGAACGGGCCATCGCGGCGCGGCGACATCTGGTGCACCGCGCGGGCGATCAGATCCTTGCCGGTACCGGTCTCGCCCTCGAGCAGAATCGTCACGT
>WBZX01000347.1_pt2 | contig 22073 bp, 14 predicted proteins | sample 5204211 | NCBI WGS metagenome assembly WBZX01 (sample SAMN12344362, study PRJNA552823) | activated sludge metagenome | biome: Activated sludge suspended growth; feature: Nitrification reactor; material: Wastewater; isolation source: activated sludge from nitrification reactor of wastewater... | reverse complement strand
GCCAAGTTCGCCGATGAACGTTCCGATTTCATGGGTTTCCTCAAGCTGTGGGATTTCTACGACGACGCGCTGCGGCACAAAAAATCCAACAAGGAACTGCTCACCAAGTGCCACCAGAATTTCCTGTCTTTCCTGCGGCTCAAGGAATGGCGCGAGCTGCACGGCCAACTGGCGGGTATCGTGGGCGAGATGGATTTTCACCCGAACACCGATGATGCGAGCTACGACCAGATTCATCGCGCTTTGCTGGCGGGCTTGCTGGGCAATGTCGGCTTCAAGGACGGCGAGGCGGAAACCTACCTCGGTGCGCGTGGCATCCGCTTCAGCATTGCCCCCGGGTCGGCACTCAAGAAGCAGCGCCCCAAGTGGGTGATGGCGGCAGAGCTGATGGAAACCGCCAAGCTTTATGCGCGATGCGTGGCGAAGATCGACCCGGACTGGATCGAGCCGCTGGCGCGCGGCCTCACGCAAAGCCATTACAGCGATCCGCGCTGGGATCGCAAGCTGGCGCAAGTCTCGGCTTGGGAGCGCGTCAGCCTCTATGGCCTGACCATCGTCCCCAAACGCCGCGTGCATTACGGCCCGATAGACCCGACCGAGTCGCGCGAAATCTTCATCCGCGAGGCGCTGGCGAACATGGAGTTCGACACCCGCGCACCGTTCTTTGCCGCCAATCGGAAATTGATCGCGGAAGTGGAAGAACTGGAGCATAAGGCGCGTCGGCAGGACGTGCTGGTGGATGAGCACCAGTTGTTCGTGTTCTACGATGCGCGTATCCCGGCAGGCATCTACAACGGCATCACCTTCGAGAAATGGCGGCAGGACGCAGAGAAGACCGATCCCAGGTTGTTATTTCTCACCCGCGACGACCTCATGCGCCACGCGGCGACCAGCGTCACCGAAGCGCAGTTTCCGGAAATGTTCTACTTTCCTCCCTCCCCATTGATGGGGGAGGGAGGTATTGAGGTGCCGCTCAAATACCGCTTCGAGCCGAATCACCCGCTGGACGGCGTGACGGCGACCATTCCGCTGGCCTTGCTTAATCAACTCGACCCGACCGCCGCCGAATGGCTGGTGCCGGGCATGGTGCGCGAGAAGTTGACCTATCTGGTCAAGGCGCTGCCCAAAACCTTCCGCCGCGTGTGCGTGCCGGTGCCGGAATTTGTCACGGGTTTTCTCGACGCCGTCACTCCCTCTCCCTTGATGGGAGAGGGCAGGGGTGAGGGTGTGCCGCTGCCTACAAAATCCCCTTCTCCCCAACCACCTCCCACGAGGGGAGAGGGAGTAAAAGCAGCGCTTGCCGCCTATATCCAGCAACGTACCGGCCTTAAATTGTCAGCATCAGATTGGGACGAAGCAACGCCCGCACATCTGCTGATGAACTTCCGCATCGTGGATGATGCAGGCCGTGAACTGGCGATGGGGCGCGACTGGGTTCAACTCAAAAGCCAACTTGGGCAGGCTGCGCAATTGACGTTCCGCAATACCTCGCCCGACATCGAAAAAACCGGCCTCAAGCAATGGGATTTCGGCGACTTGCCGAAAAGGCTGGATTTCACCCGCAATAACCGCCAGATGACGGGCTATCCGGCGCTGGAGGACAACGGCGATAGCGTTGCGGTAAAGCTGTTCGACACCGAAGCCGCCGCGCTGCAATCGCACCGCAAGGGTGTGTGCCGCCTGATGCGCTTCGAGCTGAAAGAACAAATGAAGCAACTGGAAAAAGGCCTTCCCGGCTTCAATCAGTATGCGCTGCTGCTGCGCCACATCATGAACCCGGATGAGTTGCGGGATGACATGCTCGCCGCCATCGTGGATCGCGCCTTCATCGGTGAAGACGAATTGCCGAGGTCTAATCAGGAATTCATGCAGCTCAAGACCCGTGCCAGAACACGGTTGCCCGCTGTGGTGGATGGATCATCCCGACTGGCACAGGCGATAGCTGCAGAAATCCAGCCGCTGACGCAAAAACTTTCCGGTCTGCCGCCGGCCATGGCGCGGCTGAAAAAGGAAATCGAAGAACAGCAGTCTCGCCTGCTACCCAAGCGCTTTTTCAGCACTACGCCGTGGGAGCGCCTGCAACACTTGCCGCGTTATTTAAAAGCCTTGAAGCTGCGCCTGGAGAAATACCCCAGTGCGATCGATCGCGATACCCGCCACGCGCAAGCCGTCAACGAGCTCTGGCAACGCTGGGAAAGCCGTGTTGTCGCCGTCCGCAAGGCCTCTGGCGATGTCTCGCCAGAACTGGAGGAATTCCGCTGGCTGATTGAGGAACTGCGTGTATCGCTGTTTGCGCAGGAACTCAAGACACCGTTCCCGGTATCGGTCAAAAGGCTGGAGAAGGTCTGGTCGGAATTGCCGGGTTAAACCCGGACGTCACACTTCCCTGCTGTCGTTGGCCTTCGGGCATGGATGACGAAGCCATACAATCCCCCGTGTTGACGCAGATTTCGGCGCGGTAAGAATTGCCTCTTTTTCTGATTGTCATTTGGCGTAAATCTGGCGTAAATTTATTTACGTTTTGGTAAAAAGAAATAAAAAACCGGCTCACATGGTACTGTGTAACCGGTTAAAACTAAAAGAAATTTCTTTTTAAAGCGAAAAAAGATAGTTTCATGGTGCGCCGAAGAGGACTCGAACCTCCACAGGGTCTCCCCCGACAGGACCTAAACCTGTTGTGTCTACCAATTTCACCATCGGCGCGGTGAGGGGCGCCATTTTAACGGATCAGGGTGCTTTGTGGCTACCGCTTATTGCGTTTGCTGGTCTACTGCCTGCTTTTGCTGGTCGGCCTGGTCGGTGACGATTTGCTCGACTTGCCTGCTTTTATCGAGTGTTTCTCTTTGCGGCTCGAATAATTTGGCCTCGGGGGCAGGCGGTTGCGAAGGTTCGCCGCATCCGGCCAGGGGCAGTGCCAGGGATAGCGCCATCAGGACGGTTTTCATGATGATTCTCCTTGAGTTTCGATGACGTGCCGATAGAAATGATAGGTTCCTCGGCCGATCTGCTTGGCCTGATACATGGCAACGTCGGCACGGCCTACCAGCAGATGGGCATTGTTGCCATCGGCCGGAAATATGCTGATGCCTATGCTGCAGCCAATGTTCAGTTCCAGTCCCCGAATGTGGAATGGGCGTTCTACTTGCTCCAGAATGGCCATGGCAACTTTTTCGCAGCTTTCCCTGGTGTCGATGTTGGGCGTGATGATGGTAAATTCGTCGCCCCCACGCCTTGATACAGTGTCGCTTTCACGCAGGCAGCTACGTAGCCGGATCGCGACATCCTTTAGCAGCAGGTCGCCGATTTCGTGACCGTAGGTGTCGTTGACGGGCTTGAATTTGTCGAGATCGAGATAGAGAACAGCCAGCATTTGTTCCTTGCGTTGCGCGTGGGATATTTCAAGTTGCAGTCGCTCGTCGAATAGCAGGCGGTTTGGCAGATGGGTCAGGATGTCATGATAGGCGAGGGAAGACAGATGATCTTCGGTCATGCGTTGCTGAGTGATATCGAGAACTGTGACGATGTCTATTTCCTGTTGCTCAAAGATGGCGGCGTTGCGTTCGACTTGCGCCATGAAGGTTGTGCCGTCCTGGCGCTGCCCCAACAACCCGTCGGTGCTGTTTTCCTTGAGCAGATGACCAAACGGAAGCCCAGGCAAGCCATTGATGTCATAGCCAAACATGATGCTTGCTTCGTGATTGGACTTGATTACCATGCCATGCTGATCCAGCACCAGCACACTGGCCGAAATTTTGTTGATAATATCGTCAAGCAGATTGTGGTTACGGCTGAAATCATGAATGCGCCGCCTGTAGACCACAAACGCCCAGAAAAAATTGGCCAGGGCGAGCCCAAACGCCGATGTTTGATAGATCCGGATTTCTCGTGCCTCTTCCTGTGTTCTAAGCTCCAGCATGGTAGTCAGCCTGTTCATCTGGTCGAGCAGTTGAAGGTTGCTGTCTTCTGCAATCCGGATAGCAGGCTGCAGAATATCGTCCGTGAGGGTGGGACCAGCATTCAGCACATGCAGGATTTGCACACGGTAGGGCTGCCAGAGTTCAACGGCTGCATCAATGGAGTCGCGGGCTTCCTTGAATCCGATGGCAGGAATAAATAAATTTTCTGCGCGCCCTCCTTTGGTCGTGTGGCCCCGGTCAAAACCCTGCAGCGTGTGATCGAAAAGTTCGAATGTCAGTTGCAGTTCTTTTCGTAACGCACTTGTATCTTTTGCATTCTGGTGGGCTTTTTCGAGTTGCAGTAGCACTTTTACCATGCGTTGCGACAGCATGCGCTGGCGGCCAGCAAGGTTGATGTAAATGGCCTGCTGTTCGATATGGGCGGATAGCCAGTAGTTGAGCGCCAATGCGGCAAAATCGAAAACAACAAATAGTACTATCGCGATGGCGGCGACACGCGAGTTTTGTTTGTCATTGAGGAATCGCATGCGTAATGAGGCTAGCGCCTTACCTCGTAACGCGCAATCAGGCTGTGATGCTGGCCGGGTTCGACGGTGACCGCATTATCCAGCGCATTGCAGTTTTCGACGCAGATCATGGTGCGGTAGCCATGGTTTCCCATGTCGCCCATGGCGTCCGATTTCTCCTGCCAAGGATTCCAGACGGTGGTAGAGCGGGCATGCGTTGAGGTGATCTCGATTGTGCGCTGCAATTCGCGGTCCTCGATGCTGCATCGATCCTGTGTATTCAAATAAACGCGATCGATCTCGGCTTTCACGCTGATGGTTTCGTCGTCGGATTTGCGTTGCATGCCGTCGGCCTTGTCGACATAGATGTGCCCGATCAGGCCGTGGATCAGGATTTTTTCAATATCCCCGGCGACAAAATAGGTGTGCAGTGCTTCCGAGATTCTGAACGCCCGGCTATCCATGTTCCGGGTCGTAAGCTCAATGACAAGCGCGCTACCGACGGTCACGTTGTAGTCGAGTTGAAAGGCGTATGGCCAGATTGCCGGGGTTGATTCGTGATTGGTCAGGCTGAATTGTATACGGGTGCTGCCATCAGCCAGAGCCTCGGTTGTACTAACCTGCCACATGGCGGTGCGGGCAAATCCATGCGGAGTTTGCGTCGGGTCTTCATGTATCCCGAACCATGGCCAGCAGATTGGAATGCCGCCGCGGATGGCTTTGCCTCGGGTAAAGCGGGCGCCTGAACTGAGCCAGATCACAGGGGCTTCGCCATGAGGCTGCCAGTGAAAAAGATGCGCACCCTGCAGGGCGATTTCGGCAGAGGCCTGGCTGTTATGTGTTTTGGCTACGGGCAGCCCGCCCATGCCTTCGGTAAAGCTGATGTGACCGGGGATGGAAAAGTGCCGATTGAGGCTATCGATATCTTGCATGCCGCCTATTTTAAAGCGTTCTTCTCGAATCTCCCAAAATGTAGCATTAATGTCGGCAGTATCAGCAAGTTAAGGATCGTTGATGTAATCAGCCCGCCGACGATGATAGTCGCCATCGGGCCTTCGATTTCTCGCCCGGGCTGGTCGCTGCCTGCGGCGAGCGGTAGCAGGCCGAGTGCCGTAACCAATGCGGTCATCAGGATCGATGGCAAGCGCTCGGAGGCGCCCTTGATTGCGGTTTCCAGCCCCCAGACCATATTCTCCTCGTCAATCAGGTGCTGGTAGTGTGATACCAGCATGATGGAATTGCGCAGGGTGATGCCAAACAGGGTCACGAAGCCGACCAGTGAGCCCAGCGAAATCCAGCCGCCGGTCAACATGGCGGCGAGTATGCCGCCGATCAGGGCAAACGGGAGATTTGCGAAAGTGAGCAGCAGGTTACGCAGCCGCCCGAAAGCGATATACAGCATGAGGAAAATACCGACACCCGCCAGCAGCGAATGTACGATCAGGTCTTCGCGTGACTGGGCTTGTGCTTCGGCTTCGCCGGTAAATGTGGCGAAATTGCCGGGCGAGAAATGAACTTCGTCCTGTACGCGCTTTTTCATTTCCTTGACAAAGCTGTCGATATCGCGGTTTTCAACGTTGCAGGTAATGGTCTGGATGCGCTTGGCTCCGGCATGCAGGATCTTTGAGCGGCCGTTTTCCTGGGTCAGATCGGCGATATCGCGCAGGCGGACGATCTTGCCATCCGGATTTTTCAACGGCAGGTCGCCGATTTCTCGCAGATCGTCACGGAGCTGCGGGGTGAACATGATATTGACGCTGACCACGCGATTGCCCTGATAAACCTGTGCGGCCTGTACGCCCTCGAACGCGGCCTGGATATTTTCCAGCACATCTACCGGTTGCAAGCCCCACTGCGTCAGCCGGTCTGGCCGCAGGCGGATCGTCAATTGCGGCGTACCTGGCGGCGATTGCACCTGTACTTCGCTGGCGCCCTGAATGCTGCCGAGGATGCCGGCTATGGTGTGGGCATCGCGATCCAGCGCGTCCAGATCCTGACCATGAATATTGACGACCACCGAAGCCGCATAACCCGAGATGGTTTCCTCGATGCGCTCGGTAAGAAAGGTGTTGATGGCGAAATTGACGCCGGGATAGTTATGCACGGTAAAACTCACGCCAGGTACCCCAGCCAGGATGTCGCGAATTTCTTTGAGAATGCGTTCCTGCTCTTCACCTGAAACCGTGCCGATCTCGATCTCGAATTCGCTGTAATGCGTGCCGAAGGTGTCGGCCCCGTTTTGTGCTCGACCAACCCATTGGGCCACCGAATCCACGCCCTTGATCTTGCGGATCGCCTCGGAAACCTTGTTGCCGATGCGCAGAGACTCTTGTGACGAGGTCCCCGGCACGGCTGTCATGTGCATGATGTAGTGGCCCTCGTGCAGGTCGGGGATGAACTGGCTCTTGAACAGCGGCAGGATGCCCAGCCCCAGCGCGATAAAGACCAGCGTCAGGCTAATGACAATACGGTAATGACGTTCGATACTGCGCAACAGGCGCGTATAGCCGACACGCATATGGCGGATCAGCGGCGGGTCTTCGCTACTGAGTTCAGCTTTGGCGAACAGCAGGTAACACAATGCCGGAGTAAGTGTCAGCGCGACTGCCAGCGAAGCGAGAATAGCACTGATATAGGCGTAGCCCAACGGTGCGAATAGCTTGCCCGCCACGCCCGAGAGCGTCAGCAACGGCATGAACACCATGGCAACGATGATGGTAGCGTAAACAACGGAACTACGCACTTCCATCGAGGCGTCGAACACCACGCTGAATGCCGGGCGCGGCGTAGCGAGCAGCCGATTTTCACGCAGGCGGCGAAAAATGTTTTCAGTGTCGATAATGGCATCGTCCACGACTTCACCCAGCGCGATCGCCAGCCCGCCCAAGACCATGATGTTGAGGCCGATGCCGAAATAACCCAGCACGATGATGGCCGTCAGCAACGACAGCGGGATCGCCGTGGCCGAGATGAAGGCTGTACGCACGTTGAACAGAAACAGGAAAAGCACCGTCACCACCAGAACCGAACCGATCAGGATGTCGGCCTGTACGCCGCTAATGGCGGTCTCGATAAAGTTGGCGGGGCGGAACAGCTTGGGGTGGAGCTTGACCTTTTCGGCCGCCAATTCCGGTTCCAACTCGTGCATGGCTTTTTCGATGGCTTCGGTCACGGCCTTGGTGTTGGCGCCGAGTTGGCCCTGAACGGATAAATAAATACCCGATTTGCCGTTGATGGAGGCGGCACTGATGGCGGGCGCCGAGCCTTCCACCACTTGGCCGATATCGCCCAGTCGCACAGTCTGGCCGTCTCTGTGCAAGACCGGCATTTTGGCCAGGATTGCCGGCGTTAGTGCCTGCCCTTCGCTGTTGATGAGAATGCGCTGGTTGTTGTTTTCGATAAACCCCGCACCACGCACGCCGGTTGAACGGGAGGCCGCAGTCAGCACGTCCTGCAGGGAGAGGTGATAGCGTATCAGCTTGCCCGGATCTACCTGTAACTGGAACTGGCGCACGTCGCCACCGAAAACGTTGACGTCGGCGACGCCTGGCACTGCCATCAGGTGCGGCCTGACTGCCCAGTCCACCAGGGTCCGCAGTTCCATCAGCGAACGGGTATCGGAGGTCAGCCCCAGGCCCAGAACGGTGCTGGCACTCGAAGCCAGCGGCGTAATGTTGGGGATGACATTGTGCGGCAGCAGGCTGGTGAGGGTGGCCAGTCGCTCTGCGACGACCTGCCGGTTACGGTAAACATCGGTGCCTTCGGTAAAAATAATGGTGACTACGGACAGTCCGGGAATCGACTGCGAGCGCATGGTGTCGATCCCTACCGTGCCAGCCACGGCATTCTCGATGGGTTGTGTCACCAATGTTTCCACCAAATCGGCAGAAAGCCCTGGCGACTCGGTCTGGATGACGACTTGCGTAGGCGAAAACTCGGGAAAAACATCGAGGTTGGCATGCGTCAGGCTGTATAGGCCATAGACCACAACGAGGAATGCCAGCCCGACGATGACCCCGTAAAAACGGATGGAAAAACGGACTAATGCTTGCATACTAGTAAATTTCCGTTCTAGCTACAACGCCATATGCTGCGCATATTGAGTCTGCACCGAAACTCGGCCTGTCTTCCATATCAGTCCTCATTTTAGTTCCGGCACAACGCGGCTGTGCTGTGCTGTGCTGCATTAGCCTGCTCTGAAATGAAGATTGAAATGACATTTCAATCTTCATTTTCATTCTTGATCTGGTATTTGAACTCTTCCGACAGCAGCAGTTGTGCACCGGTCGTCACCACCATATCACCGGCCTTGACCCCGGTGGTGTTGAACCAGCCGTCATCGACTTCAATTTCTGTTGTAATCGGCGTACGTACGAATCTGTCATTGCCTTGCTTGCGGTAAGTCCAGGGTTGATTGGCGTACCAGACAACGGCAGATGCCGGTACGATGACACCCGGTTGTGCCTTGTCGGCGTCCGACAAGCGGGCGGTAACGCGCATGCCCATGCGTAAGCTTTCAGCCGGGGCTCGGTAATAAAACGTCTTGCCTTGAATCGTAGCATCGGCCTGTGGTGCAACCGAGACAAACGTTGCTGCAACGGTTTCGCTCTGATTGACGGAAGATTCGAGCTGCAGGGTCGAATCCTTGGCCGGGGTAGCGGTAGCGATGGGCAAGGTTACCTGCAACAGTACATCCCGATGCTTCATCAGACGTTGAAACTCGTCGGTCGGCGATACTTGAGCAGCCCAGTCTGCCAGCGGCTGGCCCCATTGCTGGCGCATCGCATCGCGCAAACTCACGGCTGCCGTTTCGCTTGCGTTAAGGCGAGCCTGATCGGTTTTCCAGGCTGATTCCGCTGTCGCCACGACGCGATCTGACACATTGCGTCCGTCCTGGTTAAGCAGGCGCAATCGCTCGTAATCCTGCTTGCTATTGGCGATCGATGCGCGAATGACGCCGGCTTCCGCGATTGCAGTCAGATAACGCGTACGCATTTCCATCAGGGTGTCGATACCGACCACCGTGCCAAAAGTCGATACAGCGGCCTCGTACTTTGTGGTCTGCAATGTTGTTGTGGCAATGCCGCTCTGTTTCTGCGACTCTGCCGAGAGTGTGACGATCGCGGCACCGTTTTCCGAGGTCACCAGCGATGGGCTGGCGATCACTTCATCCTGTTCGCTCGTTGCCGCCTCGTACTCGTCCTTGCCGTAAAACACCAGTACCCAAAACAGGACGACGATGATGACAGTCTGCAGACCGATAATGGTAATGGTTTTTTTGTTCATAATGAATTAGCCACCGACAAATGCCGATGAAAGGCATAGATTCGACTATGTTGCGCCTGCAGTCGATCTGATCGGAAAAATGTAAATTTTTGCTTGGGTTTGCTTGCGTTCATCGGCGTTTATCTGCAGTTAAACAAGATTTTTATTGCTCCGTATCCTGCGGTATTTCCGGTAGCGGTTCAGAACCGTCCAGCGGGTGCTGGACAGTATCTTCCAGCGCGCCCAGTGCGCGTTGTGTCTTGAGCCGGGAGGCCAGCACCGCAGCTTCTGCGCTGACCAGTGCAAGTTGTGCGGTAGTCAACTCAAGTCGGTCGGCATAGCCTGCATCAAACCGGCGCTGGGTTTGTGCCAGCCGCATGCTTTGTGCCGCAACCAGCCGCCGTACCTTGGGAATGTCGTCCTGTGCAGTTTTCCAGCGAGCCCATGCTTGCGCCTGTTCGCCGATAACTCCGGCCTGCAGGGCATTGAATTTTTCTGCTTCTACATCCCGAGCGGCGCGAGCCTCGGCAATCGGGCCTTCGTTCTTGTTCATGAGTGCGAGAATCAGCGAAAGCCCCAGCGACCATTTGAAATCGGTCTGATCCCAGCTAACGCCGGGGGATAGGCTGAAATCCGGGTACTGCTTGGCAATTTCCAGCTTGAGTCTGGCTTCTGCCGCTTCGTAATTGGCTAGTGCCTTGCGGATTTCGATCCGGTTGAGCAGGGCGGCCCGTTGCGCATCGCGGGCGGGTAGTTTTTCACCGATCTGCTCGAATACCGAAAAGGAGATCTCGATCTCATTCAGCGCGGTATCCGGCACGCCGATGGCGGCGGCGAGCGCGGCACGGGCTTCCTGCTTGCGGGCGATTTCCGCATCCAGCAGGACGCGAACCCGCTGCCATTCCAGTCTCGCGTCAGATAAATCAGTTCCGGCTGCCACGCCTGCGTTGACCCGTGCTTCGAGCAGGTTGACGATTTTCAGGTGCGTGGATTCCTCGCGCTCCAGTTGCGCGGCCTGCTGTTCGATAGCAAACAATTCCAGCAGGCGGAGGCGGACCCGACTACGAATGGTCCAGGCAGTTTGTGCGATTTCCAGTCGGGCAGATTCTGACAATGCTGCAGCCTGTTCCATACGGGCTTCGCGCTTGCCGTGCGTTTCGATGGGAATATCGATTGCAAGATTCAATGTCCATGGTGTCACGCTCTGGTGCAAGCTGTGATGTTCGCCGCTGGTCGAAATCGTGGGATTGGGTTTTTGTCCGGCAGTAGTTTCGCCGGCTTGCGCAGCACGCCACTGCGCACGGGCGACATTGAGGTCGGGATGCAGCCGTAATGCAGCCTGCGCCAACTCGGTCAATCCCCATGCCTTCATATCGCCCAACCGGGCATCTGCCAGGGTTTTCGCGCTGAAGTGCTCCATCGCCGCTGCGGGAGCGAGCGGCTTCGGTTCGTACTGCTGCATGGCGCACGCGGGCAGTAGCAAGGCAATTATCAGCAGGGGCGCGTTGTTCTTGTTCACGGGTCGTTCGGCGAAGCAAAAGTTACCGAATATTACCTGAAAAACGCCCCATATTATTGCCCGCACAAAAACCACTGATTTTTCCGAAATTTACACAAGCTTAACCCAGGTTAACCGGCTATGTTTTTACAATGCCATCGTCATTACTAGATGCAAACAAGGAACATGATCATGAACAAAACATTACGCGGCATGGTTCTCGCCATTTCGTTCGCCCTATCCGGCCCGTCTTCGGCGCAATCGTTTCCCTGCGCCATTGCCGGGCAGTTGCAATGCGACGCCCATACCGCACCACAGCCCGTACAAAAACCTGTCGGGGAAGAAGCCATGGGCTTGTTTCTCAAGGGTATGAATCTTGGAGATATTGCGCTGACCGATGAACAGCGCCAGCAAATCCTTAGCATCATACAAAGTCAGTCAGCCGAAGTTGTCGAGCGTATCCAGACCATCCAGAGCGCCCATGCTTTTTTACGCGAAATGGCTATCAGCAAGCGTTTCGATGGCAACCTTGCCAATGCGCTGACCAAGGCGATTGCCGAGAACTCCGCCGACCTCGCGCTATTGCAAGCCGAACGCGAATATCAGGTATATGCGCTGTTGACGCAGGAGCAGCTTCGGCAGCTCAGGCTGGATAAAATCGGCAGTTAACGTAATGATTGGCCCGATTGCAAATCGGGCCAAAGAATATGCTGAATCGCTGGTGCGGCAAGGCAGAATGAGCAATGCGGCAGGTCGAGCGACTGAATAAAATTGCCAGAGTGGGTGCTGAAACGCCGGATGCGGTAAAATTGCTTCATGTCTTTCCCCGCGTTTATTCACCTTCGCTGCCATAGCGAATACTCCATTGTCGACGGCATGGTGCGTGTGGATGATGTGGTCAAGCGCGCTGCCGCCGACCGCATGCCTGCACTGGCGCTGACCGATCTGAGCAACCTGTTCGGCGCGGTTAAATTCTACAAATCCACTCGAAGTAAAGGCGTTAAGCCGCTGATTGGATGCGATATATTTCTTGAGAATGAGTCCAGTCGCGATCAGCCGTACCGGTTAATGCTACTGTGTCAGAACCATATCGGTTACCTGAAGCTTTGCGAGTTGATCACGCGGGCTTACCTGCATAACCAGCATCGCGGCCGGGCGGAAATCAAGCGCGAGTGGCTGGAAACGGAAAATGATGGCCTGATCCTGTTGTCCGGTGCCATGCTGGGTGACGTCGGCCAGGCCTTGCTGGCCGGCAACGACGCGCAGGCGCGCAAGCTGGCCCAGAGCTGGCAGCAATGCTTTCCTAACCGTTTTTATATCGAATTGCAACGTGCCGGGCACGAGCAGGAAGATGCCTACATCAGTTGGGCCCTGGCGTTGGCGGCCGAGATGGGACTGCCGCCGGTAGCCACGCACCCGGTGCAGTTTCTCGATGCCGACGACTACAAGGCGCACGAGGCGCGGGTCTGTATTGCCGAAGGCTATGTACTGGCTGACAAGCGCCGTCCGCGCAATTTTACCGAACAGCAGTATTTCAAGACCCAGGCCGAAATGGCCGAACTATTTGCCGATGTGCCCGAAGCACTGGCAAATACGCTGGAAATCGCCAAACGCTGCAATCTTTCCCTGACGCTGGGCAAGAATTACCTGCCGCAATTCCCGACGCCCAATGGCGAAGGGCTGGACGAATTTCTCAAGTCTGAAGCCGAGCGTGGGCTGGAACAACGCCTGGCCGTGCTTTACCCCGACGAAACGGAGCGCACAGCCAAACGTCCCGAATACTATGCGCGGCTGGAGTTCGAAGCCAAAACCATCATCCAGATGGGATTCCCCGGTTACTTTTTGATCGTGGCCGACTTTATCGGCTGGGCCAAGAACAACGGCGTGCCGGTGGGGCCGGGGCGGGGTTCTGGCGCGGGCTCGCTGGTGGCCTACAGTCTGGGCATTACCGATCTCGACCCCTTGCGCTTCAACCTGCTGTTTGAGCGCTTCCTCAACCCGGAGCGGGTATCCATGCCCGACTTCGACATCGACTTCTGCATGGACGGGCGCGACCGCGTGATCGAATACGTGCGCCACAAGTACGGGCTGGAGGCGGTCTCGCAGATCGCCACCTTCGGGACCATGGCCGCCAAGGCTGTGATCCGCGACGTGGGCCGCGTGCTCGACCTGCCGTTCAATTTCGTCGATGGCATCGCCAAACTGATCCCTAAAGAGCTTGGCATCACGCTGAAAGACGCGCTGGAACAAGAGCCGCAACTCAAGGAGCGGCAGGAGAAGGAAGAAGAAGTCCGCGAACTGCTGGAACTGGCGTTGCGCCTCGAAGGCCTGACCCGCAACATCGGCATGCATGCTGGCGGCGTGCTGATTTCGCCGGGGAAAATCACCGATTTTTCGCCCATGTACTGCCAGCAGGGCAGCGACAGCGTGGTGAGCCAGTACGACAAGGACGATGTGGAGGCGGTGGGGCTGGTCAAGTTCGACTTTCTCGGTCTGCGCACGCTGACCATCCTCGATATGGCCGTGATCTGGACCAATCAGCAGCGCGCCGCCAAGGGCGAAGAACCCATCGACTTGGCCACTCTCAGGCTGGACGACCCTGACGCCTACAAGTTGCTCAAGAATGCCAATACCACTGCCGTGTTCCAGTTGGAGTCGACAGGGATGAAAGGCATGTTACAGGATGCCAAGCCTGACGTGTTCGAGGACATTATCGCGCTGGTCGCGCTGTACCGTCCCGGCCCGATGGATCTGATCCCCGATTTCTGCCGCCGCAAACACGGCCTGCAAAAGACCGAATATCCGCATCCTGCCACCGAGCCTATCCTGAAGGAAACCTACGGCATCATGGTGTACCAGGAGCAGGTGATGCAGATCGCCCAGGTGGTCGGCGGCTACAGCCTTGGCGGCGCCGATATGCTGCGCCGTGCCATGGGTAAGAAAAAGCCCGAGGAAATGGCGCAGCAGCGCGCGATTTTCGTCGAGGGCGCGGGCAAGCTGGGGACGCCGGAAAAACAGGCAGGCGAAATCTTCGACCTGATGGAAAAATTCGCCGGTTACGGTTTCAACAAGTCGCACGCGGCAGCCTATGCGCTGGTAGCCTACCACACGGCTTACCTCAAGGCGCATTACCCGGCGGCTTTCCTCTCTGCCACCATGTCGGCGGACATGAACAATACGGACAGCGTTCATATCTTCTACAAGGATTGCCTGGCCAATGGCGTGGAAGTGCTGGCGCCGGATATCAACCGTAGCGAATTCCGCTTTACCCCGATCAGCGAAAAACAGGTGCTGTACGGCCTGGGTGCGATTAAGGGTACCGGTTGGGCGGCGATCGAGGTCATCCTCGCCGCGCGCAAGGATGGCCCATTCAAGGATTTGTTCGATTTCTGCCGCCGTCTGGATCTGCGCAAGGTCAATCGCCGCGTGGTCGAATCGCTGGTGCGGGCAGGTGCTTTCGATGGCATCGACCCCAACCGAGCATCCATGCTGGCCGCCGTGGGGGTGGCGATGGAGGTGGCCGGGCAGGGCGCCGGTGCCGCACAGGACAGTCTGTTTGGCGAGTCGCACGATATGCCGCAACAAGCATTGCCAAAAGTGGCGCCATGGCCGGAACGTGAAAAGCTGATCCAGGAGAAATCCGCACTCGGTTTTTATTTCAGCGGCCATCCGTTTACTGCCTACAAGCAGGAAATTGGCGCTTTTGTCCGCACCAACCTGGCATCGTTGTCGCCGCACGAACAGCCGCAGATGCTGGCTGGCGTGGTGGTCGCTTCACGCAGCAAGATGACGGCGCGCGGCAAGATGGCCTTTGTCACGCTGGACGATAGTAGCGCGCAACTCGAAGTTGCCGTGGGCAACGAGTTGTTCATGACACAGCAAGCTTTGCTCAAGGAAGACCAGTTGCTGATCGTTGAAGGCAAGATCAACAAGGACGACTACACAGGCGGCCTACGCGTCAATGCGCGACGACTGTTCGATATTGCCACCGCCCGTACTGCCAATGCCCAACTGCTTAGGCTTTCGTGCAACGGTCAAGCCGATGCCGCCAAACTGCGCAATCTGCTGGCTCCCTACATCCGCGAATCCTCCTGCAAGATCGTGCTCGATTACCGCAATGGCGGTGCCAGTTGTGAAGTGTCGTTGCCCGATAACTGGCGGGTGGAGTTGCGCGAGGAGTTGCTGGCTAGCCTGCGCGAGTGGCTGACCAATGAAAATGTTAAAATCCTGTATCATTAAAAAAGCGCTGTCAGCTTTCAGCGATCAGCCGTCAGCAGAGACGGAACTGGTTCAAGCTGATAGCTGACTGCTGATAGCTGAGTGCTCAATATGAAAACAAGTTTTCTGGATTTTGAACAACCAATTGCCGAACTCGAAGGCAAAATTGAAGAGTTGCGCTATGTGCAGGACGATTCTGCGCTGGATATCTCCGACGAGATCGAACGTCTGAACGGCAAAAGCCAATCGCTGACCAAGGATATCTATGCCAAGCTCGGCGCCTGGCAGGTGTCGCAGGTGTCGCGCCATCCGCAACGCCCTTATACGCTGGATTACCTGCAAGGCATGTTCACCGATGTCGAAGAACTGCACGGCGACCGCGCATTCTCCGACGACCCGGCGATTGTCGGCGCACTGGCGCGCTTTAACGGCGAACCGGTGATGGTGATCGGCCACCAGAAGGGTCGAGATACCAAGGAAAAAATCTACCGTAATTTCGGTATGCCGCGCCCGGAAGGCTATCGCAAGGCCTTGCGCCTGTTCCGCCTGGCCGAGAAATTCCAACTGCCTATCATCACCCTGATCGATACGCCAGGAGCCTATCCCGGTATCGGTGCGGAAGAACGGGGCCAGTCCGAAGCGATTGCTCGCAACCTGTTCGTCATGGCCGAACTGCGCACGCCCATCATCGCCGTCATCATCGGCGAAGGCGGCTCCGGCGGTGCGCTGGCACTGGGCGTGGCCGACGAGATGCTGATGCTGCAATATGCGACCTATTCCGTCATTTCGCCCGAAGGTTGTGCATCCATCCTGTGGAAGAGCGCAGACAAGGCGCCGGAAGCCGCCGAGACCTTGGCGATCACCGCCAACCGCCTCAAAACCTTCGGCCTGGTCGATCGCATCATCAACGAGCCGCTGGGCGGCGCACATCGTGACCCGGAAGCCATAATGCAATCCCTGAGCAAGGCATTGGCCGAAAGCCTGCGCAAATTCCAGGGCAAATCGATGGACGATATCCTCAAGGAACGCTACGAGCGCCTGATGAGTTATGGCAAGTTCAAGGAAACCACCGCCCGCTGAGCGATTGGCGGATCTGCTTGCCTTCCTGAAACATCACCAACTTACCGGCCGGCACTTGCTGCTGGGCCTGAGCGGGGGGCTGGATTCGCGGGTGCTGCTTCACTTGCTGGGGCAGGCCCGCAGCCATCTTGATTTCAAGTTGTCGGCAATGCATATTAATCATGGCATCAGCTCGAACGCTAAAGCCTGGGCTGATTTCTGTGCCGATGTTTGCATACGTGATGAAATTTCTTTTCATGCGGTAACCGTCAATGTGCCGCGGGATTCCGGGCTGGGGATCGAAGCCGCGGCGCGTGTAGAGCGCTATGCCGTGCTGCTGGAGCATCCGGCAGATGCAGTTTTGCTGGCACATCATCAGGACGATCAAGCTGAAACCCTGTTGCTGCAGCTAATGCGCGGCGCCGGGGTAAAGGGATTGGCGGCGATGGGGAGTATCAGCCATCAGCCATCAGCGGCCAGCGGTCAGCGTAAAGCGATTTTGCGGCCATTGCTGGGTGTATCCCGTGCGCAACTGCAGGAATATGCCGAGGCTAACGATCTGCAGTGGATCGATGACGAGAGCAATCTCGATTTATCCTACGACCGGAATTTTCTACGACACCACATTTTCCCGGAGCTGGAACAACGTTTCCCCGCTTGCCGAAAAACCATGGCGCGCAGCGCCTCGCATCTGGCCGAAGCGGCCGAATTGCTGGAGGAAATCGCGCGGGAGGATGCCGTCAGGGCAATCAACGAGGGCAGACTGTACCTGGCTGAGCTAAGGCGCCTGTCGGCGCCGCGCGCAGGGAACCTTTTGCGTTATTGGGTGACAGAATGCAGCGGCCTGATATTGAGCGCCGCGAGGATGGAAGACATCCGCAGCCAGTTGCTGGATGCCAGGATCGACGCACGTGTCGCCATTAATATCGGCGGACGCATGCTTCGCCGTAAGCGGGGAATCGCCTCTATTGAATGAGCAGTTTTTGCAGGCCGGGCCAGATGTTCTGCAAAAGCCGGGGTTGCGCCTTGGCAATCGGGTGCAGACCATCCGGCTGGATCAGTTCAGGCTTGCCTGCAATGCCATCCAGAAAAAAAGGCACTAGCAGGCTTTTGTTGCGGTTGGCCAGGTCGACATACATCATGCGGAAATCGCTGGCGTATTTAAGGCCGTAGTTGGGCGGGATGCGCATGCCGAGCAGCAGAACTTTGGCCCCGGATTGGCGGCAAGCGTGCATGATCTTGTCCAGGTTGCGCCGGGTGTCGGCTACCGCAAGTCCGCGCAGGCCGTCGTTGGCGCCGAGTTCGAGAATCACGATGGCTGGTTTGTGCTCGAGCAAGGCAGGCAGGATGCGGCGCAGGCCACCGCTGGTGGTTTCGCCGCTGACGCTGGCGTTGATGACCCGCCAGCCGGGTTTTTCGTCGGCGAGCTTTTTTTCCAGCAAGCTGACCCAACCGGCATCGCGCGGGATACCGTAGGCCGCCGACAGGCTGTCGCCGAACACCAGAATGGTCTGTTCAGCAACTACAGTTAGTGGCAGCAATATCAAACCGATCAACAATACGAATCGTCGAATCATGTACAACCCCGTTATAGAAGCAAAGCAACTTTCCCGGCATGTTACCAGCAGTGAAGGACAATTAACGATATTGCACGCGCTGGATTTGCAAGTCGACGCAGGAGAGACGGTTGCCATTGTTGGTGCTTCGGGTTCCGGTAAGTCGACATTACTCGGCTTGCTGGCAGGATTGGATGAACCCAGCAGCGGTGAGATCAGGCTCTCTGGTGTCGTGTTGTCGTCACTGGATGAAGATGGTCGTGCAGCTCTGCGCGGGCGGGAAATTGGCTTCGTTTTTCAATCCTTCCAGCTATTGCCTGCATTTACCGCTTTGGAAAATGTGTTACTTCCGCTGGAACTTGCCAGGTATGAAGACCCAATACGTATGGCGCAGGCCGCCTTGCACCGGGTTGGCTTGCAACATCGGCAAAGCCATACCCCAAATCAGCTATCCGGCGGCGAGCAGCAGCGGGTGGCCATTGCCCGTGCTTTTGCCCCTGGCCCGAAATTACTTCTGGCAGACGAACCTACCGGCAATCTGGATAGTGCAACCGGCGAGCGGATTGTCGAACTGTTGTTCGCGCTGAACCGCGAGGCCGGGACGACGCTGGTGCTGGTCACGCACGATGCGGCGCTGGCGGCTCGCTGCAGCCGCACGCTGCGGCTGGAAGGTGGCCGCCTGGTATGAATGTTTTTGCCTTTTCCTGGCGGTTGTTCAAGCGTCACTGGCGTGCCGGTGAACTGCGCATTCTGGTTTTTTCTGTGATTGTCGCGGTAGCGGCGGTGAGTGCCGTAGGATTTTTTACCGATCGTGTGCAACAGGCACTGGAGCGCCAAAGCAACCTTCTGCTAGGCGCCGACCTGGCGCTGGTTTCCGACCACACCATTGCCGAGACCTATCTGAAAAAAGCCCGCTTATCCAGGCTTGCCACGGCAACTACCATGGTTTTCCCCAGCATGGTGATTCATGGAGAATCCAGCCAACTGGCCGAGATCAAGGCCGTCAGTTCGACTTATCCTCTGCGAGGGCGCTTGCGCGTTTCGGATGCCGCTTTCGGTAAAGAGCGTGAAATTGCCGAGATCCCGCAGGCCGGTACGGTTTGGGTGGAGTCTCGTCTGCTGGAACAGTTGCATGCCAATGTCGGCGACGAGATCGAGCTGGGGGCGCGGCAGTTTAAGGTTGCGACTGTACTGCGGCACGAACCTGATCGCGGCGGTGACCTGTTCAGCATTGCCCCGCGGTTGATGATGAATGCGAGCGATGTTGCCAGTACCGGCCTCATCCAGTTTGGCAGCCGCGTGTTTTACCGCTTGCTGCTGGCGGGCGAAGACAATCAACTCAAGCCTTTCAGGGCCTGGGCAGCGTCGCAGATGCAGCGCGGCGAACGCATCGAGGATGTGAGCGATGCCCGTCCCGAAATTCGTAACGTACTGACCAAGGCGCGCCAGTTTCTAGGTTTATCGGCGATGGCCAGCGTCATACTGGCGGCTGTCGCGATGGCACTGGCCGGATTGCGCTTCATCACCCGCAACCTCGATGCATGCGCCATGATGCGGTGCTTGGGAGCTTCGCAAACGTTTATCGTTCGGGCCTATCTGTTGCAATTGCTGTTGGTTGGGTTGATTGGCGGTCTGGCTGGATGCGTGTGCGGGTTTTTGTCGCAGGAAATTTTAAGCCGCATCCTGAGCGGCCTGTTGCTGGAAAGCTTGCCGACCCCGTCGTTATTGCCTGTGCTGCAAGGCCTGCTTACCGGGGTCGCGGTATTGCTCGGCATCACCTGGCCGCTGCTGGTGCGTCTGCGCGATGTGCCAGCGTTAAGGGTGCTGCGTAGTGACTTACCCACGCCGACGGTCAGCCATGTGCTGGCTTACGTGCCGGCTAGCGTAGTGCTGGCTGGATTGGTGCTATGGACGGCGCAGGATGCGAAACTGGGTGGTATCGCGCTGGTCGGGATGGCTGGTTTTCTGCTGATCGCGGCCTTGCTTACCTGGTTTGCGGTTGATCTGTTGCGGCGTGCGGGGCGTTCGCAGGCGGGCTCCTGGCGCTTTGGCGTTGCCAATCTGGCCCGCCATCCGGTTACCAGTATTGCCACCGTGGCCGGCTTCAGCCTGGGGTTGATGGCCTTGTTGCTACTCACCATCGTACGCGGCGACTTGCTGCGGAACTGGCAAGCGACATTGCCGGCAGATGCCCCCAACCGCTTTGCCATCAATATCCAGCCGGATCAGTTACCGCAATTGCGGGAGTTCTTTGTCGGCGAGAAGCTGGCAGTCCCCGCCATCCAGCCCATGGTGAAGGGCAGGCTGATTGCGATTAATGACCTCCCGTTGGATGTTTCCGGCTATAACGACCGTGCACGGCGGCTGGCGGAGCGCGAGTTTAATCTTTCCTGGTCGGCTGAGATGCAGGCCGACAATCACATCGTTGTTGGGCGATGGTGGCGTGCGGATGAAGCAGGGCAACCGCAGTTGTCGCTGGAGCAGGGCATCGCCGAAGCGCTCGGCCTGCATCTGGGCGACTGGCTCACCTACGATATCGGTGGCAACGTCATCAAATTGCAAATCACTAGTTTGCGGAAAGTGGAATGGGATTCGATGCGAGCCAACTTTTTTGCAATTACGCCACCAGGAGTGCTGGAAAGATTTTCGGCAAGCTACATCACCAGTTTCCATCTGCAGCCGCAGCAGGAAGACGCTCTTAATCGTCTGGTGAGGGTGTTTCCCAGCGTTACGGTGATCGATGTGGCGGCGATCATGGCCCAGGTTCGCAATGTCATGGATCGCATGGCCTATGCGGTGCAATTTGTGTTTGGATTCAGTTTGCTGGCAGGGATATTGGTGCTTTACGCCGCGCTTGCCGCAACACGCGATGCGCGCACGCTGGAATACACACTGCTAAGAGTGCTGGGAGCAAAACGCAGCCAGATGCAAACGGCCATGCTCACGGAGTTTGCGTTGATCGCCGTGCTGGCTGGGTCTGTCGCTGCCTGCGGTGCCGGAGTGGTCGCTTGGGCGATCAGCCGCCAAGTGTTGCATCTGGCCTATCGTTTTGACCCTCTGCTGATGTTATGGGGTGTCGGTCTTGCAGTCATCGTTATCCCGTTTGCTGCATGGTGGGGCTTGCGCAGTACCATGAATCGGCCACCACGCCAGATACTAAACAACATCTAGTGGCTACAATCAGCCATAATTGGTTGACTGTAGCCATTTCTGCATTTTGGTTTATTGGCGATTGCATGCAAAACAATTATATAAAATGTTTTTTTAATGTGGCATATCTATTGCATTACTCGGGGGAGCCATATTTTTACAGGTTTACCCGAGGAGAAAAATAAAGATGTCCAACCGTAATCCGTATCAAATGAAAACCATTGCTTGCCTGGTCGCAACTATGGGAGTGTTTCCAGGTGGTGTGTTGGCTGAGACAGTCGAGACCAGCACCGTTGAAGTTGTGAGTACGACACCGTTGCCCGGCATTGGTCTGCCGATTGAGCAGGTGCCGGCAAGTGTGCAAGTGGTGAAAGGGGCTGAAATGCAAAATCAGCAAAGCCTGACCGTTGCAGACTACATGTCGCAGAATATGGTTGGTGTCAACGTAAACGAAACCCAAAATAATCCTTTTCAGCCCAACGTTAACTTCCGTGGTTTTACGGCATCTCCGCTTCTTGGCACACCGCAGGGCCTTTCCGTTTACCAGGATGGGGTTCGGGTCAATGAGCCATTTGGTGATGTGGTGAGTTGGGATCTTATTCCGCTTAATGCAATTTCCAGTATGTCAATGATGCCAGGCTCAAACCCATTGTTCGGCCTGAATACCCTGGGTGGCGCCATCTCCATTCAAACCAAGCGTGGCCGTACTGTACAGGGTGGCGCCATCGAGGCTTCCGCAGGCTCGTGGGATCGCAAGAATGGCCAGTTTGAGTTCGGGGGAATTGCAGGGAATGGTGTGGATTATTTTATTGCGGGTAACTATTTTGATGAGGATGGCTGGCGTGATTCATCCCCGAGCGAAGTAAAGCAGTTGTTCGGCCAGTTGGGCTGGCAGAACGACACC
>WBZX01001053.1_pt1 | contig 22082 bp, 16 predicted proteins | sample 5204211 | NCBI WGS metagenome assembly WBZX01 (sample SAMN12344362, study PRJNA552823) | activated sludge metagenome | biome: Activated sludge suspended growth; feature: Nitrification reactor; material: Wastewater; isolation source: activated sludge from nitrification reactor of wastewater... | reverse complement strand
GGTGCAGCCACTGTCGCCCTGGCAGACGGTGTCCTGGATGTTGTCGCCGCTCTGCGTGCCGGCGCGGCAGGAGGCGTAGACCTTGAGGAAAGGCTCGACGCTGGTGCAGCTGTAGCCGGAGTCGCCACCACCGGTACAGACCTCGGCGCGCTCCGGGGCCACCATCGCAGTCAGGCTGCAGGTCGATCCGCTGCAGCTCTTGTCAGCCACCCAGACGGCCGTGCGGATGGGCTGGCCGTCGATCATCGAGTAGGTGGTGTCAAGGACCGACACGATCTGCGGGAAGACCACCGGCGTCGTCATGTCCACGTCAAAGAAGCTGAGCGGATTGCCGTCCTGGGTGACGCGGAAGTGCTGCGCGGTGACGGCGCGGTCAGGCAGGCATTGCACATCCAGACCCGTGCGGCCGGAGGCGGCGTGGGCGAACCAGTCGCCCGGGTTGCAGCTGGTGGTCCGCGTCGTGCTGACGGTCAGGCTTCGGCTGCAGCTGTAGTTGCCGACGCCGACGTAGCGCAGGCAACTGCGTGGCTGCATGCCGGCGGGCACCGGGGTGACCGTGGTGGTGCACCCGGTGTAGTAGGCGGCCAGGCTGCCCAGTTCGGCCGATGGCGTCCGGCCGATTGCGCGCGTGGCAGCGACGGCAGGGTCATCGGCACCGATCGTCGGGCGCGGCGTGTTGGCCGAGGAGAAGGCGCCACGCTGCGCCTGGCAGAGCGGGTCGGTAGGGGTCAGTGCACAGGCAGACAGCCTCGCGCTGCCCTGCGACGACAGGTCGGGCTGGCGGTAGTAGCTGCGCTCCGGTGGCGTGGTCGTGTAGCCCGGGACCACCGCGGTGGCGCCCGGGGTGGTGACGTTGCCGCGGGCCACCGGGTTTGCAGCCTGGCCGGCGGCGACACCTTCCTCGTGCGGGCCGGCTACGGCGGCGGTCTGCGTTGTCAGGAAGCAGACGGCGGTGATGCAGGTGACGAGGCGGCGCCACGGCGAAGCGTGGCTCGCCGTCGGTGGCGGCGGGGCAGGGCGGTGGCTTTCGGGGCCGGGCGGGGTGGGAAGCGGCACGCCCCATCGTCAGGCGTGGTCTTGTTGGCGTCTCGGGGAAACGGCGTGCGCGAGGGTGGGGTTTCGAGTCTGGCTGAGCCTTTACGCGTGGCCGAGCCGCGCTGGTACCGGCCGTTGGCAGACAGACGGGCTACTCACACTGACGGCCACCAGCGGGTACTGCCGACCGGATGCGGTCGGCGTGTCTACCAAACCCGCAACAGCTCAGTTAACCGAATGCAATGTGATGCCAAACGTACTGGGAACAGTCCAGGCGCATGGCCCAGATCGGCCAGGGTAGCACTCCAGGCCCGATCAACCGCCGGTTCCGTAGAGAACCTGCAACTCAATCCACTCGCTCCGCAACTGCTCCCTGAGAGGAATTGGTTCCTCGACCACGGCATCTGGTCCCAACGAACGAAGCCAAGTACGCAACTGTATGGTGTCATGAACTTTGACCCGAACCCTCGTCCACGCGTCGTCGATCGCGGTCATGGTTTGGTCGGCGGCCACTGGCGTCTCGGCAAGGTACTTGGCCAGCACGCCACGGATGCGCACAACCAGGTCGAGCGGCTCCTTGCCCAGTCGTATGCCGAATTCCCTCAGGATGAACTCGTCGATATCGAACGCCGCCGGCCGGGCGGCCGGTGTCTCCAGCAGCTCGGCGGAGTCGATACGGTGCAGCGCCAAGAACCGGGCGTCTTGGTAATCCTTGACCGTGCAGACCAGGTAGACGACTTGCTCCATCACGACCAAGCCCAAGGGATGCACCGGGTAGGTCTTGGCTTCCTTGCCCGTGGTGATGGCGCGGTAGGTGACCTGCAGTTGCCTCTCGTTGAGAAGGCCTGTGTAGATGGTGGCCTGAATGTCAGGGTTGATCGGCGCTGGAACCTTGTTGAGGGTGTGCGGGATGACGCGAAGCTTGTCGCGCCATTTCGTGACGGTTGATACCTGCGCGCTGGCCACGCCTTGGGCTGCCTCGAACCATGGCGCCATGTGGCTCAAGGTCGATCGGGGCAGCATGTTCTGCATGTACTGCTCGACCAGGTTGAAGGTGAGCGCCGCGTGGGCATCCATGCTGGGCACCTCGAGCTGACTGGCCCCCTCGCGCCAACACCACCCTTGGGGCTTGGACTCATCGAAATCCAGCGGGAAGGTTTCGGCCATGGCGTTCAGGTCTCGCTGGACGGTGCGCAGTGAGACGACCATGCCAAGGTCCCCGAGCCGGGCGTGGATGGTGGGCGCGTCGATGCGCCTGGGGTACCTCGGAATGGCGCGCAGCATCGCCCACTGCCGCATCAACGTGTCGTTCATCACCGCTCCTACTGTGCATGACGCAAGCGACAGTCTATGTCGCTTGGCAGTGCAGAATCGAAAGCGTTGAAGTCCGGAAGCCAACTGCGCGTTCAAACGACATGATTTGTCGTTTGTCAGTGATACGATCTTTCGAATGGCAACTGCACTGTCCTCCTACAAGCGCTATCGCGCACCATTCGGGTGCGGATCGGTAGGGGTGAGCGCAACAAAGCCTGAACGCCAGATCGCGGACGCGCCTCGCCGAAGTCTGATCTGCCAGGGGTCCTGCGAGCACCGCTGATCATGTCGTCACCTGTGCAGCCCTCCAGCGAAACGATCTGTGTGCTCCCGCCGCAGCTCCTCGCGCTTGGGGAAGCACTGGTTCCGGTCGCAAAGGCCGCGCGGCAAGCACTGGTGCGCAGGGTTCGGCCGTCAGGCCAGGACTTCGTGACGCTGGATTCCCTGTCGCGGCACATGGGCGGGATCGAGCATGCCCTGTCCCGGCTGAATCCCAGGCTGGAGGGGCTCATGTCCGACGTGATCCGCAAGGAGGGTGTCGGGCCGCTTGAGGTCGGCCGATCGGCCGGCCGGCTGGAGCAGGTCCTCTCCGAGCTGGTCGATGGCTATCTCGACGCAAAGGCGTCCCACGCTGGCGCTGAGAGCGTCGAGGCGCGGGCCCTGATCCTCGGGGTCTACCGCCACCACATCCGGAACATCTGCGACTGGTTGGATGAGCTCGTCGCCACGATTTCAAATCCGGCAGACGCACTTCGACGTCGTGGCCTAGAGCCGTCGGGTGATGTGGTCCTGACCGTGCCCCTCAACATGACCAGTCCCCCGGAGATGGCCAAGCTCGCCGCACTCGTGAGCGCGCTGCAGCCTCCGCCGGAAGATCGCGTGCAAGCACCGATCAGAACGCAGCAGGTGCGAGATGACGGACCGGGGGTACTCGGCACCATCGGCGCGCTCGCCTTTGGGCTCGGCCTGTCCCAGGCTGTGTTCGGGAGAAAACATGGGTAACCAACGAAAAAATGCGCTCGACCCTTCGTTGGTCCTCGAAAGAGAATCAGAAGTTTGAGCGCATGAGGGGATTTATGAAGTTTCCAGGCTATTGGGTTTCCGTTGATTCCGGCAAGGCTGTGTTGGAGCGCACCGTATTCGACGAAACCGAGCTTGACCCCGCCACAAACTGGAAGCAGGCGTGGCAAAACCAGGACGTCGAAGCACGGTGCAAGGGCTATGTCGACTTGGACGCGGCGCTTTGGGCCGCGGCGCAGATGCTTTCAGCGGCAGACGGTAGAACCCTTGGCCAGGCAGAAAAGGAACTCGCTACGCGATTCAATCCGATATGGGTCGACGATCGCTGTGAAATCCAATCACTTTCCTGCCTGCTGGATTCGACCGTCGGCAGTGCGCTGACATAATCGATCTGACCGATAAATAACCATGGTCACGGCTGGAATTCATCCGCCGCAAAGAAAAACCAAGAAGGAGTAAGTCATGATTTTCGGCCTTTTCGGGGGGGAGAAGAAGCGGATCACAGAGATGGTCGCCGCAGCGCGAGCGGGTGACACTGAGAAAGTGAAGCAGCTTCTGGCGAAAGGCGTGGACATCAACGCCTCGGAGCCAGAGTCGGGCGATACGGCACTCCTTGCTGCCATCGACAAAGGCCAGTGGGCGACGGCTGAGTACCTGCTGACGCAAAGGCCGAACCTCACCCGTGAGGACAACAACGGCAATTCGCCTTTGTACTTGGCCGTGTCCCGTGGGGACTCGGCCGTGGCGATGGTCAAGCGGCTCCTGGACGCGGGCGCTCCTGTCGAACTTGGACCGAAGACGGGTGATAACGCGGGAGCCACGCCGCTCCACATTTGCTGCGCGACGGGCGCCAACGCCTGCATAGAGGCCTTGCTGGCCCGAGGCGCATCGGCCACCAAGCTGCTGCCAGATGGTTCGACGCCATTGCACACCGCCGCGATCGGCGGTGACCAGCGAACGGTCGAACTGTTGTGCAAGGCCGGTGCCAGCATTGCCGCGCTGAACAACGAGAAGAGAACACCGCTCCATAACTGCGGCATCACAGGCAACGCCAAGGTCGCTGCGGCGCTGATTCAGCAAGGAGCCGCGGTGGACGGCGCGGATGCCGAGGGATGCACTCCGCTCATGCGCGCGGTCATGAAGGACCACGCCGAAGTCGCGAGAGTCGTTCTGGATCATGGCGCCAATCCCGACGTGGTGGTTCAGACTGGCGACACCCCGCTGTACCCCCTCTTCATCGCTGCCATGAACGGGTACGACGATGTCGTCCGCGTGTTGTTGGACAAGGGCGTCAATGTCACTGCGAAGGTGCCCGGTTCAGCTTCACCGGTGGACGCGGCCAAGCACAAAGGGCATGAGGCTGCAGCCAAGATGATCGCTGCTGCGATCAAAAAGAAGAAGGCTGCTGAGAAGGATGCGTCAACGGCTGCGAAGGAGGCCGAAGGCCTTTGGCAGCGCATAGTCCAGGCGGTCGCGCAAAGAGACTCAGATGGTTTGCGAACCCTGGTCAACGGGAAGCATTTTGCTTCTCTGTCACTTGACGCCAGGTTGCTCGCTGCATGTGCTCTTGGAGATGCAAAGATTGCTCGTGAAATGCTCCAGGCCGGGGCAGATCCGAAAAAGCCTTGCAAAGAAGGCTTCGATGGCGTGACCCCGCTCGTCATGACGGTCGGAGTGTCTCGAAGCGTGGAAGTCGCTTCGTTGCTGCTTGACGCGGGCGCAGATGTCAACGACGAGTGGAGTGAAGACACCACGCCGATTTTCGAGACGACGGCCGATCAGTTCTACGACCTGGCCAAACTGCTGGTCACCCGAGGCGCTAACGTCAATGTGCGCATGGGCAACGGACTGACGCCTCTCATGTTTGCGGCACGCAATGGCGCTTCGAGGTGTGTCGAGCTCTTCTTAGACGCTGGTGCAGATATCAATGCCGTAGAGGAAGAGCACAGAGTGGGTGCGTTCGGGCTTGCGCTCAATCGGCTTGATCTGAAACTGGCTGAGCAGCTTCTTGCCCGAGGTGCGGAGCCCAACTTCGGCTCAATTGAAACGCTGCCCCTTGCCGTTGCTGAGCATGGCAGTCTGGCCTTCATCCAGGCGCTGGAGGCACGGGGCTGCAACCTGGTCCGCGATGACCAACGCGGTCGCATGGCGTTCGTATCCGCGCGGAACCCGGATCCCGAAGTGTTTGACTACTTGCTGAACCACGGGGCGGACCCCAGTGAGGGCAACGACTTCGGTTACACGTCACTGATCCTCTCAGCCCTCAACAATCACCACCATCTGGTCCGCCGCTATCTGGCCCGGGGCGACGACGCGGCTGTTCGTGATGTCGATGGTGAGACTGCCTTGTCTCTGGCCATTGAGAAGCGTCATGAAGAATCAGTCGCAGCGTTGCGCGAATTTCATGTCGAAGAAGGTGACTACTCGGCACTGGACCCAGAAGCGGCCATGCTGAAGGCTGCGGAGGACGGATCGCTCGGATCAATTCTCAATCTGCGAGATTCTGGAGTTCCCATCAACTGTTGCGATGAGGACGGCAACTCCCCACTCATGATTGCTGTGCGGGCGGGTCACCACGGCGTCGTTCGCAGCCTGTACCACCTGGGTGCCGACATCAATCATCGGAATCACGCGGGGGAAAGTGCTCTGGGCCTCGCGAAGGCTTCGGACTCCACTGACCTTGTCAACACCTTGCAGGAATTCGGTGCGCTGGATGCGGTAACGGGCGAACTTGGCAAGCTCTCTGCCATGTTTGGCGGCATGCCAATCTATAACGCAGCGGACACCATGTTCGGTCGAATGTCCCGTCCCTACAAAGACAAGCCACCCTATGACAACGAAGCAGCGGATGGGGATGACGAGTCAGATGGGAACGAGGACGACGAGGAGGATCAGGACGACGAGTCTGACGAAGATCGTTCGGATGAGTCTGGCGTCGGCGCGTCCGTTGACTCGAAGCTTGACCTGCTGAGCCAGGTCCTTGACAGCGACCAAGTCAAAGAGCAGCTGCCAGAAGCAGTGCTGGAGCAACTGGCACAGAAGCTAGATCACTGGCGAAGCCAGCATGAAGAGTCAGAACTGGAAGATGACGATCTTGCGGAGCTGAATCGTTTGTTGGGTATGTTCGGCCTCGGCGAGGAGGAAGAGGCGGAAGAGGTCGAACGAACGCCCCTGTTTGAGGCTGTACACGCTCAAGATCTTGCAGCTGTCAGAAAGATCATCAAGGGCGGTGGCGACGTTAACGAGGTCGACGGCGAGGGGAATACGCCTTTGCTCATCGCCGTTTTGACTCGCAACGCAAAGCTTGTCGACGAGCTTTTGAAACTGGGTGCCGACCCCAACAAGGCAAGACCAGACGGAAAGGGTCCTCTGTTCGGCGCGGTTCGAGTCGGGGAGGAGAAGATCGTCCAGACTTTGCTGAAGGGCGGGGCGGAAGTCGACGCGCCCCTGAGCATGGACCACAACGGGGTCGCGGTGGGTGGGTGTACCGCGTTGTACATAGCAGCGCTTCTTGGACACCTCCCATCCTGCAAAGTGTTGACGAGCAGTGGCGCATCACTGGAAGCGGCCAATGACCTCGGGTACACGCCATTGATGGCCTCCATTGAAGGTGATCACGAAGAAGTGATCGACTTCTTCTTGAAGAGCGGCGCGAATGTCAACCCTGATGTCATCGCCACGATGGAAGTGGATGGACTTGGGGGTGCGTTTCCTCTCTACACAGCAACCCGAAAAGAGAATCTTGCGGTCATCAAGAAGCTGCTTAAGCGGGAGGCAGATGTCAACCGAACCGCGCCAAACGGATGGACCCCGCTGAAGAGCGCGGCTCAGCAGGGTAGCTTCGAGATCGTCAAGGTCCTTCTTGATGCGGGAGCAGACCCCAACATTGCCGACGATACCAACTACACCCCGTTGATGAACGCTGTCAGCGGGGAGCATGAGGACATCGTCAAGATGTTGCTGAAGTTCAATGCGGACCCCAACGTCCAAAGTGGCGAGAACCCGGAGGACGATGACTGGGAACCTGGGCGAAGCGCACTCATGGACGCAGCTGTTAGCGGCAATGTCGCAATTGCCCGCGAGCTGCTCAAGAGTGGAGCCAACCCAAATCTATTGAACTCGAAAGGGCGGACGGCGCTGCACTCTGCAGTCATTTCAGCGAACGCTGACATGGTTGCCTTGCTGTTGAAGTCAGGTGCCGACCCCAATGTCTTCGGATCTGACGACGAGAAGATGTCCGCGCTTGATCTGGCTTTGCGCCGCTGGGCGAGTGAGGATGAAGATGATCGAGCAGGCGGCGTTTCCGATGTGCTTGAGCTGATGTTGAAGAAGGGGCTGCCGAGTGATCGTGGCTCTCTGCAAGAGACTGCCTTGGATTTGGTGACGGAAGGTCATCTTGAAGTCGTGGAGCTGTGCAGAAAGCATGGCATCTCGGTTGATGCCAACTACTCTAAGAACGGTGCCAGCCAGTTGTTCATCACCGCCGCCATTGGTGACGACCGACTTCAGGCAGCGGAACTGCTTCTCAAGATCGGTGCGGATCCCAATTACAAGAGCCCGGCGGGGCTGTCAGTGCTATCGCTGGCCACCCGCAACGGAGCTGTGCGACTGGCCGAGCTGCTGTTGAAGGCTGGTGCCAACGTCATGGATCGAAATAGCGCCAACGTGCTGGCATACGACTTGGCGGTGATTTACGCGCACGATGAACTCATTGATCTTCTGATTGCCCACATGAACCAAGTCGTGCCAGCTGTGGACAGGCAGGCCGATGATGGCACCACTGCCCTGATGCGGGCAACCGTGGCGACAGATGTGAAGATGATCAACGATCTGCTTGCGGCAGGCGCCGATGCCAGCAGACGCGATCGACAAGGCGAATCACCGCTTTCATATGCGGTGGCACACGATCTGGATGAGGTCGTCCAAGCTCTCCGATCAGCCGGCGTTGAAAGACTGCCTGGCGATCAGGTGATCGGCCCACAGTCAATCGTTCATGCAGGAAGTCAGGGGGCTCTCGGAACCATCCTTGACCTGCTCGACTCCGGGACGCCGATTGACCTTGCTGATGACGACGGAGATACATCGCTCACTGCTGCAGCGGTTCATCCCGGAGTCGTCAAGGTGCTCGCCAAACGCGGAGCCGCCTTATCGCATCGCAATGGCGAAGGCAAGACCGCGTACATGATCGCGGCTGCTTCCAATCGGGTCCGGATGGTCGACACATTGAAGGAGGTGGGCTCTCCCATCGATGAGCCAGAGGAACTGGAAGGCCTGACGCAAATGCAGGCCATGCTCAATGCGCTCAAGACAAAGGAAGTAGATAGCGGTGCCGATGGGGGTGATAGCGGCTCCGATGTTCAAGCGGATGGCGACGAGCTCTTAATGGCCTGCCTTGCGGGAGATACCTTGACCGTCTCAAGGCAAGTCGCCGCAGGCGTCGATGTCAACTACGTGAACGACGAGGGTCGTACTGCGCTAGCCATGGCGATACAGGGGCTGATGCAAGACGAAGTGAGCAGACGAAGGGAGCGAGACTTCGAGCAAATACTTGACGCATTGCTTGTGGCGGGTGCTGACCCGAGGGTTGGCGAGTTCCCATATCTGGTTTTCGCTGCAATGGGTAAGCGACTGCATCTCGTCAACGCTTTGATTCGCGCCGGCGCGTCCATTGATCGAAACATCGGTGAAGGGCAGACCGCTCTCTTCATGTCCCTATTGGCCCCCGATGCTGGCCGTACGGCCGATGACCGTTGTGCTTTGGCGCTGCTGAACGCCGGTGCTGACTCATCATTGAGACATGAATCAGGCGCTATGCCCATCCACCTCGCTGCGGCCAGCAACTACCTGGCGGCGCTTCAAGCGCTACTTGACCGTCGGCCGCATGACGTTGATGCCAAGACCAACATTGGCATCACCCCACTGATGATGGCTGCCACGGAAGGGCATGCCGAAGCAGTGCGCTTGCTGCTGAAGTTTGGCGCTGACCGTACCCTCAAAGACGATGAGGGGCTGACGGCGAAGGAGGTAGCTATCAAGAACGGAAATGACAACCTCATTCCGTTGCTTGGCTGACGCGTCCTCGGCCAGGAGAACGAGATGGTTGAAACCACTCAGCCGACCATCGATGCGCCAGGCTGGACTGCGTGGCTGAGTTGCCACAGTCTCATTGCTGCGAAGTTGGATGGGGCTGATCGAGAGCGCCGAGACGCGTATTTCTTAACTCTGCATGCGTCGACAGAGGCCCTATTTCGACAGGTTCTCTTCATCGGCTTGCGACTGAATCGGGTTCCGTACAAGGATGCGCAGGCTTGGCTGCTTCACCACGACGTCACCCCTGATCGGGAGAAGTACCCGAGGAGATTCGACCGCCTGTACTCGGTAAAGGACGTCTCTTGGGATTCCCTGATTACTGGCAATAAGAGGCTCAGCCGCGCACTGGACCTCTGGCACGACTACAGCAAGCTGATCCGAAACCACTTGGCACACGGAGTCCGACGCTACGCGCAGGAGTGGGTGGATTGCGCCATAAGCATCGATCAGATTCTGCTGATGGAACTTGAGCGTGCCATGGGGCCGGTCGTGGGCGGAAGCGTCGCACACAGTCTGAAGGATCTCGTGCCTCGCCTTCCTGTCGGCAAGTCGGGTAGAGACTTGGCAACTCTCATGGGAGTCAAGTCAAAGACGGCGCGCCCAGTGATTGCACTGGCCGCCGCGCAGACTGCGGTGTTGTCGTTGATGCAGGGCCCAGAGAGATGAGATTTATCCACACCGCCGACCTCCACCTGGACAGCCCCCTGAGAGGCCTGTCTGCGTATGCCGATGCGCCTGCTGAGCGCTTGCGCACTGCGACCCGGGACGCTTTCCACAACTTGGTCACCCAGGCCATCGACGAGCAAGTCGATTTCATGGTGATCGCCGGTGACGTTTACGACGGCGACTGGAAGGACTTCAACACTGGATTGTTCTTCGTTCGCCAGATGGGCAAGCTTCGCCACGCGGGAATACCGGTCTACCTGCTGTACGGCAACCACGATGCCGACAGCGAGATGACTCGGGGCCTGGAGCTGCCGGACAACGTCCACGTCTTCTCATCTCGCAAGGCCGAGACCTTTCGGATCGACAACAAGAAGGTTGCCCTCCATGGCCGCAGCTTCAAGGTGGCAGCGACTACGGAGAACCTCCTTCCAAGCTACCCAGAGCCGGTTGGAGGCTGGTTGAACATTGGCGTGTTGCACACGGCGCTGGAGGGCAACGCCGAGCATGCCAAGTACGCACCGTGCTCTGTGGCCGAACTTCAGTCCAAGGGATATCAGTATTGGGCACTCGGCCACGTCCATGAGCACTGGATGCAGCGGGGAGACGTGACGATCGCCTACCCGGGCAACTTACAGGGTCGTCATATCCGCGAGCTCGGAGCGCGTGGTGCGCTCCTGGTCACCGCCGAAGATGGTGAGATCACCGATGTCGAGCGGCTTGAGGTCGATGTTTTGCGCTGGCATGCGCTGGAAGTTGACATCAGCGAAGTCAGCGATCGGCGAGGCGCCATCCGTGAAGCGGGGCTTGCCCTCGAGCGGGCTCTGGATGCGACCCCATCCCACTTGCCGTTGGCTGTGCGGGTCCTGTTCAAAGGGCGGTCTGCCGCGCATCCGGCCTTGGTTGCCGATGAAGGGCAACTTCGACAGGAAGTTGTCGCTCAGGCCGTTGCGTTGGATCCAGACAGGGTCTGGATCGAGAAAGTCCGCGTGGCCAGCGAGGCACTGACCAAGGAGCAATTGCCCTCCAACGAAGAAGCACCAGGAGCCTTGGCCGACCTGGCAGCCCTGACCTTGTCGGCCAAAGACGACCCCGACTTCGTGCAGTCTCTGCAGGCCGACTGGCTAGCCCTGCTGGAGAAGTTGCCGCACGAGGTCCTGCAGGCTTCACCCGATCTGCAAGCGCTGCGACAAGATCCGCTCGCACAACTGCCAGAGCGGCTTCTCCAAGCTACTCCCATGCTGATGGGCCGTGTGGCCCAGAGCGCCGGTTCTTCTTGAGCGCGAGAGGCCATCCATGCGCATCCGCGAACTCAAGCTGATCCGATACGGGAAGTTCACAGACCGATCCTTGGCGCTTCCCTTCAAGGACCGAGACATCCACCTCATCGTCGGTCCCAACGAGGCCGGCAAGTCAACCGTACGTACAGCCATCGGGGATTGGCTCTTTGGCATTCCGATGCGGACGCCCCTGGCCTTCCTGCACCCGATGCCCGAGTTGCGCATCGGAGGCGCGATTGAGCGGCGGGGCGCTGGATCAGCAGAGCGAGAACTGCTCGCCTTCGACCGTACCAAGGGCAACAAGAACACGCTTCGCACCCCCGAGGATGAGCCCCTGCCGGATGGCGTCCTGCAATCGTGGCTTGGCAGCCTCCAAGCGCAGGCGTTCAACCGGATGTATGCCCTGGATCACACGACTCTCGTCGAAGGTGGTGCTGGGATCTTGTCGGCCTCTGACGACATAGGCCGCATGCTTTTTCAGTCGGCGTCGGGCGTTGAGCACTTGGGCGACGCCCTACAAAAGCTGCAGGTGGAAGCAGATGCGGTGTGGGCTCCTCGAAAGTCCGGCACGCGTGCGTACTATCAGGCGCTCGAAGCCTACGAGGTGGCGCATGCCGAATTCAAGCGATCCACGCTGCGCACCAAGGACTGGAAGACACAACACGATGCGCTGACCGCCACAGAAGCGCAGTTGGCCGAGGCCAAAGCACGGGATGTTGAGCTTCGGGCGCAACTCAGCCGTCTTGAGCGAATCCGGCGAGTCCGACCCCTGCTGCTGGTCCTGGATGCCGCCCGAGCCCAGCGAACCGAACTACTGTCCGCTGGCGACATTCCCCTGCTGGAGGAGACCGCTGCTCAGGTGTTTGCCCGAGCGACGCAAGACATCGCGTTGGCGGATGCCGACATCTCGAGGTTGCAGCGCGATGTCGGTGAGACTGAAGCCAGCTTGTTGGCAACGATCGTCGACAAGAACATCCTGGCGCTGCAAGAAGACATCACAGAGCTCAACGAACGTCGCCTGCAGTTCCGTGCCCACCGCACAGATATGGTCAAGCGAGCGGAAGAGATCCGCTTGGAGTGGGTTCGCGCTCAGGAATTGGCCAGTAGCCTTGGTTGGCCCGCGGACAGCGAAGAAGTTCTGCGCCAGCGTTTACCCGCTACCCCGTTGCGGGCGCGACTGGCCTCGTTGATCAAGGACCGTGCTGCGCTGGCCCTGGATCTGAAGAACGCGCGAACCAGCCTGTCCGACCGCCAGGAGCAGATCCAACAGGGGGAAATGGAGTTGTCGCAGCTTGCGGCTGGTGCTGTCGATCCGGAGTTGGAATCGACGGTCGAGCAGGCCATGAAGCTGGGCGATCACGAGAAGGTGATGGCTGAGTTGCAGGCTGAGATCGATGGGTTGACGCAGAGGATTGAGGAGGCGTTGGCTGCGCTGGGTGCCTGGCACCGGCCGCTGGAGTCTTTGCGGGCAATGCTGGTGCCAGACACAGCTCACATTCAAAGCCTGATCGATAACCAACGCGCAGACGCCGCCGAAGAGAAGACGTATCGCGAAGCGCTTGATGCCAAGGCCAAAGAGGTCGTGCAACAAGAGCTTGACCTGCAGCAGTTCGTTCGCAACTTCCAACCCGTTTCGCGAGAACAAGTCCTGGAGGCGCGTAGTGCCCGTGATGTGTCATGGCGGGGAATCAAGCAGGCTCCCCAGTCCTTGTCGGATCGGTCCGCAGGGTTCGAGGCACAGATCGCCGAAGCAGACAAGCTTGCCGACGACCGTCTGGACCGCGCTCAGTACGAAGCTGATCGTCAATCCAAGACCGATGCCCTTGAGCACAAGCAACGGGAGCATCTGGACTTAGAGCGTCGCCTGCAAGCTGTGAAGAGCCGAATGGAAGAGCGCATTGCTCAGTGGGATGCATTGGCGACCGCTTGCGGCTTACCGGCGTTGCCATTGGATATGGCGCTGACATGGCTTCAACTGCGCCAGGACGTACTGGATCTGGTCAGAGAGCGATCGGCCGCCGAGCGGCGCCTTTTGGTACAGCAAGCAGCGGCGGCGAAGATCAGAGACAGTCTTTGGAGCCGACTGGGACATGATCCAGCGGAATCACCCGCACCGGAACTCAGCGTGTGCCTGCGCGAGGCCCGCGCTCTGATTACGCAAGCAGACCAGGCTCAGGGGCAACGCAAGACGCTGGAGAAGCAGATCCGCGAAGGACAACGCAGCCTGGGCAAGCTGCGAGAAGCACTTCAGGCTGCTCAGGAAGATTGGGACTCATGGATGCAGTCCTGGCAGGTAGCAGTGCAATCCGTGGGCTACGGTGCCGATACGCCTGTCGATCAGGTGGATGCGGAGATCGACGTGATGCAGGACGTTGAGCGCCTGTTGGACCGCATCCGCAGCATTCGCAGCGAGCGGATTGAAACGATGCAGGCTGATCTTGATGGCCTGGCAGCAACCGCTACAAGCCTGATCGCGCGGGTTGCACCAGACTTGGCCGATCAGTCACCTGAGGATATTTCTCTGGAACTGGCCCGACGCCTGGACCTCGCGCAGAAGGCCGAGGCAGCAGCGAACGACTTGTTGGCTCGCTTGCAGCGCAGCCAGACTGAGTTGACTGAAGCCCAGAAGCGCCTGCAAGCGGTGCACGCCCGATTGGCCCCACTGATGGCAGCAGCAGGCGTGGAGGAGGTGACGGCCCTCGGACGAGCCATTGAACGATCCGACGAACGGCGGGCAGTTGAGGGCAAGATTCAGTCTGCCGAGCAGGATTTGACACAGGCAGCGGACGGCCTGTCATTGGAAGACCTGCGAAGGGAAAGCGAAAGCGTCGGAGCTGATGAGCTCAAGGCGGAGCTCGATCGTTTGGCTGCGGCTTCGCGCGAGGTCGTAGATCAGATCGCATCGCTCAGCAACGAGTTCGGCGCGCAGAAGATCGCTTTCGATGCTCTGGACGGGACCGATCAGGCGGCCCGAGCCGAGGCGCAGCGTCAGGAGGCGATTGCCGCCATGGCGGATGCTGCCGAGCGCTACCTGCGGCTGCAGACAGCTGCACGTCTTCTGAAGTGGTCAATCGAGAAGTTTCGCGAGACCAAGCAGGGCCCCATGCTGTCCAAGGCATCCGCCATCTTCAATGGGTTGACGATGGACTCCTTCAGCCGGCTGCTGGTGGACTCAGAGGGGGATGCGCCGCGCTTGTTCGGCGTCCGCCCCAGCGGCGAGCAGGTGGATGTCACCGGAATGAGTGAGGGGTCTCGCGACCAGTTGTATCTAGCGCTCCGGCTGGCTGCGCTTGAGCTTCAGGTCGAGCAAGGATTCACGATGCCGCTCATCGCGGACGACCTGTTCATCAACTTTGATGATCGCCGCACGGCGGCGGGGCTGAAGGTGCTTGGCGACCTGTCGTGCAGCATGCAGGTCGTCTTTCTGACTCACCACGACCATCTTGTGCCGCTGGCCAGGGAGGTCCTTGGTTCAGATCTCAATGTTGTCCAGCTTTAGAGCGGTGAACCCGCCGAGTCTCACATAAGGAGAGATGTTGCTATGTCCGACGCAGACGCCGACAAGCCTGCAAGCCAAGCAGAGAGTCCAGAGAACCTTGACCTGTCAGGTGACGATGCCGCTTATCTCAGGTGGGCTCGCGACATTGGCTTCGACCAAGAAATTCAAACGCCGAACGTCGAGCCGGAGAACGACGATGACTACGTCCCCTCGGTGAGAGGCCAGATTGACAACTGGTTTGACGAGACCTACGTCCCCGTCATCGATGCACTTTGGAACAAGTACGTGCCAAAGGCGGGGGCTTGTACCGTCCTGCAGGGCGAGTTGTCACGTTGCATTGGCCGGCTTGAAGGAGAGTTGTTCAAGAACGGGATGATGAACATGGGGGACGGCTATTACGATCACATGGTGGACAAGATCACGGATACCGTCCTGAAGGACGGCAGATTTACCCCGCTGGTCCAGAAAGTCATGCAGATGGATGCGTTGGTTGTCAAAGGAGCGGACTACGCGAAGATCGTCAGTACGTTTTCCTTCTTTCATCCAACAGACGTCGAGGTGTCCCTCAACCGCATGAAGATGGTCGTCGCCGCTTGGTGCATAGCCAACCAGGATCCGATTGACTTTCTGCCGGGCCAGAACGACTGACTCTCGATCCACCACATGCGCCCAACGGTATCGGAGCTGATTCGCGACGTTCATCCGGACCGTGTGTCTGCGAGTGAGGCGCCGCATCTATGCAAGCTTACTGCGGTGGCCCCCGGGGACGTCTCGTCTTCCACCCGCGCCCGCGAACGACGGCTCTTTGACCTTGCCCTCGGAAAACGTACCCCTTGCTGAGTGTTTCAATGCAAGCAAGGAGTACGGACATGACGAAGACGGTGCGGGCGCGCTACACGCTGGAGTTCAAGCAGGAAGCCGTGCGGCTGGTGACGGGTGGGCAGAGCATCGCGGCGGCGGCCAGGTCGCTGGGCGTGGTGGAGCAGACGCTGTTCAACTGGGTGAAGGCTGATCGCCAGGGCAGGCTCAAAGGCGCTGACAGCAAGGTCGTGAGCGCCGAGCAAATGGAGATCAGCAGGCTGAGGGCCGAGCTTGCGCGCGTGAAGATGGAGCGCGACATCCTGGGAAAAGCGACGGCGTACTTCGCGAAAGCGCAGAGTTGAAGTACGCCTTCATCAACCGGTACCGCCGCGTGTGGCCGGTCTCGGTGCAGTGCCGGGTGCTGCAGGCCAGCGTGGCCGGGTACCACGAGCACTTCGTGCGGGCGGCCAGCGTTGCCCAGCGGCGCCACCTCAGCAACGACGCGCTGCTGGTGCACATCAAGGCCATCCACGCCGAGACTCGTGGTGGCTACGGCTGGCCACGGACGTGGAAGGAACTGCTGTCAATGGCACCGAACTTTTCCCCATTTCGGGCCAACGAATTTTCCCCACCCTTGTGAGCCGGGTTCTCAGCCCGATCAGGAGGCCTGGGACTCCTTTCTTGGCCGACCTGGCTTGCGCTTGATGGCCGGCGGTATGGCGGGATCGGCCAGCGGGTGGCGCGGCCGCATGTGTTCTGGGATCAGCGCGGCGTGCTCGCGCAGCCGGTAGGAGTTGCCCTCGATCGGGATGACCACGGCGTGGTGCAGCAGCCTGTCCAGCAGCGCTGTGGCAACCACCGCGTCGCCGAAGATGTCGGCCCACTCACCGAAGCCACGGTTGCCGGTCATGACCATGGCGCAGCGCTCGTAGCACGCGTTGACGAGCTGGAAGAACAGGTTCCCGCCCCCGGAGCCCACCGGCAGGTAGCCGATCTCATCGACGATCAGCAGGCTGTAACGGCTGAGGAACTTCACCCGCTCTCGGAGCTTGCCTTCCCGCTCAGCCTTGCGCATGGAGTCCACCAACTCGGCCAGGGTGGCGAAGAACACACTCTTGCCGGCCTTGACCGCCTCGAAGCCCAGCGCGATGGCCAGATGGCTCTTGCCGGTGCCAGGTGGACCGAGGAAGTGCACGCACTGGCGCCGCTCGACGAAGTCCAGGTCCGCCAGCGCCAGAACGCGGCTGCGGTCCAGCGCCGGCTGGAAGCTGAAGTCGTAGCCGGAGATGGTCTTGACCGTGCTCAGCCGCGCCGTCTGCAACGCCATCTTGATGCGCCGGCTCTCCCGGGTGCTGTACTCCTCGCCGAGGAGCGCTTCGATGGCCTCCAGGGCTGTTACCTCGCCCTGCTCGATGCGCGACAGCGTCATCTGCAAGGCCTCCAGCGCACGCGGCATCTTCAGGCCTACCAAGTGACGACGGATGCGATCGGTCGTGTTCGGTGTGGTGCTGCTCATCGTGCGCCCCCGAGTTGCCGCGCGATCTGCTCGTAGACGCCCAAGGAGCGCGTGGCCACCGCATGGCCAGGCAGCAGCCGCAGGCCAGGCTGGCGCTCCCGCTTGGCAGCACCGTTCATCGTGCGGTGCCCCGGCAGGATCGAGCGCTGCTTGCGGCCGTGCAGCAGCGCGTGCACGGCGATGAGCTTGTCTGCGCTGCCCCCAGGTTTCGTAGCACTTCGATCTAGAGCCCAGGGGTTTGCATCGTAGTAGGTGATGCGGGGTTTGGCGCGTTGCCGCCAGCATGCTGGCGGCAACGCGCGGCGAACACGGCCGGCGGCACGTACCCGAGGGTGCTGTGCGGCCGGTGGTGGTTGTAGTCCTCGCGCCAGTTGTCGATGACGCTGCGCATGTGGCTCAGGCTGGCGAACCAGTGCTGTGACAGGCACTCGTCGCGGAAGCGGCTGTTGAAGCTCTCGATGTAGGCGTTCTGCACGGGCTTGCCGGGCTGGATGAACCGCAGCTCGACGCCGTTCCTGGCGGCCCAGGTCTGCATCGTCCGGCCTGCGAACTCCGGGCCGTTGTCGGTGCGGATCGTCCTGGGCAAGCCGCGTTCGGCCTTGACCTGGTCGAGCAAGCGCGTGACGTACAGCGCCGGGATCGAGGTGTCCACGGCGATCTGCACCGCCTCCTTGCTGCAGTCGTCCACGACCGTCAGCGTCTTCACCCGCCGGCCGTTGGCCAGCTCGTCGAACACGAAGTCCATGCTCCACACCTCGTTGGGTTGCACTGGCCGCACCAGGGGCTGCCGCTCGGGCACGGGCAGCTTCTTGCGCCGACGCTTGCGCACCATCAGGCCTTCCTCGCGGTAGACCCGGTACGTGCGTTTGACGTTGATCGCCCAGCCGTCGATCCGCAGGCGGCTGTGCAGCATCCGGTAGCCGTGGCGGCGGTGCTGGCCGGCGAGCTCCGTCAGGCGCTCGCGCAGCCGGCCGTTGCCGTCGTCGCGGGGTCGGTAGCGCAGGGTGCTGGCGCTCATGCCCACCAGCCTCAGGGCCTGGCGTTCGCTCAGCCCCAGATCCTGCAACTGCCGCACGGCCTCGCGACGCGCCGCCACGGCCACTACTTTCCCTTGAGCACCTCGCGCATCGCGTCGATCTCGAGCATCGAGTTGGCCAGCAGCTTCTTGAGCTTCGTGTTCTCCGACTCCAGCGCCTTCAGGCGCTGCGCGTCCGACACGTTCATGCCGCCGAACTTGGCCTTCCAGGCGTAGTAGCTCGGCTCGCTGAAGCCATGCTTCCTGCACAGCTCCTTGACCGGCAGCCCGGCATCGGCCTCACGCAGGAAACCAATGATCTGTTCCTCGGTGTATCGCTTCTTCATCGGTCCAATCTCCATCTCGGGGTGATCGGACTCTAGAACTAGTTGCTACGGATACCCGGGGGCAGCGCATGTCGTCTTCCAGGATGCGCACCTGGTCGGCCAGACTCTGGACCTCCACCACGCGCGAGCGGGTGCCATCGGGCACGCTGTAGTAATTGCCGCCCACGCTGACCAGCCCATCGTGGCTCAGACGCCGCTGCACGTTCAGCACCGCTTCGAAGCGGCCCGCCGGCAGCGGCTGCAGGCTGGGCTGTTCTTCAGCGAAGTGCTCTTGCACGATGCGATCGGTGCTGCCATGGCGCCGCGCGTTGGCCACCGTGTCCAGCCAGTGGCGCAACTGCCGGTTCATGTCGCCAATGTCGGTGAAGCGCCGAGCCATGAAGAAGTCCGCCCGGATGTAGCGGAACGGCCGCTCCACCTTGCCCTTGGTCTTGGCGCGGTAGGGCTGGCAGGCCCGAGGCACGAAGCCGTAGTGCGATCCGAGGGCCAGCAGCTTGGCGTTGTAGACCACGCCGCGGCCAGCCTCTGGTTCGCCGAGCACGGCCGTCTTCATGCGGTCGTACAGGATCTCCCGCGGCGCGCCGTCGAAGTGCTCCAAGGCTTCCATGTGGCAGCGCAGCAGCGTGGGCAGATCCTGGTGCAGGACGAACTGGGCCCATAGGTAGCGGCTGTGCCCAAGCACCATGGCAAACAGCCAGACCTTGCGCTCCTGGCCCGGTTCATGCGTGAACTCCACGCGGAACTCGGCGAAGTCCACCTGCGCCTGGTGGCCCGCCGGCGTCTCGTAGCGATGCTCGAATACTGGCGCCTGCGGCGGCCGAACGCGACGCAGCAAGCGCTTGAGCACCGTGTAGCTGCCGGTATAGCCCTGCTCGCGGATCTCCCGCAGCAGCCGCGTTCCGGTGAGTTCGGGCCAGGCTGCCACCCGTTGGCGGACAAAAGCCTCGAACGGCAAGATCACGCTGGGCTTGGGCGGCCGTGCGGTGTACCGCGGTGCTACAGCGCCGCGCTGGATGTACTTGCGTACTGTCTTGCGGTCCAGCCCCATGCGCTGAGCAATGGCCGAGACCGACAGACCTTGCTTGTGCAGGTCCAAGATCATCATCAACCCCATCAGATCGACCACCGATTCCCCCGCTGGCAGCGCCCCAAGGCGGCCATGTTCGGGTCGGCGGCCGCGCGCATCCGGGCTGCAGCCCGGATGCGCGCGAAGAATCAAACTGGGGAAATTTCAGTGGCCCGATCTGGGGAGTGTTCAGTGGCCAGTGACAACTGCTGGCCAGGGGCATCCGGGTGGGCAAGGAGCGGGTTCAGAAGCTCATGCAGCTGCACGGCATCCGGGCCAAGGGCAAACGCCGCTTCAAGGTCACCACGGACAGCAAGCACGATCTGCCGATCGCGCCCAACCTGCTGGATCGACAGTTCACCGTGGCCCAGCCCGACAAGGTCTGGGCGGGCGACATCACCTACATCCACACCGACGAAGGCTGGCTGTTCCTGGCGGTGGTGATCGACCTGTTCAGTCGCCAAGTGGTGGGCTGGTCGCTGCGGGAGGACATGACACGCGACATCGTCATCGATGCCCTGCGCATGGCTTGGTTCAAGCGGCATCCCAGCAAGCAGGCAGGGCTGATCTTCCACAGCGACAGAGGCAGCCAGTACGCCAGCCAGGACTTCAGGGATGCACTGACGGAGTACGGCTTCACGGCCTCGATGAGCAGACGCGGAAACTGCTGGGACAACGCCTGCAGCGAGACGCTGTTCGGGTCGTTGAAGGTGGAGCGGCTGCACGGCCAACGCTTCGTGACGCGGCGCCAGGCCAAGGACGAAATCATCGCCTGGCTGCTCTGGTACAACCAAACGCGACTGCACTCGACGCTGGCCTACGTCAGCCCGATGCGGTTCGAGCAAGACTGGCTTGCAGCTCAGGCCATGCAAGTCAATTCGTGACTCGGCTATGGGGTACGGATTCCAGGGGCAAGGTCACTTCGGCTTGGCATCTCGGGGGCGACTGGCAACCTCGGGGTCGTGTGCAGGTCATGCTCCTCGCGGCCCGAACGCCCGCTGTAAGTGACTGACTTTGGACGCGAGCCGCTTAGCGAGCGGCGCCTATCGCTTCGTCTGAGCCGTACTGTGCGCGCCCCGATTCAGAAATCGCATCGCATACTCCAACGTCACGTCGCCTGCGACCTTCACGGATTGCTGCGACGAGCCACACACGCGGGATTCACAGGCCTCGGTCCCGGCGCCGTCCATGACCAGGACGAATGTCGGAGTCCTCGTGATCCCATACCGATCGAACGCTTCCGGATCGATCTGGACGGCAACGCGGCGGCTGCCGATCAGCGCCTGCATGCGGGTCACCGTGTCTCGGATCGATCCGTTGACCAACCCTCGCAGCACGAGCGTCGCGCCCGCCCGCGCCGCCTGGTCGACCAAGCGCTGGAGCGTCGCCTCCGGCATTGCGAAGCTCACGAAGATCAGCACCTTCGGCCCTGCCTTGCCCGAAGTCATCGCCGCGGCCTGAGCTCCGTTCTGCAGGTCGAAGCCCTTGGAGATGGCCTCGAGGTCGATGGGCATGCGGGTCACCGGCTGCGGCAGGTTCTCGATGCGAGGTGCGGCGGGAACCGGCACTCGCGCCAGCTCAGCCTCGGTCGGCATCCGATGCTGCTGGCGTGCGCGCTCGATGTCGGCGTCGGTGACGGCGGGTGGCGTCGCCGGGGCACCCAGCACGCTGCCGGCAAGAAGGAGCGCGGCGACCCCCGGGCCGAGCGTCGGTCCGATCGGCGATGCCGCGTCAGTAGCCCACACAGCAGTTCCTCTTCCGAAACAGCATGAACGCGAAGTCCTCGCCGCGCACCGGGTACTCCTTGCCGGCGCCCCAGACGATGGTGCTGCGGCCGAAGGGCTGGCAGCAGCGCCCGCCGTCCTTGGCGGTGTTGGCCACCGGGTAGGTCAGCTGGGTCTTGTAGGCGGTCTTGTCCATGGCCGGCAGGAAGTAGGGCCCGCACAGGCCCGGCCTGCCATGCCAGCCCCACGCCAGCAGTTCACGGTGCATCTTGGCGGTCAGCCGCTGCGCGATGAGGGCCGCCGTTCGCACCCCGCCCATGTGGTACGGCACGTGGCCATCGAAGGGGTAGATGCCGCCCTGGCAGCCTGCGCACCAGAACATCTCGGCGATGCCGAAACCCGCGGTCGCGGCCACGCAATCGGCCGCGCAGGCCGCCACCGCCACCGGGTTGGCGAACAGCACGGCCTCGGGGTTGAGGATGAGGGTCAGCTCGTCGTCGTTCCACAGCGGGTCCACCTCGGTCAGGTAGGCCAGGTCGAACGAGCCCCGCTCCAGGCACGGGAAGTCGGTCACCACCTCCAGCCAGTACAGCACCGGGTTCACGTAGAAGTGCGCCTGGTAGAAGCTGCCGCCGTCGCCATCGCCTTCGGGGCGTGTGAACCTTGCCGCTGCCGGCGCCGGGATGCCGGGGTCGAGGTCGATGCCGCCCAG
>WBZX01001051.1_pt1 | contig 22088 bp, 30 predicted proteins | sample 5204211 | NCBI WGS metagenome assembly WBZX01 (sample SAMN12344362, study PRJNA552823) | activated sludge metagenome | biome: Activated sludge suspended growth; feature: Nitrification reactor; material: Wastewater; isolation source: activated sludge from nitrification reactor of wastewater... | reverse complement strand
TATTTAATTTATTTTCTCGCATAACCACAGGTTTGCCGCTGTCCGGCGCTTAGCCGGATGTCCGGCAAAACGTAGTTAGCGTTTTTTTTAAAATAACGACATGAACAACGGACAAACCACAACCACGCGCAACGGCAAAGCGGGCCAACGCCCGAACCTATCCGAATACATACACGGAAAGATTCAGCCGCAGGCGGTTGAACTGGAAGAAGCGATCTTGGGCGCGATTATGCTCGACCGCGAAGCCTTGTCTATCGTCCTGGACATTCTTCGCCCGGAATCGTTTTACACAGAAGCACACCAAACCATTTTCCGGGCCTGTATCGACTTGTTCAACGAATCTGAGCCTATCGACCTGCTCACCGTTACGGAGCGGCTGCGCAAAACCGGGCAACTGGATAGCATAGGCGGAGGGTATTACCTGGTTGAACTCAGCCACCGTGTTGCCTCGGCGGCAAACATTGAATATCACGCCCGCATTGTACAGCAAAAATGGATGTCGCGTATGCTTATACAGCAAGCGACGCAAACCCTGAAAGACGCATACGAGGACACAGTAGATGTGTTCGACCTGCAAGAGCAGGCAGAGCGTGGACTATTCGAAATCGTGAAAAGCAAGAACAGCAAGGCGGCTCAGGGCATCGGGTCGGTCATGGCTGAATCAATCCGCAAAATAGAAAAAGCCAGAACGTCGGAGGGGTTGACCGGCATCCCGTCCGGGTGGACAAGCCTTGACCGCTTTACCGGAGGGTGGCAGCCGTCCGATTTTGTTATCGTCGCTGCCCGTCCGGGCATGGGCAAAACCTCGTTTGTAATTCAAATGCTGCTCAACGCAGCGCATGATTTTCAAAAGCCCGTCGCCCTGTTCAGCCTGGAAATGCCCGCAGTGCAAATCACCGACCGGATCATCAGTATGCGCACCGGCGTAGACCTGCATAAACTTCGCAGGGGCGAAGTATCGAACGCGGAAATGGAGCAAATACACGGGCAGGCCGGGCTGCAAGTGCCGATCTACATAGACGACACGGCAGGGCTTTCCCTGTTCGACCTTCGCGCCCGCTGCCGCCGGCTGAAAATGAAGCACGATATTCAGATGGTTGTAGTCGATTACCTGCAATTGATGAATGGCGAACGGGAACGAGGCGGAAACAGGGAGCAGGAAATTTCGAGCATAGCACGGGGCCTGAAATCGCTGGCCAAAGAATTGAACATTCCGGTGATTGCGCTTTCACAGTTAAGCCGGGCCGTTGAATCGCGCGGCGGATCAAAACGCCCGATGCTTTCCGACCTGCGCGAAAGCGGTTCGCTGGAACAGGATGCCGATGCGGTGGTATTTATTTACCGCCCCTGGTATTACAAAATTGAGATGGACGAGGAAGGCAATAGCGTAAAAGACCGGGCCGAAATTATTTTTGCCAAACACCGGAACGGGCCGGTGGACGTGGTTAACCTGCGATTCATTGAAGCAAACGCGATGTTTTCAGATTTAGACACGCCTAAATTCCCGCTTACTGAAACCGACTTTTCAGGGCCGCAGCCGTTTGTGATGCCCCGAATGAATGAGCAGGATATTCCATTTTGAAACTTTTAAAACGATCTTGATATGAACACCACCACCGAAACAAACAGCCCATTAACCCCGATCCAGGCGCTTCACCGCTGCCTTGAGTGGTTTACCCTGCACCAACCGGCCGCCGTACTGCCGGGCACGAAATTGCCCGCCGTGCAGGAATTGCGGAATGTGATTGTGGTGGAAGAACTGACGCAACTTCCGGACGGCGTTGATAAATATCTACAAACCGAGAACGCCAAGTTAAAGGAGGTTCTCGAAATCGCCCGGCGCTACGCAACTATCGAATACGCCGAAAGTGCTGCCTGCCGTATTATCGCAAGTGAAATTCAAAAAGCGTTCCCCATACATGGCGAAGAAACCGAAATCCCCGCCACCTGACCCCGCTACCGCATGGCACCTCTCCGCTCGTGCCGAGGGTGAATCCGTCCGCTTTTCCTTCCTGCGCTGCATTAAGCAGGAAATGAAATGTGAAGACCGGGAGGCGGAAAGCATTTTCGAAACCGCCGTTGAACGCGGCGATATTATTTTCACAGGCATGGCTGGATTGTTGCGGGACGTTCCGAAATACAAAATGAAATGACACTTCACCCGCACATGACCCGCGCCGAACTTACCGACTACTGCCGGCTCTGCCACGAATACCGGATCAAATCGGTGAAAGTGGACGGGCCGACGGCAAACGCGATCAAGCGGCTTGGAGGTGGCGTTCGGGCGGAGTACTTCGGAATAAAATTCAAACAGAGATGAACATGAAAAATGCAAAATATTGGGCATGGATTGTTCTTTGTGCGATAGTCCACGCCGCACTGACGGAACATTTCGGCGGTAGCATCATTCCGGGCGGTTGGTTGGAGGCTTTTATCGATGTCGTGTTCGGGGCAAATATTGTTTATTGCATCTCAAAAATGGAGAAATGAAATACATAATCTGGGACTACAACACAGGCAAGTACATTAACCGCGAATACCGGCACGAAACATCTGCCAGAAACGATATACGCGGCTTTGCCAGGCGCGACGTGAAACGCCGGAAATATCCTGACTTGATAACGGCGGAGGAGTCGTATATGGTTGACAAAATCCAGGAAAGATGAAATATCTGATAATTACAAAAGTTCAGCCTCCGTTTTTTACGGATCGCTTCGACCCTGAAAACCACTTCAATCATGACCCGGAAATCGGAATGATGGTAATTGAATTGCACTCGAAAACCTACACGACCAACGGCGTTACGTGGCAGCGCATAAACGAAGACCATCTATGATCGCCCGATGGAAGTCCACCGACCTGAACGCCACCGGAAAGGCGAAGAAAGCGGCGACAATTCCGAAAGAAACCGCGAACGGGATAACGGCGGCCATTATCCGGGTCGTGAATATGCGCCCGCGCTGCGTTGCCTATCGGGTGAACAACGTCGGGGTATGGGATAAGGCAAGGGGCGTACACCGGGGCGGGAATACGGAGAAGGGGCTGCCAGATATTTGGTGTTGTATGGATGGACAGTTTGTGGTTATCGAAGTGAAAGCGGGCAAAGACCGACAAAGCGAAGAACAAAAACACCGGCAATTTGAAATCGAACGCGCAGGCGGGGTTTACCTGATTGTCCGCAGTAAAGACGAATTTTTGAAATGGTTTGCAGAATTTTCGACTTAACCCCTATCTTTACACCCGCACTAATATCAGGAGCCGGTTTTTCGCCCATGATTTTCCGGCTCCATTCCTTTTGCAATTTCATGAGGTTATATACGGGAAACCGGCGGGACAAAAAGTTGTCCCGTTTTTTTTGTGCGTATATATTACGAGAATGGAAAATTAGTGTATCTTTGTGGGGTTAACAGCGGCTTGTACGCCTGTGCGACTGCTTAAGAAGCATATAAGACCATGCAGGGTTAGCCGCAATCAAAATTTCAATTATGAAACCTATACACAAAAAAGACCCGCGCACTGACCGCGACCTTTTTTTGAGGCCGCAAGCATTTGCCAGTACACAACTGGTGGAGATTTATACCACCACGACAAAACCAAGAAAACCCGAAAAAAGCATTTTCAAAAAGTTGGCTACCGGCCATTTGTGCCAGAATTTCAACACAGTGATAATTGATAGCGGCTAACTGAGGCATGAACGCCGTGCGCCGCTTAGAAAGCATTGGCGACCATGCTGGGTTATTGGCTTTAAAAAAACAATACAAAATGGAATCACCGTTTACAGAAGAAGTAATAAAAACGATGCACCTGATAAGGCAATTTGAAAACACGTCGATTGAGTGCCATTGGCCTTATTCAATACTTGGCCGACCAGTCGCAGTAGAAATAGGCTACCGTTTTACTGTTCATGCTACCGGCGGCGGTGGGTGGTACACTGTTGTAAAACATGAGTATCAAAAACGTGATGGGAAATGGCTTTTGACTGGCGGGACTGTTGTTTGCAACGACTCGCTAAAAAAATGCCTTTTTGATCTTCGGGTATTTTAAATTGCCAATAACCACGGGTTTGCCGCCGTCGCCCGATTAGGGCGTATGGCCGTGAAAACGTAGTTAGGCACACATTTTGCCTGTAAAATAATCCCCCCGTCACATTAAAAACGGTTTTCACATGAAACACATTTTTATTACCATTGCCGCCGGCCTTTGTCTGGCACTTGCCCCGTCCTGCGTGAACGTGCAGGCAGAAACAGCCCCGAACGTATCCAAAACCAAAAAAGGCGTAACAATCCTGCACGAGACAGCGGAATTTACCGCCTACTACGACCAGCACCTCGTCTACCAGGTAGACGGCAACCCGCCGGTGATGGTCTTCGCCGACGTGTTCCGGCAGGATGGGTGCCTAATCGCGCAAATGACCGCATCCGATTATGTCCGCATTGACCCGGCAACCGGCTGCACGAATGCCCGTATCAATGGCAAGGTGTATATCCTGAATGGCGGAATGGTCGCCGATGCCCCGCAGCCGTCAGAAGTGCAATGCCCCTAAAAATATTTCATGTCAGGGTAGATTTGTCCGCCGCTTTCGGAAACGTCCGGGGCGGCGGTTTTTTTTTGTATAAATATATCATAAATGAAAATAAAGACGTATTTTTGTGATGAACTAAAACGAGTTTTCCATGAAAGACGGATCAATTTTTCAACCTGCCTCAAACGGAGGCGAAAACCTCTTAAATCTATCGCAGCCATACCGGGCAAAAATATCGGTATTTGGAACAGGCAAAATGCTTCTTCACTGCTGGAACAACGAAGCAATAGCGGAAAAGTCCGCTGCCAAAAAGAACAGCGCCCAAAAGAAAACTGATGACCTTGAAAGTTATGTGCAGCGCGATGAAAAAGGGTTTATCTGTATGCCAACCCTGAATTTTTGCGCCGCATTGCGGGAAGCCGGGAAGTCTTTTTCAGACCCTACAAGCCCTCGAAAAAGCCTCAAAGACAGATTAAAAGCGATTATTGTACCGCATGAAGAATACGGGCGAATCAATGGAGGTGTAAAAACGTGGGAGTTTGTTGATATGCGCCGGGTAGTTATTCAGCGGGCCGGTATAACCCGAAGCCGTCCCGGATTTTTTGAGGGGTGGAAAATTACATTTGAAATCGTGGTTTTGGAACCTGAATTTTTACCAAAAGAACGTCTTTATGAATTGGTGGAAAATGCCGGTAAATTTCAGGGGTTAGGCGACTTTCGCCCCACTTTCGGCAGGTTTCGCCCCGATAAATTTGAGATATTAAAAGCGTAAACATAGGCTCGGAGCGCATAGGTTGGCATCGATCAGGTTTTGTAAGGTTTGGCTAACGGGCAAGGTGTTGCGGGGTGCGGTGTTGTATGGGCTGGAAGGGCATGGCTAAAGGGTTTGGGGTGCAATGGTTTGGTTCGGTAGTTCATGGTATGGAGCGGCACGCTTTTTGCCCCATCAAAAAAAGAAGTGTACAAAAAGGTTTTTTCATGAGAGTACCCGGCGGGAAAAGTTCTGCCGGGTATTTTTCGTAAAAGTGTTATATTTGCAGGTATGAAACGAATACGAGTTTGCCGGGACGCTCAAAGCAAAGTCATTTTCGACGTTTTCGACTTCGACAGGGGCCGGACGTATTCGGGCAAATGGCTGGAAATAACGCTCCCTGATAATGGATGGAAGCGGCTTTCAAACTCTGAATTTTATATCTTTGAAATAGCATGAAACGCGCCATCATCATCGGCATAAACTACACAGGCGAACCTTACGCCCTGCCGGACTGCGAGCAGGACGCGGACACGATGGCCGCAATGCTCAAAAAGCAAGGATTGGACGCCTACTATGTTAAAAGGGGCGAATGTTCGCCATCGTGGTTGCTGTCTCACCTAACAGTAACAGCGGCGGCCCGGCAAACCGCAAAAGACACCCTCTACATTTACTTTTCCGGGCACGGCACGCAATTCCCAGACCCGACCGAGGAGAACGGAATAGGCGAAGCCCTGTGCCTTTACTCCAAAAAAGGCGGGATCATCCTTCTGAAAGACAACGATCTTGTGGCAGCCCTTGACCGCGTTCCAGGAACGAAGATTGTATTTTTCGATTCCTGCTTTTCCGGTGGCATGAACCGGGAAACGGTGGAGCCGCAGGAAGGTATGCAAAAGAAGTACCTTGCGTTCGACCCGGAAAAGATGGTTCTGTATGAATCCATCGCAAGGCGCGATGTACTGCGCTATACCCCGCAATACTTTCTATTTGCCTGCGCAGAGGATCAGGTAAGTTATAGCACCGGCAACGGCGGGGCATTTACATTAGCGCTTAATCAGTGTGCCAGGTTGGGATACCGTAGCCTGAGCAAGATATTGCGGTGGACGAAGGTAGCCCTGATTGGATCGGGGCAAACGCCTACTGCGCACGTTGTGGGTGGGTCGTATTCAAAGAAGGTAATATGAAGCCACTTGGCAAAAAATCATACGGAAGCATCCCGCACCTGCCAGGCTCAAAACTTGGGCCGGGAGATCACCACTGCCATGAAGGGCAAGGCAGAATTGCCACCGAAAAGACACGGGATAAGCACGATTTTGTTATCGTTCAGGAAAAGTACGACGGATCAAATGTTGCAGTTGCCAATGTGGGCGGAAATATTATTGCGCTTACCCGTTCGGGATATTTGGCGGAGACAAGCCCCTTTGAGCAACACCATGTTTTTGCAAGATGGGTAAAAAAGAACGTTCACCGATTTGAGTTTATATTGCCCGGAGAAAGGCTTTGCGGGGAATGGCTTTTGCAGGCGCATGGATTGAAATACGGGATACCCGATGAGCCGTTTGTAGCGTTTGATTACTTCAGAGATAACAAACGGCTGGTTTACGGGGAATTTGTGAAACTTGTAGAGCCATTTGATTTTTCAACGCCGCAAGTTGTACTGTTTGGGCATTCGGCCTTTTCGGTTGATGCTGCTACGGAAAGATTGTTTTCAAACCCGACGCGATGGATAACATCGGTAGAACAACCGGAGGGATTGATTTACCGGGTAGAGAGAAAGGGGGAGGTTGATTTTTTATGCAAGTGGGTAAGGCCGGATTTTATTCCTGGCAAATATCTGCCTGAAATATCGGGCAGCGCTGCCGTCTTTAACTTTTCGGAATCATCGCTATGAAAAAAATACTTGTCACGATTTTTGCCGCTATTTCGCTCACAGCCGGAGCGCAAAACGTCGTCCTGCTGAAAGCGCCGGACTACTGCGTTTTCCGATGGGGACAGGACACACTCGATACGTCGGTACTGCCCGAATTTTTCATGCTGTTATATGCCGACCGGGATAGCGTGACAGCGATCAGCATGGCCAGGCAGTGTACCTACTTCCTCTGGAAGAACGAAACCGGCGTGAACGCCCTGAATGACCAACTTTTGAAATCGCTGTTTGTTACACTGGACGACTACGCTTGTTTTGCCCGGCTCAGGGAGAAGCGGACACGGATCGTTATACAAAAGGGGGATTGAAACATGGGCGACGTAAGAACGGTCAAACTAAAGTTTTCGCAACTGGAGTTTTTGGAAGACAACCCAAGAACGATAAAAGAACCGAGGTTTAAAATCCTTTCAGAAAGGATAAAGGCAGACCCGACGTTTTTCGATAATCGCCCGTGCCTGGTTAACTTCATTGATGGGCGATATATTTGTTACGCCGGATTTCAACGCGCACACGCGGCGGCAAAAGTGTTAAAGTGGAAAGAAATACCGTGCAACGTAGAAAACGACGTGCCGACGGATTTGATGCGCCGCAGGGCGATTTACGACAATACGCACGACGGGGAGTGGAACAGCGAGGTTCTAAGCAGTTGGGAATACGAGGTCGAGGAGTACCGGGACATGGGTGTGCCGGAATGGGTGTTTGGGGGCGATGGGGAGGTCGAAACCGACTATTCGGGCAAAAACAAAGAAATTGATGTTGGCGAGTTTAGCGATAAATGTACATTGATTTTGGAATATACCATTGATGATTTTAATATGGTGAAGTCCGAACTTCTAAAAGTGGCGGCAACGCCTGAACAGGCAATATGGGAACTGCTAAAACTGTAAAACAAAAACATCTTTTTCCGTATCGATGGAATTTGGCAGACGGTTACCCGGCCAAAGGAATAAAGCCGAATGGCTGCAAAGTCTTTGGCACGTTCATTTGTGGGGGCGGGTCAACGATGGGCTACAAACTGGCAGGATATGAACATTTGGGCGGGGTTGAGATTGACCCCAAAATAGCCGACGTTTACCGGGAAAACCATAAGCCGAAACATCTATTTGTTGAAGATATACGACTTTTCAACAAAAGAGCCGATTTGCCTGCTGAACTCTTTGAACTGGATTTATTGGACGGCTCGCCGCCGTGTTCTACGTTCAGCATGGCGGGAAGCCGGGAAAAGGCATGGGGAAAGAAAAAGCAATTCAGAGAAGGGCAGGCGGTTCAGATATTGGACGACTTGGTTTTTGAGTATGTACGCACGATTGATAAACTGCAACCTAAAGTGTGCCTTTTGGAAAATGTGCGCGGCATCATTCAGGGAAACGCAAAAGCCTACTCAAAAGAGATTGTAAGGCAGATGCAGAAATCGGGATACCGTGTGCAGGTGTTTTTGTTGAACGCCGCAAGCATGGGGGTTCCACAAAAGCGGGAACGGGTGTTTTTTATCGGGTTGAGAAAGGGTTTTGATTTGCCGGAATTGCGGTTGAGGTTTGATGAATTGCCGGTGACGTTTGGAGATATAATGGTTCCAGATAATGGGAAGCCATTATCTGGCAAAATGCTTGAGTTGTGGAGGAAGAAGAGCGATGGAGATAAAAGCCTGGCAAAATCCTGTCTTTTACATACTGGGGTGGAGAGTTATTTTGGGACTAAAATTCAATCTGTAAATGATGTCTGCGTAACTCTTATCGCAAGTAGTTCCAGTCCAATAGTGCATGATAAAAGGCCGTTTGAGTTGCATGATAACGAGGTTAAGCAAGTTGGAACCTACCCCCTTGATTACAACTTCAAAGGAGTCGAGCCAAAATACCTCATCGGAATGTCAGTGCCGCCCGTAATGACGGCGCAAATAGCAAATCAGATTTGGATTCAATGGCTTTCAAAAATAAACTGAAATACGGTTAAAATACGGTTAAAATGGCAAGCGGTAGAACGGACAAAGAATTAGCGCAATGGCGCCAAGAAACAAAGTTCAGCACAGACCGGCAGCCGGAGAACCGGAAACAGCCGAAAGTGAATATATTGGACGCGGTACAAGAATTGATGGAGGGCGACGGTTGGGCGATTGTCGAAGCGGAACTGCTCGACGAAAACGGAAAGCCTACGGGCCAAACATCGAAAGTCCGGTTCAAAACCCCAACGGTCAAAGCGGCGGCGCAGGCGTGGGCCTCAAAGGTATCGAAGGCCGACCCGCGACTTTTGGAAATGTATTTGGAGCGGACATTCGGGAAAGTGCCGTTGAACGTGCAAGGGAATTTGAATGTAAAAACAGAAAACGGATTTTCTGAACTTCCCCTCGAAAAACGCGCCGCTATTTTAAAAATCGCAAATGGAGTGGACGAATGAAGACGTTATACAGGCAAAAACGGAATTGTTTGCCAGCGGCGATTACGCGCTCTTAGACCTGTTTCCGAAGCAGCGCGAAGCGATGGCGCTATTGGCAAGTGAAACGTTGGACGAATTGTTATTCGGAGGCGCGGCGGGCGGGGGAAAGAGTTTTACGGGTTGCGAATGGCTTTTGTGGAATTGTTTGGCATACCCTGAAACGCGGTGGTTTATCGGCAGGAAGCATTTGTCGGAAATCCGAAAGTCAACTATTGTAACCTTCAACAAGGTTTGCCGGAAGCACAAAATACCGGCGGCATCGTGGAAGTACAACGACCAAAGCGTAAGAATCGTTTTCGACAATGGCAGCGTAATTGAAGGGCTGGAGTTGATGGAAAAGCCGGGGGACAAAGACTTTGATAACTTTGGCTCAACGGAATATACGGGCGGGTGGATTGAGGAGGCTGGGGGCATACCTTACAAGGCATACGAGACGCTAAAGACGCGGGTGGGTAGGCACTACAACGACCGATACGGGATAAAAGCAAAAATACTGATTACCTGCAACCCTTCCCGGAATTGGCTGTATCAAACATTTTACCTGCCGTTCAGGAACGGAACATTGCCGCCGGACATGGCATTTGTTCAGTCCTTTGCAACGGACAACACAAAGCGGGAAAGCGGATACCTCGAAAGGCTGCAAACGCTGAAAGGCGAAGCGCGGGCAAGGTTATTGATCGGCGACTGGGAATACGACGACGACCCTCTATCCCTGATTGATTGGGATGCGATACAGGATATTTATACAAATGACTACATTCGTGCCGATGAAACAGATAAAAGGCTTATTTGTGACGTGGCGATGTACGGCAGTGATTTATTCCGGTTGGGTGTTTTTTATGGTGATGTTTTGGTTGAACACGATTTTATGCCTAAATCCGGCGGTCGGCAAATAGTGGCACGAATAAAAGCGATGCAGGCAAAACACAATATCAGGGCCGGGCGGGTTTTGTACGATGCTGATGGGGTTGGGGCGTTCATTGGCGGCGGCGGCGGGTTTCTGCCTGGTTCAATTGCTTTTCACGGCGGGGCCGCACCGATCAAAAAAGCAAAGAAGCACGGCGAAAAAGAGGAGCCGACCGAATACTATAACCTGAAATCACAATGCGCCTACTTATTAGCGGAAAAGGTGAACGACGGGCTTATTTGGGCGGCGGCTGTTAAGAAAACAGAGGATAGGGAGTTGCTTTCAGAGGAACTATCACAAGTGAAGCGGGACAAAGCGGTAACCGATGGGAAATTGAAACTAATGGCCAAAGAGCAGATTATTAAAAACATCGGAAGAAGTCCAGACTTTTCTGACTTGTTTTTAATGAATCAATGGTTTGACCTCGAAAAAGCAACGTCGCGCCAATTCAAGCGGCGGGTTTCTTCGATCAACTAAAAAAACGAACTTTTAAATATGATTTTCGACAACGAACAAAGGCAGGCAGAATGGGAGACTTTCCAGGCCTATTATGCCACCGTATCAAAACGCCCGTTTACGGCGTCTACTCGAAGCGTTATCAACCAATTGGATGGGATCGCAAAGGGCCAATTCGGAAACGCAGCATTCCAGGAACTTCGCCGCGATAACAGGCGTGAAATACCGGCACCCGTAGTAGCGGGAAAGGAATCGGGCGGCGGTTCGTCACGGCGGAGCCAGTCGCCCATCCCGTCAAAGCCGTTACCGGGAAGCGCACGGGCCGAACGGTTGCGAAAACTGGAGGAGCAAAAAAGCAGGTCGGAAACGGTCGTTCCTGTTGTGGGGGATAGCGAGCCGATAGAACGGGCATTGGCGAACGTGGCAGAGCAGGTAGCAAAAGCAGGCGTAACCTCAGAGCAGTTGCAATGGGTTAACCCGCCAATCCTTTCCGAATCCGACGCAATTGCTTCCGACGCTGCCGAATTATCCGCCGTAGCGCTTGCAGAAAAATACGGTCGAGAAGCGCTTTTGTCGTTCCTTATCTCGAAAGGGGTAAGCCCGGAAAGCCTGGAAGAAAAGACAGACAGGCAGTTGTCAAATATGGTGAAAAAGTTAGGAGCCGCATGAGCGTACAGGCAACGCTGAAAAAGAAGTCCGGCGAAGTGTTGGCTACGCTCACGCTGCCCCGAACGGCGGCAGACGTTTCGCTTGTCCGGTATGTGTCCTTCCTTTCGGAAATGAAAAAATTTGAACTGGAAGGCGCAAACCCGATGCACATCATGGCGGCAGCGGTTGGCGAATTTACCGGCATTGATCTTGCAACAATCCTGCAAGCAAAGGTCGGCGAACAGTGGGAACAGGACAAAGAATTAGACGGGGGCATTCGGTCGCTTTACGGGTGGTGTGTAAACGCATTGTCTTCGTTTAAGGGAGAGGCGAGAAAGCCGGACGGGTTTACATTCGGGTATCAAGGCGACACATACCGAATCCCGTTTATTGTAGCGGCTGAAATTGCCGGGGGGCTGCCGATACTTCCGGAACTCGAAACCGGCGAAGCCATTGAAGCATTTGAAACGATCCGGGGTTTTCAGCAGCAAATAAAAGATGCGGGAGACCCGAAAGGAGAACGAAAGAGGCGTATTTTTGAACTCGAAAAGAGCATCGCAAAAGGCATCGATACGTCGGGGGATATGGCGCGGGAAGTCCGCAAACTCAACGCCGAAATAGAATATGACGGCGACCCGAACGGAAACCTTATGTTTGCACAGTATTTGCGGATGATTGCTATACTCGCCAAAATGGACGGCGAACAGTTGCCCGCCAATGATGGCGACCGGGAACGATGGATACAGGCGCGAATGATACGCTTTCAGGGCATAGACTGCAAGACGGCATTGGATGTGGATTTTTTTTTGATAGGTTTATTGATGCACTCCAAAAAGACCCATCCTGCCGTTGGTTCTTTAATCCTCCCTCTTTTCGCGCTCGCAGCAGCGACACAAAGCAGGCCCAGGCCGAAAGAGAGGCGTACAATCGGGCAGTATCGCACCAAAAGGAAGTTCAAAAACGGATCGGCTGGAGGTCGGTGACACATACCCTGCTCGAAAAAGGATGGTTCAACAGGCCCGATATGACGCCGATGGAGAGCGCACTGCGCAGCCGGTTTGAGGATGTTGTCCGAGCAATAAGTCGAGAAAACGCAATGCTTTGAATATGGCAAAGAGACAAAAAAAAATTGGCGACACGGTAATTTTTACCGGGCGCTTCGACCCTCGACAAGTCCGCATCGTTTCCAGCACGGGAGCGAATGTGGACTTTTCCTATTCAGACGGGGCAACCATTCAGGGGTTCCGGCCTGCCGACGCGAAAGAGAAAACAAAAACAGTTATTGAAAATACAAACCCGGAATTGTGACAGATACGATTAATGACATTGTAATACGGGATATTAGCCATTTTCTGGGCGCAATACCTAATGAAATTAAGCACCACCCGGACATGGTGGTCTTTGCTCCCTATTATATTTTAGAAAACATAAAAACATTTATTGAATCATCGTCTAATATTATCGTCAATATAAATAAGCCATTCAACTTATTCGGGACAAAATTCTTTGCCGGGTATGAAAATTATTTTGTTGCCTGTATTATAAAATACGCAGGTGTTGACCCTAATGCAACATTTAAAATGCCCATTCAATGAACGCAACAGTAACCGACTTCTACAACGCCATGAAACAGGCTGTAATGTTCAGCCCGCAATACGTCGCACCCGACAGCGGGAATGGCAAGGCGTGGAGGTGTCGGCAGTTGCAGACGTTCCGGGTAATGCAAAAAGAGCGGGGTTCGGAACTGGCAAGCCCGAATTTGGGCGCAACTATCTGCGACAAAGGCAAGCCGTTTTTTTGGTCGCGCAAATGGCACCAGGACAAATACAATCCGAATAATATCACATTTGAATACCCAGCACTACTATTAACAGAACTTTCAATAAATTCTGAAAACTCTTTTTCACAGTCTTCAAAACGCTGTTACTCTTTTCAGGTGGCGGTGGTCGACCAACAAACAGACGATTGCAAAACTTGCTCTTGCGATAGTTGCGAAAAGAGAACCGTAAATGAAATTTTTTCCGATACCGAAAACCTGCTTTTTTCTTGCCTTTATTACGTCTCGAAAATTCGCCACGCCACATTGCAGCCTTCCGGGGAAGAAGGGTTTTGGAATACCGACTACCTGGCCGCACTGAAAGAAGCCGGCACGATAAACGGGTATGATCCCGGCGCAGATTGGGGCGGCTTGCTAAATAAACAACAAGTGTCCGGCTACCGGATAGCGATAGATGCGCAAAAGATTTACGGGACGGCGGTAAATATATCCGTGTGTTTTCATAATTGCGAAGCAACGCAGTATAATTTCAACCTTCCCGACTTTGGCGTTTTGGCAAGGGAGTCGGGTTGCAAAACTTGCGGGTAGTGGCCGGGATACTGTTTTTTGTTTTGGTCTGCCCTGCATTATATTTGATTTTCAAAGACGAATAAAATGGCCTGTTCAATTACACCTATTTTAATGGATATTGACTGCCCCAAAGAAGGAGTATTTACAAGGGCGCAAACCCTTTGGGGTAAAGTTGAAAGAGTGGAGCGTGGACACGAAAAAGGAACGATTTATTTGGAGGGGAAAATAACCTTTCAAGCAAACACGGCAATACCGAAATGGATAAAGCCCGGAATAAGGGTTGAGGTTAATATTTGCGACGGGGAAACGACAATACAGCAAGTGAAATGACAGACTTTGAACAAAGCATAGTATCCGGTTTAGAGGCTGCAATGAAGCGGCTGCAAACTGATTTACGGGCCGAATTAAAAGCGCAGGGACACGTTTTGACGGGGCGGTTATCTGAAAGCCTGGAATACGAAATTGAGGTGCAGGGCAATGCGATTATCGCAACAATGGAGTGCGAGGATTACGGGTTGAGCATGGAGTTTGGTGTACCGGCAAAGAACATCCCTTACACGCCGGGCGGTGGCGGAGGCGGTACATCGAAATACATTCAGGGGCTAATCCGATTTTGGAGTTTGCGAGGGGTAACGGGCCGGGAAGGGGTACGGGCGGCGTTTGCGACAGCGGCGAAGCATAAGAGAGAAGGGATGCCAACCAGGAGTAGTCACGCATTCTCAACCACCGGCGCAAGAACCGGGTTTGCCTCTACTGTTTTGGAACGCGACCTGGAGCTGATTGGCAGGATATTGGAAGAAAAAACGGGGTATTCTTTGGAGATTCAGTTGGCGCCAGAACTTGATAAAATTGAACCGATTAGAATTTCTATCTGATAAGATGCAACAATTTAAGGACAATTGGCCTGTTCCATCGGCCCTCTGTGTTTTTAGGGCTATAACCGGGCTTATTTTTTTGGGTTATGTCATGGACGCGGCTACGGCAAATGGGGAATGGATAAAGTGCTATATGAAAGACGATGTGTTTGTGCCGGATGCGATTGAGGCGTTTCAATATGTCCTGAATGATTGTGATGGATTTTATTTTATCAGCCCCAAAACAGAATAAATAAACGTGTAATGGCCAGGAAAATTCTTTTCGAAATTGAGGTTGAAAACGTAGGTGCGGCCCGCCGTATTGACGCGCTACGCGAAGAAATCAAGCGCCTGAACAAAGAAATTAAGGGCGTAAACGAGGGCAGCGACGAATACAAAAAACTGACCGGCCAAATTGCCAATGCGCAGATTGGAATAAAAGAGTTGAAGGATGAGCAAAAGGCGCTGAATCGAGAATTTGAAGCGGCAAAGTTTCCTAAAGACAGTTTACAGGGGCTGCGTATCGAATACGCAAGACTCACCGATCAGATAAAAATACTGAGTGCGGCAGAACGCGCAAACCCGTTTGGACAATCCCTTATCAAAAATGCAGCAGGTGTAAAAACGCAGATTGACGGTATAGAGCAGAGCATCGGAAGGTTTACCGGAAATGTCGGCAACTATCGTTCTGCATTTGCATCGCTTGCAGAAATAGCAACCGGCGGCCTAATCGGCGGCGGGGCGGTTGTTACTATAAACGCACTCACCAGCGCATTTTCAAAAGGGCTTACCGCCCTGCAAGATTACGGCAAAGGATTAAGCCGCCTTTCCGCGATCACCGGCGTAACCGGAAAAGACCTGGCCGATCTGGAACAACGGGCAAATAGCCTGACTACTATCAAGGTCGGGGACAGCGAAATAGTCAGCACGGCGCAAAATATTTTCGAAGCGTTTACCTTGGTCGGTAGTGCCCGGCCTGAATTGTTGCAAGATGCGGCGGCGCTGGAAGAAGTAACAAAACAGGCAATCGTGCTTTCGAAAGCATCGGGCGACGACCTGAAAACATCGGTAGAGGCCATTACAACCACGCTTGGGCAATTCAAATTGGGGGCCGGGGATTCGAACCGGATTATAAACGAATTGGCAGCCGGTTCGAAGTTGGGCGCGTCGGAAATTGTAGACACTACGGTGGCGCTCAAAAAGTTCGGTACGACGGCGGCGGTTGCGAATGTAAGTACAGCAGAAAGTATTGCTCTTATCGAAACGCTTGCAGACCGGCAATTGAAGGGTGAAGAAGCGGGGACGCAACTACGGAATATCCTTGCAAAACTTGCGGCAGCAGATATTTTGCCGCCAAAAGCAACCGACGAACTGCAAAAGGCAGGTGTCAATATCAATGTCCTGAAAGACACAACGTTGCCACTCATTACCCGGTTGCAGGAACTTGGAAAATTGCAGGGCAATACGGCGGCATTGACAAAGGTATTCGGACTTGAAAACCTTTCCGCCGCGCAAATTATTACCCAGGGACTTCCAAAATACCGCGAGCTTTTGGAAGGTGTACAGGGCACAAACGAGGCATACAATCAAGCGGCGATACAGGCGGACAACGCCGCACAGAAATTCCAGAACCTCGAAGCAAAAGGCATCAACCTGCTCACAAAAGCCTTTTTAGGAATAGAGCCTGCGATTACAGAAATAGTAGACTTATTTTCGGGGTTGATCGACGTTTTGGGCGCGGCTCCGGAATTTATTTCTGAAAACGCGGAAGGCCTTGCCATACTTGGCCTTGTCCTATTATCTTTCAATCGGACGGCGCAACTTGCGGTGGCAAGCACGTCGGCGATGTCGGCCTCACAAATATCCTGGGCGGTTGCGATGCGGGCCTCTACGGTTGCGCAAACACTCGGCACGGCGGCAGCAAAGGCGTATTCGGCAGTTTTGGCCGCTACTCCACTACTCGCATTTGTAGCGGGCATTTACCTGCTGGTTAAGGCATTCGACGCATACGAAGAAAGTGCAAGCGCATCCGAAAAGGCAGCCGACGCCCTGGCAAGCGCACAAGCGGACATTGCAAAAGAAAGCGCCTCCGAAGTGGCGGCAGTAAAAAACAACATTGCCGTACTGCAAAGCGATAAGGCCAATAAGGAAGACCGCAAAAAAGCGATTGACGACCTCAAAAGCGCTTACCCGGAATACCTGAAAGATATTGACCTTGAAACAGCAAGTACCGAACGACTGAATGCTATTCAGGGGCAGTTGATCGATAGCATTATCCGATCCGGCATTGAGCGCCGTAAAAACCTGGAACTTGGAAAGATCGACGAACAGTTGATCGACGAGAGCCTGAAACGTGAACGCCTGAAACGTGGCGAAACCACGCTTACCGAAAAGGCATTATTAGCAACGGCGCAAGTCGCAAAACTCGCTACCGGGCAAATCTTGTCCACTGCCGATGCTACCGCCGTATTGCTCGATGTATCGACAAAGAAAGAAAAAGAACTCCTGAAACAACGCGATGAAACGGCGGCGGCATTTGACCGGGCCAAACCGCAGGAATTTTTATTGGTCGTTCCGGGCAGGGCAAAAGCCGGGGTTAAGGAATTGGGCGATGAAGCGGCCAATGCCGGGGACAAAATAAAGGGATTGGGCGACAAGACTAAAAAAGCGAAGGACGACATTGAGGCCCAAGCCGGAAGTGTTGCAGCGCTGAAAGATGAAATACAAAAACTGCAAAAGCAGATCGACGCCGAAGCGCCCGGTAGTCCGGCACTTGACGGGCTTATAACTCAGTTGAATACGGTAAAGGCAAAACTGAAAGATGCCGAAAAATCCGTATTGGCCAGCACTTTCAAGTCTATTTTTGGAAGCGAACTACCCGCGCCTGTTGCCGCTGTGGAACAACAGCCGACGCTGGATATAGTGCCGGAACTGGCACCGACTGCCGAATCTGATTTGAAAGCACAGGCAGAGGAAGCGGCCAAAAAAACGTCTGAGCGCATAAAATCAGACCTGCAAACAATCGAGTTTCCGGTAGAAGTTAAGGCAAGCGAGGCGGAATTGGCGTTTCAAAAGCAAATTGAAGACGGGGTTAAAAAGATCGCCGATGAAAAGCGGGCAGCCGATGAGGCGGAATTGCAGCGCAGGCGGGAAATAAACGAAGCCCTGGAGCAGGGGGCAATCGACACAGCGCAGAACATCGCAAACGCTATTTCAGAAATAAGCAAAAACCGATTACAGCAGGAAACAGACGCGCAATTAGAAGCGCTCGACATGGAAACCAAAAAGCAGATTGACGCAGCGGGAGGCAATCAGGCAAAAATTGCATTGATCGAAAAGGATGCTGCCAAAAAGCGGGAGGCTATCGAAAAGGAAGCGGCGAAGAAACGGAAAGCCCTTGCGGTAAAGGAAGCGGTTATAAACACGGCCATCGCTATTACAAAAGCCCTGACGGGCGCCGTGCCGCCGCTTAACTTCATATTGGCGGGCATTGCTGCCGCAGCCGGGGCCGCACAAATTGCGGTTATCAATTCACAGGAGTTTTGGGAAGGCGGCACGGTGAAGCGTCTGCCGACCGGGAAGGTAAGGGAAAAGCAGAATGCCCCGAAAACGGTACACGGAGACACCGTTTTGGCGTACCTTAAGCCCGGCGAAATGGTACTGAATGAGCCGCAACAAAACACCATTCGAAGCCTATACGGGAAAGACGCCTTTGCCCTGGCCGGAGTTCCGGGCGAATCGACGGGGAATACGACGCGAATTCCGGGTTTTGCGTCCGGCGGAGTTGTTGGCATTGTACCTCAAAACGGATTTGCAAATCAGGTTGCCAGTCAGCCGGTTGAAGTCCGGGCAGATGCACAGTTTACCGACGCGCAAATTAGCGCTATTGGTGAAAACATGGGTGCCGTTATTGCCTCTATGGTATCTAAAGCGGTATTCGATGCGACACTATTAGGCAGCGATGAGGGGAACCGAATTGCAGAAAGACAACAGATTTTAAATGCAAACAGACAGGGATAATGGCCATAACGATAACAAGCGCCCCTCCGGTTACGACAGACGGAAATGATCCGGAAATTCCGGTTCCGGTTTCCGATTGCCTGCAATGGTGTATGGAACCGGATGCGGCGGACGGAATTACTACGCCCGGATCGTTTGCGGTGGTAGAGGTTCACTTCCCGTCTACAATCAGCAGCATACCGGCAGACGGTTCGACGGTAACAATTTGGGGCCATATTTTCGAGGTGGATAGTTCGCTCAGCGCCAGCACATCGACGGCATTCAAAATCCTTTCCAGCGGCAGCCTGACCGGCGCGAATTTCCGGGCAATGCTGAATGCAAATGCCTTTTTCCTTTCTAACACACTGGTTGAGGTCGACCAGGATACCGGCAACCTGCGGGACACGGAGATAACGTGGAACACCTGCGGACAGCAGGAAAACTTTACCGGCGTTGCGATGGACTTCGCTGCGATAACCGGAGCAACCGGCGCGACAGTAACGGTAACGAACGGAGACACGCCGGTGTACGTCGACGGATATATGTTACAATATCGGCTTTTGAAATGGGGCACCGTGCCGGGCGGCAGCGCCCTGATTCCCGTGTCCAAACTTCGCGGCATTGATCCGCGTTTCGGATGTGATGCCATTTCGGAGGAGTGCGTAAACCTTATGCGCGATGCTGCCCGGCTGATTTACACCCCGATGCCTGATTTAGCAATTGATTCTGAAATAGACCCTACCGAAAATACGATCATCGGGCGGTACTCGCTCGAATACGGATGGACTTACCGCGATGATCTTTGCCAGCCTCAAAGCGGAACATTTGCCCGTTCGGGGGATGTGCTTGTTTTGAACGCATCTTTCGAGGTTGAGGATAAAAGCGGAATTGATCGTTTTTGGCAAAGGCCCGTTCCTGGTTCCGGCATTCTGAGGCAAGACTTCCTGACCAATCAGCCGCAATACCACACCATCGGGGAAAACTCTTTTGCATGGCTGTGGCTGCTCAACTCCTTTGTCGGGACAAACTACCTGACCGGCAGCGGGACGGGGACACCGTTCACGCTGGATCACTTTCGCCTGGTTATCGAGGTCTACTACAATGGCAGCGTATCGGCGGATACTATTCTGACAGTAGACTACGCGGTTTGCGAATGGTTTCAGGCTATGAATTTCAACGTGTCGCCGGGCCGGGTGGCCGACCTTGATACGGTAGCGGTTTCAGCCATCGGGAAGTATGGCGTGTTTGTGTACGGCATGAATGATGATAATACCGAATTCATGCGGCTGACCGAGGAACTTGTCTACGGCGTGGAACACGTTTGCCAAAATCTGACAGACTTGTATTTCCTAACGCCTGCCGGGGGAATCGGCACTATAACGGCAGATATAACGGAAAGGACATTGGAGCAGGAAGCAACAGAAATATGCTTGGATACGCCCTGCGGGGGGACGCGGGAAGACCTGGCAAAATACGGGGGCCGGATGCAAGTAAATATCCGTTCTTACGAACGGGTGACGCTCACCGCCCGGCAGAATTACGGAAGTGAAAATCTGGAATTTTTCCGCTCTTTCAAGGCCAGCCCGGAAAGGTGGATTCAGGTCGTCGAAAAAGAAGGCGCTATTTTGTCGTCAGGAATTACAAAAACGTGGATAGCGAAACGGTTTTTGGTGGACACGGGCGGGATCAAAATATATCAAAATTCTGAATATATTGATCTTGTTATATCCGGATTCATGACCGACATTCCGCTGCAAACACCTCGAAACGTAAGTTGAAAATGAAATATGCCATACTGATATTCGGCCTGCTATTTTGCGCCTGCGAAGATGTTGAGCCGATAACGTTTGATCCGCACGATGCCCGACAGATTGAGGGTATGTGGCGATCCGGGCAGCATCCGACATGGACGTACTGGTTTGATTCTGTTTCAGATCGGCAATCCGGGTACTTGGTACAGAGCATATTTGACTTGAATACGCAGTTAGTCGAGCAGCACTACGCATACAAAATCCGCAACGATTCAGTGATAGAAATGCTGAATCTGATTAACGAAAAGCCCCGCATTGTAACGGCATACTTTGAAACGGACAGCACTGCGACACTTACGGAAACCGTCAATGGCCTGACTTTGAAAACGAAAATAAAGAGGTTCTAAATGGCCGGCAGCAGAACGAATATACGGTTGAGGTTGACACCGGAGGGCAGTAATGCCCTCGGCGGGGCCGAATGGGCAACACTGGATTTGGCGCCGGACTTTTCGTTTCGCCTGAGCAAAGACGTTGAATCGCTTTCCGACGTGAATGTAATTACAACCGAAGGCGTATTGCCGTTCACCGTACCGTTTTCAACGGTGAATGACCTGGCAATGATGATGTTTTCATCGCCGGTTATCGTAGACAATCCGATGGACGGAATTGAGGCAAGGGCCGATACCGACGGTGTGCAAATACAATTCGACAGGGTTTATTTTCGTGGCAAGAGCAACACGTCCCGGCAATGGGAATTAGAATTTCGCCGGTCGCCTAACCACTGGTTAGAATTAGCATCCACAAAACAACTATGTACAATAGACTACGGCAGCGACACGCTCGGAACAGAGGGCGTCGGTACAAGTTGGGAAAATCCGGTTTGGGCCGATGGGGAAATCCCGACAACCTGGCCTCCGATAGACTACGCCGGATGGGTAGACTTGGCAGAGCCGGTACAATTCACCGACCCGCCGGTTAAAAGCATTTGGGTAGAGGATTTGCGCCCGCTTATATCAGTACCGTATACACTGAAAACAGGTTTTTGTGAAATCGGGTGGACGCTTCGCGGGTTGATACTCGAAACTGAATGGTTTAACTCGCTATGGATGTACATTTTATCCCGCGAATATTACACCGTAAGCAAGGGGGGGATTGGGAAATTAGTAGGGGCGTATTTCGGTGGGGACTTCTCTACCGGGTCGCTGATTGGCTTCCCGATTCTGTACGATTCGATTGAATACGATCCGGGCGTTAATGCCCTGGTCACACCAACTCCGGGACTGTATTATGCGGGCCTGACAAACCCGTTGCCGTTCAAGGGAAAATATAAATTCTGCTTCACTGGATTTGCCGAAAACACCGCCGGGACGTCCGCCATTCTTTCGTTTCACGTATACGAATTCGTGCCAGCGACGGGCCTGCCGACCGGCAATGTTATCACCGGAACAGAAACCGTCACAGTGGAATTTTCGGCAGGCGAAACAAAGTACATAACC
>WBZX01001050.1_pt1 | contig 22092 bp, 22 predicted proteins | sample 5204211 | NCBI WGS metagenome assembly WBZX01 (sample SAMN12344362, study PRJNA552823) | activated sludge metagenome | biome: Activated sludge suspended growth; feature: Nitrification reactor; material: Wastewater; isolation source: activated sludge from nitrification reactor of wastewater... | reverse complement strand
TCTCCTCGTCAACACCGAGGTAGGTCGCCAGAAGTTCCGCAACGTGGAACGCGACCCCCGGGTCACCGTGACCGTGTTCGATCCGGCCGCGCCTTACCGCTACGTCGAGGCCCGGGGTCGGGTGACCGGAACGGTCGGAGGCGACGAGGCTCGCCGCCAGATCGACGAGTTGTCCCACAAGTACACCGGCGGTCCCTACGCGAACCCCATCGGCTCGGATCGGGTGATCCTGCAGATCACACCGGACCGGGTGGTCAAGAAGCTCTGATGTGATCGGTCAGCCAGCCGGTCAGCCGGTCAGCCGGCATGGGTCTGGTCGTCACCGTCGGGGATGATCAGATCCCATCGGTCCAGGCAGTCTTCGCAGCGGTAGGTCAGCAGGTCGCCGGGCCAGAAGCGGCCGGTGTCGTCGGGGCGGGTGAGCAGGTGGGCCACCCCTCCGCAGTCGATGCAATCGATTCGGGCCGGGGCCAGTTCGTCGGGAACATCGCCCGGTTCCGCGTTGCTTGCGCCGACGCCGCTGTCACTCACGGTCCGGACCGTATAGGGCCGGACCTCGGTGCTCCACAGCGAACATGCCCCACCGTGTCGGTGTCCGGGCCACGAACGTGGGGTGCGACAATCGATCCGTGACTCCCCGCAATTCAGACCTGACCGGCAAGACAGTGGTGATCACCGGGGCCAACTCCGGGATCGGCAAGGAGACCGCGATCGTGCTGGCTCGCCTCGGTGCCTCGGTCACGATGGTGGCCCGGAACCCGGTCAGGGCCGAGGAGGCCGTCGCCGAGATCCGTCGCCGTTCGGGTAGCGATCAGGTTCGAGTGGAGCAGGCCGACCTGTCCAACCTGGATTCGGTACGGGCTGGGGCCGAGGCGTTGTTGGCCAACCTCGACGAGATCCACGTCCTGGTGAACAACGCGGGGGTGATCGCCGACGAACGTCGGGAAACGGCCCAAGGGTTCGAGGAGATGTTCGGCGTCAACCACCTCGGACACTTCTTGTTGACCGACCTGCTCACCGAGCGCCTGGTGGCCAGCGCGCCGGCCCGGGTCGTGATCGTGTCCTCGGTGGCGCATCGTTTCGCCCCCCGTGGTCTCCGTTTCGATGACCTGCAGTCGGCGCGTCGGTTCGCGATGTTCCCGGCCTACGGCCGGTCCAAGCTGGCCAACGCCATGCACGCTTTGGAGCTGGCCCGTCGCCTGGACGGAACCGGAGTGACGGTCAACTGCCTGCACCCCGGAACCATTTCGAGCGGGTTCGGCGGTGACGGTGACACCAGGCTTCTCGGCCGGCTCATCTCGGGCGTAGGCCGTCTGGTGATGTCAGATGTGGAAACGGGGGCGAGGACCTCGGTGTTGCTGGCGTCGTCGCAAGATCCGCGGGTCGCCGGTGTCACCGGTGGTTACTTCAGCCACGGCCGACAGTGGCGTCCGTCGCGGGCCGCTCGAGATCTGGAGGCGGCCAAACGCCTGTGGCAGGAGAGCGAGCGGATGGTCGCCGAATCCGGCTCGGCCCGTGGTGCGGACCCGTCAGCGAGGGAAGAAACGTCGGCGAGGGCAGAGACGTCGGCATGAGTCCGGCCCGTCCCGGGGGTTTGAGGGTGGTGTCCGGATCCGCCAAGGGCATTCGGCTCACCACCCCGCCCGGTACCGATACCCGCCCCACCGCGGATCGGGTTCGCCAGGCGTTGTTCAACGCGCTGGAGAGCTTGGACGCCGTCGACGGAGCAGTGGTGCTCGACCTCTTCGCCGGTAGCGGGGCGTTGGCCATCGAGGCGCTGTCTCGGGGAGCCGACCGTGCCGTTTTGGTGGACCGTGACTACTCGGCTCGCCAGGCGATCTCGGTCAACCTGGCGGCCTCCGGTTTCGCGACCCGGGCCGAGGTCCGCTCCGGTGACGCCCTGGCCGCCATCGAGGTCGGCGGTCCGTGGGACCTGGTCCTGCTCGACCCGCCGTACCGGTTCGACGAATGGGAAGACCTGTTGGGCGTGATCGTCGACCATCTTTCGGGCCGCGCCGTGGTCGTCGTCGAGTCCGACCGGGAGGTCTCATTGGCCCCGCATCTCCGTGTCATCAGATCCAAGCGGTACGGCGGTACGGTTGTGCTGTTCGCCGTTCCCCCTGGAGTCAACGAGTGACGCGCGTCCTCTACCCCGGGTCCTTCGACCCGATTCATACCGGCCACATCGAGCTGATCGAGGTTGCCGCGCGCCTGTTCGACGAGGTGGTGGTGGCCGCCATCACCAACCCGCAGAAGGGAAGCGGGCTGTTCGACCTGGACGAACGCCACGCCATGATCGCCGAGGCGGTGGCCCACCTTCCCAACGTGTCGATCACTAGCTTTGGCAGCTTGGTGGTGGACCTGGCCCGGGAGATTCAGGCCGACTTCATCGTGAAGGGCCTGCGGGCCGTGTCCGATTTCGAGTCCGAACTTCAACAAGCGCAGACCAACCTGGCCATCTCGGGGGTGCACACAGTGTTCCTGCCGTCGGCCACCACCCATTCCTTCGTGGCTTCCCGGCTGATCCGTGAGGTCGCCCGCTTCGGTGGAGACGTCAGCTCCATGGTCCCGCCGTCGGTCGCCCGCCGGCTCGCCGAGCGCTTCGCCTGAGGAGGCACCTGTGAACGACGACCTGTACGACGTGGAAGCCGAAGACGATTTCGACGAAGAACTGGAGCCCGAGCCGGGCGAGGTGGAGACCACGGCCCGAGTCGGGCGGGGCCGCAACCAACCCGACACCGAGACGTTGCTGTTGCGAGTGCTCGACCTGGTCGACGCGGCCCGCCCGATCCCGCTGTCGGCATCAGCCAAGATCAACAACAAAGAGGAGGTGGTGGAGCTTCTCCAGGAGGCCATCAACCGCCTCCCAACCGAGCTCCGCGATGCCCGCTGGCTGCGCAAGCAACGCGAGGAATACCTGGCCAAGGTCAAGGCCGACGGCGAGGACATGGTCGATGCCGCTAGGGCCCGGGCCGCCCAGATGGTGCAGCGCACCGAGGTGGTCAAGGCGTCAGAGATGCGGGCCCGACAGATCATCGAACGGGCCGATGCCGAGGCTCGGCGTTTGCGCCTGGAGTGCGAGGACTACTGCGATCAGCGGCTGGCCGCCTTCGAGATCGTTCTGGAGCGGACGTTGGATTGGGTGGCAAAGGGCCGCGAGAAGATGCAGGCCACCTCCATCCCGATGCCGGAGATCGAGGGGCTGGAGGACAGCTCCTTCTTCGACGACGACCGGGGTTGACGATGGATGACCCGGCCCCCCATCCGCCGCGGGAACTGATCTCGGTAACCGAGATCCGCCGCCATCTCGGGTCCAGGCTTCCGGTAAAGACCTCGATCGAGGTGTCCGGCCTCGCCCTCAGCGACGTGCGGGTCCTAGATGGATCCGACGTGACGCTCACCGGCGAGGTCGAGTCGATCTCAGAAGGGGTGGTGCTCACGGGCAAGGTCGCGGTGCCTTGGGTTGGGGAGTGCCGCCGCTGTCTCGGCCCGGTCGAGGGGACTTCGTCAGTCGATGTCCGAGAGGTCTGGGAGGTCAACGCCGTCGACGGTGAAACCTGGCCGCTTGACCACGATCACATCGATGTGGGTCCCCTGCTGCACGACACCGCCTTGTTGGCACTGCCGCTGGCTCCGCTGTGCGACGAAGACTGTGCAGGTCCTGCTCCCGACACGTATCCGGCGGCGGTGGCCGGCGACGATGGCGTCGTCGATACCGAGCCGCCTCGTGATCCCCGGTGGGCCGCCCTGGACGACCTCGACTTGTCCTGAGCGGAGGCCCTCGGGGGTGCTCGCTTGGACCCCTGCGAAGCGGTCCAGCTACGATCATCGCCTCGCAAGGCGTGCCACCGCGCGCTCCCGAACTCACCTCCAGGACCACGACGATGGCTGTCCCAAAGAAGAAGACCTCGAAGGCCAAGAGCCGTAGCCGCCGGGCATCGGCGTGGCGGCTGGACGCCCCGTCGCGGAGCCTGTGCCCGCGCTGTGGCGCCGCCAAGGTGCCTCACGTGGTCTGCGGTGGCTGTGGCTGGTATCACGGCCGCCAGGCCATCGATGTCGACTGACCCCGACCTGCACTGAACATTCGCTGAGCCCCACTTGAGCGGACAGCCTCGCCTCCCCGTAGCGGTCGACGCCATGGGTGGCGACCGCGCCCCTGCCGAGATCGTTGCCGGAGCAATCAGGGCCCGTGACGAACTCGGCATCGACGTTGTACTGGTAGGGCGCCCCGACGAGATCGGTGACACGGCTGGCCTCGACGTGATCGCCGCCTCCGAGGTGATCGCCATGGATGCCGATCCCGGCCGCAGCGTGCGCACCATGAAGGATTCGTCGCTAGTACGAGCCGCCGAGGCGGTACGCGACGGTAAGGCCTGCGCCATGGTCTCGGCCGGCAACACCGGTGCCACCATGGCCTCGGCGTTGTTGCGCATGAAGCGACTGCCCGGCGTCGGCAGGCCTGCCATAGCCACGCCCATTCCCTGCCCGGGGGCCGACATCCCGACGGTCCTGCTCGATGCTGGTGCAAACGCCGAATGCACGCCGGAATGGTTGGTTCAGTTCGCTCAGATGGGTGTGGTCTATGCCCGTCAGCGTTACGGCATCGATCAGCCCCGGGTCGGGCTGTTGTCGATCGGTGAGGAACCGTCCAAGGGCACGCCCTTGGTCAAGGAGACCCATCAGCTGCTGGCCGAGGGTGGCTGGTCGACGGTGTCGGGCGGCACCTTCGTGGGCAACGTCGAAGGTCGAGACATCATGTCGCCCGACGTCGATGTGGTGGTCACCGACGGGTTCACCGGCAACGTCGTGTTGAAGACGCTCGAAGGCGGAATGAAGGCGTTGGTCAAGGCCAGCTTGGCCGCCTTTGGCACCGACGACGCCACTCGGGCCGCCGGTGATGTCCTGCTCCCGGCGCTGCTTCCGCTCTACGGTCAGCTCGACCCCGACAACACCGGTGGTGCGCTGCTGTTGGGCCTGAATGGACCGTGCATCATCAGTCACGGGTCCTCGTCGGCCACCGCCATCGTGAACGCGGTGAAGGTGGCCGCCGAGATGGTCGACACCGACCTGGTAGGCGCCATAGCCACCACCATCCGGCCCCCAGCCTGAACGACCCAGCGCAGGGCCGATCCATCGGACCTGCAGTCTCTTCCGGCGGATCCAGGATTAGGCGATGGTTAGCTCTACTGGGCCTCGGTGGGTGAACTTCACGGTGAGCTTGTTGGTCGTTTCGTCCCAGGATTGAGTTAGGTCAGCGCCCTTGGCGGTCACCTTGGGGCGGTCGGTGCCGCTGGGGTAGGTGAAGGTGAGCGTGGTCGTCCCGGGGTCGGCGTCTAGACGTTGTAGATCACTAGGGGTTCGGTGTTGGATACCGCTAGGCGGATGCCTTCGGTCCGATACCGCGGCAGGGTCAGGGCTGGCGTTGTCGTCGAAGTGGTTTGCGCCGACTCCTCGGTCTCTTCCTTGTCTTCGCTCTGTCCGGAACATCCCGAGGCCACCATGGCGACGACGAGAGCCACGGCCACCAACCGACGCAGCAGCAGGCCGTAATGGCGATGGTCAGGCGTGGTGGGTGAGGCGACGCAGGGCAAGTGGACGCTCCTAGGTGGCGGTGCCGCGGGCATGGCACAGACCGCGTTCCAGCGCGAGGGCAGATGGGTGTCTGGATGTTATTGGTCGCCGCGAAAGGCGGTGACGCCGAGCGTCATGGTTCGAATAGCCACGAAACCAGGGTGGGGGGTAAGGGGTAGCCGAGGGCCAGACGGCGTTCGACTAGGTCTCGAAGTTCGGCGGTGAGGTTTCCGATCTCGATGGTGTTGGCTTCCAGCCGGGTCTTTTCGGCCTGATCGGCGCGGGCCTGGGCCTGGCGAGCAAGGTCGGCGGCCGCTTGGGCCAGCGGAACCTCAGCGGCGCGCTCCACTGCTTCCATCGGGGTCACCGGTGCGATGTCTGGCGGGATCGTCGTTGCGGCGGGGGGTCCAACGTCGGGAATTTCGTTCTCGGCGGTGCCGGCTCCTGGGTTGTCCTGGGCGGCGAGGTCGTGCCCCGGCTCGTCGTGACCTTCCCTCCACTCCTGTTCTTCGCGGGCGATGAAGCTGGCCAGTCGAGCTTTGCCGGTGGCGGTCAGGTCCTTGGCCGCCTTGACCACCGACTCGGCGGCCCGTTGAGCCACCGATTCGTCGGGATCTTCGGGTGCGGTATCGGCGTCGACGGCCAGCGCTTCACGGGTATCGGTCACATCAATGTCGGACCCTTCACCGGTGGTGTTGTCGGTCGGTTCGGTGAACTGGAGGCGGGCCAGGCCCAAGGTGGTGTCGAAGATGGTGGGTACCGGTCCGGCCAGATGGCGGAGCTGAACGCGGATCCTGGTGATCTGGTCGGTTAGCTCTGATGCGTCCGGGCCTAGGCGCAACAACACATCGGCGGCTCGGAGATAGCCGTGGTCCAGAGAGATGGCGATCAGGGCGGGGTCGATGGTCATCGAGTCGTGGACGTTGAAATGGGGGACGACAAGGCGGACCTCGGGCCGCCACCCACCCGGCGGGTCGAGCTCTTTGCGAAGGGTCTCGTTCGGTCCGATCTCGGCACTGACACGACGAAGGATGTCGATCATGTTGCGGTCAGCGAAGGACGGTGCCCGTTTGATCGACGCCGAGCTGGCTGACACCGCTACCACCCGTTGCACGCCCATGCGTTCCACCAAGAGTTCGAGCGGCAGGATCTCTCGGGCGCCACCGTCTACGTAGTGCTCGCCGTTGAGGGCCACCGGCGGGAAAGCCAAGGGGATCGAGGCAGAAGCCAACATTCCGGCGGCCAGCTCGACAGGAGGCTGACCGACCGGTCGGTCATGGCGGTCGACCAGGTCACCGGTCTCGGTCACATAGCGGAGCTCGCCCGCCTCCAAGGACACGGTTCCCATCCGCAAGGCGATGCCAGAGGACTTCACCCGCTCGGGTCGCAGCTCCCGGCGCACCAGATCCGCAATGGGGGCCAACGACAACAGGGATTGAGCTCGAAGGGAGTCCCGGATGGCTTCGATCGCGCCGTCGGTCTCGGGTGGCCGCCGCACCAGGCTGCCCACCACCCGCACTGCCACCCGCACCGCGCTGGCCGCGCTGTCGGAGTCGCTGACCTGTTCGCGCAGCTCCGCCGCCCACGAGGCCGAGGCCTGAAGTCGCACCAGCCAGGGTTCGGGCTCCCACATGTCCGAATTGATGCGCATCGAACGCCAGATGCGTTCGACCTCGTCTATGGGGCGCTCACCGTCGGTGTCACCTTCGGCCAACTTGGCGGCGTTGAGGGCACCGGCGGAGTTGCCGCTGATAGCCACCGGCTGGACCGCGGTGTGGTCGTAGAGGAACCGAAGGGCCCCGGCCTCGAAGCTACCCAGCGATCCGCCACCGCTGATGGCCAGACCGACTCGATGCGAGTCCAGGTCCGCCTTCAGATCGCGCAGAGCGGTCCGCGCTGTGTCGGACCAGCTCTCCTCCAGCACCTCAGGAGGGATCGGCGGGTCGGGTGAGATCAGACCGGGGCCGGCCAGCAGTCGCTCGGCATCGGCGCGGGCCAGTTCCTGGGCGGTCTGGAGGGCGCGGGCTTCCCGTTCGGTCCGCTCCGCTTCGGCCTGCTCGCGGGCCAATTCACGTGCCTTCTCCCGGCTGGGCTTGGCCGGAGCCGCCTCGAGCGGGCCCTCGAGCGGGCCCTCGACCAGGGCCGGTCGGTCGATCGGGTCCGAGCCGGGCGCGGAGTCTTGGGTCTCGTCGGGCATGTCGTCTGGCATCTCGTCGGGTCCTCCACCGGGTCACTGACACGCCCATCATGCCCATCCGGTACCGGCAAGCGGCGTCTGGCTGTCGATGACCGCGGTGGGAGGAAGGTCCGGAAGGCACCGCACGACCCCAACACCACTGTTCACGAGCGCACAAAGTTTTCCAGCGACTACAGTGCCCCCGGCCCTGATGCAGCATCACCAACAGGAGAAGCACGTGCCCGCCGAGACCCATGTCGAGCAGTCACCCATGAGCCGCCAGGAGGTCTTCGAGCTCGTCCGAGATCGTCTGGCCGACATCTTGGAGATCGAACCAGGCGGAATCGGCGAGGGAGATTCCTTCAGCGACGATCTCGGTGCCGATTCGCTGGCCCTGATCGAGCTGGTCGAAGAGCTCGAAGAGGAACTGGGCGAGCGCTCGGTCGGGTTCCGCATCGAAGACGAGGACCTCGAAGACCTCAAGACCGTTCGAGATGCCGTCGACTACGTCTTCGAGAAGCTGGACGGCAAGTAGTCGTGCCCGGGGGGCAAACCCACCTGGAGAGATCGGAACCGACGGAGTCTCATCGGTGACGGTCTCGCGTTCCGCGCCCCAACTCGAATACCCGATCCCGGCGCCGGCCCTGGAGACCTTCTTGGCCCGGCTCGGCTACCGCTTCGATGACTCGGCCCTGTTGGGCAGGGCCCTCACCCACAGGTCCTGGTGTGCTGAACACTCGGGCTTCCTCAGCAACGAGCGGCTCGAGTTCCTGGGAGATGCGGTGCTGGGGCTGATCGTCACCGCAGACATCTACTCCCGAATCCCCGACGCATCCGAAGGGCACCTGTCGCGAGTGCGAGCATCGGTGGTGTGCTCTCCGGCGCTGGCCGAGATGGCCGCCGAACTCGGCATCGGTCCGGTGCTGCTCCTCGGCAAGGGTGAGGCCGCTACCGGTGGCAGACAACGCCAGTCGATCCTGGCCGATGCCATGGAAGCGGTCATCGGTGCTGTCTACCTGGACGGGGGCATGGACTCGGCCCAGGCGCTGGTGGAACGGCTGGTAGCCCCGAGGCTCGACGCCGACGGATCCCAAGACCACAAGAGCAGGCTGCACGAACTGGTGGCCCAGACCCGCCAAGGGCGCCTCGCCTACCGGATGACCGAACAGGGACCCGAACACGACAAGACCTTCGAAGCCGAGGTGCTGCTAGACGGCGAACCCGTCGGAACCGGTTTTGGACGATCTAAGAAGACGGCCGAGCAGGAGGCCGCCCAGCAGGCGTGGCTCCGGCTCCGCCCCCACAACGGGGAAACAGACCCCGTACGAGAGGAAACCGATGGCTGAGCAGCCTGAGATGGAGACCCTGCGGCGAGACCTCGACCGCGAGATCGGCGGCAAGAGGATCAAGACGGTGGACGTGCCCGGTTCGGGCCTGATCCCTCGTCACACCAACAAGAAGCAGTTCACAACCCTTCTCGAAGGAGCCAAGGTCGGAGCGGTTCAGCGCAAGGACCTGCTCCTGGTCGCCAAGCTCGACACCGGCGACGCCCTGGTGATCGACATCCACGACGGCGGCCAGCTCCGCCGGAACGCGGCCAAGGACGCGGTGGACAAGCCCACCAAGGCGATCATCACCTTCACCCAGGGCGGGCAGCTCCGTCTGCTCGACACCACCGGCAAGGCCGAGATGTTCGTGGTTGCCTACGAAGACCTCGCCACCGCCGTGCCCGAGCTGACCAACCTCGGCTTCGACCTACTCGACGAACCGGTGTCTTGGACCACCTTTGGTGAGCGGATGTTGCACCACCGCAACGTCAAGCTTCGCAACCTCCTTCTGGACCGCTCCGTGATCGCCGGCATCGGTCCGGTGTACGCGGATGAGATCCTCCACGCCTCGGGTCTGCGTCCCGACCGCGAGGTCTCCTCACTGTCCACCCAGGAGATCCGCCGGTTCTTCCGGGCCGTGGTCGAGACCCTTCATGAAGGGGCCAAGCACCGCGGCGTCACCACCTCGGACGGGCAGTACCACGACCTGGCTGGCAAGACCGGTGGCTGGACCGACCAACTCCAGGTGTTCGAACGTGACGGGCAGGCCTGCTTGCGCTGCCGCGACGTGGTGTCCAAGGTCCGCATCAGCGGGCGCACCGCGTACATGTGCGAGTCCTGTCAGGTCTGAGCCCACGGCCCAACCCGGTTCACTCGGAGTTCTCGTGTTCCTGAAATCGTTGTCCATCAAGGGCTTCAAGTCCTTCGCCGACGCCACCACCTTGGTCATGGAGCCGGGCGTAACCGTGGTCGTCGGCCCGAACGGCAGCGGTAAGTCCAACGTCGTGGACGCCATCGGTTGGGTACTCGGTGCGCAGGCCCCCAGCGCGGTGCGGTCCCAGAAGATGGACGACGTCATCTTCGCCGGGACCCAGAAGCGGCCAGCTCTGGGCCGGGCAGAGGTGTCGCTGACCATCGACAACAGTGCCGGCGCTCTACCCATCGAGTTCACCGAGGTGACGATCACCCGCACGTTGTTCCGAACCGGCGACAGCGAGTACTCGATCAACGGGGTGCCCTGCCGGCTGCTCGACATCCAAGAGCTGCTCAGCGACTCGGGTGTGGGGCGCCAGCAGCACGTGATCATCAGCCAAGGCCAGATCGACGCAGTGCTGAACGCCCGGCCCGAAGACCGGCGGCTGATTATCGAAGAAGCGGCGGGGGTGCTCAAGTTCCGGCGCCGGAAGGAAAAGGCTGAGCGGCGACTGGTCAACACCGAAGGCAACCTGACCCGTCTCCAGGACCTTCTGCGAGAGGTTCGCCGTCAGCTCCGACCGTTGGAGAAGCAGGCCGACGCTGCTCGCCGTCACGGAGATGTCGTCTCGGAGCTCACGGCCCTGCGAGTTCATCTGGCCGGGCGCGAGATCGCCCGCTACCGAGACAAGCTCCAAGCAAATCATGCGACCGCCGGTGACCACGAACGCCGCGAGCGTGAACTGCGCACCTCGCTGCGCCAACTCGACACCGAGGTGATGGCCACCGAAGCTCGCCTCGGCGCGGTGGGAGGAGATCGCCTGGGAGATGTCCTGGTCCGCTTCGAGTCGCTTCGGGAACGGGCCCGTGGCCTCGAGGCGGTTCTGGCCGAACGTCAGCGTGGGATCGAACGGGATCGCAACGTGGCGGTCGACCAGAACGTGGTGGCCTCCTTGGAGTCCGAGGCGGCGCAGGTCACCGGGGCGCTGGCCACGGTGGAGACCGCAGCCGCGGCCTTGGAACCTCAGGTTGCAGAGCTGGCCCGAGCCGAGGCCGACCTGGTGGCGGCCCGGCAGGACTTCACCCGGGAATGGGCCGATGGCGCTCCGGTGGTGACCGGCGCAGCCGCGGAGGTGCGCGGTGAGCTGGCCGCAGTGCGCGCCGGGGTGGAACGCAATGAGGCCGAGGTGAAACGAGCTCAGGCCCGGCTGGAGACCACCACCCAACGAGCCACCCGTCTAGACGAGGAATCTCAGCGCCTGAACCGTCGACTCAGCGGGGCCGACGGGGCGATGACACCAGGCGAGGAGTCGGGACCAGCCCCGACACCGGCCGACCTGGAGCGGGCCGAGTCGTCGCGCCACGACGCCGAACTGGCCCTGGAGACCGCCGAGCAGGTGGCCCGCCAAGCCGAGGCGGACCGCCACACATGGGCGGCCCGAGCCCACGCCCTGGCCGACGCTTTGGACCAAGCCCGGGCCAGGGCCGGTGCCGAACGGCTCGCGGCCGTGGAAGGCGTGGTCGGAACCTTGCTCGACGTCGTCCAAGTGGACCAAGGGTGGGAAGACGCCTTCGAAGCAGCGGCCGGAGAAGCGATCTCGGCGGTGGTGGTGAGCTCGGTGGACGCCGGGCGCCGGGCCCTGAGCGAGCTGCGTGCCGGCGACGCCACCGGTGCCGTGGTCGCCTTGGGGGCCAGCGGGTCACCCGCCGGCCCGCCCGCAGGGTTGAGCGGGGTAAGGAGCCATGTGCAGGGCATCCGCCCGGGCGTCGATGACCTGCTCGACGTGCTGGTCGGCGCAGCGGTGGTGGTCGATGACTGGACCGAGGCGGTCGATGTCGCCCTTACCCACCCGGGGTCGGTGGTCGTGACCCGCTCCGGTGACCGCTTCGGTCCCACCGGCTGGAGGCTGGGTTCGACTGGCAGCGGAGCCACTGGCGCCGCCCTGGAGGAAGCCCAGACCCGGGCTGCTACCGCGGCGGAAGCCGCCGAGCTGGCCGGCGAAGCGGTCGGAGCCTGCCGGGCCACACTCGGCCAGGCCCGCAAGACCGAGACCGAGCTGTCTCGTGATCTGGAACGTCGGGCGGCCCAACACCGAGCCGATAGCGATGCCCTTGCCCGTGTCGAACGAGACCGTGCTGACGCCGTGGTCGAGCTGGATTCCCTTCGGGCTCAGGTGGCCGAGCTGGAGGAGAGGGCTCGCCGCGAGTCGGCCCGAGTCGAGGAACTAGCCGCCCGCCTGCCGGCGTTGGAAGCCGAAGAGGCGGCGGTGGCCGAGCAGGGGCGGGCCATGGACGAAGCCCGATCCCGCATCGACGAACGGGCCCGCACCTTGGCTTCTCGCCGCAACCAGCTCGATGTCGAAGCGGCGCGCTTGAACCAGCAACGTCAGGGATTGGAGAATCGGCTCACCGAGATCGATGCTCGGCTGTCGCGCCACGAGGTCGAGCGTCGCGAGGCCGAGCAGCGTCGGGTGGAGCTCGATCGCCGATCCGTGGCCACCGAAGCGTTGGCCGCATACGTGCACGAGCGCTCCACCCGCATAGAGGCCGAACTGGTGGGTCTACGGGAGAAGCGTCGCGAGCAGTCAGAAGCCAACCGGGCCATCACCTCGAGGCTTGAGGGGTTGCGGGCCGAGCGAGCGGCGGCCGAACGGTCCCTGGCCGAAGTGCGCGAATTGATCCAGCGTGGCCAGATCGAAGAGGCCGAGGTCCGGCTGCGGTTGGAGAACGCGGTCGAGGCGCTACGACGCGACCTCGACACCGAACCCGAGACCGCCATGTCGGCTCCCGCCCCAGAGCTGGCCGAAGGTGTCTCGCCCACCGGTCGGGTGCGTGAGCTGGAACGAGATCTACGGCTGATGGGTCCGATCAACCCCCTGGCCCTAGAGGAGTTCCAGGCTCTCCAGGAACGGCATGCCTTCGTCGAGAGTCAGCTCGAAGACGTGCGCACCACCCGTCGGGACCTCACCAAGGTGATCCGGGCCATTGACGCCGAGATCGTGAGTGTGTTCGCTGCTGCATTCGCAGAGGTCTCCCAGAACTACACAGAGCTGTTCGAGATGTTGTTCCCGGGGGGCCGGGGTCGCCTAAAGCTCACCGAGCCCGAAGACCTCCTCAACACAGGCATCGAGGTGGAGGCTCGGCCGTCGGGCAAGAACGTTCGGAAGCTCTCGCTGCTGTCGGGTGGTGAACGGTCGCTGACCGCACTGGCCTACCTGTTCGCGGTGTTCCGGGCGCGGCCCAGTCCGTTCTACGTGATGGACGAGGTCGAGGCGGCACTGGACGACGTGAACCTGTCCCGTTTCTTGGGGTTGGTGCAGGAGTTCCGCAACGATGCTCAGCTCATCATCGTCTCGCACCAGAAGCGGACCATGGAGGCAGCCGACTGCCTCTACGGGGTCACCATGCAACCCGGTGGGTCCTCGAAGGTGGTAAGTGAAAAGACTTCCGAGGGCTGACCAGCAGCTCTTTGGCCCAACGGGTAGGGCCAGTCGGAGGGCAGGGCGTGGGTTCGGGGGCAGAGCCCCTTTCGGTGGATCCAGGCTTGGCGGGTGCCGTCAGCGGCTGACCGTCTTCCACAGGCCGGTCACCAACAGGACGCCGCCGCCCACGATCACCAGCGGCATGTTGTTCTTGGCCTGATCGACGATGTTCCCGAGCGTGTCGCCCGCGCTGTCCTTGGCATTGCCGTTCTGACCCTTGTCGGTGGCCTTGGCCGCGGCTTCCACCGAGGCGCCGTACTCGACCATGGCCTGGGACGGGGCTGCGGTGGCCGATGGGGTGGGGGCGGCCAGCCAGGCACCGACGGTGAGTGCAATCCCGGCCAGGATGCGTTGTGGTGTTCGGCTGCGAGTCATTTCGTCCCCCCGTACTCTGGGCTCGGTAAGTGGTGAGGAGAATACTCTGCGTGTCGAGCCCCGTCGACGGGGTGAGTGGATCCAGGCTTTGGAGCCGAGGTTCTAGGGCAGGCGACTGAACCAGAGCTGGGACAAGACCGCAGCGCCGAACATGAACACGAGCGACGCGCCCACGAACGTGGTGGTGACGTCACGCTGTTCGGTGGTGAACCCGATAGAGGACCCGATGTCGCTGTACACCTGTTCCAACTCGGCCCCGGTCTCGGCGGTGAACGCCTTGCCATCGGTGGCGTTGGCGATAGCTGCCAGAGCCTCGGGGTTGACCGCCACCGATATCGGGCCTTCCTGGCCGGGCAGGTCGATGGTTCCGTAGGGAGTGCCGAAGGCGATCGTGTACACCGGAACGCCGGCCCGCTTGGCCGCCGCTGCCGCTTGCGCGTCCGGTCGGCCGACGGTGGTGGACCCGTCGCTCATCAACACGATCCGGGCCGGAACCGGGTCCTCCTCGGTGCCACTGCTGCTGTCCTCGCTCCCGCTCGCCGTATCGTCGCCAGCGCCGCCGTCAGCGCTGTCACCAGAACCGGAACCGGTATCACCGGCTGAGGTCGACGAGTCCGACGTGTCCACACCGAGGGCATCGAGGGATGCAAAGATCGCCTCGCCGATGGCGGTCCGCTCACCGAGCCGAAGTTGGTCCACCGCCGCGTGCAACTCCTCTCGGTTCTGGGTGGGGGGGACGGCCACCTTGGCGATGCCGTTGAAGGTCACGAGCCCCACGTTCAACCGATCGGGCAGGCCGTCGATGAACGTGTGAGCCGCGGCCTGGGCCGCCACCAGACGGTTTGGTTCCACATCGGTGGCCTTCATGGACAAGGACGTGTCGATCGCCACCATGATGGTGGCGCGTTCTCGGGGCACCCTGGTCATGCGGGCCGGCTCCGCGAACGCGCCGACCATTCCGGCCAACGCCACCAGGACGAACAGGGCGGGAAGGTGACGTCGCCAACCAGGCCGACGAGGAGCCACCTTGTCCAACAGGGCCAGGTTGGTGAAACGAACCGCATAGCGGTTGCGCCGGGCCTGAGAAGCCACGTAGGACGTGGCTAGGGCCACGACCGCCAACAGCAACCAAAGCCGGTGCGGCTGAACGAATTCGAAGGACGGATCCATCACCGTGCTCCAATTCCGGCCCGGCGCGCGTTGACCCGGGCTCGACGATCGACCACGAAGCGGACCACGTCGAGCAGCCAGTCCCGGTCGGTGCGTAACACCAGGTGGTCGGCGCCGGCGGCGGTGATGGCCCCGGCGGTCGCCGATCGCTGCTCGGCAGCGGCGGCCTCATAGCGGGCCCTCAGCTTGCGCGACGCCGTCGGTACCTCCCGGGTCCTACCGGTGCCGGGGTCGACCACCGTAAGCAGACCCACGTCGGTCAACGAGAGCTCACGGGGATCGATCACCTCGATGGCGATGACGGTGTGGCGGGTGGCCAGCCGTCGCAGGGGCTGCGCCCACGTATCGGGTTCGGCGAGGAAATCCGACACCACCGTCACCAGGCCACGTCGTCGGGCATAGGTCCCGAGGCGGTGGATCGCCTCGCCCAGATCGACGGTGCCTGCCTCGACTCGGGGCGCGGTGACCATCCGGTGAAGGGTGGCCATCAGATGGGTTCGGCCGCCGCGGGGAGGGACCACATCGGTCAGCCCGGGCTGGGCGATGACGGCGCCATAACGATTGCCGGTCCGGGCGGTCAGGAACCCGACCGCTCCCGCGGCCGACACCGCCAGGTCCCGCTTCTCGCACAGCGCGGTCCCGAAGTCCATGGACGGACCCAGGTCCACCAGCGTCCACGTCTCCAACTCTCGGTCGGCGATGGTGTCACGGACGTAGGGAGCCATGGTGCGGGCCGTCACGTTCCAGTCGATCCGGCGGACGTCGTCGCCAGGGGTGTAGGCCCTGGTCTCGCCGAGTTCGGAACCGTGACCGGGCACCAGGCCCTGGTACTCGCCGTGGAGCAGTCCGTCGATACGGTGCGTGACCGCCAAGTCGAGCCTCCGCAGCACCTCGTCGGGTCCGGTGTGGACCATGCGCGGTGGCGGGGCGCCGGGCGTGGCCATCTCAGGCGCTCCGGCCGTCGGCGGTGGCGTCGCCCGGCTCGGCTCCGGGGCCGGTGGGCGCCCATGGTGAGCTCGGTGCTGGAGGCAACGGCCCAGGCGCGGCGGTGATCACCCCGGTTGCCGGAAGGCCAGCCCCAGGCGGAGCCCCGGCCGTCGTCGGCGCGGGGCGCGCCGCGGTCGACACCGCGGAGTGGTCCTGGGACGGGGTGACCCGAGGTGCGGGCACGGTGGACAGGTAGCGGACCAACACGTCATCTACGCCGATGTCGCGAGCCAGTGCCTCATAGGAGAGCACCAGGCGGTGCCGCAAGATGTCGGGCGCGACGTCGAAGACATCCTGAGGCAGGACGTAGGTGCGGCCCCGCATGAGGGCCAGGGCCCGGCCGGCAGCCACCAGCCCGAGACTGGCTCTGGGGCTGGCCCCATAGGTCACCAGCTCGAGCAGGTCCGACAACCCGAACCGCTCGGGCTCTCTGGTGGCCAGAACCAGCGACACCGCGTAGTCGACCACTTCGCGAGGTACGAACACCCGTTGGGTGACGGACTGCATCTCGGCCAATCGATCGACGGTCAGCATCTCGCGCGGCACGGGCGGGGTGACCCCCATCCGCTGGACGATCTCAACCTCCTCGGCCGGCGTGGGGTAGCCCACGACAATCTTCATGAGGAAGCGGTCCCGCTGGGCCTCGGGCAGCGGATACACTCCTTCCTGCTCGATCGGGTTCTGCGTGGCCAGCACCAGGAACGGACGGGGCACCGGGTAGCTGGTGCCACCAATGGAGACCTGTCGCTCGGCCATGACCTCCAACAAGGCGGACTGGACCTTGGCGGGGGCCCGGTTGATCTCATCGGCCAGTACGAAGTTGGCGAACACCGGGCCCAGCTCGACGTCGAACGTCTCGCTGCCGGACCGGTAGATGCGGGTTCCCATCACGTCGGCGGGAAGAAGGTCGGGGGTGAACTGGATGCGGGCGAAGGTTCCCCCGACCACCCGAGCCATGGTCTCGGCAGCCAGTGTCTTGGCCAGACCTGGGACACCTTCCAGGAGGGTGTGTCCCCCGGCCAGCACGCAGACCAGCAGCCGCTCGACCACCCGGTCCTGCCCCACGATCACCCTCTTGACCTCGAACAGCGCTTGCTCGAGTCGTTCGGCGGCCTGGCCGACCTCGGCGTTGGTGATGGGATTGGTCATGGACGCTCCTCGAATGGCTGGTCCGCCCCAGTGGAGTCGACCGAGGCGAACGTCAGCGTAAAGCCAACCGGGATTCTCCAAACTCCGGCAGGGATGTGCCCGGACCAGGCGAGGTGTGGCCCATCCGCTCGGCTCAAATGTGTTTCGCCCTCGTTTCGGTGGCGGCCGGTACGGTCCAACCATGCGCGTACTGGTGGTCGAAGACGAGGTGGACCTGGCCGAGGCGATTGCCATGGGTCTGCGACGAGAGGGGTACGCCGTCGACGTCGCCAATGACGTGGCCGGAGCGGTCGATCGTCTGAGCGTGTCCAGCTACGACCTGGTGACGTTGGATCTCAACCTGCCCGACGGCGATGGCCTGGAGTTGGCGGCCCGGCTTCGCAGCGACCCGCTGTTGGCCCCGACAGATGACGAGCCTGCGCCCCGGGTGCTGATGCTCACCGCTCGAGACGGCGTGGGAGAGCGGGTCATCGGCTTGGACGAGGGCGCAGACGATTACCTGGTCAAGCCGTTCGACTTCGCGGAGCTAACGGCCCGTATCCGCAGCCTGCTGCGCCGTGACGCGGGTCGTAGCGGCGCCCGACTGTCGGTGGGTGATCTGGTGTTGGACTCGGCCCGGTTCGAGGTGACCCGTAGGGGACGGCTCGTAGACCTGACAGCCAAGGAGTTCGCCTTGCTGCGCTACTTCATGTCCCACTGCGGCGAGGTTCTGAGTCAGGAGCGGCTGCTCGAACACGTCTGGGACGAGAACGCGGATCCGCTCACCAACACGGTCCGAGTGACGGTGGGGACCCTGCGACGCAAGATCACCAGAGACGACGACCCCGAACCGCCAATTGAGACGGTCATCGGTGCCGGATACCGACTTCGCCCCGACCTACTCGCCCCGAGCGGACCGGACCGGGACGACACGCAGTGACCTCCTCGGGTCCATCGACCCCCCAGATTCCGGCTGAGCCGCCCACCGCCGACAGCCCGATCCCGGTCCCCAACCCAGCCGGCCCTGGTGGCCGATTCGAGTCGAGCGGCATGGAAGAGATGTCGACTACGGCACGCGCGGCGGTCCGACTGGTCGACGCCTTGCCGGCCTGGCTGGGCTCGGTGCGGTTCCGGCTGACCGCCATCTACTCGTTGGTGCTGTTCGGGCTGACCGCCTTCACCGTGGCCGGGGTATACGGCGTCCTGGCCTCCCGTTTGGGTGACGAGTACCTGTACCGCAGCTATCAGGTGACCAGGGTCGAACCTGTACCGGGGGGGGTGATCCTCACCCCCACCCAGGTTCAGTCCAGCTATCGCAGCGTCGAACAGTTGGCCAACGAGAGAGCCCTGAGCCTGCTGCGGACGTACTCGGCCAGTGCGCTCCTGCTCCTGTTCCTGGTCAGCCTGCTGGTGGGATGGTTGGTGGCAGGGCGGGTCCTGGCCCCGATCGGGCGGATCACCGCGGTGGCGCGAGATATCCAGGCCACAGATCTGTCTCGCCGAATCGGCCTCCACGGTCCGCCCGATGAGCTCAAGGAGCTCGCTGACACCTTTGACGCCATGATCGAACGCCTCGACGATGCCTTCGGCGCCCAGCGCCGGTTCATCCAGGAGACCTCCCACGAGCTGCGCAACCCCCTGGCGGTGATCCGCACCAACCTCGACGTGGCTCTGTCGGACCCGGACCCCGATCCCGTCGACGTCCGACGCACACTCGAGGTCGTAGGACGTACCGCGGCCCGTATGAGCCACCTGGTGGACGACCTGCTGGTCTACGGCCGCCTCGGAGCACCAGCCCACGAGCTTGGACCGGTCGACCTCGGACCACTGGTCGGTGAGGTGGCCGAGGAGTTCAGGGCCCCGGCGGCCGAGCGGCATCTCCACGTGGACGTCGACGTCGACGTCGTCTCGGCTCCAGCGGCATGGGGGGATCGTCTGGGACTGCGCCAGGCGTTGGCAAACCTGTTGGCCAACGCCGTCCGGTTGGCGCCAGCCGGCACCACCATCAGGGTCCGATCGGGGGGCGACGCAACCTCGGCATGGATGAGCGTCAGCGACGATGGACCGGGCATCTCCGAGGAGCACCGCTCCCAGGTGTTCCAGAGGTTCTGGCGCGGAGATCGCTCGAGTCGCGACGCCGGCACCCACAGCGGACTGGGCCTGGCCATCGTCGACCAGATCGCCCGAGACCACGGTGGCCGGGTGGATCTGGAAGATTCGGGCACCGGCGGCTCCACCTTCACCATCCACCTACCGACCCACCGAGACGCCCGATGAAAGACTTGCGGCGAATGGCCCGGGCTTACCGTCGCTTTCGGCACCCCTCCCTAGGTTGAGCGCACAGGAGGACGAACCATCTCATGGAAACCGATACGACCCGCCCGTTCGAAGCCAGCCAGCCCAAGGCCAGCCCGTGGGCCGACCCGCGGCCCAGCTCGTCGCTGCCCCCGTCGCCACCGACGAGCGGCGGTCCCACGACGTCGTGGGACCGTCCCCTGACCCCTCCGCCGGCATCGTCACCGCCCCCGTGGAACGCACCAGCCGGGCCCGCGGGGCCACCGTTCGCTCCCTCACCAGCCACCTCGGGTCCCCTCCCTTCCCGAGGCGGCGGTGGGGGAGCGGGTAGGTCGATGAAGGCCGCATTGGTCGCTCTGGCCGTGTTCACCTCGGGCGCAGCCGGCGTTGCCGTCGGCGCCAACGTGGTCGGTGGAACAGGGGGGAGCGACACTGTCGCCGAAGCCCCGAACATGGACAGCACCGCAGTACCCACCTCGGGCCCGGTGTCGGGTTCGACGGCCGAGCCGGTGGCCGCAGTGGCTTCCGTACTCGCTCCCGCCGTGGTCCAGATCGAGACCGATACCGGTTTGGGATCAGGGTTCGTCTACGACGGCGAAGGCCTCATAATGACCGCGGCCCATGTGGTCGAAGGGGCCCGATCGGTGACCGTGCGCTTCGCCGACGGGACCCGCGTCACCGGCACCGTGGTCGGGACCGATTCCAGCACCGATGTCGGTGTCGTGCAGGTGGAAGGGGTCGAGAACCTCAAGGTCGCGTCCCTCGCTCTCGGCGTGGACCTCCAGGTCGGCCAGACCGCTGTGGCGATCGGTAGCCCGTTCGGTCTGCACCAGACCGTCACTGCCGGCATCGTGAGCGCCATCGGTCGTTCCACCGAAACCCAGGGCCAAGATGGGGTCATCCGGGCCATCCCTGCCATCCAGACCGACGCCCCCATCAACAGCGGCAACTCAGGTGGCGCGCTGGCCGACCGTCAGGGTCGGGTGATCGGCATCAACTCCTCGATCATCACCGCAGACCAATCCTCCAGCGGAAACGTGGGCGTCGGGTTCGCGGTTCCGATCGACATCGCCAAGGCGGTGGCCGACCGGCTCGTGGCCGGTACGTCGCCCGTCAGCGGATACCTGGGCGTGAGCAGCTCGGATTCGGCTGGTTCGTCGGCCGGTGCCGAGATCCAAGAGGTCGAGACCGGCTCGCCCGCCGACGGCGCCGGTGTGGCGGTCGGGGACATCGTCGTCGGTTTCGACGGCCGTTCGATCGGCAGCGCCATCGACCTGGTGGCTGCGGTCACCACCCATGCCCCTGGTGACGAGGTCGAGCTGACCCTGGTGCGAGACGGTGAACGGGTGGCGGTGACGGTGGTGCTGGACCGCTCGCCGTACTGAGGTCACCGGTAGGCTCGGACGCCTCATGGAGCCAATCCTCGTAATCCTCACGGTGCTCGCCGTCGTTCTGATCGCCGGCACCTTCTTCTTCGTCAACCGCAGCACCGGCCGGCGGGGGCCAGACCTAGAGCCTCCCGCCCGTGGCGGGGTCCTGACCGAGCGGCGTTCCGAGCCTGACGTCGCCACCCCCGAGGAATCGGCCGCGGGTGGGTCGACTGCGGTGCTCGACCGCGAGCCCTCGGTACTGGAGCCGACGGTCCCACAACCCGAGGTCGTCGAGCCCGAGGTCGTCGAGCCCGAGGTCGTCGAGCCCGAGGTCGTCGAGCCTGTCCGCAAACCGTCGTTCCGGGACCGACTGGCCAAAGCCCGAGCCACCTTTGCCGGGTTCCTCGGTCGAACCCGAATCGATGAGGAGACGTGGGACGAACTCGAGGAAGCTCTGATCCGCGCCGACCTCGGCGTCGGACCTGCCACCGAGCTCCTCGATCAGCTCCGAGCACGGGTCAAAGCTGAGGGGTTGGAGACCGGCGAGCAACTGGTCGAAGCGCTCAAGTCCGAGATGAAGGCCCAGCTCGCGGTATCTGACCGTTCGCTGCGGCTCGATGACGGCCGTACCAACGTCTGGCTATTCGTCGGGGTCAACGGAGTGGGCAAGACCACCACCATCGGCAAGCTCGGCAAACGCCAGGTGGCCGACGGCCACACCGTGGTGATGGCGGCGGGAGACACCTTCCGCGCCGCTGCCGCCGAGCAGCTCGAGACCTGGGCTGGCCGGGCCGGGGCCGAGATAGTGCGGGGGGCCGAGGGGGCAGACCCGAGCGCCATCATCTTCGATGCCATCGAGGCCGCCGCGGCCCGCGGTGCCGATCTGGTGCTGGCCGACACCGCTGGCCGTCTCCACACCAAAACCAACCTCATGGAAGAGCTGCGCAAGGTGCGGCGGGTGGCAGACAAAGACCCCGGGCATGTGACCGAGGTCCTGCTGGTGCTAGATGCCACTACCGGCCAGAACGGCCTGGTGCAGGCTCGGCAGTTCACCGAAGCCACCGAGGTGACCGGCGTGGTCCTGACCAAGCTCGACGGTTCAGCCAAGGGCGGGATCGTGTTCGCCATCCACCAGGAGTTGGGCATCCCGGTGAAGTTGGTGGGCTTGGGTGAGACCGCCGACGATCTCGTCGACTTCCTCACGAGCATCCAAACCCACAAGTGCACGTTCCTGTTCATCGCGCCGCCGATCGCGGTGGCGCGCGCCGAGCACCAGATCGTCGACGAGTTCGACATCT
>WBZX01001048.1_pt1 | contig 22101 bp, 19 predicted proteins | sample 5204211 | NCBI WGS metagenome assembly WBZX01 (sample SAMN12344362, study PRJNA552823) | activated sludge metagenome | biome: Activated sludge suspended growth; feature: Nitrification reactor; material: Wastewater; isolation source: activated sludge from nitrification reactor of wastewater... | reverse complement strand
GCGCACTGAGCACGAGACCAGCAACGTGGACGATGTGCTGAACGGCGACATCGGGGAGTTCCTCAAAGCGTACTTGATGATGCACGGACAATCCCAGAAGGTCTAGGAATGACGAACACCGAATATCGAACACGGAATGTCGAAGTGAAGCCCAGGCTGACTTCGACATTCTTCATTCAGTGTTCGATATTCGATATTGAAGCGAAGCCATGAGCGACTACCGCATAGAGAAGGACACGATGGGCGAGGTGAAGGTGCCCGCCGATAAGTACTGGGGTGCGCAGACGGAGCGCAGCCGCAACAACTTCAAGATAGGCCCTGCGGGGAGCATGCCACGCGAGATCGTGCATGCCTTCGCCTACCTGAAGAAGGCGGCAGCCCTGACCAACCTGGAACTTGGCAAGCTGCCCAAGGAGAAGAGCGACCTGATAGGCCGGGTGTGCGACGAGATACTGACCGGTGCGCTGGACGACCAGTTCCCGTTGGTGATCTGGCAAACGGGCAGCGGCACGCAGAGCAACATGAACGTGAACGAGGTGGTGGCCTACCGCGCGCACGTGCTGCAAGGCGGCAAGCTGACCGACGAACAGAAGGTGCTGAACCCGAACGATGATGTGAACAAGAGCCAGAGCAGCAACGACACCTACCCCACGGCGATGCACATTGCCGCCTACAAGCTGGTGGCCGAGGTGACGCTGCCCGGGGTGAAGAAGCTGCGCGATTCGCTGGACCGCAAAGCGAAGCGTTTCGAAAGCATCGTGAAGACGGGCCGTACGCACTTCATGGACGCTACGCCGCTCACGCTGGGTCAGGAGTTCAGTGGGTACGTGCAGCAGTTGGACAACGGCATGCGCGCGGTGAACAACGCCCTGGAGATGATCCGGGAATTGGCGCTGGGTGGTACCGCCGTGGGCACGGGCCTCAACGCACCCAAGGGCTACAGCGTGCTGGTGGCGAAGAAGATCGCCGAGCTAACGGGGCTGCCCTTCGTTACGGCGCCGAACAAGTTCGAGTCGCTCGCAGCGCACGATGCCATGGTGGAACTGAGCGGCGCGCTGAAGCGGCTGGCCGTTTCGCTGATGAAGATCGCCAACGACATCCGCATCCTGAGCAGTGGTCCGCGCAGTGGCATCGGTGAGTTGATCATCCCCGACAATGAGCCGGGTTCATCCATCATGCCGGGCAAGGTGAACCCCACGCAGCCGGAGGCCCTCACCATGGTGTGCGCACAGGTGATCGGCAACGATGTGGCGGTGAGCGTGGGTGGCATGCAGGGCCACTTCGAGCTGAACGTGTTCAAGCCGCTGATCGCCGCGAACGTGCTGCAGAGCGCGCGGCTGCTGGGCGATGCGTGCGTGAGCTTCACGGACAAGTGCGCGGACGGCATTGACCCCAACGAGCCCGTGATCAAGAACCACCTGAACAATTCGTTGATGTTGGTGACGAGCCTGAACCCGCACATCGGCTACTACAAGGCGGCGGAGATCGCGAAGAAGGCGCACAAGGAAGGCACCACCTTGAAAGCCGCTGCACTGGCACTTGGCCATGTGACCAGCGAGCAATTCGACCTGTGGTGCGACCCGAGCAAGATGGTGAGCGAAGGGTAGCGTCCCACTCTACCAGAACGAAGAAGCCCGGAGCATTGCCCCGGTCTTCTTCGTTGATAGGGGTCGCGCTCAGTTGGCGCAGTTGAGCTGTGCAGGGGCGAGCTGGGCCATGGGGACGCTTCCGTTGAGATCGCCCAGTGCCAGGTCCACGCTGCCTTCTTCGCCATACACGCGAACGTTATCCGCCGTGTCGTCGAGGAAGGTGAGCACCGGTTGCGCGCATACCTCGCTGTCGGTGTAGTTCCAGGTGCGGGTGGCGCGGTCGAATTTCATGATGCGCACTTCGCCCGCCTGGCTGCCCGTGAGCTGGGTGGTGGTGAAGGTGTCCTTGGTGGCATCGATGCGGAACTGGTCGCCGTTCACCGTGGTGAGCTGCATCTCATGATCGCCTTCGTTCATGCTCAGCGGGTTCGTGCCGCTCCAGAACTCGATCAGGTTGAGGATCACCGCATCCACGAAGGTGGTGATGCCATAGACGAGGCCGCCGGGGATCCAGAAGAGGAGCGACTTGATGAACTTGTTCTCCGTGATGCCGTCGTGGAACTCGTAGGCCTTGCGGGTGAGAGCGAAGGTGCCGAAGCAGCCGGTCTGGAGCATGGCGGTGAGGCCCATGGCGAAGGCGAGGGCGGTGGTCTTGAGCTTGTGCATGGTTCTGTCGTTGTGACAAAGGTGTCCACCGCAGCAGGGGGGCGGACCCCGCCGTTCGCCTTCTTATTGAACGATGGACGGTTGATCGTGAAGGACCTCGCGGTGGCGGCGGTGCGTCGGCGGCCGTGTAACGAATGTCACGAAGCGGGAAGACGGGACGGACTAGGTTCGTCGTACAGACACCCTACGGACATGGCCCAACACTACCAACTCCTTGTCATCGGCGGCGGCAACGCCGGCCTCTCCGCAGCCGCGCACCTGCTGCTCAAGTCGCCCAAGACCACTGTAGGCATCGTGGAGCCTTCGGAGAAGCACTACTACCAGCCCGCGTGGACCCTGGTGGGCGGTGGTGCCTTCGATGTGAAGGACACCGAGCGCAACGAGAAGGACTTCATCCCCAAGGGAGCCGAGTGGATCAAAGGCGGTGTGGCCACTTTCCAGCCCGAAGCGAATACCGTGACACTCGCTGACGGGAGCGTGATCGGTTATGACCACCTGCTGGTGTGCCCGGGCATCCAGCTCGACTGGTCGGCAGTGAAAGGACTGCCGGAGGCGCTCGGCAAGAACGGTGTCAGCTCCAACTACAGCTTCCAGCATGCGCCGTACACTTGGGAGCTGATCAAGGGGCTGAAGAAGGGTCGGGCCATCTTCCACAACCCGCACACGCCGGTGAAGTGCGGTGGCGCTCCGCACAAGATCATGTACCTGGCAGCGGACCACTGGCGCAGGACCGGCGACCTGAAGAACATGGACATCCAGTACTGGAGCGGGGGGACGAAGCTCTTCGCCGTACCGCGCTACGAGAAGACCTTGCTGAAGGTGGTGGAGCGCGGCGGCATCAAGCTCAACTTCTTCTGGAAGCTGGAAGAGATCGATGGGCCGAACAAACGCGCCCGCTTCGTCGGCTTCGGCGAAGCCAACAAGGGCGAGGAGAAGTGGGTGGAGTACGATATGATGCACGTGACGCCTCCGCAGAGCGCACCGGACTTCATCAAGACGAGCCCGTTGGCCAATGCCGCCGGATGGGTGGACGTGGACAAGCACAGCCTGCAGCACGTGAAGTACAAGAACGTGTGGAGCATCGGTGACGCTGCGGGTCTGCCCACCTCGAAGACCGGCGCCGCCATTCGCAAGCAAACGCCCACGGTGGTCGCGAACATCCTGGATGCCATGGCCGGCAAGCCGCTGCACGCGGACTACAACGGTTACACCTCCTGTCCGCTGGTCACAGGCTACGGCAAGCTGGTCTTGGCCGAGTTCGATTACGACAACAAGCCGCAGGAGACCTTCCCCATCGACCAGAGCAAGGAGCGTTGGAGCATGTACGTGTTGAAGCGAGAAGTGCTGCCCCGGATGTACTGGAATTTCATCCTGCGCGGCAAGGCGCAAGGGTGACGATCATCACCGGTTCCGGACATGCGCGTGGTCGATCTTCGCACCATGGAAACAACGAACAACATGCCCCGCATCGGTGACCAAGCTCCCGACTTCGAGGCACTCACCACCACCGGTCCGCTGAAGTTCAGCGAGTACATCAAGGGAAGCTGGGCCATCCTCTTCTCGCATCCCGCCGATTTCACGCCCGTGTGCACCACCGAGCTGAGCGGCTTCGCGCAGAACAAAGAGTGGTTCACGGCGCGCAACACCAAGCTCATCGGCGAGAGCATCGACAGCATCCACAGCCACGTGGCCTGGGTGCAGGCCGTGCGCGAGAAGACCGGCGTGTACATGGACTTTCCGATCATCGCCGATATCGACATGAAGGTGGCGAAGCTCTACGGTATGCTGCACGAGAACGCCAGTAACACCGCGGCCGTGCGCGCCGTCTTCTTCATCGACCCCAAGGGCATCATCCGCCTGGTGATGTACTACCCGCTGAACGTGGGTCGCAACATGGACGAGATCATGCGCGTGCTGGAGGCCATGCAGACAGCTGATGCGAACGGTTGCGCCATGCCGCTGAACTGGAAGAAGGGCGAGAAGGTGATCGTGCCTCCACCCAAGACCCTGAAGGACCTCGATGCGCGCCTCAACGAGAAGGGCATCGAGCTGGTGGACTTCTACCTGGCGAAGAAGCAGTTGGAGACGGCTTGAGAGGTGCCGTCGGTTTACGGTGAAGGCTCCTTCGGGGGCCTTTGCTGTTGGTGGGAGTGATGATCGTTACACAAGCTCAGGAACCTGACGATCATCACGACCGCGGCCTGAGCACGCATGGACTTTTGCGATGAAAAAGACCAGGACAGGTCGTAAAACGTACATGCCATGACCATCAAACAGATCTACACCGGGTGCATCGCCCATGCGGCCTACTACCTGGAGAGCAACGGAGAGGCGGCCATCTTCGATCCGCTGCGCGAAGTGCAACCCTATATAGATCGCGCTACGGCCGACAAGGCGACGATCAAGTACGTCTTCGAGACGCACTTCCACGCCGACTTCGTGAGCGGCCACTTGGACCTGGCGAAGAAGGCCGGGGCCACCATCGTGTACGGCCCTACGGCGAAGCCCGGCTTCGAGGCGCATGTGGCAACCGATGGCGAGGTATTCAACGTGGGCAAGGCGAAGGTGAAGGCCATCCACACGCCCGGCCATACCATGGAGAGCACCACCTACCTGGTGATCGATGAGCATGGCAAGGAGCACGGCATCATCACGGGTGATACGCTCTTCATCGGCGATGTGGGCCGCCCGGACCTGGCGCAACACGTGATCGCGGATCTTACGGAAGAGAAGCTCGCCGGTCACCTCTACGAATCACTGCGGAACAAGATCATGCCGTTGAGCGATGACCTGATCGTGTACCCGAACCACGGCGCCGGCAGTGCCTGCGGCAAGATGATGAGCAAGGAGACCACCGATACGCTCGGCCACCAGAAGCAGGTGAACTATGCGCTGGACCCGAAGCGCACGAAGGAGGAGTTCATCAAGGCGGTGCTCACCGGCCTCACGCCGCCGCCGGGCTATTTCCCGAAGAACGTGCTCATGAACATCAAGGGCTATGAGAGTCTCGATACCGTGATGGCCCGTGGCAAGCGCGCGTTGGCACCGAACGACTTCGAAGTGGTGGCCAACGAAGAGCGTCCGCTCGTGCTCGACACGCGCCCAGCGGCGGTCTTCGCGAAGGGCTTCATTCCGAACAGCATCAACATCGGACTCGACAGCAACTTCGCCATGTGGGTAGGGGAGATGATCCCCGACATCAAGCAGGCGATCCTGCTCGTGACCGAGCCAGGCAAAGAAGAAGAGAGCATCATCCGACTGAGCCGCGTGGGCTACGACAACACCATCGGCTACCTCGATGGCGGTTGCGATGCATGGAAGACGGCAGGGAAGGAGGTGGACAGCGTTGCACGCATCTCGACCGAGGAGTTCGCGACGCGTTACAACACCAAGCCCATCGTCTTCGATGTGCGCAAGAAGAGCGAGTATGACAGTGAGCATGTGGAAGGCGCCATCAACGTGCCGCTCAACCGCATCAACGATCACCTCGCGCAGTTCCCGAAGGACAAACCCTTTATCCTGCACTGCGCCGGTGGCTACCGCAGCATGATCGCCGCCAGCATCCTCAAGGCGCGGGGCTGGAACGACTTCGTGGATGTGGAGAGCGGATTCACCGGCATCAAGAAGACCGGTGTGAAGGTGACGGAGTACGTGTGCCCGACGACGTTGTTGTGATCTACGGGAGACTGAAAGCTGAAGCCCCGGTCGCAAGGCCGGGGCTTCTGCTCTTGACGAGATCTATTGCGCCGCTACCGAAAGCCGTACCTGTCGCGGATCGAACCGCAACTCCTCCACATGTCCCATCCAGTTCCGCTCGGCAGTGATGGCATGCACGTGGATGTTGGTGTCGTGGTGCGTGAACACGGCCTTGTGCTTCGTGGAGAAGAAGCCGATCAGGTCCATGTCGCGGTCCCGGAGCGTGTAGTGCTTGTTCTCTCGATGCGCATCATCGGGACCGTTGATCACCGTGCCGGGGGTGACATCCACGATGTGCGCATGCACTTCAGAGACCTTGCCTTGTAACGTGAACGCGAAGGGTTTCCCGAGGGCGGCGAAACGAGCGGTGAGGAAGGCATCGAGCGAAGGCATGTCGACAACGCTGTCAGGGAGTTCGATCGTCGTCCAGTTCGAAACGTGCTGGTGCACGAAGAAGGGTGCTCTGCTGTCAGGACGTTCTTCAACTACCATGGCGCTATCGCCTTTCGCTGAGCTTCGGTAGGAGTGTCCGTCCCACACCATCAGCTCACCGCGCAGGTGATCCACCGGACCGATGCCGTAGGTGCCGGGCTTCGCGATGCTGTCCAGTTGGATCAGCCCCGCCAGTTGCCCGTTGAACATCGTGTTACGCATGGCGCCGGTGGGGACCACGGGGCCGTTCTGGGCAAGCGTGCTGAAGCTGGTCAGCAAGAGGACGCTGAGAACAGGAAGGTTCATGATGCAAAGGTCATTCATCGACTTCCCTCGGAACTCCGCAGCATCTAGAATCCAGCCGGAGCAACTACGAAGAGCCGAGTAGCGAACGTTCCAGCCATCTTCAGTTGATACAGTAAAGGCCTGACGTCAACGCTGCTGGAACGGAAACAGCGAATCAGGAGCGAAGGAAGCGCAGCGTTGCGGATCCGCCGCTTCCATGGAACGTGATGAGGTAGCTGCCGGCTGGCAATTGTTCCACATCGAGCCGGAGCGATCCGCTGGCAGAAATCCGCGACAACACTACTCGCCCGGTAAGGTCTGTAATGGTGACCGTCCCCTTGCCCAGTTGAGGATCCAATGTCACGTCCAGCATGCTCGTCGCAGGATTGGGCGATGCCTTGATCGATGCGACGGAGGCGTTGCCATCCGCGATCCCCGCATTCAGGGGCAGCACACGGAACTGGCCCATCATGCCGTCATCCTCGTGGGGCAGCATGTGGCAATGGTACATGTACGGCACGTCGTAGCTCGTGAAGTCCTCGAACCGCGTGATGAAGCGCACCGTGCCCATGCCGGCGGGCACCAGCACCACGTCCTTCCGGCCTTGCATGTTCGGGGGAGGCGCCGCGCCATTGATGTCCAGGATGTAGAACTGGACGTCATGGATGTGGAAGGGGTGGGCGATGGGCGACTGGTTCGTGAGCTGCCATACCTCGATGTTGTCCAGCGGCACGTCGAAGTTGATGGTCATCATGTCGAAGGAGGCGCCATTGATCAGGAAGGGGCCCTGAATGGCCGTGGGTCCCATGTTCACCGGTGAAAAGGTGAATGCGCGCGTCGCATCGGCGTCGGCTTCCAACCAAGGCGATAGCGTGACCAGTTCGTTCGGCAAGCTGGTGATCGGATCAACTCCCGGCGCACCGACGTTCAGCTGCAGCATGCTGAAATCGTTGCCGTTGAGCGGATTCTGCGAGTACCCCGGAATGGTCTGTCCGGCGCCCATGCCCGGTTGGCCCGCCCCATAGATGGCGTTCGGGAGTTCCGAACCGTAGCTCATCAGGTCGACGCTCTGCCCTTGAAGCGCGGAAAGGTCCACAAGCACCTCTGCGCGCTCACCGGGTGCGAGCCGCAGGCGCGTGAGTTGAACAGGGGCGGGAAGCAGCCCGCCGTCCGTGCCGATCTGATGGAAGATCAGATTGTTCGTGAATCCCAGGTTCAGCACCCGCTCCGAAGTGCCGTTCAGCAGCCGCAACCGCACGATCTGGCCGGGCAGGTCCACAAAAGCGTCCAAGGTGCCGTTCACCATGACGTGGGAATCCATGGCCTCGCCCGCGACCACCTGGTTATCGGCGTCGAACTGTTTCGTCTGCAGCACCAGCGGGATATCGTCCACGCCGTAAGTGCGCGGCAGCGCCAGTGCGGCCTCGATCGGGTCACGCACGATGATGAGGCCGGCGATGCCCTTCACCACATGCTCATTGGTGTGCATGTGCAGGTGGGGATGGTACCAATGGGTCGAAGCCTGTTCAAGCACCGTGAAGGAAGGGCTCCATGTTCCGCCGGCGGCGATGGAGGTGTGCGGGCCGCCATCGGCCTCGGGGGGGACGTGCATTCCGTGCCAGTGGATGGTGCTCGGTTCGCCCAATTGGTTGTGGACGTTCATCGTCACCGTCTGCCCTTGCTGCAGGATGATCGTGGGGCCCAGCAACGGTCCGTTCGCGCCCATGGTCTGCGTCGGTGTTCCCGGCAGGAACTGGACCGTTCCGGTCATCAGCTCGAGGTCGATCACCTCACCGCTCAGCGTGTCGGGTATGAGCAGCGGGTTCTGGGCAAAGGCCCCACCGATGCTGGAGATGGCTGCTGCCACGAGCACCATTCGTGTGATAGCTGGTGTGCGCTTGGTGCGTTGGACAAAGTTGATCGACATGATGCAGGTGCTCGCTTGAGGTTTCGGGCGCGAGGATAGCAAGGATGGCCCGTGAGGTCGGTGATCTTCATCACCTAGCGCAAAGCCCGGGAATGGCCTGCGGAATGGGCGCCCTCACCGCCACCCCAGCGTCCCCCCGCACAACCACCACGTCCGCCCGAAGCCCATGTCGCGCAACACCTGCGCGGTCGGGGCGGTGCGCCCGCCACCCTTGGCGCAAGCGGTGATGATCCGCTCCTTCGGCGACCAGTTGCGCGCGCGTTCGGTCAACTCCGCTATCGGGATGTTGATCGCCTCCGGAAGGTTCCCACCGGCATACTCTTCCGGGCTGCGCACATCCACCACGCGCACACCGGGTTGGTCCAGCAGAGGTTTCAGGTCGGCGGGCTCCAGGCACTTGCGTTCGCTGGGCATGCGCATCCACACCACTACGCCGCTGCCCACGGTGACCACGCCGATGGCGAGGATGGAGGCGGTGATGCCGAAGCGGTCGGCGATGAGGCCGGTTAGCAGCGCGCCGATGGCATAGCCCAGGTCGCGCCACAGGCGGAACACGCCCACGGCCTCGCTGCGCTGCTGCGGATGCGTATGCGCGGCCAACACGGCGAGGAAGGTGGGGTAGACCAGCGCCGTGCCCAGGCCCAGCGTGGCGCTGAGCGCGATGTAAGCACCTTGTGCATGCACGAAGGGCAGGCCGAGGATGGCCACGCCTTGCAGCACCATGCCGATGATGAGCAGGGAGCGGCGGTTCACCACATCGGCCAGCTTGCCGGTGAAGAGCTGGCCCAGGCCCCACACGGCGGGGTACACGGCGGCGATGAGGCCGATGCGCTCGGGGCCGAGGCCCTCGTTCAGCAGCAGCAAGGGCAGCAGGCCCCACAGCATGCCGTCGTTCAGGTTGTTCACCAGCCCGGCCTGTGTCACGGGCCCCAGCGTGCGGTGCGTGAGGCTGGTCTCCACGAACACCCGCTTCAGCCTGGGATGGCGCTGGTGGCGGTCAGTTCATTTGCTCCACGGTGCGGGTCGTTCTCGCGACCCACCAGGAATGGAACCGGTCTTTCATCGCATCCACGGCGTAGTACATTACCGGCACCAGGTACACGGTCAGCAGCATGCTGCTGGTGAGGCCGCCGATGATGACCCAGGCCAGGCCGTTCTTCCATTCGCTGCCCGTGCCGGTGGCCAGTGCGATGGGCAGCATGCCGAAGACCATGGCGATGGTGGTCATTAGGATAGGACGTAGGCGGGTACGGCCGGCCTCCACCAGCGCTTCCACGTAGTGCATGCCCTCGGCCTTCAGCTGGTTGGTGCGGTCCACGATGAGGATGGCGTTCTTGGCCACCAGGCCTAGCAGCATGATGAGACCCAGCAGCGTGAACAGGCTGAGCGACGACAGGCTGAGGTTGAGCGCGAGGAAGGCGCCGATGACGGCCACGGGGATGCTGAAGAGCACCACGAAGGGGTAGAGGAAGCTGTCATAGAGGGCCACCATCACCAGGTAGACCAAGATGAAGGAGATGAGCAGGGCACCGCCCAAGGCGCCGAAGCTGTCGTTCTGGCGCTTCACGTCGCTGCCCCACGTGAGGCGCACCCCATCGGGCAAGGGGTTGTTGCCCAGGTAGGCCTTCACATCATCGGCCACGCTGCCCGAGCCACGTCCCAGAGCATCGGCAGTGAGGGTCACGGCGCTCATGCGGTCCAGCCGCTCCACCATGGCAGGCGGTTCGTGGCGTTCCACGGTGGCGAACTGCGCCAGGCGCACGGGCATGCCGGCCGTGTTCACGAAGAGCAGGCGCTCCAAGTCCTGCGCATCGCGCCGCTGGATGTCGTCCACGCGGATGCGGATCGGATACTCCGTGCCCGCTTCATACAGACGGGCATCGTCGCTGCCGGCCAAGGCGTTGCGGAGGGTGGCGCCCACAGCGGCGGTGCCAAGGCCCAGCTGCGCCATGCGGTCGCGATCCAAGTGTACCTGCAGCTCGGGTGCGCCGCTCTCGATGCTCAGCCGCACATTGTTGGCACCGGGGATGCCGGCAAGGGTATCCTTCAGGATGCGCGCTGTGCGCATCACCAGCTCCTTGTCCGCACCGCTGAGGGTGATCTCCACCGGAGCGCTGCGCGGCACCAGGCCGATGGTGGCCATGGTGATGTCCACGCCGGGGAAGTGGTGCAGCAGGTCCTCGCGTAGCAGCATCATGGTGGCCTCGGTGCTGTTGCCCTGCCGCTGCTCCTTGGGCACCAGGTCGATGGTGAGCTCACTGCGGTACTCCGCGCCCACGCCCATGCTGCCGATGCCGGTGCTCGGGCCACCCACGTTGCTGAAGACATTGGCCACCTCGGGCCGTTGCAACAGATGCTCCTCCAGCGCGCGGCTGCGCAGGTTGTTCTCCTGCAAGGGCACCTGTTTGTCGTATTCCAAGGTGAGGCGGAACATGCCCTGATCACCGGTGGCGATGAGTTCCTTGGTCATGATGCCCTGCTTGAGCACCGCTCCGGTGGCGACGAAGAGCAGCAGCACGATGGCGAGGAAAGCGCCGCGATGGGCCAGCACCCAGCGGAGCTGGCGGGCATACCACTCGTTCAGCCGGTCCAGGGCATGCTCGAACAGGAGAAGGCCGCGGGCCCAGGCGGTGGTGGGCTGCAGGTCCTCGCGCTGGCCGATGCGCGAAGCGAGCCAGGGGGTGAGGGTGAAGCTGACGAAGAGGCTCATGAGGGTGGAGACCACCACCACCACGCTGAACTGCTTGAGCAGGTCGGCCACGAAGACCTGCACGAAGATGATGGGCAGGAAGACGACGACATCGACGAGCGTGATCGACAGGGCCGAGAAGCCGATCTCCGCACGGCCGGTGAGCGCGGCCTGGCGCTTGTCCACCCCCTTGTCGAGATAGCGCTGGATGTTCTCCAGGATCACGATGCTGTCGTCCACCAGGATGCCGATGATGAGCGACATGGCCAGGAGTGTCATCAGGTTGAGCGTGTAGCCCAGGAGGCCCATGGCCACGAAGGCGCTGACAAGCGAGGCGGGGATGGCGACCAGGACGATGAGCGAGTTGCGCAGGCTGCGCAGGAACAGGAGCATGACGATGCTGACGAGCACGATGGCCAGGCCCAGGTCGAAGAGTACGGCGTTCACGGCCTCCAGCGTGGTGTCGGTGCTGTCCGATGCGATGATGAAGCGCGTGCCGAAGGCGGCTTCCTCCGCTTCGATCCGGGCCAGTTCCGCCCGTACGGCGGCGCTCATGTCCACGGCGTTCGCATCGCCCTGCTTCTTGATCAGGAGGCCGATGCCTTCGCGGGCGTTGTACCGGCTCACCGAGGTGGGGTCGGCCACGCCATCCACCACCACGGCCACGTCCTTCACGCGCACTACAGAGCCCGGCGCGGGCATGGCCACCACCACGTCCTCCACGTCCTGCACGGTATGCAGCTTGCCGGCAAGCTTCACGGTGAGCTGTCCATCGGTGGTGCGCACAGGACCTGCGGGCACTTCACGGCCGGCACGGAGGATGGCCTCGCTCACCTGCGGCAAGGCCACCTTGTGCTGTAGCAGGCGCTCCTGGTCCACCTTCACCTGCACTTCGCGTCGTTCACCGCCCAGCAGGGTGATCTCCGCCACACCCTTCAGCTGCTGGATGCGTGGCAACAGGTGATCCACCAAGTGCTGGTGGAATTCCGGCGCGGGGCGGTCGCTGAGCGCACTGAGGCTCATGATGGGCAGGTCGTTCGGGGAGACCTTGGACATCACCGGAGGCTGCAGGCCTTCGGGCAGGTCCTGCCGGATGTTATCGATGCGGCGTTGGGCATCCTGCATCGCCAGGTCCAGATCGGCGCCGTACTTGAAGTTGACGATGACGATGGAGGCGTTGGCCAGGGAACGGCTGCTGATGAAGTCCACCATTTCCAAGGCGCTCAAGGCATCCTCCACGGGCCGGGTCACGCTGTTGGCCACCTCCTCGGGCGCGGCCCCGGGGTACATGGTGCGGATGGTGATGACGGGCTGGCTGAAGTCGGGCATCATCTCCACGCCCAGCCCCTTGTAGGCCACGATGCCACCCAGGAAGAGCACACCGAAGAGGACGATGATGAGCGACGGGCGCTCGATGGCGATGCGGGTAATGTTCATGGCCTGGGGGGATGTGCGTTGTTCACCGGTAGGTCACACGGGCGCCATCATGCATGCTCACGGCGCCGCTGGTCACCACCAGGTCGCCGGCCTTGAGGCCCTGCTGCACGATCATCCGCCCATCGCCGGCGGTGGCCACCGCGATGGGCATGCGGCGGGCCACACTGTCGCGCACCACATACACCTCCGGTGCGATGGTGGAGCCCAAGAGAGCGCGGGCCGGAATGGTCACCTGATCGGCGGTGGTGGAGGTGGGCAGCACCACTGTGGCGGACAAGCCGGCCACGATGCGGGTGTCGGCCGACAGTGCGATGCGCACGGGGAAACGGTTCGCCACATCGCCTCGCCGACCGATGCTGTGTACCGTGCCGGTGAAGGGTGTGGACCGATCGCCCATGGTCACCTGCACGGCCTGCCCATGCTGGAACTGGGCGACATCCTTCTCGTTGACGTGGAGCAGCACCTCCAGTTCGCGCGGGTCACTGAGCGCGGCCACGGGCATGGACGGCGCCACCACCGAACCCTCCTCCACCAACAGTTGGGTCACCTCGCCATCGAAGGGCGCGCGGATGGTGGTGCGGCCGAGCTGCTCGGTAACGTTGGCCAGCTGGATGCGGGCCGTCCGCAGGGCTTGTTCGGTCCTTTCCAACTGGATGCCCTGCACCGCGTCGGCGGCAGCGAGCGTGCGATACCGTACCTCGTCTTTCTCCAGCGCCGCCACCTGCACCTGGGCGGCTTCCTGTTGCAGGCGCAGCAGTTCGCCGTCGAGTTGTGCGATCAGCTCGCCCTTGCGCACCTGCTGACCCGCACGGACGCCCAGCCGAAGCACACGGCCGGGTACCTCGGCCATTACGCGGCCCTCGCGCAGCGGCACAACGGTGCCCCCATAACGCGGACCCTGCCCGGAGCCGCCGGGCAGCGCGGCTTCCACGGTCACGTGTACGGGAGCGTGCTTGTCGTGACGGTACACGCGTTCGGTCACCGTCCGCTTGTTCAGGGCCAGTTTTACCACGGTGAGCGCCAGCAAGGCGACCAATCCGATCCAGAGCATCCAGCGTTTCATGGGCTTTCGTTCAGCAGCGTGCCGTTGAGGCGCGCCAGTTCCAATTGGGCCTTGCGCAATTGCACCAAGGCATCGATGTACAGTTGCTGGCCCTCGCGTACGGCTTGGTCGGCAAGCACCAGATCGGTGAGTGTGGCGAGCCCCTCGGCATGTTGGAGCAGGGTGCTGCGCCGGATGCGATCGGCCAAGGCCAACTGGGCCTCCGCATCGGTGATGGAGCGCAGGGCAAGGGCCTCCTCGCGTGCGGCCCGGCGTTGTTCCAGGCTTTCGCGGTCGGCCACCGCATCCCGCAGCAGACCGGCACGTTCCAGCTCCAGTTCCTTCTGCATCACCTTGCGGGTGATCACCGTGCCATTGAAGAGCGGCATCTGTAGTGTGGCGCCGAAGTAGCTCACCGGGTAGAGGTCGTAACGGCCTTCGCTGCCGATGGGACCGAAACCGGTGTTGCCATACAAGCCGTACCCATGCAGGGAAGGCAGCCGCGACCGTTTCAGCAGGCGGATCTCCGCCTGCCGCAGCAGCATGTTCTGTTCGGCGAGCCGAAGGCCAGCGGTGGACCTCGGCGTTGCCGGAGCCGAATTCCCGGTGGCGGATGCTGGTTCGGTGGCTAGCGGGGCATCAGGCGGCAGGCCCATCATCATGCGCAGCAGGTCGATCGCCTGTTCGAGCTGGGCCGAAACGCGCTCACGCTGGGTGCGCAATTGGTCGCGTTGCAGACGCAGGCGGTCCACATCGGTGCCCCGCACCAGCAGTTGCGCGTGGAGCAGTTCCACATTGCGCAGCATCGCCCCGGTGTTCAGCAGGTTGCTGTCCAGGAAGGTGCGCCGTGCTTGCAGCACTTGGGCATTGTAGTAGGCGTTGCTCAGCTCCAGCACCACCTCCTCGCGGCTGCGTTCGCGCTGGATGCCGGCCATGCGTTCGGCCTCGCGGGCCACATGGACGCCCTCCCAGTTGCCCACGTCCACCAAGGGCACCTGGGCCTGCACGTTGAGGGCGATGTTGTCAGGCGTACCGAACTGGATCTCGCGGTACACCCCTTCCGGGCCCCCGAAGAAGGAAGCGGGCAGCAGCTGATAGGGCAGGTCGGTGTAATGGCGCATGTCGGCCACACCGCGCACCTTGGGGAGGAGGTTGGCCTGTTGCTCGTCCACGCGGACCTCGGCCATCCGCAGGTCGATGTCGGCCGCGCGTGCCCGATGGTCGTGGGCCAGTGCAAGGTCGATGCATTCCTGCAGGGAACGCACCGGAGCCACTGGCTGCGCCGTAGCCAGCAACGATCTCACCATCATCGCCAGGCCCAGCGTGTAACGTATGTACGGGACGGTACGCATCACTCGAAGTAGTTGCTGTACGCCGCCAGGTGCTCGCCCATCGCGCTGCGCTGCGCCTCTGTAGCTGCGAAGTCGCGCAATTGGTGGTGGATGGGCAGCAGGTAATTGTGCAGTTGGTTGTGCGCTTCGCCCTCCATGGTGCAACGCTCGAAAATGAGCCCGAACTCCTCTTCCAGCGCAGCCTTCAGTTCAGCGGGGTCGCCGCTCACGGGGTCGTAGGCGCCGAGGATGTCCACCATGCTGGCGATGCCGGTGGTGGTCTCCGGGTTGGCCTTCCAGCGCTGGCCGTTGTCGAGTTCCACGGAGGGCAGGGCGTCGTGGTCCGTGGCCGGGATGCTGTCCGTTGGGGTGGTCGCGTGTTCGGCGTGTGCGGCGGCCTCGTGGGTGTGCTCACCACAACTGCCATGGAGTGCGGCGATCGCCAGGAGGAGCAAGGGAAGTAGGATGCGGTTCATGGGTGCGGGTATGTAGCGGGTTGGTCGGGGTCGCGCAAGGCCCGGCGCGCCAAGAGGTGGAAGGCCCATGTGAGCAGCGTCCGGAACGTGAGCGCCCCGATGGTGGCCGTACGGTATGCGCCGCCTTCCGTGATGTGCAGCGCAAAGACCAAGGCGCCCACGAGCAGCACGCCAACAGCGGCAGCCAGCAGCGGGGCCGACCAGGTGCGCTTCATCAGCAGGCCCGCACCAGCAGGCAGGTACAGAAGGGACGCGAACAGGTTGGCGACAACCACGCCAAGCACGAAAGGCGACTCGCGTTCGCGGATGCCGAAGAGGTCCAGCAGCACGGAGGCGCTCAGGAAGAGGGTGAGCGCGCCGAACGCGATGACCACCAGGCCGAGGGCGATGCGTGTAAGCTTGCTGGTTCCCATGGCGGCTCAGCGGGTGATGAGGTTCAGGGTGGCAGCGATGAGGGTCCTGCCTTTCCGCCGTACATCGAAGGAGCGCCGGCTCATGCGCCATTGCAGCATGTGCAGGCGGAAGGTGCCCATGAGGATGTGACCGAGCGTTTCGGCCGAGTGGTCCGAGGTGAAGACACCCGATGTCTGCCCGGCCTTGATAGCGTTGAGCAGGTGGCGGCGCTTTACCACCATGATGCGCTCGATGCCGGTATCGATGCCGTGTGAGGCTTCCAGCATTCCCGTGGCGAAAATGGCCATGAGATACTGGGGGTTCTTCTGGAAGTAGGTGAACTGGCTGTCGAACATGGCCCGGACGCGCTCGACTGGGTCCGTATGCTCGTCGGCCAAACGCCCAAGCCGCTCATCGATGTTCTCAGCAAGGTGGTTCAACATGGTCACCAGGATCTCCTCCTTGCTCTTGAAGTGCCGGTAAAGCGCCGCTTCGGTGAAGTGCATGCGATCGGCCAGGCGCTTGGTGGTGAGCGCTGCGAAACCATCTTCCGTCACCAGTTGTCCGGCGGCTTCGATGATCTCCAGTTGGCGGGGCTTAATGTCCATGGTGTGGCTTGAGGTTGAAGAAGGCCGTGCCGAGCAGGAAGACCGAAGCGGTCATGGCCAGCGCGCCGATGAGGACGAACACGGGAGGTGCACCCAGATGAACTTCCGCGAGGATGCCGAGGGGCATCAGCAGGCCGATGAGCCCCAGCCAGGACGTGAGGGTGGACCACCGCAGCCGTTCGCCGAAGTGGAGCAGCAGGTAGCCCATCACCACGTTGAGGAAAGCGAAGAGGTTGCCATGCACATGGGCCAGGCGAGCCTCGAAGTGTTTGCCCACACTGTAGCTGTCCACCCACGCCTGTTTGTCGGGGGCGAAGTCGCGGAGGTAGATGAGCAGGAAGCCATAGAGCATGAAGGCCCCCATGGTCAGGAAGCCGATTGAGATGTTGCGTTGGCCGTTCATGGCATGATCGGTTTTGACGCCACAAAGTAAGTGAATACTAACAAACAGGAAAAGTGACGTTGGTCACATTGAACTTTCCTTGCTTATGGTCGATTGAGCGCCCCTTAGGAGGCGGTTGACCGGACCTCCTCGGGGTTTCGTGTAGCGGACCCTGCGCCAGGGAGCAAGGCGTACTCAGGTCCTTCAGCTTACCGTCGTCCGATCGCCATCGTGCCCACCGTCCCCCCGCACAACCACCACGTCCGCCCAAAGCCCATGTCCCGCAGCACCTGTGCGGCCTGGGCGCTGCGCCCGCCGCCCTTGGCGCACACGGTGATGATGCGCTCCCGGGGCGACCAGCTGCGCGCGCGCTCCAGCAGTTCGGGCAGCGGGATGTTGATCGCTTCCGGCAGGTGGCCGCTGGCATACTCGGCGGGGCTGCGCACATCCACCACGCGCACGCCGGGTTGGTCCAGCAGCGGCTTCAGGTCGGCGGGCTCCAGGCACTTGCGTTCGCTGGGCATGCGCAGCCACACCACCACGCCGCTGAGCACCGTGACCGCACCGATGGCGAGGATGGAGGCCGTGATGCCGAAGCGGTCGGCGATGAGGCCGGTGAGCAGCGCGCCGATGGCATAGCCCAGGTCGCGCCACAGGCGGAACACGCCCACGGCCTCGCTGCGCTGCTGCGGATGCGTGTGCGCGGCCAGCACGGCCAGGAAGGTGGGGTAGACCATCGCGGTGCCGAGTCCGAGCGCGGCGCTGAGTGTGATGTAAGCGCCTTGCGCATGCGCGAAGGGCAGACCCAGGATGGCGATGCCTTGCAGCACCATGCCGATGATGAGCAACGAGCGGCGGTTGACGTGGTCGGCGAGCTTGCCGGTGAAGAGCTGACCGAGGCCCCACACGGCGGGGTACACGGCGGCAATGAGTCCGATGCGTTCCTGGCCGAGGCCCTCGTTCAGCAGCAGCACTGGCAGCAGGCCCCACAGCATGCCGTCGTTCAGGTTGTTCACCAGCCCGGCCTGAGTGACGCTGCCCAGTGTGCGGTGCGTGAGGCTGGTTTCCACGAACACGCGCTTGAGCTTGGGGATCGCGCTGGTGGCGCTCTCAGCCGCCACGTGGTGCACGGTGTCCTTCACCCACAGCAGCGTGAGCAACAGACCGATCACTGCGATACCGATGCCCACCTGGAAGGGCACGGGGCGCGGACCGTAGTGCGCAGCGAGGTGGCCGGTGAGGAAGGCCATCAAACCGACAGCGATGTAACCGGCGAATTCGTTGAGGCCCATGGCCAGGCCGCGGTCCTTCTCGCCGACGAGGTCCATCTTCATCACCACCGTGCTACTCCACGCGAAGCCCTGGTGGATGCCCAGCAGAATGTTAGCGGCCACGACCCATGCCCAGGCATCGGCGTAGATCAACATGAACGGCACGGGCAGCGCGAGCGCCCAGCCGGTGACGAGCAAGGCCTTGCGGCCGTATCGCCCGGCGAGCCGGCCGGTGAAGTAGTTGGCCAGCGCCTTGCTGACGCCGAAGGCCATGATGAAGCTGAGCGCGGCGGCGTGCGAGGCGATGCCGAACTCCACTTCCGCCAACAGCGGCAGCACGGTGCGTTCAATGCCCACCATGCCGCCCACGAAAGCGTTCACGATGACGAGCAGCGTGAACTGCTTCCAGTTGGCGCGGAGGCCGAGGGTGGTGATTCGATTCATTTCGAGCCGCTATGCCATTAGATGATACCCGTTGCGAGCATCCCCGAGATGGCAAGGATCAGCGCGCCTACGGAGAGTTGCACGCCGCGCATCGTCACCTTCGGGATGAGTTTCTTTCCCCACCATGCTCCGATGAAGGCCGCGAGCGTGGTGGCCAGCAGAAGGGTTCCTTGTTGCTGCGCATTCGTGATCAGCTCGTGCGTTGCATAGGTGGGCAGGCGTGTGAAGTCCACCAGGCAGGCGATGGCTACGCCTGAAGCGATGAAGGCCTCCTTGCCCAGCCCGCTGCGGAGCAGGAACATGCTGCGCAAAGCCCCTTGGTGACCGCTGAGCCCGCCGAAGAAGCCGCTGACGAAGCCACCAGGCATCATCCATCGAGGAGGCAGCGAGAGCGCATTGAGCTTCTTGGAGATCTCGAATAGCCCGAAGACGAGCATCATTCCGGCGATCACCAGGTCAAGCGGGTCCACGGGGTGCAGCAGTCCCTGGTACAAAGGTTCACGGGTGCCCAACAGGAGCATGAGCCGCGCGCCCAGATAGGCGCCTAGGATTCCCGGCACGCCAAAACGCAGCACGGTGCCCCAGTGGATGTTCTTCCAGAGCAGCCCGAGCTTGAAGAGGTTGTTGAGCAGGTGCACCACGGCCGTGAGCCCGATCGCCACCTCCAGTGGGAAGAACAGCGCGAACACCGGCAGCAGCAGGGTGCCCAGCCCGAAGCCGCTGATGAGCGTGATCAACGAAGCGGCGAGCGCGATGGCGGGGATGACCAGGAGGGACGCGTCCATGAACGGGTCTGAAATTAGGCGGCACCGTGCTTCAGGATCATCCCGATCTGCCCTGCATGGTAGGCCGTGTGTGTCACGATCCTGCCCAGTGCCTCGGCCTTGGTCTTCTTCCCGAACTCCTTCGTCTCGATCACCGTGTCCCAGTCAACGTCCGGGGTGGCTTCGACCGCGCGCCGCAGCGTGTCAGCGCTCAGTTGCACGTAGGCCTTCAGCGCGGCAAGGTCGACCCATTCACCGCTATCATGCTGCGCGATCACCGTCTTCGCATGCACCGGCGCGTCCTTCAGCCCGAAGACGTTCTTGGCGAAGAGGAGCTCCACATCGCCGATGTGCCGCACCAGGAAGCCGATGCTGTTCGGCGCGGGGACGAGCTTCTTCGTCAGGTCGGCCTCGGTGAGCTGGTCGAGCAGTTTCGTGAAGCGGGTGCGGCCTTCGGTGAAGAGGGCGAGGAGGGAGGTGGTGCGGGGATCCATGATCAGGCGTTGAAGCGGGTCATCTTCCTCAATGCGAAGTTCACCAGGCTGATGAGCACGGGCACTTCGATCAGCGGACCGACCACAGCGGCGAAGGCCTGCCCGCTCCCAAGCCCGAACACCGCGATGGCTACAGCGATGCCCAGCTCGAAGTTGTTGCTGCCTGCGGTGAACGCGAGCGTGGTGGTCTCCTTGTACGTGCCGCCGAGGCGTTTCACAAGAAAGAAGGTGCCGAAGAACATGAGCAGGAAGAAGAGCGTGAGCGGCAGCGCGACGCGCAGCACGTCAAGCGGGATCTCCACCAGCACCTGGCCCTTCAGCGCGAACATCACCACGATGGTGAAAAGCAGCGCCACGAGCGTGATGGGTGCGATGGTGGGGATGAAGCGCTTCATGTACCAGTCCTCGCCCTTGGCCCGCGCCAGCACGAAGCGGAGCAGGAAGCCGGTGAGGAAGGGGATGCCGAGGTAGATGAGCACGGTACGCGTGATCTCACCGATGCTCACGTCGACGGTATAGCCCTCCACCCCGAAGAGCGGCGGCAGCACGGTGACGTACAGCCACGCATAGCTGCTGTAGAAGAGGATTTGCAGGATGCTGTTCAATGCGACCAGCCCGGCGGCCAGTTCACGGTCGCCCTGCGCCAGGTCGTTCCACACCAGCACCATGGCGATGCAGGGCGCCAGGGCGATGAGCATGACGCCGCTGAAGTACTCGGGCAGCGTGCTGAGGAAGACGAGCCCGAGCGCGAACATCAACGCCGGACCGACGACCCAGCTCATGAAGAGGCCGGTGCCCAGCACGCGCGGATGCTTCAGCACGCTGGGCAGCTTCGCATAGTCCACCTTGGCGAGCGGCGGCACCATCATCAGGATAAGGCCGATGGCGAGCGGGATGTTCGTGGTGCCGCTTGATGCCGCGTTGATGGATCCGGCCACATCCGGGAGGAAGTGACCGATGGCCACACCGACCGCCATGGCCGCGAAGATCCAGAGCGTGAGGTAACGATCGAGGAAGGAAAGCCTCTTCTTCATAGAACGAGGATGTGGCGCTCGACGAAATCGAGACAGTAACGCTTGATCTCGTCACGCACCCTTCTGAACTCGGCCATGATCTCCGCTTCGTTGCCTGTGGCCTTCGCCGGATCGGTGAAGTTCTGATGGTGCTTCTGCGCGGTGGTGGGGAACCAGGGGCAGCGCTCCTTCGCATTGTCGCACACCGTGATCACATGGTCGAAGGACAGGTCGCGGTACTCGTCCACGTTGTTGCTCGTATGGTGGCCGATGTCGATGCCATCCTCCTTCATGATGGCTACAGCACGCGGGTTCTCGCCGTGGGTCTCCACGCCAGCGCTGAACACCTTCGCGCGCTTGCCGGCGAAATGCTGGAGGTAGCCGTGGGCCATCTGGCTGCGGCAGCTGTTGCCGGTGCAAAGCACAAGGATCCTCATCAGCAACAGGTGCTGTTGATCCCGCAGCCACAGGTCTCGCCCGTGGCCAGCTTCACCTTCTCGGTGCCTTCGGCATTCGGTGCGCAACACGCTTCCTTCGATGCCTGCTTGTCCGCTTTGTGAGCGGACACCGTGATGCTGAAGATCCCCGTGCCACTGGCCTTGAACGCTGCGATCTCCTCTGCACTGAGGTGGTTCGCCAGGATATCATCGGGAACCACGATGGGTTTGCGCTTCTGCACGCTTACCTGCTCGAAGCCGAGGTCGTGTATGATGCCGAGGTAGTCGCGCTCCTGTAAGGCGCCGCTCACGCAACCCGCGTACATCTCGGCGGCCTGTTCCAGGTTCTTCGGCAGTTCACCCTTCAGCACCACATCGCTGATGCTGAAGTGGCCTCCCGGTTTCAGCACGCGCAACACTTCACTGAAAGCCTTGCGCTTGTCCGGGACCAGGTTCAGTACGCAATTGCTCACCACCACGTCGACGATGTTGCTGGTGAGCGGCAGCGCCTCGATGTCGCCCTGGCGGAACTCCACGTTCTGATAGCCGAGCTTCTTCGCGTTCTCCTTCGCCTTGGCCACCATTTCGGGTGTGAAGTCCACGCCGATCACGCGGCCGTCCTCACCGGTCTCGTGGCGTGCCACGAAGCAGTCGTTCCCGGCGCCGGAGCCCAGATCGAGCACGGTGTCGCCCTTCTTGATCCCGGCGAACTGGGTGGGCAGGCC
>WBZX01001047.1_pt1 | contig 22106 bp, 30 predicted proteins | sample 5204211 | NCBI WGS metagenome assembly WBZX01 (sample SAMN12344362, study PRJNA552823) | activated sludge metagenome | biome: Activated sludge suspended growth; feature: Nitrification reactor; material: Wastewater; isolation source: activated sludge from nitrification reactor of wastewater... | reverse complement strand
GTCATTCCCGCGTAGGCGGGAATCCAGCATTCAACGTCGGTGGCATGCAGAGGTCGCCGGGGCTGGCGATTTCTGGGGCGCAGCGCGCTTCGTGAACATGCTTGCCGCATCTTGTTTGAGTGCAGCGCGCAAGGCGAGCGAAACGAGTGATGCGGCACACCCCGAAGGCGAGCACCGCAAGGCAGTCGGCGCGCAGCGACGCGCCGCCACAGCATGAGCCAGACCCGGCTGGCCGCCAGGCGCGGGCGCACACCAAGCCAGAAAGCCTGGATTCCCGCCTACGCGGGAATGACGGCGGTGGCTGGAATGACGGCGTAGGCGGGGATGACGGCTATGCGCCGAGAACAGCTGCCAGACGTTGCGGCCTTTCAGCCGGGGTGAGTCTGATCCAGCTCGCGCCGCAGTTGCTCGGCCAGCAGCGCATATTGGGCACCACCGCGCCGGCGTGCGGTGCTGACTTCCTGCACCAGCCGCTGCGCTGCGGCCGCGTGCTCTTCGTCCTTGATCTGGTCGATGGCCCGCTTGATTTCCTGCAGGCTTTGCAGGGACCGGGCGGCCTCGCCCGAACCCAGCTTGCCGCCCTCGGCCAACGCCAGCAGCACCTCGGTGATCTGCCCGAGCTGCTTGCCATACGACGCCACGCCAAAGGCCTGCGCTTCAATGCGGGCGTTGCCAGCCTGGGGCTGGATCAGGTCGGAAAACCAGGTGGTGTTGGGTTCGATGTTCTGGGCCACGCCGCCACTGAACGGAAAGTGCAGTTGCGGCGCCCAGAACCAGAGCCATGGAACCATGAAACCTCCCTGTGCGGTGGATGTGAAGACCTGACGATGAACGCTGCACGCAGCATGCCACCCGGGCCGGACCAACACAGCCCCTAGGCCGTGTAGCTGGCACTGCATGTGCTTGCAGGCCAGGCCATCCGACCCCATGGAAGACCGCGATGAACCTGTTCACCGGCGAAAGCGCCGACGCCTTCTTTGGTGGCGATGCGCCACCCGCCGTGCACAAGCTGCTGCACCGCGCCGCCACCGCCACACCCGAAGAGCGCACGGCCCTGCTGTGGAGCGCCCAGGCGCTGGCGCCCACCTGCCTGGCCACCTATTACGTGCTCTACAAGCACCACGCCGGCCGGCGTGAATTCGAACTGGCCGAGCGGGCCGCAACACGCGGCCTGCAAGAGGCCGCCGCACTGGCCGGGCTGAACACCGACTGGCGCCAGGTGCCCGCACCGCTGCCGGCCACCGTGGGCCAGAGCGGGCCCGGCCGTTTCTGGCTGTTCACCTTGAAGGCGCTGGCCTTCATCAGCCTGCGCAGCGGCCAGCCCGAGCAGGCGCGGGCGTTCCTGGCCCACCTGGAAGCCTGCGGGCCCGACGCGCACATCGGTGGCGACGTGACCGCCGCGCTGTTGGGGGCCGTCAAGCCGTGAAGGCGAACAGCGCCGGCTGGGCCTGGCGGTAGACGCGCAACCACAGCAGGGTGGCCGGCACCAGCGACTGCACGGCAAACCACAAGGCCTGGTCCTGGGCCTCGCCCGCCAGACCCAGCGCCACGCTGGTGGCGCGCCAACCGTGCCAGTCGATCTCAGGCAGCGCGGCCTGCGCGGTTGGCGACAAAGACGACAGGGTGCCGGCCATCAGCGCCAACAGTCGCTGCACTTCGGCACGGGTCAGGCGCGAGCGCAGCAGGTCAGCCTCTGGCAGGCCCTCCACCAGCACCAGCACGCCTTCGCCGCAGTCCTGGATCACCTTGAGCATGGCAGCGTTGATCATGCCCGCGCTGCACGCAGGTTCCGGGCCACCGCCCGTCAGGGGCGCACCCAGGCGGCCACGCAGTTGCGGCCGTTGCGCTTGGCCTGGTAGACGGCCTCGTCCGACGCCTTGAGCAAGTCCTCGAAGCCAGCCATCGCGCCGTCGCGAGCGGCCACGCCCACGCTGATGCTGCCGCGCCACTCACCCTGGCCGGCGGGCACGCGCATGGCGGCCACTTGCTGGCGCATCTTCTCGGCCGCCCGCAGCGCGCCTTCCAGCGGCGTGGCGGGGCAGATGATGAGGAACTCGTCGCCACCCAGCCGGCACACCGCGTCGTCGTTGCGGGCAGCGTCACGCAGCTGGTGGGCCAGTTGGCGCAGCACCTCGTCGCCGGCGTCGTGGCCCTGGCTGTCGTTGATCTGCTTGAAGCCGTCGGCGTCGATCATCATGCAGGCCAGCGCTTCGTTGTGGGCCTGGCTCTGCTGCCATTCGGTTTGCAAACGGCGCAGCGCGTGGCGGCGGTTGGGCAAGCCGGTGAGCACGTCGGTCAGGGCCATGTCCTCCAGGCGCTGGTTGGCTTCGGACAGCGCATGCGTGCGCTCGGCCACCCGGGCTTCGAGCGTCTGGTTCAGCTCGTACAGCGCCCGGTTGCGCTCGGACACCTGGTGGAACAGGCGGTCCAGCGCGTGCAGCAGCGTGGCGGTGGCCGGGTCGGCGTGGCTGTTGTCGGCCAGGTAAGCCTGCTCGGGCGTGCTGCCGGCCTGGATGGCGGCATGCTGCTTGGCCATGACCTGGTCGGTGCCCAGGATGTGGTACGCCAACCAGTCGGTCAGGAAGTTCAGCAAGGGCATGGCCGCGTCGCGCTGGCCGACGCCCATGCCGGCGTGCATGCGCGTCAGGTCGAGCAGGAACTTGGCGTGCTGCTTGCGGTGCCTGGCCACGTAGCGCGGGTCGAGGTGGGCGTTCTCCATCAAGCCCTCCTCCTCACGGAAGTGGTATTCGGCATAAGCGGCCAGCTTGCCGAAAACGTCCTCCACCTCGACGACGCTGGCACCCTGGGGCCGCACCAGCAGGTCACCAAAGCGGTTGATCAGCTCAACCAGGCGGTGGTGTTGCTCGTCCACCATGTCCAGTCCAGTGACGAAGCAGGGCTCCCAGACAAATGACTCCATTCGGCGCTCCTGAACTGCATGGGGTGGCGGGCGCTCAATGCGGCCCACCATGGTAGCCCCGCCAGCCGCTCAGTAGGGGATCTCGAACCACTCCGGCTCTTGTGCGCGCAGCTTGTCCAACTGCACCAGGGTGGCGGGCAGCAGTGCACTCACGGCATACCAGACGATATCGCGGCGCGGCGTGATCTGGTGGCGCAGCGCGCTGTGCAGCGCCGCCCAGCCGTTCCAGTCGGTTTGCGACAAACGCAGCATCACCACCGGCGGCAAATGGGCCAGGGTGTGGGCCACTCGGAGCAGGCTCTCCTCCACCACCGCCAGTGTGTTGGTGCTGGCAAAGAGTTCGTCGGCACCACCCTCCAAGGCCTCCAGCAGGCGCAACGCGGTGTCGCCATGGGTGTGGATGATGTCGAACAGGGCGCGTGCGTACATGGTGGCGTCTCGTGTCAGGTGGCGGCTTCAAACAATGCCACCATGCGGCGCAGCGCCTCGGTGCGGCGGCGGCCATGGTCTTGCAGCGCGGCACGCAGGTGCTCGCGCTCGTCGGCGGCCAGGCCGCGTTGCAGCGACTGGGCAAAGGCCAGCAGCGGCGCACCTTGCACACGGCGCGCCAGGCGCTCCACCTGCAGGTCGGGCGCGAGGATGCCGAACACCGTCTTGGCCGACCATGAGCCGGCCTGGGCCGGGTGGTAGTAATGGGTGCGCGCCACCTGGAACAGGTCGACGATGCGCGGCAGCAGCGCTTCCAGCGCCTCGCGCAGGTCATCGAACTGCTGCGCCAGTTCGCGGATGCGGTTGCGCTCGAAGCCGGCGTTGTAGGCGAACACGCAGCCCACGGTGCCCAGGGCCGCCAGCAGGCTGGTGGCGAAGGCACGGCGCGGGTCGCCCTGCGCGTCGGCCAGAAAGCCTTCACTGCGGAACACGCCAGGTGCGGTCTCCACGTCGCAGCTCCACTGGAAGGGCAGCACCTGGTAGGGCCGGGTGCCGGCCCACACCGGCACCGCAAAGCCGATGGTTTCAAAGCGCAGGTAATGGCGCGGCCAGGGCTGCTCGCGCATCAGCCTGGCCACGCCGGGCTCCAGCACCGGCGCGCCTTGCTGCACCGCCCGCAAGGCGCGCCGGTGGCGCGCGTCGCTCAGGCGCTCGGGTGGCACGCTGCGCAGGTCCACATGGCCCTCGCGGCGCAGTTCGAAAGCCAGGTCCTTGCCCACAATGTCCAGGCTCAGCGCGGCGTCCACCGCGCGCTCGGGCGGCTCACCGGCATGGCATTCGGCCAGGTAGCGGCAGCCGCCGGCCAGCGTGCAGGGCGCGCCCAGCAGTGGCGCGGGCTTGGGGCCACGCTCGCTGCGGCGCAAGCCCACCAGCCAATCGGCCACCGGGCGCGAGCCCAGCATGCCGCCCACGTCCACCTCGCGGAACACGCCGGCATGGCAGCCCAGGCCGGGGTACAAAAAACTGGTGTCCACCAGCAGCAGGCCCACGCTTTGCAGCCGCCAGCCGGCGCGCGCGGCCACATGGGCCCACAGCGCCAGCGCGTCCACGTCGGCTTCGTCGGCCACGGTGGCCAGCCGCAGCTTGAAGATGCGCCAGCCTTGCTCGCCACGTTGCAGCACGTCGATGCGCGCCATCGCGCCGTCGTTGCTGAGCACGGTGGCGCCCAGAATGGCGGCGCCGGGGGCCTGCCGCGTCGGGTCGGCCATGGCTTGCGTGGTGAGCAACGCGGCACGCTGCCACTCGGCCTCGGTTTGTGCTGGCGGGATTGCCAGCGCATCGGGAAACGAGGCCCGCAGCGCCTGTTCGGGCTCGGGGCCAAACACCACGTCCGGCTCGGCCGGCGCAGGCACGCGCTCGGCCGCCGGCTCGCCCTGGCGCTGGTGCAGCCACTGCGAGCGCGGGCAGGCCCGCCAACGGCGCAGGTCGGCCTCGCTCAGCCAGCGTGCATCGGCATTGGGTCGCGTTTGGGCGAAAGCAGACACGGACGTCCTGTCCAGAACCAAAGACAGGGTGCTTTAGCAATTGCCGTGCAGGGCTCAGCGCGGGCGGGCGTTTCGTCCTGGGTGGGGTGCCTCATGGCACCCCCTACTCTCCCCCGCCAGGCAACACGCTCACCACCTCGAACACGCTGCACACCACCGGCATGGTCGCCGTGGGCTCGCGCCCGATGCGCTGGCACTCGCGCGAGAAGAAGGCCCAGTGCGCCTCGCGCCAGTACGCCAGCGAGCCGTCGCCTTCGCCCTCGATGGCCGCGTACTCGGCCGTGACCTCGTTGAAGGGCACCGTTTCCACACGGGTGATGCGGGTGACCAGCGCCGGCTCGTTCAGGTGGTCCACCACGATCTCGATCTGGCCCACCTGCGGCAGCGCTTCGCCCTCGGCCTCCATGGCCCACCACAGGCTGGTGCCGGCCCGCTTGCGGCCTGCTCGGATGAGGGCCAGCAGCGCGGCCGAGAGCTCGGGCGAATCGCCATAGCCGTCGGCGCGCACCGGGCCGGCCGGCACCGCCACACCCATGGCCTGCAGCTTGGCCAGCAGATCGGCCACGGGGGGCAACCCACCGGCCGGGAGGGCTGGCCGCTCGCGCACAAAGACCAGTTCGGTGCAGGGCTCTGCCTTGAACACTGTGGCGCGAGACTCGGCCAGCCGCATGCCCACACGCTGCAGCAGCCGGATGGACGCGGTGTTGCGCTGGTCGGTGACGCCGATGACCTTGGTGGCGGCCGTGCGCGCAAACACCAGGTCGATGGCGGCCTGCACCGCTGCGGTCGCCAAGCCTGCACCCTGGGCCGGCCTGGCGAGCGTGAACCCCACTTCAGCGCTGGCGCCATCCTGCGCCAGGCACACGCCGATGTCGCCCACCAGCTTGAGCGTGTGCGGCTCGGCAATCGCCAGTTGCAGCCACTCGCCGGGCGCGAACAGCGGCGCGGTGGCCACCGCTTGCAAGAACGCGAGCGCCTGGGCGTCGGTCTGTGGCGACCAGCCCTGGAACCGCGCCAGCCCGGCATCGCACCGGTAGCGCTGAAAATCTGGCAGGTCGGACGCGGCCATCCGGCGCAGCACCACGGCGCCCACCAGGAGGGGGAAGGGGTCGCCTGGCAGGCCCAGGGCCCTCACGCCGTCGTCGCGGCCAACGCCTGGTGCAGGCGGTTCAGGTTCTGCTCGTTGGCGGGTTGGATGATGTGCCAGATGCCTGCTGCCAGCTTGGGGTCGTCAAAGGCCTGGCGCCAGTGCAACTGGGTCTGGCCGCCGCTCTCGGTGAGCGTGACGCTGAGCGTGAAGAACGGCTGGCAATCGTGCCGGATGACGATGCGCTCGGGCGAGGTCTCCAGGAACACGCTCTCGTTGGGATAGTGGGCGCCGTCCGGCCCATGCATCACGAACTTCCACCGCCCCTGGGGCTGGAACTCGAAGGTCTCGAAGCTGTTGCTGAAACCATCCGGGCCCCACCAGGTGGCCAGGCAGCGGGCGTCGGCAAAGGCGGCGTACACCTGCTCCCGCGTGAATGGCAGGAGGCGGCTGGTGGCGCAGACACCGTCTGCGCTGGGGGGTGTGGTCATGGCAAGCTCCATGCGTGGCGATGGGCCGCTGCGTCAGGGCGCGGCCGGTGGCGATTTTGGGCGGCGCGCCCACTTCAACGCAAGCACCCCCACCACCATCACCACCCAGGCCAGCAAGGTGATCAGCAGGAAGGCCGACAGTGACGACCGGGTGCACAGGTCGCCTGGCAAGAGCGGCGCTTGCTCGCAGCCAAAGGCCAGCAAGGCAAAGGCAAAGCCCGGGCCCAGGTGGAGGATGGCCAGGCCGGTGAGGAGGGCGCGGAGCATGTTCAGGGCCTTGGGCAAACGAGCAGCAAGTTGCCCAGTTTGCCTCAGCCGGGCTCAGTCCTTGCCGTCCAGGCCACGGAACACCGCACAGCGCTCGAACACCGCCGGGCTGGGCGGCGTCTGCTTGTGGTGGCAGTACTTGGCCACCAACTTGGCCAGGCCCTTGATGTCGCGGCCGCTGGCGCTGGCGAAGCGGCTGGCCAGGTGCTCGAACTCGGCGTCGCCCAGCGCCAGGCCAAACTGCGCCGCCATCACGCGCCAGATGCGTTCGCGCGCGGCGGCATCAGGTGCCTGGTAGCGGATCAGCGCGATGCAACGGCTGACGATCGCCTCGTCGATGTCATCGATGCGGTTGGTGGTGAGGAAGAGCAGGCCGTTGAAATACTCGAGCACGCGCAGGAACACGCCCACCACCGCGTTCATGGTGATGTTGTCGTCGCGGCGCTTGATGTACACGTCGGCCTCGTCGATCAGCATCACCGCGCCCCAACGCTGGGCGCGCGTCAGCGCCTCTTTCAATGCGGTTTCCATGCTGGCCACGTTCAGGCCCAACTGGCCCGAGTGCACGCGGTACAGCGGCCGGCCGACGATCTCGGCATAGACCTCGGCGGTGAGCGTCTTGCCCACGCCGGGCGGGCCGGCGCACAGCACCGTGGTGCCGCCCGATTTGCCCGCCACGATGTCGTCCATCAGCAGGTCCATCTCGGCGGTGAGGATGTCGATCAGGTCGGTCTGCTCGGGCGGCAGCACCAGCTTGGTCTTCAGCTCGGGCTGGTACACATAGGGCTGCAGGTCGTCCACATGCACCCACACGTGGTGGTGCAGTTCGAGGTGGAACATGAACAGGTAGCCGTGCACCGGCAGCTGCGTGAACATGCCTTTGGGCATGGCGGCGCGCTCGGCCTCCACCTCGTCTTCGGCGGCGTAGCGGTTGCTCTTGGCGGCCTTGCGCAGGTAGGCGCCCAGCACGTCGCCGGTGCTGTCGAGCGCCGTGGCGCGCGGCGGCAGGATGGCTTCGTCGTTCACCAGCCGCGCGGCGCCGCCCGAGGCCGAGAGCACGATCTGGTCTTTGCGTGACCAATCCGTATCCCGGTGCGTGGCGCTGGGGTCTTCGGCATGGAAGGCCGTGCCCGTGCCGCTGAACTGCACGCCGTAGCGGGCGCGCCAGTCGAAGTAGCGCTCGGCCGTGGTGTCGTACTCGGCGATCAGCGCAGCGGCTTCCTTCAGCCAGCCCTTGGCGGCCAGGATCTCGGCCACGGTGTGGCCGCGCATGTCGGCCTCGGTGATGCGCAGGGTCTGGCTGGTGATGCCGATGCGGGCCATGGCTTTGAGCTCCACCATGACCTTGCCCATCTCCTCGTTCGAGGGCGAAACATAGTCGAGCCGCGTCACCACCCAGGCCATGGGTTTGCCGGCCACGTTGGCGGCGAACAGCCAACCGCGCAGCGGGGCGGTGGCCAGGTAGTGGGCCAGCGCGGGCAGCAGTTGCTCCAGGTCAGCATCGGCCTCGAAGCGCTCGCCACTGTCTTGCAGCGCCGCGAGCAGGCTGCGCAGCTGGCTCAGCCGGCCCGAAGCATCGGCACCCGCCGCGGCGTAGAGGTTGCCGACGAACAGCAGCTCGTCCAGGTTGAGCTGGTGGTGCGGCAGCTCGATGCGGTGGCCAAAACGCAGCTGGTCTTGCAAATGCGCCAGGCGCGGAAAGGCCTCCACCAGCGCGGTCACCTGCTGACGCTCGAGGGCGAGCTTCATGTGGGCTGGCGGGTTTGGGGGTAAGCAGACATGGCGTCACCTCGGTGGGCAGAGATGCAGGCTCTGTAGCAAGTGGCGTGCTTGGTTGAACCGTCACTGCCGCGAAGGCACAGGATGGCTACACTGCCGCCTATGCATGCGCTGATCGAGACTCACCGCGCCGACCTGCTGGCCCTGGCCCACAGGCGTGGCGTCACGAGTGTCCGAGTCTTTGGCTCGATGAGCCGCGGCGACGGCAGCGACGACAGTGACGTTGATCTGCTGGTGACCCTGTCACCTGGGACCAGCGGCCTTGCCTTGGGCGGCCTGTTGCTGGATGCACAGGAATTGCTGGGGCGCCGTGTGGATATCGTCACCGAAGCGAGTTTGCACCCTGCCCTGCGCGAGCGCGTGGTGGCAAGCGCCGTACCGCTGTGAACCCAGGACCCGAGGCCGACCGTGTGCTGCTGGCGCACATGCGCGACTGCATGGGCCGGATCGGCGAGTACACGAACGCCGAACGCGCCCGATTCGACGCTTCGCGTCTGGTGCAAGACGCGGTGATTCGCAATCTGCAGACCTTGGCTGAATCGAGCCAGCGCTTGTCCAGCGAGATCAAGGGCACCGAGCCGCAGATTCCTTGGCGCGAACTCGCCGGGTTTCGCAACGTGATCGTGCATGGCTACCTCGGCGTCGACCTCGGCGCGGTCTGGCTGGTGGTCGAACAGGATCTGCCGGCACTGACCGAGGCTGTGAATCGCATGATCACTCGCCTCGGTCCTCAGAGCTGACCAGGCGCAAGAGGCCATTCAAAGGCCCGGAGCCTGCATCAGGGTTGCCCGCGCTCTAGGCATGGCTGCACCTACCGCCTGCCGCACGGGGATGCCGGTTGGGGTCAAAACCCGCCAGGCAATGCACGTTGATGCCCAGGTGGTCGAGCGTGACGCGCTTGCGGTGGAAGGGGTAGATGCCGCAGACCTGGCAGAAATAGTGCCTGGCGGTGTGGGTGTGAAAGCGGTATTCGGTCAGGTGGTTGGCACCGGTCAGCAGCCGAAACTGGCGCTCGTGCACCTTGACCATCAACGCGTTCTTGCGCCGGCAGATGCAGCAGTCGCACATCGTCAGCTCGGGAAAATCGGAGTCGATCTCGAACCGTATGGCGCCCCATGGGCACCCTGGTAAGTGCCCATGGGGCGTGTGGTCATGGTCGCGTCAAGTGGGTGAGCGGGGTTGCCCGGATCGTGCACCACGCGGTGCCAGCAGATCCCCACTCAACACATGACCTCATCCGGTTGCGTTGCCTAACCGTCGATGGGGCCAGACTGTTGCTTCTCAGTTTGGTGCTGTGGCGTGCATCGTCACCGGGAAATAGACCTCGGTGTCCACTCCTGCCTTGGTCATCGTGTAGTGGCCGCGAGCCGTGTAGGTTCCTGTGGGCAAGCAATACCCTTGCCTCGACCCTGGGACAAGTTCGCCGCAGACCGACACCCATTTCGTCGTTTCGTCCCACCAGCGGTTCAGCCACGGGTTCCCCTCAGCTGCGGCCGGATAAGTCAGGTACTCCATGCCACGCCATGTCATCGTCACGCCCGGTCGGACGAGCGGCCAGAAATTGGCTTCTTGCGAAATTTGTGGCGTGGTGTTGACTTCGATGCTCGGCACCGAGAACACGTAGTCCACGGCGGGGTTGTCCGCCGTGTCGTACTGGATCGCAATTTTCTTCACAAACGCATAGGAAACGCCGTCCGCCTCGGCGATCCCGTTCAGAGTCAGGGTGTGCCTGTATTGGCCTGGGGCCATGGGAAAGAAGGTGATCGTGTAGGTCGTGCTGAGGCCGCTGTCCGGTGACGCAAGAGCGAACGGTGTTGGAGCGCCAAACGGAGCTGGAAGAACCCACCCAAGGCTTGCCACCCCGGCCGTCTGCAGCGTGAAGGTGCGCGTGAAGGCAGGCTCACCGAAGGTGGCGTTGACATTGATGGCGTTCGTGCTGATCTGCACCTCTGGCAATACACGCAAGGTGTAGGGCACCTGTGCTGGCGACCCGACCAGTTCGGACTTGCATGCTGAATCAAGGCAGGCATGAACCGTCAGGTTCCCAGAAAAGGTCCCCAGCGTGTTCTGCGTCTTGACATTCAACAGAATGTCGATCTGGCCTTGCGAGGAAGGGCCACCCACTTCGGGCGCGCGGTTGAACAGGCCGTTCGGATCCTCGATCACCACATAGACAGTCTTGCCATTCAGACTGGACAGGTTGCCCGTGGCTATCCCTTTGAGCAGCACCGGGTCTGGGGTGCCGGTGCGCTCGACGTTCACATTGATCGGCACGGCATTGACGAGCGCCACGCGCACATCGGTGGGTACGGCGGGCGGGGCTGAACTGCTATCGCCACCTCCACCACAGGCGCCCAGCGTCATTAAGACAAAACACAGCGCGGCGACAGCGCGCATTCGAATCTTCGTCATCCCCATCCCTTTGTATGTCATTTGCGAATCCGCATCTGCAGATTCGAGGCCGGCAGTATACGGACGGGGTCGTGCGTCATTCACCCCTCAGCGCGGTGAATCTTGCTGCAGACGAACAGCAGGTTTTGTTCTTGCGGGCGGGCAGCTTCAGCGCGGCCAACTCGGCCGTGAACTCCACGCCCTTGGCGTTCTCGCGTGTGAGCTTGAACCCGAGCTTCTGGTGGAAGGCCATGGACAGGCGGTTGGTCTTGTAGACGTTGCTGCGCAGCATGCGGATGCCGTGCTTGATTGACCCGTCATCCCCGCGCAGAGCCTGCCCCCAGCGAAGGCGGGGCGGGGATCCATGGCAATGAACCGGAGTTCGGTGTAAAGCTCAACCGTCATCCCCGCGCAGGCGGGGATCCATGGGGTGCGCCGGGACGTTGTGGATTCCCGCCTTCGCGGGAATGACAAGAAGGGTGCGGGAATGACAAGAAGGGTGCGGGAATGACGGGTGGGGTGCTGGAATATACGAGGGCGCTGACTCAGTGCGGCACAGCCAACTCGCGCCGCAGTCGCGCGGCGGCCGAGAGCGCACCCTCCAGATAGCCGCCGCCCTGCCGTGCGGTCTCTGAGCCGCCGAAGTGCAATCGGCCCTGCCAGTGCGGCTCGGCCAGCAGCGGGGCGCCATAGACCGGGTGGTCGGTGTTCTGGCCGTCCTCGGCCAGGTCCAGCGGGCTGCAGGTGGTGGGCTCCAGCGCCCAGTCGTGGCTGTGCAACTCACCGTCCTCGGCCTGCACGCCAAACAACTGGCCCAGTTGGTTGCGGGTGAGCAAATCCATGCTGGCCTTGAACTGTTGGCGGGCCTGCGCGCCCATGGCGGCAAAGCCGGCCAATGCCGCACCCGGGCCCGGCGTGCTGGCGTCGAACACTTCCGCCAGCACGGCCTGCGGATGCGTGACCCAGGCGTTGCCGGTGTGGCCGGCGGCGCGCCAGAAGTCACTCTCGTAAGCGACAGCGGCCTTGGCGGCGGTGGCCATCCAGGTGGGGGTGGCGCGCAGGGTGTCGCTGAGCTCGGGGCCCAGCGCGGGCTCGAAGCGGATGGATGCTTGGGCCACGCGCGGCGGCAGGGCCAGCACCACGCGGCGTGCGCTCACGCTGCGGCTCTGGCCATCTTGTTGCCAACGCAGCTCGACGCAATCGCCATGGTCCACCAGGGCTTCGATGGCCACGCCGCAGAGCAGGCGCTCCGGCGGCAGCGGGTGGGCCAGGGCCTGCACCAGCGCGCCCATGCCGCCGGCCACGCGCATGGCGCCGCCATGCACGCTGCCCTGGCCTTCGTGGGTCAGGGCGAACGCGGGGTCGGTGGCCAGTTCGCCCTGCGGGGTCACGCCCACGGCCACGGTTTGCGGTGGCTGGTTCGGGTCGTTCAAATGCAGCACGCGGCCGTCGTCGGTCTGCGCGAAGGCCGTCAGGCCCAGGTCGGCCACCAGACGGGCGATGGAGGGCTGGTGGCCGGGCCAGTACCAGGTGGGCCCCAGGTCCAGCGGCGTGCCGCTGGCCGAGCTGGCGGTGAGCACGCGGCCACCCAGGCGGGGGCGGGCCTCGAACAATCGCCAGTCCACGTGCCGCGCCTGCAGGCTGTGCGCCAGCGCCAGCCCGCAAACCCCGCCGCCAACGATGGCCACATCGAGCATGGGGGCCTTAGCCGCTCAGGGCGCCGAGCAGCTCGACGGTGATGGGCTCGGTGCCCAGGATGGTCATCTGGCAAGCCAGGCGCGACTTGCTGCCGATGCCCACGATGGTGTCGAGCTTGGCGTTCTCCTCGGGCGTCATCTTCGAGATGCCCTTGCGGCCACCGGTGAGAAAGATGTGGCAGCCACCGCAGCTGGCCTTGCCGCCGCACTTGGTGACGAGGGCCTGGCCGGCGTCGAGGATGGCTTGCAGCAGATTGGTGCCTGCGGCCACTTCGACAGTGACGTTGGCGGGCATGATGGTGAGGGTGGTCATGGTGGGACTCTCGTTGGTGGAAAAGGAAAAAGCGTTCAGGCCGGCACGGGCTGGCCGGCGGTGAAACGGGCGGCCACTTCGGCCAAGGGCAGCGCGATCAGCGTGATGCCCTGCTCCTCGAAGAAGCGGGCCTCCATGCGGGTGGGGGCTTCGCTCATCACCGCGTAGTGCGGGCCGGCCGAGCGCTTCATGATCTGGCGCGCGAAGCTGCGCGGCAGCTGGTCGTTGAAGCGGCAGCCCAGGAAGACGAAGCCCAGCGACGCACGGCGCGCTTGCACGATGCTGGGGATTGGCGTCTGGATGTCGATCTCGGTCAGCACTTCCACATAGTCGGAATCCGACACCAGGTAGTTGCCGGCCGGCGCGTGGCCGCCCCAGGGCTTGTAGAGCACGGTGGTGGGCGTGGGCGCGTCGGGCAGCGCGGCACCATCGGGGGCGTACCAGCCGGTCCAGGTGCCGAAGTGTTCGCTTTGCGACAGGCCCTGCACTTCGGCCCAATCTGTTCTGGACTGCATGGCGGTGCGCAGGGTGTCGTCGTACCAGCTGGCCACGATGATGGGCGCGGGCAGCGCGGCGATCCAGCGGTGCAGCGCCGAGGGCTCTGCCTGCGCGGTGAAGGCCGCGTTCATGCCGGTCACCAGGGTCTTGCGGTGCTTGAAGTTCTCGATGAACTGCGCCGCCTGCGTGAGCCGGTGCTTGATCTTGCCGGGCACGCTGTTCTTGGCGGTGAGCACTGCCGCCAGCGCGGGCGGATCGGCCGGCACGGTGTGCGCGGGGCACAGCGCCAGCAGCTCGGGGCCCAGGTAGGGTGCCAGCGTGCCGGTGGCCAGGCCCTCGGCAACGCTGTCGGGCAGGTGGTCTAGCGTGGTGTAAGTCATGTGGGCTTTCATGAAACAAACCCGTCATTCCCGCGCAGGCGGGAATCCAGGTGGAGGCGGATCGTGGATTCCCGCCTGCGCGGGAATGACGGAGGTAGAGATGCTTTCAATAGATCGCCGCCCCCGCGCCGACGTTGGTGGCGGCGTCCTTCAACGTGCCCACCAGGAAGCGGATCTCGTCCACGTCCAGCTGGGCGTGGAATGGCAAGGCCAGCGCGCGGTCGCCGATGCGTTCGGCCAGCGGCAGTTGGCCGCGTTTCCAGCCGAGTTGCTGGTAATGGAACTGCTGGTGCAGCGGCTTGCAGTAGGGCGCCGTCTCGATGAAGTTGGCGGCCATGTCTTCCACGATCTGCTTGCGCGCACTGGCGGTGAAGCGCGTGCCCAGGTGCACCAGCCAGACCATGAAGTGCACCTCGTCCACGTCCTGGCCAATGTAGGGCGGCTTGATGCCTTCGAAGCTGCTCATCTCGGCGAGATAAATCGCCTCGATCTCCTTGCGGCGTGTGAGCAGTTCATCAATGCGCGCCAGCTGACCCACACCCATCGCGGCGCTGAGCTCGCTGATGCCGGCTTGCAGTGGCACGCGCGCGCCCACGGCGATGGCGTTGCGGTCCTTCACCGAGCGCTGGCGCAGGTAGCGCAGCTCGATGGCCAGCTTCTCGTTGTCGGTCACCACCATGGCGCCGTCGCCGCAGGCCAGGGCGCTGGGCTGCGAGAAGTCGAAGACGGCCACGTCGCCGAACGTGCCCACCATCCGGCCCTGGTAGCGTGAACCGATGGCCTCGGTGGAGTCTTCGATCAGCGCGATGCCGTGCGCGTCGGCCAGCGCGCGCAGTGGTGCCCAGGCGGCCGGGTGGCCATTGACGTTGCCGGCCAGGATGGCCTTGGTGGCGGGCGTGAGCTTGGCGGCGGCACGCACCGGGTCCAGGCAGCCGGTCCAGTAGTTGATGTCGCTGAACACCAGCGTGGCGCCGGCCAGCGTCACCGCCTGGGCCACCTGGTGCCAGCCGTGCGGTGAGGCGATCACCTCGTCGCCCGGGCCGATGCCCAGCGCGCGCAGCGCCAGCCAGGTGCCCAGCGTGCCACTGGCCACCGACACGGCATGCCCGCGGCCCAGCCAGCGCGCGAACGAGGCCTCGAAGCGCGCCACCATGGGGCCGTAGGTGAGGCGCGAGCCGCTCATCGCGGTTTGCACCAGCTGCAGTTCCAGGCCCGAGAGGTCGGGGTCGGACAGGGCGATCCAGTCTTCGCTCAGCAGCGCATCGTGCTCGGGTTGCTCGTCGGCCACCAGACCGTCGGGGCCGATGGCGCCGTCGGCGCTGCCGCCTTCGGCACCACCACCGGGCACGGGCTGGACCCCCGCCCCCGCCTTCGCTGGGGGCAGGCTCTGCGCGGGGGTGACGAGGTTGTTGGCCACGGTGCTCATCCCCTCACCCCTTGTCGGCCAAGTACAAGCCAGCCACTTGCCCCAAGTCGGCCGTCACCTGCCAGCAATGCCCGTCGCTGGCGGCGCCCCACAGCAGGCGCTTGGTGCCGGTGGCAGCGGGCGTTTCCTCGCGCATGTCAAACGCGTCCACCACCACCACCTTCAGCGGTGCATAGCGCTCGCGCAACAGCAGCGCGGCCTCGCGCACCGTGCTGGCGCTGTCGGCCAAGGCGATGGCCTCGTCCAAGGAGGCGGACAGTGGCGCGACCATGGTGCTCATACCTCCCCCGAGATGCGGCGCGCTTCCACCGTGATCGGCAGCGTGGTGCCCTCGGGCATCTCGGGCAGGGCCATGACCCAGTCGTTGCCCAGCGTGACGTTGCCGCCCCACAGGCCCGGCTTCTCTTGCGAGACGATGGGCTCTTCCAGGTCCTTCTTCGGCACGTACAGCGAGAGGATGCCGGCGTGCGATCTGCGGATCATGACTTTCATGGGGACTCCAAGGGTGAATCTGGGGGCCGGGCTCAGGCTTCCACGGCCTGGTGTTCGGCTTGCATCAAAGGCAGCACGGCGCGGCGCACGGCGTTCAGCGTCTGCGAGATGTCGTCGGTGGTGGTCTCGCGGCCCAGCGACAAGCGAACGCTGGCCTTGGCCTGCTCGCGGCTGGCGCCCATGGCCAGCAGCACATGCGAGGGTTGCGTGCCGGCCGCCGTGCAGGCCGCGCCGCTGCTGGCCACCACGCCGGCGCGCTCCAGCTTGTTCAGCACCTGCTCGGCATCGAGCAGGCCAAAGCGCAGGCACACGGTGTTGGGCAATCGCGGGGCGGTGGCCCCCAGCACCACCACGTCGTCGTGCAGGGCCAGCAGGCCGGCTTCGAGCTGCTGACGCAGGCCCTGCATGCGGGCCAGATCGTCGGCCAAAGTGGCGCTGCTGGCTTCGGCGGCGGCGGCAAAGCCCACGATGCCGGGCACGTTCTCGGTGCCGCCACGGCGGCCGCGCTCTTGGCGACCGGCTTGCAGCGCCGGCCAACTCAGGCCCTTCTTCAGCACCAGCGCGCCCACGCCCTTGGGGCCGTGCAGCTTGTGGGCCGAGAGCGCCCACAGGTCGGCGCCGCTGGCGTCAAAGCGCAGCGCGTGCTTGCCCACCAGCTGGGTGGCGTCCACATGAAACGGCACCTCGTGCGCACGCGCCAGCTCGGCCAGTTCGGCCAGCGGCATCAGCACGCCGGTTTCGTTGTTGGCACCCATCACGCTGAGCAGGGCCAGGTCGGGGCCGATCAGCGCGCGCGCCGCCGCCAGGTCGAGTTGGCCATCGGCCAGCACCGGGATCAGGTCCACGGGTGTTCCCTCCAGCCGCAGCCGCTCGGCCAGCGCCAGCAGGCCCGGGTGCTCCACGGCCGAGAGCAGCAGCCGCGTGCGGCCCAGCGCCTTGCCGCGTGCCAGCGCACCCAGCACCGCGATGTGGTTGGCCTCGGTCGCGCCGCTGGTGAACACCAGCTCGGCCGGCTGGCAGCCGATGAAGGCCGAAACGCGCGCCCGCGCATCCACCAGCAGCCGCCGCGCGGCCTGGCCCGGCGCGTGCACCGACGAGGGGTTGGCCCAGACGCGGGTCAGCGCGTCCAGCATCTCCTGCACCGCTTGCGGCGCGGGCTGCGTGGTGGCGTTGTGGTCCAAATAAATGGGCACGGCACTCATTGCCAGAACTCCCGCTGCGGGTCGGCCACCAAACGGTCGAGCGCGTCTCCCAGACTGGCGGCGCGCAGCTTCAGCACCCAGCAGTCCTGCGCGTGGTCGCGGGCGTGCAGCAGCCAGCCGCTGGGCACAGTGGCGCTGGGGGCCTGCGTGGGCACCAGCCAGGCGATGGCGATCTCGCCGCCTTCGGGGTGCACGTTGCGCGAGCAGTTGGGGCTCACCACCTTCCAGCCCAGGCCTTCGCGCAACACGCGCGGCTGCACGTACTTGTAGCGGGCGCGCGCTTCCAAGGCCACCTCGATGCGCACGCGGTCGAGCACGAACACATGGCCACCCACCAGCTGGCCGGTGCCACGGTCGCCAGCTTCGTGGGTGGCGTTCATGCGGCTGGCCATGTGGGTGGGCATGCTGGCACGGGGGCGTGTGCCATCAGCGGCCTGCGGCCTCGGTGGTCGCGCTTTCGCCAGACTCCAAGCGCAGCGTGGCCAGCGTGATCTCTTCTTCCAGGCAGCCCAGCACCCGGCCGTCAAACTCCACCAGGTAGATGGGGATGTTGGCTTCGGTGTGGTGGCCGATCTGCACGATCTCGCCCAGGCCGCCGGCGGGCACCAGCAAGGCCCCCTCCTCGGCGTCGGGGTAGCTGCCGTCGTTGAACAGATCGATCGCGGCGCGCACGCGCTGGCCCCACTCGTACTGGGCGGCTCTGGGTTCCATCATGGCGTTCTCCTGGCGGTGTGGGGACGGGGTTCAGCGCATCACTTGCAAGGTCTGGGCCTTGTCGCCCAACTGGGCCAGCACCTCGTCGGGCAGGTTGTCCAGCGTGCAGAGCTCCTTGGCGCGCATGCCCACCTGGTGGCCGCTGTCCACGAACTCCACGGCGTAGATGTAGAACTGCTGCAGGAAGGTGCCGATGGAGCGCACGTAGCCGATGTCGCCGCGGTGCACCAGCACCTCGCCGATGTCCTTGCCGTTGTAGGTGCCGTCGTTGCGCACCACGCTGCGGCAGGCCACCCGCTCGCCCATCACGAAGCGCGGGGGCAGCGAGATCTCGATGACGTCGTCGTCGCGGTTGATGTCAGCCATGGCGAAACACCTCATGCATAGAGGGAACGGTGTCGGCCAGCCGCGCTTGCGCCTGGCGGCTCACCTCGGGGTCGGGGTCCATGGCCAGCGTGCGCAACAGCGCAGCCTGGCTGGCCAGGTCGGCGCGTTGTGCCACTTGCCAGCGCACACCCCAGTCGCTGTCGGCGGCCAACTGGCCCAGCAGCGGCTCGGGCACGCGCTCGGCCACGATGCGGCGCACCACCGGCGAGGCATCGCTGGCCAAGCGCCACAGGCCGGGCATGTCCAGCCGCTCGGCCACCACGCAGCGCACCTGCTCGTCGCGGTCGGCCGCCAGCAGCGGCAGCAGGGCCAAGGGCAGGCGTTTGGCGATGATGCTGCGCACCTGGTAGTCGTCGTCGCGCAGCATGCGGCCCAGGTGCTCGTCGTCCAGCCGCTGGGCCACGCGGATGCGCACTTCACGGTGCGGGTCGTCGCACATCGTGGCCAGCAGGCGTGGCGGCAGGCGCAGGGCCACCTGCATGCGCACGGTTTCGTCGGGGTCGCTGCGCAGCGCGTTCAGGTGGAACAGGTCCACATGCCGCGCGGCGATGGCGCGCACCTCGAAGTACGGGTGCTGCAGGTGCTGCAGCGCCAGTTCGGGGTGCTGGTGAAAGAAGCGGTCAATGCGGCGCGCGTAGGCGTCTTGCATGCAGCTGTGGCCCAGCTCGCAACCCAGTTGTGCACGCTCGCTCTGGTGGGCGCAGCCCGCGCAGGTCAGCGGCTGGCCCTGCCAGTCGAAAACAGGGATGTCGCCGCTGGGTGCGCGCACCCGGCTGGGCAGCGGGTGGACAGACGCCACCGCAGGGCCTTTGGCGAGCGTGGCGTGGGTGGTCATGGCCAGGTTTGTTTCAGGCCGGGGCCAGGCGGGCCCAGGCGGCCGCGCCAAACACGTCCTGCGGCGCCGTGCCCTCGTCCTCGGGCTCGCCCACCAGGGCACGCTGGCGCACCGCCTCGATCAGGGCGCCGCCCACGGCGTCGTCCGGATCCAGGTGGCGCAGCAGCGCCAATGCGTCGCGGGCTTCCACGTCGTCGCCCAGCCGCAGGCTGAGGTAGGCATAGCCCTTGAGCGTGAAGAGGTAGAAGCGCACGGTGGCGTCTTCCTTGGCGTTGCCGAGTGGCCGGCGAGGCACCTCGCGCCAGGTGGCCGGCAGGCCCAGGGCCTTGGCGCCAATCAGCAGCGCACGGCGCGCCACGTCACGGGCCGGGGCCATGCGGTGGCCGTAGAAGTGGTGGCGGTACAGCGCGATGAGCACGGCCGGGTGTTCCGGCGCCAGCATCTGGGCGCGCATCAGCGCGGCCATGGCGCGGGGGCCGTCGCTGCGGTGTTCACCGGCTTCGCGCAAGGCCGCCTCGGCCAGAGGGGGAAGCCCCTGGCCCAGCACGGCGTTGTCGAAGTCGACCATGCCTACCGCTTTCAGTGCCGCTTGAGCGAGCTCAGCGAGACGGTGGCCTCGGCTGGCTTGGCCGCTGCATCACCCGAGGTGGAGCAACCGCAAGGCGCCGCCGCCGGGTTGAAGAAGGTCAGGCCGGATTGCGTGGGGCTCTCGGCGAAGTCCACGGTGACGCCGTCCAGCACCAGCCGGCTCTCGGCCGGCAGGAACACGCGCACGTCGCCCACCACCAGCTCGGCGTCACCGGCCAGCGGGGCGGCCTGCACGGTGAACTCCGAGCTGTAGCCCGAGCAGCCACCGGGCGTGACGCTGAGGCGGAAGCCACCGGCGGGGTGCTCTGAGAAGCGCACCATGCGGCGGATGAACTTGGCGGCGGCCGGGGTGACGGTGACGTTGGGCAGGATCATGATCAAACCTTCTTGATGCAGCCGTCCACCGGGCACACGGCGATGCACTGGGGCGAGTCAAACTGGCCTTCGCACTCGGTGCACTTGTTGGGGTCGATGATGTAGGTGCCACCCTTTTCGCGGATGGCCACGTTGGGGCACTCGGGCTCGCAGGCGGAACAGCCGGTGCAGGTGGAGGCGATGATCTTCAGGGCCATGGTGACTCTCCTGGGTCAGTGGGTGAAAAGGGTTCAGGCTTCGGCTTCAACGGCACCTGTCAGGGCACCTTGGCGGATCTCGGCGTCGCCGCGCGGCACATGGCGCAGCTCGCCGTTGGCAATGCGCTGGCGGTAGTTGCCAAACCAGCCCAGCGCGGCTTTCTCGATGTACTCGTGGGCGTATTCGTCCACCGGCTCGATGCCGGCGGCCTTCAGCTCGTCGCGCGGGCAGGCACCGATCTTGGCCACCAGCACGGCGTGGCAGTCGTTGATAGCGCGCACGATGGAGGGCAGTTGCTCGTCCTCGCCGTAGCCACCCTGGCAGTACAGGTCCACGCGGCGGTGGCCCACGAACTGCGCCTTGTCCTTGTTGACTTCGAAGATCTGGAACTCGGTGGCGTGGCCAAAGTGCTGGTTGACCTTGCCATGGCCTTCGGTGGCCACGGCCATCAGCACGGTCATGTCGGGGTCGATGTTCTCCAGGTCGAGCTGGGCGGCCAGCGCGTCCACCTTGGCCTGGTGCTGTGACTGGCGCTCCAGCTCCACCTTGGCCTGGTAGGCCTGGCGCTTGTCCAGGTCGTAGGCGATCTCGCCCATGGCGTCGATCTTGTCGAGCGTGAATTCCTCGCTGCGGTCTTCACCCAGCAGGCCCACGGCATCGGCGCGGCACTGGCGGCAATGGCGCATCAAATTCGCGCCACCCATGCAGGCGTCCTGCACGGCTTTCAGCTCCTGCGCGGTCGGGCCACGTTGGCCGGTGAGACCGAAGACAGTGCCGTGCTCGGCTTCCGAGATCAGCGGCATGATGTTGTGCAGGAAGGCGCCGCGCTTCTTCACCTCGCGGTTCACTTCGATCAGGTGCTCGTCGTTCACGCCGGGGATCAGCACCGAGTTGATCTTGGTGAGCACGCCGCGGGCGGTGAGCATTTCCAGGCCCAGCATCTGGCGCTCGTGCAGGATGCGCGAAGCTTCCACGCCGGTCACGCGCTTGTGGTCCCAGAAGATCCAGGGGTAGATCTTGGCGCCCACCTCAGGATCGACCATGTTGATGGTGATCGTGACGTGGTCGATGTTGTACTTGCAGATCTCGTCCACCTGGTCGGGCAAGGCCAGGCCATTGGTTGAGAGGCACAGCTTGATGTCGGGCGCCTTCTCGCTGAGCTGGCGCATGGTGTCGAAGGTCTTCTTCGGGTTGGCCAGCGCGTCGCCCGGGCCGGCAATGCCCAGCACCGTCATCTGCGGGATCTCGCTGGCCACGGCCAGCACCTTCTTCACGGCCTGGTCGGGCGTGAGCTTCTGGCTCACCACGCCGGGGCGCGATTCATTGCTGCAGTCGTACTTGCGATTGCAGTAGTTGCACTGGATGTTGCAGGCCGGGGCCACGGCCACGTGCATGCGGGCGAAGTGGTGGTGGGCTTCTTCCGAGTAGCAGGGGTGGTTCTTGACCTTGTCCCAGATCTCGGCCGGCATGTCGCCCTGGCCGTCGGACGAGCCGCAGCTGGCCTTGCCCTCACCCCCGGTGGTGCCGCAGCCCCCGCCGGTTTCGATGACTTCACTGACCGCCTGCTGACCCTTCTTCAGGGATGCGATGGAAACGAACGTGGCCGACGTGGTCTGGGCTGACATGGAGCACCTCGCGTGGTGACGAATGCATGCTGCATTGCGAGAGCCGTGCCAGCGCGAAACTCCTTTTAAATCAACAACTTGAGCCTTTGAACGGGTTGCGACGCGCTGTGCTGGTCTCGACAAAAGCGACAAGCTCAACCAGCAGGGGCTCGCCACGTGACGCGTCCAGAGACGCGTGGCGGTGAAGGCGGTTGACGGCGCAAAGCAGCCGCCTACTTTGCTTGGCGGGTGCAGCAGGGCAGCCGCCTACTTTGCTTGTCGGGTGCAGCAGGGCAGCGGCGGCGCCTTCGGCCTACGGGCTCCTCGCGGACAAGCACCGTGCCCTCTGTCGCACCTGAGCGCTCTTGTTCCGCCTATTACTCTGCCCATGTTCCCGTCGCGCTGAAGGGAACCCGACCGGCTGACCCCGTGTTCCGCCTAGGGACTTCAAGCCCGAGACTAAGACTGGGGCGTCTGTCGGTTTCGACG
>WBZX01001046.1_pt1 | contig 22114 bp, 21 predicted proteins | sample 5204211 | NCBI WGS metagenome assembly WBZX01 (sample SAMN12344362, study PRJNA552823) | activated sludge metagenome | biome: Activated sludge suspended growth; feature: Nitrification reactor; material: Wastewater; isolation source: activated sludge from nitrification reactor of wastewater... | reverse complement strand
AGTTGGCGCCGCAACGCTGCGCTGGCCTGCGGCTCGTCGCGCACGTCGAGCGACCAGGCCAGTTCGTTGAGGGCGTCGTCGAGGGCTGCGCCCTCGAGCAGCGGCAGATCGCGCGCCACCGGCCGGTCGGCGACACCGCCGACGGCGATGCGCAGCCGCCGCGCATCGGCCACCGCCGCCACGGCGCAGATCGCGAAGTCGCCATGGCGCACCGCGAACTCCTCGAAGCCGTGGCCCTGGCCGGCCCGCGCGAGCGGGAAGCGCACCGCCTCGACCAGTTCGTCGGCCTTGCGCGCCGTGAGCAGCATGCCGGTGAAGAAGTCCTGCGCCGCCACCCGGCGAGCGCCGCGCGCGCTGCGCAGGCAGACCTCGCCGCCGAGCGCCAGCAGCACCAGCGGCAGCTCGGCCGAGGGGTCGGCATGGGCAATGCTGCCGGCCACCGTGCCACGGTTGCGAATCTGGAAGTGCGAGATGTGCGGGAAGGCCAGCGCGAGCAACGGGATGTCCTGCGCGAGCCCCGGCCGCCATTCGAGCGTCGCCTGGGTGACGGCGGCGCCCACATGCAGCATGCCGCCGTCGACGCGCAGCCCGGCCAGCGCCGTCGATCGCGAGATGTCGACCAGCCGCTGCGGCCGGGCCAGGCGCATGTTGAGCACGGCCATCAGCGACTGGCCGCCAGCCAGGATGCGCGCTTCGTCGCCGAGTTGCGCGAGCACGGCGGTGGCTTCGCCCGCCGTCTCGACGCGCTGGTAGTCGAATGCCGCCGGCTTCATCGCGCGCCTCCGAGCCAGGCCCGCAGGCGCTGCCACCAGGAGCGCGGGCGAGTCGCCGCAGCACCACCCGAGGCCTGCCGGCCGAGCGATTCGAACAGCTGCGCCAGCACGATGCGTGCGGCCCCTTCGAGCATGCGGCTGCCCACCGCGGCGACCTTGCCGCCCACCTGCGCCGCATAGTCGTAGTGCAGGCGCGTGCCCGAAGGGGTGGCCTCGAGCCGCACCGTGCCACTGCCGGCCCCGGTGCCCAGTGACGACTGTCCTGAACCGGCCAGGCGCAAGCTGCGCGGCGCGTCGATCTCCGAGAGCTCGATGCGCGCCTCGTAGCGCGCCTTCACCAGCCCCACGCCGACAGTGACGTCGGCACGGTAGCGGTGTTCGCCATCGCGCTGCAGCGCATGGCATCCGGGGATGACACGCGCCAGCGCCACCGGATCGAGCAGCACGGCGAACACCTTTTCTGGCGATGCGGCGATGTCCACGCTGCCGCTGGCCTGCAGGGCGAGGCCGCCGGCCAATCGGGTGGGTTCGGCCCTGCGCACCAGCCCCTCGGGAGGCGCAGGCTCGGCCTCGCCGATGACGGCAAGCACCCGTGACGGCGTGAGCGGCAGGCGCACGTCGGCGATGTCATGCAAGGGCCGCAGCGCATCGGCGAAGGCGTTCGCGATCACCACCGGCGTGCTCATGTTGTTGCCTTCGCCGAGGCCCTTGGCACCCAGCGGCGTGAACGGGCTCGGCGTCTCCAGATGCACGATCACCGGGTCGGGCACCTCGCAGGCGGTGGGCACCAGGTAGTCGGCAAAGGTGCCGCTCTGGAAGCTGCCGTCGGCGCCGTAGCGGAACTCCTCCATCAGCGCCGCGCCCAGCCCCTGGGCGAAGGCGCCGCGGATCTGGCCGTCGGCCAGCGCCGGGTTGAGCAGCTTGCCTGCATCGTGGCCAGTGACATAGCGGTCGACGCGCACCCGGCCGGTGGCCGGATCGACCTCGAGGCCGCAGACGTCGAACACGAAACCGTAGGCGGCCGAGGTGTTGACACGATCCTGTGCGTCGGGTGCGGCCAGGGTCGGCGCAGTCCAGAAAGCGGTCTCGCGCAGCCCGGGCGCTTCGCCCTCGGGCAGCAGGGCCGGCGCCCAGTGCGGACTGGCCGCCAGGCGCGCGAAGGGCTGGCGGCGCTCGGGCGCCTCCGCATCGAAGATCAGGCCGCCCTCGAAGCGCACCCGTTGCATCGGGCAGCCGAACTGCGCTGCCGCGATGCGCGCCAGCTTGTCGCGCAGCCGCGTGGCCGCCAGATGCACCGTGCCGGCCACGGCGCCGGCGAAACGGCTGCTGTAGTTGCCGGCCGCGACGCTCCACGCGTCCTTGGCGGTGTCGAACTCGACGTTCACCACCACCTGCGCGGGCTGCAGCCCGAACACGTCGGCCACCACCTGGGCGCACACCGTCATGTGGCCCTGGCCTGCCGGCGCCGAGGCCACCACCACGTTGACGCCGCCGAGCAGGTCGATGGCCACGGTGGCGCTGGCTATCGCGCCGTTCTTCGGCCCGGCCTTGGCGCGCTGCTCGGGCGTGAGCACGGTGCTGATGTAGCCCATGTTCGACACCGAGGGCTCGACGATCGCGGCGACTCCGATGCCGTACAGCCTGCCGGCCGCGCGCGCCGCAGCCTGGCGCTGCCACAGGCCCTGTTCGCGCGCGGCGGCCATCGCCATCTCGGTCAGGCGCGGGTAGTCGCCCGAGTCGAGCACCGCGCCGGCGGCCGCGGTGTAGGGGAACTGCTGCGGCTGCACGTAGTGGCGCAGGCGCAGCGCGACCGGGTCAACGCCCAGCTCGACGGCGATGCGGTCCATCAGCCGCTCGAGCGCGTAGTACACCTGCGGGCCGCCGAAGCCACGCACCAGGCCAGTGGGCGTCTTGTTCGTGACGACCACGCGGTTGCGCACGGCGATATTCGGGATGTCGTAGGCGCCGCTGAGCGCGCCGTGCATGCGGTAGAAGGTCGCCGGCTCCGGCGCACGCAGGTAGGCGCCGACGTCGTCGCGCTGGTCCCAGTCGAGCGCCGTGATGCGGCCGTTGGCATCGAGGGCGGCCGCGATGTGGGTCAGCCGCGCGGTGGCCGAGGTGGCGGCGCCGAGGTGTTCGAGCCGGTCCTCGACCCACTTCACCGGCGCATTGGCCTTGCGCGAGGCCAGGCACATCAGCACCACGTAGGGCAGCACCGACTGCTTGACGCCGAAGCTGCCGCCGCTGTCGCGCGGAACGCGGTGGCGCAGCTTGTTGGCCGGCACGCCGAGGGCCAGCGACATCACCGAATGCAGCGAGAACGGCCCCATGAAGTTGGACAGCACCTCGTAGGCATGGCCGTCGTCGGCCTCGGCCTGGTGCTCGGCCACCACGACGCCGCACTCCATCGGCGTGCAACTGTTGCGCGGGTAGTGCACGGTGAGCGCCACGCGGCGCGCCGCGTTCGCGAAGGCCTGCTGCGGATCGCCGTAGCGGAAGTGGCGCTCGTTGACCACGTTGCTGCCCACTGCCTCGTGCAGCAGCGGCGCGCCGGCTTCGCTGGCCTCGGCGATGTCGACTGTCGCGCGCAGCGGGCGGTACTCGACGCGGATGGCGTCGAGCGCATCCTCCGCCTGGTAGCGGTCTTCGGCAATCACCACCGCGACCGGCTCGCCGCTGTAGCGCACGCGGTCCACCGCCAGCGCCCAGTGCTGCATCGGCGCCTTGACGCCGACGACGAAGGGCTGCGACCAGCGCTTCACGTCCTCGCCGGTCAGCACCGCGCGCACACCCGGCATCGCCAGCGCGGCCGATGCATCGACCGCCAGCACGTCGGCGTGCGCGTGCGGGCTGCGCAGCACGGCGGCCTGCAGCGTGCCGGGAGGCTCGCCGAGATCGTCCGCAAAGCGGCCGCGGCCCGTCAGCAGCGCAGCGTCTTCATGGCGCTCGATCGCTTGCCCGAGGTGGCGTGGGGTCAGGGCCTCGGCGAGGCCCGGGTCGCTGTGCAAGCCTGTCTCCTGCTTGTCGTTCTGCGGTGGGACGCAGTGTCGACAGGCGCGGCAGGCAGGCGTGAACGCAAGCGTCCGGCAAAGATCCAGATCGTCCGATCGCTGGCCGAAAAGTCCGGCGACTTTCGTGCTGCTCTGCAGCAACGGCAGTGTCCGGCACTCGGAACAACGGGCCCGCGAGGGCCCGTTGCGACATCAGATCACCGGCGGCTGCCCCGGAATTGCGTTCTCGGGTGGCTCGAAGAGATTGACCGCGCGGCGGTAATCGGTCGGGGTGATGCCCAGGTGCTGCCGGAAAAAGCGCGCGAAGTGCCCCGGCGCAGAAAAACCGAGCTCGTGCGCGACCGCGCTCACCGGTTCCTGACCTTTGGACAAGCGTTGCACGGCTGCCTCGAAGCGCAGGACGTTCGCGTACACCAGCGGGGTGACCTGCGTATCGCGCTGGAACAGCGCAAAGAAATGCGCGCGCGACAGCCCGCTGCGCTCGGCCAGGGCATCGACGTCGAGCTCATGCGCGATGTCTTCGCGCATCAGCGCGATCGCCCGGCGAACCCGAGGGTCCATCGCCACGGGCGGCTTGGCGCGCAGGAGGGCGGCCAGGTCGCGCCAGCCGGAGTAGCTCTCGATGATGGCGATGATGAGGTTGAAGAGCAGTTCCTCCATGCGCGCGGGAGATACCTCGTCGGCCCACCACATCTCGAGCACGAACTCCTCGGCAATGCGCTTGGTCTGCGGCGTGATCGCCACGCACTTCTGCGGAAAGAAGCGCGGATGCGCTGCCAACGCGAGTGATCGCTGCAGATCCGCCAGCCAGCTCGGCTCGATGTAGAGCGCAAGGATCAGCGTGCGCTGGCCCGGTGCCGCGTCGTGCTCGTAGGCATGATGCTCCCAGGCATTGACCAGCACGGCCGATTCGTCCGTGAGCGGCGCGCGTTCGCCGCGCACGCTGAACGCACTGTCCGCGCCGCCGGCCTTGATCAGGATGTGACAGTGGTGATGGGCATGACCGACCAGCGGCGCGTCCATGTCGAGCAGGGCGACACGGCCGAAGCGGCCCTGGAAGATCTTCACGGCGGAGGACACGGTGACTTTGAGCTGAACGAAGCTGGCGGCGCCCGAGTGTGAATGTTCGGGCGGCTTGCCGCAATCAGGTGTCGTGCCAGTTGGAGAGAACGACGGGCTTCAATCCAGACAACAGCTTGTTGTTCCGCGCAAATACAGTCGCAAACATCGATTGAGCCTTGGTGCGGTGCGAGCGCCATCGCGGCACAGCGCGACTACGATAGCGATCATCGTGCAGCGTCGCCTCGCTCTCACCTCGCTCGCAGCCGGACTCGCTGCACCATGGTTCGCACGCGCGTCAGCGGCAACGCTGCCACACGCTGCCGCGGTGCCGGGAGGCGTCGCGATCGTCGAACTCGGCGCCGCCGCGCTGCGCCCGTCGGCAAGGTTCGATGGCCGCCGCGTGATGGTACTGCCCAAGCCCGAACGACCGGGATTCTGGATCGCCGTCGTCGGCATCGGGCTCGCTGCAGATCCGCAGCGTCGGCAGACGCTCAGCGTGCTCGCCGGCGAAGGCCCGGTGCGCGAGATCGCGCTCGCGCTGGAGCCCAAGCGCTACGCCGAGCAGCGGCTGAAGGTCCCGCGCCGGCACGTCGAGCTGTCGCCGCAGGACATGGCGCGCTACGAACGCGAGCGCGTCCACCTCGCCGATGTGTCGAGCCGCTTCACGGCGTCGCGCGAGCCGGCCACCCTGCTACTCGCGAGCCCGACCGAGGGGCCGCACTCGTCGTCGTTCGGCCTGCGCCGCATCTTCAACGGCGAGAAGCGCAATCCGCACAGCGGGATGGACATCGCCGCGCCGGCAGGCACGCCGGTCGTCGCCGCTGCTGCCGGTACGGTGGCCGACACCGGCGACTACTTCTTCAACGGCAACACCGTGATCGTCGACCACGGTCAGGGGTTCCTGACGCTGTACTGCCACCTTTCGGCGATCGAGACCAGCGTCGGCGCGAACGTCGGCGCCGGCGCGCAGATCGGCCGGGTCGGTGCGACCGGCCGCGTGACCGGTGCGCATCTGCACTTCAGCGTCTATCTGAACGCGACGCCGGTCGATCCGGCGCTGTTCCTGGCGCAGTGAGCGCTGCGCGCGTCTGAGCTCATCTAACCCGCACTCAGGCGCCAGGGGTGCGTCTTGTCGGCGGCATCGCGCTGGCGGAACGCCTTGGGTGACACGCCCACCGTGCGCTTGAAGACCTTGGAGAAGCTGAAGGCATCCTGGTAGCCCACCTCGGCGGCCACCGCCTCCAGCTTGTGGTCGGTCTCGGCCAGCAAGCGCATGGCGCGCTGCATGCGAAGCACGCGCAGGTGGTTCAGCGGCGTGTCGCCCATGGCCTCACGGAAGCGCTCGGCCAGCGCGGTACGCGACAGGCCCGCGTGCTGCGCCAGTTCATCCAGCGTCCACGGGTGCGCGCTGCGCTCGTGCATCAGCGTGAGCGCGCGCCGCACCTGCGGGTCGCGCACGGCGTGGCTCCAGCCGTGGCCGGCCTGGCCGCGCTCGGCCGCGATCTCGCGCAGCGCATAGGTGAACACCATGTCGAGCAAGGCCTGAACGATGGTGTCGGTGCCCGGCTCGGCGGCGCGGATTTCCTGCTCCATCAGCCCCGCGGCCAGCGCCAGCGGGCCCAGACGCGGGCGCGCGTCGGCGCGCAGCACCGTCCAGGGTGGCAGCTCGGCGAAGAAGGGATGCAGCGGCGCATTCCACAGCTGGTAGGCGCCACCCACCACGACGCTGGTGCCGGCCGCGATGGGCCCGAGTTCATGCGTGATGGTCTGCGGCCGCAGGCCGGCCAGGCGGGGGCCGACGCTCAGCGCATGGTCGCAGCCGCGCGCCATGACGGCGACGTCGCCGGTGGCCAGCGCCAGCGGCTCGGCCAGCGTGGGCGCGTGCACGTGCACCGGCCCCTGCACGACCACGTGCAGGCCGATGCTCTTGTCGCAGGGGAAGCGCAGCGCCACGTCGGCCGGAATGGCGCGCAGGCCCAGCACCCGGCGGCGAAGGCCGGCATCCTGGAGGATGTCCGAAAGCAGATCCATGGTGGACGATTGGACATGAAATGCGAACTCATGTCCATTACGCGTTCACGCAAGGGCCGGCAAGATGCCGACCATCGCAACCCCAAGCCCGGAGCATTCCATGTCTCGCATCCTCGTCGTCGGCGCCAGCGGCACCGTCGGTTCCGAACTCTCCCGCCTGCTCGCCGCCCAGGGCGAGACGGTCGTCAAGGCCACCAGCCGCAAGCCCGGCGCCGCCGATCAGGTGCAGCTGGATCTCGTCAGCCGGGCCGGCCTGAAGGCGGCGTTCGACGGCATCGATCGCGCCTTCTTCCTGGCGCCGCCCGGGCATGCCGACCAGGAAGCGCTGCTGGCCCCGCTGATCGACGAAGCGAAGGCGCGCGGCCTGAAGAAGGTCGTGCTGATGACGGCCATGGGTGCCAACGCCGACGAGAACGCGCCGATGCGCAAGGCCGAACGCCGGCTGGAAGCCTCGGGCCTGGCCTACAACATCATCCGGCCGAACTGGTTCATGCAGAACTTCAACACCTTCTGGCTGCACGGCATCCAGACGGCCGGCCAGATCTTCCTGCCGGTGGGCGCCGCCAAGGGCAGCTTCATCGACGCGCGCGACATCGCGCTCGTGGCCGCCCGGCTGCTGACGAGCGAGGCCTTGGCCAACCGCGACTTCGACCTCACCGGCCCGCGCGCGCTCGACCATGCCGAAGTGGCGGCCATCCTGACGCGAGCCACCGGCAAGACGATAGTCTTCACCGACATCACGCCCGAGGCCATGCTGCAAGGGCTGCAGGGGGCCGGCCTGCCCAGGGACTACGCGGAGTTCCTGGTGCTGATCCTGGGCTACTTCAAGGCCGGCTACGCCGAGCGCACCACCGACGCCGTGCTCCAGGTCACCGGCCAGCCGCCGCGCACGATCGAGCAGTACGCGCAGGACTACCGGGCCAGTTGGGTCTGATCAGCGCAGGAGCTTGTCGTCGGTACTGGCCGCTTCGCGCAGAATCTGCACTCCCGGCTCGGTAGCCCATGGGAGCAGCATGAACTCACCCCTCGACTTGCAGCAGGCCCAAGACTTCGTCTCGTTCATCGCCGAGCAGATTGGGCGCATCCCCGCCGCGGCCTGGGTGGGCATCGTCGGTGCAGCTGTCGTCGCGTGGTGGGCCAATCGTGGCCAGACCGAGCGCTTGCGGCTGCAGCTGGAAGCCGAGCGAGATCGGCTGACCGAGCAGCTGGATCACGACAGCTCGAAGCTCGGCATCGAGCTCGCCGAGGCCGCGACGGAGAAGGCGCTGGAGCGAACGCACTCGATGAGGCGAGAGGTGTACTTCGCGGTTGCGTCGCAGCTCGCTCGAACCCATGCGCGATTCGCCCAGGTGCCGATGATGGAGTCGGTTCCGACCGGGTTGGCCGACGACCTGTTTCTCGAGCTCGGCCGGATCGAGCTCGTTGGCGACAGCCGATCACGTCCGATCGCCCAGGCCGTCGCGCAGGCGTACCACGACGCAGGACGGGTTGTGGTCGGCGCGCATCTGCCGGTGGCGCAGGCCAGTCTCGAGCTCGAAGGCTCGGAGCGCGCCTGTCGCAATGTGGCGGAAGACCTCGAGGAGGTCGGCAAGCGCCTGTCCAACATTCGCGGCCAACAGCTCGGGGGAATCGTCAACCCGGAGGGACTCGACGAACTGCCCGCGCTGACCCAGCAACTTGCCGAACTTCGCGAGCGCCAGGATTCACTGCACGCCGCGCGATCGAAGGCGCTGGCGACGCTCGGCCAGGCACGCGACGAGGCCCAGAAGCAGATTGCATCGGCGCTCGGGGAGTGCATGCTTCAAGCGACGAAGCTGTCTTCCGCCATGCGGCGGGACCTGGGCTTCGACGAACAACAACAAGGCTCGGACGGCGATGACGCTGCGCAGGCGTACGTGCAACTTTCGAGCGCCAGAGGCGCGCCGCTCTAGCTCTTCAGCACGACGGTGATCTTTCAAGGAGGGAGAGCCGCATAGCCGTCACCGATGGAAGGAAGTCGTTCGCCAGCTCCTGACCACTCTCCCGGACGGCAAGTAGCAAGACGTGGGCTGCATGCTCCGGGTGCTCACTTGGCTGGCGGTGTGGGCGATGGTGACTGATGACGGCTCAGGTTCATGCGTGGCTTCCGACTTGTTCAGAAGCCGGGAAGGCGTCCGCACGAACTAGATGCCCGACAGCACCGCGTCCATTGCCGAGACCAGCGCGCTGGCCTGTGCAGCCACGTTGTCCACCGATCGCCGCAAGACCTTCGCAGGCAAGGGCGCGGCATAGTGCGCAAGCGCATGCAGGCGCTTGCCCTTGACCGTGATGACCGGACACAGTGCGGTCGGCACCTTGGTCGCGACGTCGAGTACCGCCAGCGGCATGGTCAGCCGCGTGGCCAGGGCATCGAGCAGGTCGCTCTGGATCACGACCACGTAAGGAATGCCATCGGCCGCACTGCTGCTCGGGTTCGCGTAGACGTCGTACTGGGCCATCGGCTGCTCACCACGGGCGCAAGTCGGCACCGGGAACGCCGTGCATCTCGAAGCGGGCGTTCTGGGCGGCAATCCAGTCGCCGAATTCGGCTTCGAACGCCTTCCTGCGCGCTGCGCGGCTGGCCTTGTCGTGCCTGGCCTGCAGGGCCTGATAGTGCTCGGCCGAGAGGATCACTGTGTCGATCTGCCCAGCCTTTTCCACGAACACCGGTTCGCGCTTGGCCTGGGCACAGAGGCTGCCAAAGCGGTTCTTGGCTTCGGTGGCAGTGACGCGCATGGCGGGGCTCCGAAAGTGATTGGCCATTTTAGCCATTGAGTGGCCAAGAGCAACGAAGCACGAGCTCAGACCACGCCGGGCTGCCGACGAACTGCTGCCCGGTAGAGATCACGGTGCCGGATTCGACCTGGGCGGCCGTTCCCGCCGGCCGCGGCAGCGTCAAGCGCGAAACGGGGCGCCCGGCCCCCGGCGAACGCCCCGCACTGGCCGAGCTGTCGCTCACCCCTTCACGCACACCACCTGCTTCAACGTGTGCACCACGTCCACCAGGTCGCGCTGCGCTTCCATCACGGCGTCGATGTCCTTGTAGGCCGCGGGCGTCTCGTCGATCACGTCCTTGTCCTTGCGGCACTCGACGCCTTCGGTCGCGGCGCCAGCCAGTTTGAGGTAGAGCGCGAATGCCCCCCGGAGACTCAGGCAAGTTTCGCTGCACCTGCCGATGGAGGTTTGGAAGGTGATGGGCCCGGTACCTGCGGCGGTGGGGCCATCACCGTGAGCCGCGTTCCTGCCGCGCCAGGGTCAGAAGCGCGTCCAGGGTTCCCTCGCTCAGTCCCTTCAAGGCCGCAAAGTTTGCATTCGACAATGGGCTCTGCTCGAAGCTGCGCAGCAGCAATGCGCGTTGCTGGCGAGCCTCGGCCTCGGCAGCCTGCTCGGGTGTCAGCGGCAGGGCCGGTGCGTGCGCGGGCTCTTGCTCATGTGCACGAGCAAGCTTCCGATCCGGCAGGGGCTTGCGCGAGCGCGGTGATGCACCCGAGCCAGCATCGCCGGGCCGGCCGGGGCCTCGTTGTACGCCAGGTTGGGGCGGTCGGGGTGGCCGCAGCGCTCGGGCGTCATGACGCGAAGCCCGGGCCGCCTCGCGCCCCGCGTGTTTCTTGGCTTCGACGATGGCACGGCGCCGCTCGAGTTCCACGCCTGCAGCATCGCGGTGTTCGGCGGTGATTTCGCCGACCGGCTGGCCGTCGAGGTCGATGCGTGTCGCGCCCGCGGCCACCAGGGCCCGCAGGTAGGCGGTCCCGGTGGTGTGGCGCTGCAGGAAGATCGAGAGGGCCTTCTTGGTGAAGACGCCTGGCGCACGTTGGTGAATGTCGGCCTGGATGCGAAGCTTGATCGGCTTGATCACGCCCGCACCGAACAGCGCCGGGAAGTGCTCGGCCAGCAGGCGCGCGGTGTCGGCCACGCTGGGTTCGGGCCGCGACGTCGGCGCGCCAAGCGTCGCATCGGGCGTAGCGCCCGGAGCAGTCTCGGGAATCTCAGGGATGTCAGGCATCGGAACGAAGCAGGTCGGTCATCGGGGCTGTGCAGCCGGGCCACGTATTCTCGGCCCATGGCCCCGATCCCTGCACGCGTTGCCGGATCCGACTGTCGGCGGCCAGTCTTGAACGCCAGGATGGAACATGGGTGAGGCTCGTAGCTGAACCAGCGCTCATTCCCGATCATTCTGCGGCGCCAGGGTCGCTTGGTCACAGGAGGTTCCGATGGCAGCACTGCAGCTCGGCCTTTTCGCCGCAACCGTGGGGATCGTGGGCAACAGCGACAAGGCGCTCAGCAGCGGCAGCGTCGCGGGCGTGTCCATCCTTGGACTCTTCGAGTGGGGCCTCCTGGCCCTGTTCGCCGTCGGCCTTTTCGCGGCGCTCGGTTGGATCTTCATGGTGTGCCGCAGCGAAATGATTGCCGACACCATCTCCACCGAACTGAAGAAGATCGAGGACGAACTCAGCAGGCGCACTCCACGGCGCCGAAGGTGTCCAAGCCAAGCAGTGTGAAGTAGATGCCGCCTGTCGAGCTTGCCTGAAGCGAGACCGCTGCGCGGCGGTTGCGATCATTGGGCACTGGCGACCCTGCTCACGCTGATTGGCACCAGGCAGCCATTCGGCCGTGCGGACAGTGGGCGCGCCACTGACCAGTGCCTGACACGCAGCAGTCCTGCGCGTCGGAGTCGAACTACCTGCCCGGCGCCGCCTGCTCGACGATCCAGGCGCGGAACGCGGCCAGCGCCGGCGTCTCGGCCTTGCCCTCCGGGTAGATGAGCCGGTAGCTGCGATCGCTGGGTAGCGTATGCGCCGACGCCTTGACGAGCAGGCCGCGGCGCAACTCGTCCTCGACGAGGAAGGGCGGGATCAGGGCGACGCCCATGCCATGGATGGCTGCCTCGCCGAGCATCGAGAACAACTCCATGCGCGGGCCGGCCAGATCGCCTTCGACCTCCAGCCCCAAGGAAGCGAACCACTGCCGCCACACGTAGGGCCGCGTGCTCATCTGCAACAGCGTGTGGCGGCGCCAGTCGGCCTTGCCCAGCGCGGCCTTGGGCGCAATGAGCTTGGGGCTGCACACGGCCGCCAGTTCCTCGTGCAGGAGGAATACGCCCTCGGTGCCGGCCCAGTTCGCCTCCACGGCCTGGATGGCGGCGTCCAGGGCCGTGCCCTCGAAGAGGAAGGCCTGCGTGCGGCTGGTGAGGTTGACGTGGATGCCCGGATGGCGCTGCGCGAACAGCGGCAGGCGCGGCAGCAGCCACTTGGTGCCGAAGGTCGGCACCACGGCCAGCTCCAGCGTGCCGCCCTCGCCGCCACGCGCCATCAGCGCCAGCGTGTCGCGCTCCACGTCGTCGAGCCGCGCCGCCACCGTGCGGCTGTAGGCGAGCCCGGCCTCGGTGAGCATCACGCCGCGCCGGTTGCGGCGGAACAGGCGCACGCCGAGAAAGTCTTCCAGGCCGGCGATCTGGCGGCACACCGCGCTCTGCGTCACGGCCAGTTCGTCGGCCGCCTTGGTGTAGCTCTGGTGGCGCGCCGCGGCGTCGAAGGCGGTCAGCGCTGCGGTGGAGGGGATCTTGCGTCGCACCGCCCTATTGTGCATTCCACGCACAGGTTCGTGCAGATTCATCGCTTGCCCTGCCTCGACCGCGCTCATAGAGTGCCGAAACCTACAGCCCCTTCGAGCGCCACGAATGACTGCATCGCACAAGACAAGCACCTTCCACTGGGACGACCCGTTGCTGCTCGATGGGCAACTCGGCGACAACGAGCGCCAGGTGCGCGACGCCGCTCATGCCTACTGCCAGGAGCGCCTGGCGCCGCGCGTGCTGGAAGCCTTCCGCCAGGAGAAGACCGACGCGGGCATCTTCCGCGAGATGGGTGCGCTCGGCCTGCTCGGCGCCACCATCCCCGAGCAGTACGGCGGCGCGGGCCTGAACTACGTCTGCTACGGCCTGGTGGCGCGCGAGGTCGAGCGCGTCGACTCGGGCTACCGCTCGATGATGAGTGTGCAGAGCTCGCTGGTGATGGTGCCGATCAACGAGTTCGGCACCGAGGCACAGAAGCAGAAGTACCTGCCCAAGCTGGCGCGCGGCGAGTGGATCGGCTGCTTCGGCCTGACCGAGCCCAACCACGGCTCCGACCCGGGCGGCATGGTCACGCGCGCCCGCAAGGTGGCGGGCGGCTACTCGCTGTCGGGCAGCAAGATGTGGATCACCAACAGCCCGATCGCCGACGTCTTCGTCGTCTGGGCCAAGGACGACGAGGGCGCGATCCGCGGCTTCGTGCTCGAGAAGGGCTTCAAGGGCCTCTCCGCCCCGGCCATCCACGGCAAGGTGGGCCTGCGCGCCAGCATCACCGGCGAGATCGTCATGGACGAGGTATTCGTGCCCGAAGAGAACGCCTTCCCCGAGGTGCGCGGCCTGAAGGGCCCGTTCACCTGCCTCAACAGCGCGCGCTACGGCATCGCCTGGGGCGCGCTCGGCGCCGCCGAAGACTGCTTCCACCGCGCGCGCCAGTACACGCTGGACCGCAAGCAGTTCGGCCGCCCGCTGGCCGCCAACCAGCTGGTGCAGAAGAAGCTCGCCGACATGCTCACCGACATCACGCTCGGCCTGCAGGGCTGCCTGCGCCTCGGGCGCATGAAGGACGAAGGCACGGCGGCGGTGGAGATCACCAGCATCATGAAGCGCAACAGTTGCGGCAAGGCGCTGGAGATCGCACGCACGGCGCGCGACATGCTCGGCGGCAACGGCATCAGCGACGAATTCGGCGTGGCGCGCCACCTGGTGAATCTGGAAGTGGTGAACACCTACGAGGGCACGCACGACGTGCACGCGCTGATCCTCGGCCGCGCGATCACCGGCATCGCCGCGTTCTGAGCATGGACAGCTCAAAGGCCGCGCTCGCCGGCGTGCGGGTGCTGGATTTGTCGCGCGTGCTGGCGGGCCCGTGGGCAGGGCAGTTGCTGGCCGACCTGGGCGCCGACGTCGTCAAGGTGGAGCGGCCCGGCGTCGGCGACGACACGCGCGCCTGGGGCCCGCCCTGGCTGGCCGACGACGGCGGCGCGCCCACCGCCGAATCGGCCTACTTCCTGAGCGCCAACCGCAACAAGCGCTCGCTCACGGTCGACCTGGGGCAGCCCGAAGGGCAACGCTTGGTGGCGCGCCTGGCCGCCGAGGCCGACGTGCTGATCGAGAACTTCAAGGTCGGCGGCCTGGCCCAATACGGACTCGACTACGCCACGCTGAAGCAGGCGAATCCGCGGCTCGTCTACTGCTCGATCACCGGCTTCGGCCAGGACGGGCCGTATGCCTCGCGGCCCGGCTACGACTTTCTCATCCAGGGCATGGGCGGGCTGATGAGCATCACCGGCCGGCCCGACGACACGCAAGGCGGCGGGCCACTGAAGGTGGGCGTGGCGCTCACCGACGTGATGACCGGGCTGTACGCCACGGTGGCCATCCTCGCCGCCTTGGCGCGGCGCGAGCGCAGCGGCGAAGGCCAGCACATCGACCTCGCGCTGCTGGACGTGCAGGTCGCCTCGCTGGCCAACCAGGCGGCCAACTATCTGGTGGGCGGCAAGGCGCCGCAGCGCATGGGCAACGCGCACCCGAACATCGTGCCCTACCAGGACTTCCCGACCGCCGACGGCCACATGATCCTGACGGTCGGCAACGACGCCCAGTTTGCGCGCTGCTGCGCGGTGCTGGGTCATCCCGAGTGGGCCGCGGACGAACGCTACGCGAGCAATCCGCAGCGCGTGCGGCACCGTGAGCAGCTGGTCACGCTGATGCGCGAGGCAACGGCCACGCGCGGCACCGATGAATGGGTCGCGGCGATGGAAGCCGCCGGCGTGCCCTGCGGGCCGATCAATACGCTGGACAAGGTATTCGAGAACCCGCAGGTGAAGGCGCGCGGCACGCGCATCGACATGGCGCACGCGCTGGCGAGCGCGGTGCCGCTGGTGGCCAACCCCATTCGCCTGTCGGAGTCGCCGGTCGAATACCGGCGCGCGCCGCCGACGCTGGGGCAGCACAGCGCGGAGGTCCTGCAAGACTGGCTCGGGGCGAGCGCCTCCGAGCTGGCCGGGCTGCGCGAGCGCGGGGTCGTCTGACAGAAGGAGAAGCGAGACGCCGGGCACAGAGGGACATCGACCGGCATCGGCGCACGTAGAAGATGTCCGACCGACCCGCGCAGACGCATCGCAACCGCCGCATCGAGCGTCGACAAGGAACCTGGCTCGGCCCTTGGGCCACATGGCCCAGAAACGACAAAGCCCGCTCAAGGCGGGCTTCGCCAAGTGCTTGAAGGCACTGGGTATTCGGTGGTTGCGAGGGCAGGATTTGAACCTGCGACCTTTGGGTTATGAGACCGCCAACCATCCGTGTAGCCCGGATGGTTTGTATCTGGCCCGGATGGTTCCAAGAGGGGTGTCACACCACCTTTCCCTCTAGAACTCATCATCCGAGGGGTGTGACGCTTAGAGCCACTTGCACTCTAGTGCCACCCCTTGCGTGTCACATCAAACGCCGGATCAGTCTCCGACTGCCCTCACCACGGTGGCTTGGCGGTGACCATAAATCACTGCCCGAGATCCGTCAACATCCGACCGAATGACCGGCCAAGCTTATCCCAGAGCGCCGAGCCGCGTTGCAAGTTCCTCATGTTGCTGGGCGAACCTCCTTCCGCTCTTTCGTAGCTTCGCCAAGTTCAAGAGCTTCCACTGCAAGGCCGGCAAGTGCTCAAGGTGTGGATACGGAAGCAGCGACCAGTCTGGCGCCGCACGGACCATCGACAGCAGGAAGTCGTGGTGGCGCGGCAGTAGCGCGCGCGGCAACTCATGCACCATGCGTTCTCGCACCCCCTCCAGTTCACTGACCTCGACTCGTGACACGGTCATTCCATCGAACTCGCTCTCGAAGATTGCGGCGAGCGGCCTGCGGCTCGGGAACAGAACCTCATGGATCGGTCGGTTGTGCCCAGCCAGGTAGACGACGAAGCAGTCCAGCGTCTCCTCGTCCCAGCCATACCCGGTCTCCAACATGAGCTTCACGTCGAAGAGATCTCGGGGATGCTGCCTGTCCAGCGCAGCGACCAGCTTGCTTCCGTAGAGCTCCGCCGAGGACAGCACGGGTAGTTCGATGCTGGCCGTGAACCGCTCCTGCGCAGCGGGCACCAACTTGCGGGCGACGATCGGTTGTACCGTGCCGCGGAAGACGTAGTTCACCTCGACCTTGACCTCGGCGTCGTCCGCCCGGATGAACAGCTTGGCTTCGTGGCCCTCGGCGGTCTTCGGCGCCACCACGCTGTACCCCATGCGAGTGACCCGTTCACGGATGGCCATCAGTTCCTCGCCGATGGCCTGGATCGCAGCTTCGCGCGGCATGTCGTGGCGCGTGAACACAACGTCGATGTCCACGGACAGCCGCGGCATGTCCTGAAGGAAGAGGTTCAGTGCCGTGCCGCCCTTCATCGCGAAGACCGGGTTGACGAAGACGGCCGGAGCGATATCGAGCAGCAGCCGCACGGTTCGTACGTACGCCTCGTTCACTCGGGCCTCTTGAGATTCAGCCGCTCACCGGTGCGCGTCTTCGCGACCCATCGCTTGCCGCCGCCCAGGCGCTCACTGGTCGTCCTGGCCACGGACTTCCACGGCAGATCCAGTTCGTCGGCCAGTGTGTGTGCCAGGCGCGCGACCTTGATGCGCTTGAGGTGGCTCATCAGCTCTTCAAGGACGTCCAGGCGCAGCGACCGGGCCGCTTCGACCAAATGACGCGCCTCTTCGAGGCCCTGCTTCTTGCCCACGTCGCTCAGCAGTTCGAGGATCGCCCGCTCTGGCCCGGAGACGGGTAGGTCGAGTCGGCCCGCCGGCAGGGGGCCCAGGCCCAAACCGGGTGGCATCACGCTGTCGAACAGGTGCGTGGCCTGGTAGCTGGAGGGGAAGGCCGTGGTGAACCAGCGAGGGAGCGTGCCAGGGCGGTCGCCCCACAGCACGAGCCTCTCCTTGGTGGCGAGGTTGTGCCGCACCCCACGCCATGTCAGCGCACTCTTGCCGGCAACGTGCAGGCCGGGGATCTCGGAGGCCAGCCATGCCAAGGCAGCCTCTCGGTTCAACTGGTCCCCCGGCAGGAGGTAGATGCCACGCCCCAGGCGCGTCAACCAGCCGCCCTCGGCCAAACGGGCCACCTGCTGCGAAGCGAGGCCTCGCTCACTCAACCACGGCGTGGTGAGTGGGCTGCCGCGGGGCACCTGGGGCAGGAGCTTGCGGAATAGAAGGCTTGGTGTCGTTCGCACTCAGCGTAATTTACTCTAAGTTTTCTATGCCGTCGATCGAAGTCGCTCCTGGAAACCTCACTCGGCAGCTCGCGAGATGGCATCGAAAATTTTGCTCAATCATCGTTTGATGCTAACTATTTCAAGAAAAACATGCCAAAGAGCGCCGACACCAACAAACCGGACCGGTACACCGCTCGCGCGGACTGTTCAGGGAATAGGCGCCGAGAGGCCTTGCATCAACCAAGGCCAGGCCTGTTGACGCTCACCCAGAACTGACCCGGTGTGCTCGTTCAATACTGACCCACCCCTGAAGGCTACTTGATGGAGCCTTGCTCTGTGGATATCTCTGCGTTCTTGGGTTTGGGGTTCGGTCCTTTCTTCGGTTGAGTGGGTGGTCGGGTTCTGGCCGCAGTGGTGGTCGAACTGCTGTGCTTGAAGCGCCAGGAGTCGTTGCCGGTCTCCACGATGTGGCAGTGGTGGGTCAGCCGGTCCAGCAGCGCAGTGGTCATCTTGGCGTCGCCGAAGACGCTGGCCCACTCGCCGAAGCTCAGGTTGGTGGTGATGACCACGCTGGTGTGTTCGTACAGCTTGCTCAGCAGGTGGAACAGCAGCGCGCCTCCGGCTTGGCTGAACGGCAGGTAGCCCAGTTCGTCGAGCACCAGCATGTCCACGTAGGTCAGCCGATGCGCGATCTGCCCAGCCTTGCCGGCGGCCTTCTCCGCCTCCAACGCGTTGACCAGTTCGATGGTCGAGTGGAAGCGCACCCGCTTGCCGTGCCGCTGCACCGCCTCGATGCCCAGCGCCGTGGCCAGGTGCGTCTTGCCCGTGCCGGGGCCGCCGATCAGCACCACGTTGTGCGCCGCCTCGGTGAACTGCGTCGTGTGCAGCCGCCGCACCAGCGCTTCGTCCACCGCGCTCGCATCGAACTCGAAGCCCGCCAGATCCCGATGCGCCGGGAAGCGCGCCGCGCCCATCTGGTAGGCGATCGAGCGCACGTTGCGCTCCGCCCCCTCGGCATCGAGCAACTGCTCGACCAACTGCTCGGGCTCCAGCGCCGCGTGCCGGCAGTGCGCCAGCAACTCCGGCCAGTTGGCTGCCATGCCGTGCAGCTTCAGCGCCTTCAGCCGCGCCACGATGTCCGCACTCATGGGCGCACCCCCCGCAGCGTGTCGTAGCGCTGCACGTCCGCCCGCGGTTCCTCGCTCAGGGCCATGGCCGGCTTGGCCCATTCCTGGATCATCGGCATGCCCTCCTTCAGCCGCGCCAGCACGTTGAGCACATGCTCGGCGCTCGGGCGCTGGGCCTCCAGCGCGAGCTCGGCGGCCACCAGCACCGCCTCCAGCCCGTGCACCGGCACGGCCGCCAGCACCTGCGCCATCACCCGGTCGCCACCGGCGTTGCGCAGCAGGTGCCGCTGCAGCGTCTGCAGCACCTCGGGCATCACCTTGAAGGGCGCTCCGTTGCGCAGCGCCCCGGGCTTGGTCTGCACCAGCGGGATGTAGTGCTGCCAGTCGTAGAAGGTCAGCTCGCGCTCGAAGCTCCTGGCGTGCCGGGCCACCTCGGCACCGTCGGCCACGAGGACCAGCGTCTGCGGGTACACGCGCAGGCTGAGCACCTCGTTGACGTGCCGTGTGGGCACGCTGTAGCGGTTGCGCTGGAAGTGCACGAGCGCCGTGGCCGAGACGCGCACGGGTTGCTCCACGTAGCCGTCGAAGGGCTTCGGGCACGGCATCAATCGCGCCTGCTCGTCCTGCAGTACCTCGGCCACGGTCAGGCTCGACCACTCAGGGTGCGCCGTCTCGGCCCAGCAGGCGCGGCAGCGTTCTCCAAGCCAGGCGTTCAACGCTTCCAGGTCCGCCCAGCGGCGCTCGGCCGCCTCTCTCCAGACCTGACGCCGCCGGTCCTGCACGTTCTTCTCCACGATGCCCTTCTCCCAGCCCGACGCCGGGTTGCAGAACTCGGGCTCGAACAGGTAGTGCGAGCACATCGCCTGGAAGCGCGCGTTGACCGAGCGCGCCTTGCCCACGCCGACCTTGTCCACCGCGGTCTTCATGTTGTCGTACACGCCGCGGCGCGGGATGCCGCCGAAGGCCTCGAAGGCCCGCGCGTGCGCATCGAACAGCATCTCGTGGCTCTGTGCCGGGTAGGCGCTCAGCCAGAACGCCCTGGAGGCGGCCAGCTTGGTGTGCGCCACCTCGAGCCGCCGGCGCAGCCCGCCGATGAAGACGTACTCGCAGCTCCAGTCGAACTGGAAGGCGTCGCCCAGCTCGAAGCTCATCGGCACGAACGCCGCTCGCCGCGGTGCGGCGTCCTGCGCCGCCTGCCAGCGGCGCACCCAGGCCGTCACGCGCGCGTAGCTGCCGGCGTAGCCCAGCGCGCGGATCTGCTCGTACAGCATCTTGGCGGTACGCCGTTCGCGCACCGGTCGGTGTGCGTCCGCCTTCAGCGCCACGCCAAGGTACTCGGCCCACGCGTCCACGACGCTCAGCGTCTCGCGCTTGGGGTACTTCGGTTCGGTCACGCCCTCCTGACGCAACCACTGCCGCACGGTGTTCCTCGACAACCCCGTGCGACGACTCACCTCGCGGATGGATAGCCCATCACGCAAGTGCATCCGCCTGATCTTGGCCAACATGCCCACGCTGATCACTCCCGGCTCTCCCCGCTCGTTCTTCGAGCAGGACAGTGTGTTTGCGTGGGTCAGTTTTCGGCGAGCACAGGCCCCGTAGGCGGGTCAGTTTTCAGTGAGCGTCAACACCACAGTGAATGTTTGATCCATGCGGCGTGGATGTCGAGTCGCCTTTTCTGGTGCGGCTGGTAAGTTTGTCTAAACACTCTGCGGCGCAGCTCGACGCCGTTAGGCGCCGCTCACAAGCGAGTCAACCGGCGCATCCCCAATCAGTCGTGACGGCTCGAATAGGGTGCCAAGTCAGACAAGGTTCTGAACGGACTTCTTTTCCCTGTGTGAGTAGAGATCCTTCAGCGCTCCCCACGCGCGCCCCGCTCCACTACTGCGGAAGCCAATGCGTGACGCCGCGAGGAACTGGTGGTCACGCTGTCGATCCACAGACGGCCAGCCTCGAGTCGGCGTGCTGTGCGCAGTGCAGCCGACAGGTCGAGCGCCTACAACGTGCCGGTCAGGCCTAGTTCGATATCGTTGGACACTGCGATGGTCCTCCTCGTCGGACCATCGCAGGACCGACAACACCGGCCCGGAGTGCGCTTTCGCTACGACGGCCGGACTCACGAAGCGCGAGCGACGCGGGAGATCATCGTCAGCGCAGGCGCGGTAGCCGCGCCACGGTTGCTAGCGCTGTCGGGCATTGGCAACCCGACATGCTCACGCCCCTGGGGCATCCCCGCGGCTCATGCACTGCGCGTAGCGTTGGATGGCATCTACGTGAGCATCTGTGCCGACCTTGCAGTGGAGCTTCAACTGGCGCGGCATCTCACCGGCTGGCAAGGGCCAAGGCACTCGGCTCCCGGGCGAGCTTGCGTGCGACCGCACGCTGCGGCGCGGCTTCAGCTCGCAATGCATCGCTGCAACACGCGTGTCGCGCATTGCTGCGTTCGTGCGGCACGGTCGAGCATGCCGACATCGCATTGCCGCGCACGAACAACGCCATGGAACTCAACAGCTAGCGCCGGGCCACAGCCCCAATGGTCATCGACGCCAGAAGCTGCGTTGGAGCGGGCCACAGGTGGGCCACCGATGGGCCACATGGCCCAGAAACGACAAAGCCCGCTCGAGGCGGGCTTCGCTAAGTGCTTGATGGCACTGGGTATTCGGTGGTTGCGAGGGCAGGATTTGAACCTGCGACCTTTGGGTTATGAGCCCAACGAGCTACCAGACTGCTCCACCTCGCGACTGAGCCTTGAAGTGTAGCACAACGCGCGGGCGCGCATGCCTGCCACGAGGCGCGAGCGGTTCATTCGCCGCCGGTCGGCAGGCGGCGGCGCACCACCATCAGCGGCGGGTAGTTCACGTGCAGCTTGCGCTGGTGGAAGCGCTGCAGTCGCTCGATCTCGACGCGCACGCGCTCGGAGAAGCCCTTGCGCTGGCCGCGGTGGTCGTGCAGCAGGTCGTCGAAGATCTCCTCGACCTCGACCCGGTCGCCCCAGGCCACGGCCAGCCGGTTGGCGATGCGCGGGTAGTAGCGGCACAGGTGCTTGGGGTGGATGGCCGACGGGATGCGGCGCAGCCAGACATGGGTCGGGCTCTGCAGCACGCGATCCTGGTCGCGCTGGGGGCCGCGCACGCGCGTCCAGTCCGATCCGCCGGCCTCTGCCGCCGGCTTCGCACCTGTCGCCTCTTCCGGGTTGTTCGCGCCGCTCATCCGACGCATTCTGCCGATTCGCGGCCGCTTGCGCATGCCCCCGGGCGGGTCGGCCGCCGGCCCGGGCGCGGACCACGTGACTTTGTTGGCTGGCGGGTCGTGCGCGCACCCCGATCTAGGGAGACGCCAAACGAAAAGAGCCGGCTTGCGCCGGCTCCGTTCCCTGCCCTCGGTGGAGGTCTTATTCGGCCTTGTCGGCCTCGGCCTCGGCGGCCACCGGCTCGGGGCGGTCGACCAGCTCGACGAAGGCCATCGGCGCGTTGTCGCCGACGCGGAAGCCCATCTTCAGGATGCGGGTGTAGCCGCCCGGGCGCGCCTTGTAGCGCGGGCCCAGTTCGCCGAACAGCTTGACGACGATCTCGCGGTCGCGCAGGCGGTCGAAGGCCAGGCGCTTGTTGGCCAGCGTCGGCTCCTTGGCCAGCGTGATGAGCGGCTCGACGACGCGGCGCAGTTCCTTGGCCTTGGGGACCGTGGTCTTGATCGCCTCGTGCGCGAGCAGCGAGACGCACATGTTGCGCAGCATCGCCTGGCGATGCTCGCTGGTGCGGTTGAGTTTGCGGAGTCCGTGACGGTGACGCATGGTGCTTTCCTGTCTTTATTGAACCCCGGCCGTGCTAGGT
>WBZX01001045.1_pt1 | contig 22133 bp, 17 predicted proteins | sample 5204211 | NCBI WGS metagenome assembly WBZX01 (sample SAMN12344362, study PRJNA552823) | activated sludge metagenome | biome: Activated sludge suspended growth; feature: Nitrification reactor; material: Wastewater; isolation source: activated sludge from nitrification reactor of wastewater... | reverse complement strand
GATGGCCCAGCTGGCCCAGCGTCTCGAGGTGCCGGTGGCGGACGTCAAGAAGATGACGATCTGGGGCAACCACTCCACCACGCAGTACCCGGACCTGTTCCACGCCGAGGTCGGCGGCCGCAACGCCGCCGAGGCCGTCGGCGACCAGGCCTGGTACGAGAACGACTACATCCCGACCGTCGCCAAGCGCGGTGCGGCGATCATCGACGCCCGCGGTGCGTCGTCCGCGGCGTCGGCGGCGAACGCGGCGATCGACCACATCCACGACTGGCACCTCGGCACGCCCGAGGGTGACTGGGTCTCGATGGCCATCCCGTCCGACGGGTCCTACGGCGTGCCCGAGGGGCTCATCAGCTCGTTCCCGTGCGTCTGCGTCGATGGCCGCTACGAGATCGTCCAGGGCCTGGAGATCGACGAGTTCTCGCGTGCGCGGATCGACGCCTCGGTGGCCGAGCTGGCCGAGGAGCGCGACGCGGTCCGGGAGCTCGGCCTCATCTGAGGGCCAGCAACGGCCCCAGGCTGAACGAACCTGCCAGACCGTCCCGAAGAACGGGACGGTCTGGCAGTTCTGCTGCTTGGCCACCGATGGTGGTCAGCGGCCTACTTGAGGAACTTCGAGGTGGTGTTGTCCGCCAGCACCTTGCCGCCGGTCTGGCAGGTGGGGCAGTAGTCGACCTCGTAGGCGTTGTACTCGACCGCCCGGACCGAGTCCCCGCACACCGGGCAGATGGCCCCCTTGCGACGGTGCACCGCGCCCGGTCGGTCCGCCGACTTCGACATCTTGTCGAGGGTCCGTTCGTGGGCGAGTGCATCAGCGATGCAGGCGGTGATGGCCGCAGCGAGCCGGTCGACCTCGTCGTCGGACAGCTTGGCGGTCATCGCGAACGGCGACAGCTTCGCCCGGTGGCAGATCTCGTTCGCGAGCATGCGCCCGAGCCCGGCCACGCCGTGCTGGTCCCGCAGGAACCCGTGCAGGCGCTGGTTCCTGGCCCGTAGCACCATGGCCAGCTGGTCGTGCGACACGACGTCCGCGTCGACGCCGAGGTCCTCCAGCGGCGGCTGGGTGAGCGGATCGCCCGCGACCACCCACACGCCCGCCTTGCGCTCCCGGCCGGCCTCGGTGAGCAGCAGCGCCCGCCCGTCGGAGAAGCGCCACCGTGCCAACCCGTTGCGCGGCTTGGCCGACTGTGCCTCGTCGGGCACGAGCCGCCCGCCCTGCATCAGGTGCACGACGAAGGTGAGCGCCCCGAAGTCCAACAGCAGCAGCTTGCCCCGTCGTCGCACCGCCGCCAGGGCACTGCCCACCGCGTCGTCCGGACGCGGCTCGACCGTCTTGAGCACCGAGAACGACAGCGGGGTGAACCGCTCGAGCTCCGCACCGCCGAAGGCGTCGGTGAGCCGCTCGGCGTGCGCCTGGACCTCGGGCAGCTCCGGCACGGTCGGCCCGGCTCAGTACTCGGTGCGGTCGCGCAGCTCGCCGAGCGCGTCCCCGAGCCCGTCGAGCAGCGCGTGCTGGCGGACCAGCACCATCACGTCGCCCCCCAGCTTCACCCGACCCTGCATGAACGCCGCCTGGGTGGAGAGCTGGCCCCGGGCGATCTCCGCGGCGACGTCGTAGTCGAGGGTGAAGCTCGCGACGGCATCCTTGTGGGGGCCCGGCTCGAGGGCGACACCGCCGTCGGCGAACCGCAGGCCGTAGCTGCGCTTGCCGCCCGGTGCCTCGGTGACCTCGTACTGGAGCACGACCGGTTCACCCCCGGTGCCGCCCACGGGCGCTGCGCCCGCCAGCGCTGCCTGTGCTGCTGTCATCCACTCGTCGCTCAGGTACTGGACCACGGCGCCAGACTACCGGGGCGCCCCACCGCACGACGCCGAGCTCGGCGCCACACGCGGCGCGCAGCACGACGGCGTCGCCGTGGTCGCAGTGGCAGACTGCCCCGATGGGCACCCCGGATCCGATCGACGAGCGACGACACGACGCGGACGACACCGAGTTGTGGAACGAGTCCTACTACCTGGACTGGTTCAGCGAGGACCTGTCCCTGGGTGGGTACGTGCGGATCGGCTTCTACCCGAACCTCGATCGGGTCTGGTACTGGGCCTGCCTCGTGGGGCCCGACCGGCCGCTGGTCACCGTGATCGAGCACGACATCCCCATGCCCCGATCGGCCACCTCGCTGGAGCTGCGTCACGAAGGCCTGTGGGCCGACCACGTGATCGAGACCCCGAACGACCACTTCACGATCAACCTCGAGGCCTTCGCGCTCTCCGTCGACGACCCCGCCGAGGTGTACCGGGCCGAGCCCCGGGGCGATCGGGTCCCGTTCGGGTTCGAGCTCGACTTCGACACCGACCGCGCCGCGTACCTGTGGCCGCCGGTGACGCCGCGCTACGAGATCCCGTGCCGTGTGCACGGCCAGATCCTCGTCGGCGACGAGCGCATCGAGTTCGACGGCTGGGGCCAACGGGACCACTCCTGGGGCGCGGCCCGCGACTGGTGGTCGATGGGATGGAGCTGGACCGCGGGCCGGCTCGAGGACGGCACCCGCTGGCACAGCGCCGGCGGGTTCTTCCCCGACAACCCCTGGGGTGTCGCCTATGTGCTCGCACCCGGCGAGGACGAGTTCACCGAGTTCGACGCCGTGCACATCTCGGTCGATGAGGGCCCCGAGGGCCTGCCGACCCGGACGCGCACCCGCATCGGGGACCTGGACCTGATGTTCGAGCCGATCGGCTTCTCGCCGGTGCTGCTGACCCATCCCGACGGGCGGGCTGCCCGGTTCCCCCGTGCGATGTCGCGCGTGACCGCCGCGGACGGTCGATCCGGTGGTGGATGGATCGAGTGGAACCAGCCGCCCAACCGCACCGTCCCGCAGTTCCCCGTCGTCGGCTGAGCGCACGCCCGCCATGCAGCTGCACCACCCCGAGCCCTTCGACGCCCGCTGGCGCGCCCGCTGGATCTGGTACGAGCAGCCCCGGATCCACAGCGAGACCGCCACCCGTCCGGTCCCGAGCGACCCCCAGGACCGCGTCGGGCTGTTCCGCCGTGTCGTCCGGCTGGACGCGGTGCCCGACCGCGTGCCCGCCCGCGTGTGGGCCGACGGCCGCTACGTCCTGTGGGTCAACGGCGTCGAGGTCGCCCGTGGACCGGTGCGCAGCGACCCGCGTGCTGCGCACTACGACGTGGTCGACCTGGCCGAGCACCTCACGGTGGGCACCAACGTCGTCGCGATCACGGCCCGTCACTTCGGCGCGGCCACCTCCTGGTGGACACCGGTGCCCGCGACCTACTCGCTCGGGGCCGGCTCGGTGCTCTTCGAGGCGCTCCTGGGCGACGACTGGCTGGTGAGCGACCGCACCTGGCGCTGCTCCCCGGGCCGGGCGTGGACCGCGGTGCCGGTGCCCGGCGACGTGGCCTGTCTGCCCATCGAGTCCTTCGACGCGCGTGCCCACGACGAGGGGTGGCAGCTCGGCGACTTCGACGACCCGGGCTGGTCCGACGCGACCGAGATCACGCCCATGCACACCGGTGGCGCCGCGGACCCGCATCCGCCCAGCGAGCCGTTCGGCATGCTCCGTCCGCCGGTCCGCACGGCGTTCCCCGGCGGTGCGCACCACGTCGCGGTACCCCAACGGACCTGGACGGTCGTGGGGGCCGACCGGCAGGAGGATCCCGTCGCACAGGTCCTCGCGGACCAGACGGGAGCCGCGCTGCCCGCCGACACGCCGACAGGCGATCCCCGTGCGGCCACGCTGACCCTGTTCGACCTCGGCCGCATCGCCGCGGGCACCATCGAGGTGACGGTGCGGGGCGCCGCTGCATCGACGGTGGTGGACCTCGCAGCGGCCGAGCACGTGGACGAGGACGGTCGGCTGGTCACCCTCGGCCAGCACGCCGGGCTGCGGTACGTCGCCGCGGGCGCGGGGACCGAGCGGTTCGAGTCCTTCGACGTCGTCGGCACGAGGTACCTGTTGGCGTCGGTCCGGGTGCCCGACGGCGCCGCTCCGCCGGAGCTCGACGTGTCGGTCCACGACCGTCACCGGCCGCGGCCGGCGGGGGCGAGCTTCGAGTGCTCCGACCCGCAGCTGCAGCGCATCTTCGAGGTGGGGCTGCGCACCGTCGACCTGTGCGCGCTCGACGCGTACGTCGACTGCCCGACCCGCGAGCAGCGGGCGTGGACCGGCGACTCGGTGGTCCACCAGATGGTGGACCTGGTGACCAACCCCGACTGGTCCATGGCGCGCTGGCACCCCCAGCTGGCCGCCGAGCCTCGTGCCGACGGCATGTTGGCCATGGCCCCTGCGTCGGACTTCGCCGCGGACGACCGCACCTTCGTGCCCGACTGGTCGTTGCACTGGGTGCGCTCGCTGCACCACCTGTACCGCAGCACCGGCGACCGCGACCTGGTCGCCGAGCTGCTGCCGGTGGCCGAGCGCACGTTGCGGTGGTTCGAGTCGTACCTGCGAGCCGACGGCCTGCTGCACGACGTGTCGGGCTGGGTGCTGCTCGACTGGTCGAGCGTGTACTCGACCGGCTGCTCGTCGACGCTGAACGCGCTGTGGGCGAGGGGGCTCGAGGACCTGGCCGACATGGCCGACTGGCTCGGCAACGCCGGCACCGCCCGCTGGGCGAGGGCCCGCCGGACGGCGGTGGCGTCCGCGTTCGACGCGTTCTGGGACGATCGGCGCGGCGTGTACGTCGACCACGTCGTGGCTGGGGTGCAACGTCCTGCGGCGGCACAACACGGCGGGGCGGCCGCACTCGCGGCCGGTCTCGTGCCGCCGGCGCGCATCGACCGGGTGGTGGAACGCCTCATCGACCGGGACCGCCTCATCCGCCACTCCTGGGTGATGGACACCGTCACGGCCGAGGGTGGTTCGAGCGGGTTCATCCACATGGTCCTCGGCTACCCCGAGCCGGAGTGGGACGTCGAGGAGCAGATGGTGGAGGCGCAGCCGTTCTTCCGCTACGTGCTGCACGACGGGCTGGCCCGGGCGGGCCGCGCCGATCTGGTCGCGGACCTCTGTCGGGACTGGCAGGTGTTCCTGGACGCGGGCGAGACGACCTGGCCCGAGTGCTGGCGCGGTGGCACGCGCTGCCACGGCTGGTCCTCGACGCCGACGCGGGACCTGATCGTGCACGTGCTCGGGATCTCACCCGCCGAGCCGGGGTATGCCTCGGTGCGCGTCACCCCGCGGCTCGGTGGGCTGGACTGGGTCCGGGCCACGGTGCCGACCCCGCACGGGCCCGTCACGGTGGAGGCCCACGCCGACGGTCGGCTCGAGGTCGACAGCCCTGTGCCGGCGGTCCTCGAGGGTGGCGGGCTCGCCTGACGCCGTCGCGGTCGCGAGGCTCGGTCCGGGGACCGATTGACCGAGCGGCCGGTCAGTGGCCCGTCAGTGGCCGGGCAGGACGCAGGCGCTGTCCAGTCCCAGGACGTGGTTCAGACGGCCGAAGGCCAACCACGAACCGATGCACATGCTGAGCTCGACGATCTCGGCATCGGTGTACTCGGCCTTCATGCGGCCCCAGAACTCGTCGTCGAGCCCGTGGTGGTCGAGGCAGTAGCGCTCGGCGTACTCCGCGGCGAGCTTCGCCCGGACGTCGAGCGCGTCGGTGCTGCGCCACTCGGTGACGGCCAGCTCGAAGCCGTCCTCGACCTTCACGCCGTCCATCTCGGTGCGCCAGTCCTGGCAGAAGATGCAGCCGTTGATCTGCGCCGTGCGCAGTCGTGCCGCTTCGAACTCGCGCAGGCCGAGGGTCGTGTCCTCGTAGACCTTCTGGGAGAACACCGCGGCGGCGGGCCCGATGCCGGGGACCATCTCGCCCCACACGTACATGATCGGGTGCTTGTCCTCGGGTACCTCGATGATCACGTCGTCCCCCTCGTTCGCGATGGCGGTCCGGACGGACCTACGACCGCCCCAGCTTGCCCGCGCCGGGGCTCAACGGCACGTCGAGCGCGTCGTACAGGCCCGGCTCGGCGGCGCGCAGCCACGGGATGGCGTTCACCAGCCGGCCGACCGCAGTGGCGTTGCCGCCGGCGGCGCGGTTGCCGCCCTCGTCGGTCGCCTCCACGTTGAACTCGATGCGCGGCCGGCCCTCGATGATCACCTTGTGGGCGCCGTCGCCGCCGTCGGGTGGCATCGGCCAGTCCGGCGCGCACGACGGGTGGATCCGGGTGATGTGCTCGACCACGATCCGCGGCTCGCCGGCGACGATGCCCTGCACCTCGAAGCGCAACGCGCCCTGCGAGCCCTTGACGAACTCGCCCATCCGGTTGGTCACGGTCTCGTCGAGCTCTCGTCGCAGCAGGGTCTCGCGGATCTCGTCGAGCTCGACGCCGAGCGCCCGGGCGATCATGCGCACCTGGCCGCCCCACACCATCGTCGGCACGGTCGGCGCCACCATCGGCGGCTCGTAGTCCATCGGTTCGCCCATGCCGATCAGGTAGCGGACCGAGTCGGGCTGGTCGTAGGTCGTGTAGTCGAAGATCTCCTGGCAGCGGATCTGGTCGATGGTGCCGGCCAGGGCCGTCGCGAGCACCGGCAGCACGTCGTTGCCCCAGCCCGGGTCGATGCCGGACACGAACAGCGCGCTGGCGCCCTCGAGTGCCGCGGCGCGCACCGGGCCGACGAGCTCGGGCGGCGCGTTCGTCGGGTCGTAGAGCGGGTACACCGACGGCGTGACCACCACCGCGCCCGAGCGAAGGGCGGTGATGATGTCGGCCACGGCGTCATCGGGGCGGATGTCGCCCGATGCCGCGTAGACGAGCGCGTCGGGCCCGTCGCCGAGCACGGCGATGACGTCGTCGGTCGCCGCGACCCCCAGGTCGCGCCCCAGCTCCGCCAGGTCGCCGGCATCGCGGCCGACCTTCGCGGGGTTGGCGACGAGGACGTGGGAGAGCTCCAGGGACGGGTGCGCGTCGATCGCCCGGATCGCGGCACGGCCGACGTTGCCGGTGCCCCAGACGGCGGTGCGCAGCGGAGTGGTGGTGACGGGGGTGCTCGCGGTGGACATGGCGGGGGACCCTACCGACTCCGTCGACGCGTCGTCGGTCGTGGCCGCAGGGGAGCGGTCAGCCGCCCTCACCGGTGCACGTGCCCGACAACCAGTCGATCACGGCGGTGTTCGCGTCGACGTACTCCTGGTCGAGCAGCGCGCCCGTCGCGTCGAGCAGGCCGCCCTGTGCTGCCTCGATCGTCGTGGAGCGGATCACGGCGAGGTCATCCTGCAGGTCGGCGGGCGCTGCGGCCTCGAGCTGGTCGAACAGCGAGGGCAGCTGGCCCTCGTCGTCGCCGCTCAACGCCAGCACGGCCACCTGCGCGTACGCCTCGGTCAGGTCCACGCACTGCTGCAGGTCGTCGGCACCCGGGACGCCCTCGGGGATGGTGATGTCGGGGATCGACACGTCGGGCGGGAGCTCGGTGGTCACCTCGGGGGCGGGACGTGGAGGTGAACCCAGCGAGGCGCTCACCGCGGCGGCGTCACCGCCGCACGCGCTCGCCGCCAGGCCGATCGCCACGAGCCCGAGGCCGGCGGCGACGATCCGACGTCGCGGAGCACCGCTCACTCAGCCGGCCTTCTTCTGGCCCAGGCGTCGGCGGTTGACCAGCTTCGACTTCACGTAGTCGCGGTTCATCATGGCGATGAAGTCGATGGAGATCTCCTTGGGGCAGGCCTCCTGGCACTCGCCGTGGTTCGTGCACGAACCGAAGAACTGCTCCATGGTCTCGACCATCGACTCCGCACGGGAGTAGCGCTCCGCCTGGCCCTGGGGGAGCAGGCTGAGGTGCTGCATCTTGGCCGCGGTGAACAGGTTCGCGGCCGAGTTGGGGCAGGCCGCCACGCAGGCGCCGCAACCGATGCAGGCCGCCGCGTCCATCGCCGCCTCGGCGGTGTCCTTGGGGACGGGGGTGATGTTGGCGTCCGGCGCGGCGCCGGTGTTGACCGAGATGTAGCCGCCCGCCTCGATGATGCGGTCGAAGGCGGCGCGGTTGACCGCCAGGTCCTTGATGATCGGGAAGCCCGCCGCACGCCACGGCTCGATGACGATCTCGTCGCCGTCGTTGAACTTGCGCATGTGCAGCTGGCAGGTGGCGGTGCCCCGCTGGGGGCCGTGCGCCTGCCCGTCGATCATCAGCCCGCAGCTGCCGCAGATGCCCTCGCGGCAGTCGTGGTCGAACGCGATCGGCTCGCGGTCCTCGGCGATCAGCTGCTCGTTGACGTAGTCGAGCATCTCGAGGAACGAGGCGTCGTCCGCGACGGTGGTGGTGTAGTCCTCGAAGTGCCCGTGTTCGTCGGGCGAGGTCTGACGCCACACCTTGAGCTTCAGGTTCAGCATGTTGGCCATGAGCGTTCTTTCTCCGAGAGCTCGCGCTTACTTGTAGCTGCGCTGGGTCAGCTGGACGTTCTCGAACACGAGCTGCTCCTTGTGCAGCACCGCGTCGTTCTGGATGTCGGGACCGCCGTACTCCCAGGCGCCGACGTAGGCGAAGTGCTCGTCGTCGCGCTTGGCCTCGCCCTCCTCGGTCTGGTGCTCCTCGCGGAAGTGCCCGCCGCAGGACTCCTCGCGGTGCAGGGCGTCGCGCACCTTCAGCTCGGCGAACTCCATGAAGTCCGCGACGCGCAGCGCCTTCTCCAGCGACTGGTTGAAGCTGTTGCCGTCACCGAGGACCTTGACGTTCTTCCAGAACTCGTCGCGCAGCGCCGGGATCTCGGCCAGGGCCTTCTCCAGCCCGGCCTTGTTGCGGGCCATGCCGCAGTAGTCCCAGACGATCTTGCCGAGCTCACGGTGGTAGTGGTCCACCGAGTGGGTGCCCTTGACCGCGAGCAGCTGGTCGGCACGGGACTGGCACTCGGCGAGCGAGGTGGTGAACGCCTCGTGGGAGGTCTCCAGCGGGGCGGTGCCGAGCAGGCCGGCCAGGTAGCCCGGCACGGTCTCGGGGGCCACGAAGTAGCCGTCGGCCAGGCCCTGCATCAGCGCCGAGGCGCCCAGGCGGTTCGCGCCGTGGTCGCTGAAGTTGGCCTCGCCCAGGGCGAACAGGCCGGGGATGGTGGTCTGCAGGTCGTAGTCCACCCAGAGGCCACCCATCGTGTAGTGGGTGGCGGGGTAGATGCGCATCGGGACGGTGTAGGGGTCCTCGCCGGTGATGCGCTCGTACATGTCGAACAGGTTCCCGTAGCGGGCCTTGATCGTCTCGGCGCCGAAGCGGTCGATCGCCGCGGAGAAGTCCAGGTAGACGCCGTTGCGCAGCGGGCCGACGCCGCGGCCCTCGTCGACCACGGTCTTGGCGTTGCGGGAGGCGACGTCGCGGGGGACCAGGTTGCCGAACGCGGGGTACTTGCGCTCCAGGAAGTAGTCGCGGTCCGAGTCCGGGATGTCGCCCGGGGCACGCTGCTCGTCGAAGTCCACCGGCGCCCAGATCCGGCCGTCGTTGCGCAGCGACTCCGACATCAGGGTCAGCTTCGACTGGAACTCGTCCGCCGGCGGGATGCAGGTGGGGTGGATCTGCGTGTAGCAGGGGTTCGCGAACGCCGCGCCCTTCTTGTGGGCCCGCCACGTGGCGGTCACGTTGCAGGCCTTGGCGTTGGTCGACAGGAAGTAGACGTTGCCGTAGCCGCCGGTGCAGAGCAGCACGGCGTGTGCCGAGTGGGCGCTCATCTCGCCGGTCAGCAGGTCGCGGGCGATGATGCCTTGCGCCCGGCCGTCGTGGACGACCACGTCCTGGACGTCCATGCGGTTGTAGAGCTGCACGGTGCCCAGGTGGATCTGGCGGGCCATCGCCTGGTAGGCGCCGAGCAGCAGCTGCTGTCCGGTCTGACCCCGGGCGTAGAACGTGCGGGCCACCTGCGCGCCGCCGAAGGAGCGGTTGTCGAGCAGGCCGCCGTACTCGCGGGCGAAGGGCACTCCCTGGGCGGTGGCCTGGTCGATGATGTTGACCGAGACCTCGGCCAGGCGGTGCACGTTGCCCTCACGGGCGCGGTAGTCGCCGCCCTTGATGGTGTCGTAGAAGAGGCGGTGCACGCTGTCGCCGTCGTTCTTGTAGTTCTTGGCGGCGTTGATGCCGCCCTGCGCCGCGATCGAGTGCGCCCGGCGCGGCGAGTCGTGGTACGTGAAGACCTTCACGTTGTACCCGGCCTCACCGAGTGACGCGGCGGCACCCGCGCCGGCCAGGCCCGAGCCGACGACGATGACGTCGAACTTGCGACGGTTGCTCGGGTTCACGAGCTTCAGGTCGAACTTGTGGTTGCTCCACTTGTCCGCCAGCGGGCCGGCGGGGATCTTGGAGTCGAGCGTCAGTGCCACGTTGGGGCTCCTGGTCGTCGTGGGGTGGTCGGGGAGGGCGAGGTGGGGTGCGTGGCGACGGGGGTCAGCCGACGACGCCGGTGAGCACGGCGATCGGGAACAGGCAGTTGATCCCGGCGACGGTGACCGCGAATCCGGCGGCGAAGACCTTGCGGGCGCCGTTGTAGCGGGGGCTGTTCAGGCCGAGGCTCTGGAAGATCGACCAGCCCCCGTGGAACAGGTGGATGCCCAGTGCGATGTTGGCGAGGATGTAGATGATCGCCACGGGGACCCGCTCGAAGCTCGCGACGAGGTTGTCGTAGGCGGCGCCACGCACGAAGTCCGGGTTCGCGAAGCCCCAGGTCAGGTCGGCCAGGTGGAAGATCAGGTAGAGGCCGATGATGATGCCGGTCCAGCGCATCGTGCGGGAGGCGAAGCTCACCGCGATGTAGTCCCGCGACGACTGGTACTTGATCGGCCGCGCCCGGCGGTTCATCCGGGTGAGCGTGAACGCCGAGTGGATGTGGAAGCCGAACATCAGGATGAGGCCGATGCGGAAGCCCCACAGGACCACGCCGTGCGGCATGATCGGGTAGAGCAGCGACCGCAGGCTCTCGGCGTAGTGGTCGAACTCGGTGCGGCCGAGGAACATCTTCAGGTTGCCCACCATGTGGACGAACACGAAGCCCATCAGGCCGATGCCGGTGAGGGCCATGACCCACTTCTTGCCGACGGCGGTCGAGTAGAACTCGGCCGGCCAGAACGACGACTTCTTCCGGCTGGGGTTCACCTGCGGGGCATCAGCCCCGGGTCGACGCTCGATCGCTGCGGTCATGCATCTCCTCCGTGGAGCACTCTGGGAGCGAAGCTAGTGCGCCCGAAAGCAGGGCGACCAACCAACGCCGTCGCAGCGGGGACCTACATTCGCCCCGGTGGGGACCACGCCGCTGGAACGACCTGACGACCCGTCACCTCGTCGACCCGTCGAGGTGGTGGTCGACGCCGCCGACGCGGAGCTCGTCGCCGATGCCCTCTTCGGGCTCGGCGCGACGGCCGTGTCGGAGCGCGACGGGGCCGACGGGCGCGTCGGGCTGGTCGCGGACGTCGACCCCGCCGAGCTCGTGGGCGCCGGCTGGGACGTACGGCTCCTGGACGACGACCCGTCGTTGCACACGGCGTGGCACGACCGGGCGGTCGCGTGGCGCTGCGGGGAGCGGCTCGTGGTCCGGCCCGTCTGGGTCGAGCCCTGGACCGGTCCCGGAGCGGACGACCTGATCGAGGTGCTGCTGGACCCCGGGTCCACGTTCGGCAGCGGCAGCCACCCGACGACCCGGGGGTGCCTGACGGCGCTCGAGCCGTTCGCGCCGGAGGCCGCGACCGTGCTCGACGTGGGCTGCGGCACGGGCGTGCTCGGCGTGGCCGCGCTGGCGCTCGGCGCTGGCTCCCTCGTGGCGATCGACGTCGACCCGGCCGCGGTCGCCGCGACCGAGCGCGCCGTCGAGCTCAACGGCCTGACCGGCCGGGCCGCGGTGTCCGCCACGCCGCTGCAGCAGGTCGGCGGACGGTTCGATCTGGTGCTGGCCAACCTGCTGGTGCCGATCGTCGAGGACCTCGGCCCGGAGCTGGTGGCGCGCCTGGCGGACCGCGGGACGCTGGTGGTCAGCGGCCTGCTGCCCGAGCAGCTGGACCGGGCACTCGTGGCGCTGGCACCGCTGCGGGTGGTGGAGCTGCGCCACGAGCAGGGGTGGGTGGTGGCGCTGCTGCGCCGTGCCGATCCGGCCGGCTGACCCCCCGGTCGAACTGTGAATGTGGTGTGAACGAGGGCGTTCGGCCTTCCACCGCACCGATCCCGGGGCGTACCGTGGCGCGACGTGGGCACCTGGTTCGACGAGTACGCAACCGAGAGCTTCTACGACGAGGTCGTCGACGCCGACGGTGCCGTCCGACCGCACTACGCGCGCCTCGCCGACGCGCTCGGCACCCTGACCCCCGAGGACCTGGACCGCGCCGAGCGGCGCCGCACCGCGGCGTTCCGCACCCAGGGCATCACCTTCACCGTCTACGGCGACGACGAGGAGGATCCCGGCGCCGGGATCGAGCGGACCTTCCCGATGGACCTGGTGCCGCGGGTCATCCCGAGCGACGAGTGGTCGCACCTGGAGCGCGGGTTGGTGCAACGGGTGACCGCGCTCAACCGGTTCCTCGACGACCTGTACGTCGGCGGCATGCAGATCGTCAACGACGGGGTCGTGCCCCGCTGGTTGGTGCTCAGCTCCGACGGGTTCACCCCCGAGGCGTTCGGCGTGCCGGTGCCGATGGGGGCCCGCTGCCTGGTCGCCGGGATCGACGTGATCCGTGACGGCAACGGCGAGTACCGCGTGCTCGAGGACAACCTGCGCAGTCCGAGCGGCGTGTCGTACGTGATCGAGAACCGGGCGGCGCTCACCCGGGTCCTGCCGCAGCTGTTCGCCGGGGAGCGGGTGCGGCGGGTCGACGGCTACGGCCGCAAGCTGCTCGAGGCGCTGCGGCGGGCCAGCCCGCCCTCGGGCGGTGAGTCGCCGACGGTGGTCGTGCTGACCCCGGGCATCTACAACTCCGCCTACTTCGAGCACGTGTTCCTGGCGACCCAGATGGGCGTCGAGCTGGTCGAGGGCCGCGACCTGGTCGTGGACGACCACGTGGTGTCGATGCGCACCACGTCCGGGCTCAAGCGGGTCGACGTCATCTACCGGCGCATCGACGACCAGTTCCTCGACCCGGTGGTGTTCCGGCCCGACTCATCGCTCGGGGTGCCCGGCCTCATGGCCGCGGCGCGAGCGGGCAACGTCACCATCGCCAACGCCGTGGGCAACGGGGTGGCCGACGACAAGGCGGTCTACGCCTACGTGCCCGAGATGATCCGGTACTACCTCAACGAGGAGCCGATCCTGCCCAACGTGCCGACCTACCTGCTCTGGGACGAGGAGCAGCGCGCCGAGGTGCTGTCCCGCCTGCACGAGCTGGTGGTCAAGCCGGTCGCCGAGGCAGGTGGCTACGGGCTGATGATCGGTCCGCAGGCGACCGAGGCCGAGGTCGAGGCCGCCCGCCAGGGGATCCTGTCGAACCCGCGCAACTACATCGCCCAGGAGGTGGTCCAGCTGTCGCGCCACCCGGCGCTGGTCGACGACCACTTCGAGGGCCGTCACGTCGACCTGCGCCCCTTCATCCTGTCGGGGGAGAAGGTCGAGGTCGTGCCCGGCGGGCTGACCCGTGTCGCCATGCGCAAGGGATCGCTCATCGTGAACTCGTCCCAGGGCGGCGGCTCGAAGGACACCTGGGTGCTGGCCCCGGCACCGGCGCCGCCGACCGAGGCGACCGCGGTCAGCGAGCTCGACGAGGGGGAGCTCGACGGCGTCGACGCCGACGACGAGCTCGACGACATCGAACCGGCCACCGGGACCGTCGACATCACGAGCGCCGCGGCACCGGCCGCGGCCGGGGACGGTGCCTGATGCTCGCCCGCACCGCCGAGTACCTGTTCTGGGCCGGGCGCTACCTGGAGCGCGCCGAGAGCACCGCCCGACAGCTCGACGTGACGTACCACCGACTGCTGGAGGTCACCCCGGCCGAGGAGTCCGACGCCTGGTCCGACGTGTTGGTCGCGGTCGGCCTCGAGGACCCGTACGCGGCCACGGGCTTCCCCCGCAGCGCCGCGCCGGTGTCGGAGTTCCTGGTGATGGGCCAGGGCAACCGGGGCTCCATCGTGGCCTCGGTCGCCCAGGCGCGCGACAACGCCCGGGGCGTGCGCGAGCACCTGGCGATGGAGCTGTGGGAGGCGCTCAACACGCTGCACCTGAACCTGACCGCACGCGACCTCGCGTACGACCTGGCCATGCAGCCCTTCGAGCTCTACGGCTTCGTCCGCTCGGGCATCCAGGGGGTCATCGGTTGCGCCACCGAGACCTGGTCGCGCGAGGACGCGTGGCGGTTCTTCATGCTGGGTCTGCTGCTCGAGCGCGCCGAGATGAGCGTGCGCACCCTGCGGGTGCGCCACCCGCGCCACCAGCCCGACGCGGTGCACGAGTGGTCCGCGACGCTGCGGTCCGCGTCCGCGCTGCAGGCCTACCGGCGCCAGTACCGCGGCTACGACCCCGCGGCGCTCGTCGAGCTGTTGATGCTGTCGCCGACGCTGCCCCGCAGCGTGCTGTTCTCGCTGCGCGCGGCGGAGGACATCCTGGGCAGCCTGAGCGACCGGCCCACCGGTTCGCGATCGGTGGGGCTCCGCCTGCTGGGCCGGGTGCGTGCCGAGCTCGAGTTCGCGGACGCGCAGGAGCTGGCGACGGGGGAGCTCGACGAGGTGCTCATGATCGTCGAGTCCCAGATCCGAGACGTGGCCAGCGCGGTCGCCGCGGAGTGCTTCTCGTACCGCGTCGAGCTGGACCTGCACTCGCTGGCGCTGCTGCCCGGCGAACCCGTCATCCCGGGAGCGGAGCCCGCCGGCCGGGTGGTGGCGCCATGAGGTTCGACATCCGCAACCGCACCGTGTTCACCTACACCGGCAAGGTGGTCGAGTCGCAGAACGAGCTGCGCGCCTGCCCGATCACCGACGACTGCCAGCGACTGCTCGACTACCGCGTCACGGTCAGCCCGGCAGCCCGCGTGTTCAGCCACGTCGACTACTGGGGCACCCGCGTCGACTCGTTCGGCATCCGCCGGTCGCACACCTCGATGGAGGTCGTCGCCGAGGCGTCGGTCGAGACCCGGCCACGACCGCTGCCCACCGCGGCCCCCCGCTTCGAGGCGCTCGCCCGGGCCGACTTCGTCGACGCCCACATCGAGTACCTCCAGGTGGACAGCCACACCGACTTCGGTGACGGCGTGAGCGCGGCGGCCGAACGCCAGCGGGAGCTCGCCGGTCCGGACGTCGTCGGTGTGGTGCTGTCCCTGCACCGCTTCGTCGGTTCCTCGCTCACCTACCAGGTCGGCGCGACCGAGGTCGGCACCCCGGTCGAGGCCGTGCTGGCCGGCGGTGCGGGTGTGTGCCAGGACTACGCGCACCTGGCCGTCGCGATGTGCCGCTCGCTGGGCATCCCTGCCCGCTACGTGTCGGGCTACCTGTTCACCGACGACGACGCGTCGGGCGACCTGCCCGGCGCCGATGCGGTGCTGGTGCAGACCCACGCCTGGTTCGAGGCCGCGATCCCCGGGTGGGGCTGGCTGGCGCTGGACCCGACCAACGGTCAGCTGGTGGGGGAGCGGCACGTCACGATCGGTCATGGCCGCTCCTACGACGACGTCCAGCCACAGCGTGGGGTGTTCCTCGGGCCCGCCGACTCCCAGGTGCAGCCCGCGGTGGAGATCCGGCGGGTGGCCGGTGGCGAGCTGTGGCGGCCCACCCCGGGCCTGCACGTCGACGAGCCGATGGCCGGTGGCGGCGTGTTCCCCGCGCAGCCGGTGGCGCTGTCGCACGGCCTGGCCGAGTCCCGCCCGCAGCAGCAGCAACAGCAGCAGTAGGCACCCGGGCGCGAGCACGTCGCCGCAGCGCGCACGGGTAGCCTGCGGCCATGTCGCAACCGACGATCCCCACGCCACCGACGACCCTGCCCGCCACCCTCGGCGCGCTGCGGGGATCGGGCTGGACCTCGGAGTCGGTCAAGGCCGAGATCCGCCGCAACGCCACCGCTCGGATCCGCGCCGGTGAGCGGCTCTTCCCCGAGGTGCTGGGCTACGAGGACACGGTCTTCCCCCAGCTCGAGAACGCCCTGCTCGCCGGTCACGACGTCATCTTCCTGGGCGAGCGCGGGCAGGCCAAGACGCGCATGATCCGTTCCCTCGTCGACCTGCTCGACGAGTGGATGCCGATCGTCGAGGGCTCCGAGATCAACGACGACCCCTACGCCCCGATCTCGCCGCACGCCCTGGCGCTCGTGGCCGAGATGGGCGAGGACACGCCGATCGCGTGGGTCCACCGCTCGGTCCGTTTCGGCGAGAAGCTGGCCACACCCGACACCGCGATCGCGGACCTCATCGGTGAGGTCGATCCGATCAAGGTCGCCGAGGGCCGCCACCTGTCGGACCTCGAGACCCTGCACTTCGGCCTGGTGCCGCGCACCAACCGCGGCATCTTCGCGATCAACGAGCTGCCCGACCTCGCCGAGCGCATCCAGGTCGGCCTGCTGAACGTGCTCGAGGAGCGCGACATCCAGATCCGTGGCTACAAGATCCACCTGCCGCTCGACCTGGTGCTCGTCGCGTCGGCGAACCCCGAGGACTACACCAACCGCGGCCGACTCATCACCCCGCTGAAGGACCGCTTCGGCTCGCAGGTGCGCACCCACTACCCGCTCGACGTCGAGACCGAGGTCGAGATCATCCGCCAGGAGGCCGACCCGTTCGTCGCCGACGGCGTGACGGTCGACGTGCCCGACCACATGGCCGACGTGATCGCGACCCTCTCCCAGCTGGCGCGGCAGAGCCCGCACATCTCCCAGCGCTCCGGTGTGTCGGTGCGCCTGTCGGTGTCCAACTACGAGGTGATGGTCGCGAACGCCGCACGTCGGACGCTGGTGGCCGGCGAGGACGTCGTGGTCCCGCGGGTGTGCGACCTCGAGGCCCTGCCGGCGAGCACCGCGGGCAAGGTCGAGATCGAGACCCTGGAGGACGGCCGCGAGGGGCAGATCCTGGACCACCTGGTCCGCAGCGCCATCCTCACGGTGTTCCGCGACCGTGTGAGCCCCGAGAACCTGGTCCAGGTCGTGGCGGCGCTCGAGGAGCGGGGCCCGATCGAGACAGGTGAGGACGTCGCGGCGGCCGACTACGTGGCTGTGGTCCAGCAGGTGCCGTCGTTGCAGGTGCCCGTCGCGGAGCTGGTCGGCGAGGCGCCGTCACCCGCCGCGGTCGCGTCGGCGGTCGAGCTGGTGCTCGAGGGCCTGCACCTGTCCAAGCGGCTCAACAAGGACGCCGTGGGCGCACGCGCCCAGTACCGCGCGCGCTCCTGACGACGTCCCCCGCGGACGCCGTCGGCGGTCAGCTGCGGTCGGCGAGCTCGATCGCTGCACGGACGGGGTCGCCGTCCCAACGCGAGGCGAACGCGTCCTCGAGCGTCCATCCCAGCTCGATCAACGTGAGGTGTCGGTCGATGTGTGCCGCCGGCCCCGCTGCTGCCACCACGGTCTCCAGCGCGCGGGCTGACGGACCATCGCCGAGCACCAGGTCCAGCCGCCACGGTCCGACGGGGTAGCCGCCGCGCACGGAGGTGCCGAGGCGCCGCAGCGCGGCGTCCAGCTCCGCGGTCCACGGAGCGACTTCGCCCGGCGGTCCCTCACCCACCGCAGCGAGCGCGTGCTCGCCGTAGCGCAGGTAGTCGCCGATCAGACCGGGGGTCGCCAGGGGGAGCGAGGTCACCACGATCACCTCGCGGCGGGCCCGGGTCACCATCACGTTGAAGAGGTTCGGCTCCTCGGCGAACCGTCGACGACCGGGTGGATCGTCGGGGTGGAGCCCCAGCGCGCAGAACACGACGTCGCGCTCGCCCCCCTGGAACTCGTGCACCGTCCCCGCCCGGAGTTGCAGGGCGTCGATCTGCTCCGCGGTGAACGCCGACAGCAGCGCCTCCTCGATCGCGTCGGCATGTTCCCTGAACGGGCTCACGACACCCACGCTCACTCCCTGGTCGGTCAGGGCGCGCACGGCCTCGACCACGGCGGCGACCTCCGCCGCGAGGTCGCCGGGACGGTCGCCGGGGCCCTCGGGTCGGAGCAGCCCGATCGCGTCGACGGCCTCGTTGGCCGGGTGGCGGGTCATGACCTGCACCCGGTCGCGGTAGAAGCGGCGGACCGAGAACTCGATGAGGTGGGGCACCGATCGGAAGTGCTCCCGGAGGTGGTCGACGGGGCCGGCGGATGCCGCCAGGTCGAACGCCGCCACGCGTCGTGTGTCGAGCAGGGCGCGCCAGTCGTCGAGGCCCCGGTCGACCAGCGCGGCCAGGACCTCCTCGTCGGAGCGGAACGAGACGTGTCGCAGCTGGCGGGGGTCGCCGACCACCACGGCGCTCGTCGCCCGCAGGAGCGCGGGCGCGGCGCGCGACTGCTCGATCTGGGAGGCCTCGTCGAGCACGACCAGGTCGAACAGCGCGGGCACCGCCGGCAGGACGTCCTCGATCTCGCCCAGCGTGCCCACCCACAGGGGTGCGGCTCGCGTCAGCTCGCCGGGGGCGAGCTCGCCCAGCAGCTCCCGTCGGCGACCTCGACCGGCTCGCAACGCGGCGATCAGCTGCCCGACTGCCCGTCGGCCGTCGTCGTCGAGGGAGGACTCGTCGTACTGGCGGGCGCGCAGCAGCTCGCCGGTCGCGCGCCGAACTGCGCGATCGGCGCGGGCGAGGCGCTCCCAGCGGCGGTCGTAGGACGCACCGCCCTGCGCCGACAGCTCCGCAGCGGCACGACCGGCGCGTGCCGCCTCGATGGCCAGACCGATCCGCTCGGTGTCGGTGACGCCGGTCGCCCCGACCGCTCGGGCGAGCTGCAGCTGCGCGCGGCGCGCCCTGCGTCGAGCCCACCAGCCGCGGTCGTCGCCTGCAGCGGCCGCCGCAGCGTGCAGGTCCGAGAGCACCGTGAGGTCGCTGTCGAGCGCGAAGGCCCCCGGCGCCAGGCGCATCAGCCCCGGCAGCGCGTCCTGCCACTCCCGCGCACCCGCGGCGTCGAGCTCGCGCTGGAGGTCCTCGGCGATCGAGCGCCGGAGCTCCTCGGACTCGAGCTCGGCGAGCGACAGCTCCCGTTCGAGCCGCCGGAGCTCATCGGCGGGCAGCGGGCGCTCCTGGCGTGCAGCGAGCTCGTCGATCAGCTCCGACATGCTCACGCCGTCACCGAAGCGCACCGGCTCGGGTCCGGGGACGCGGTGGAGCAGCGAGGTGACCACGGGCGCCGCGTGGCGTGACTGGGTCGCGATCAGCACGCTGCGACCGTGCGCGACAGCGTCCAGGGCGATGGCGCACAAGGTGTGGGTCTTGCCGTTGCCCGGCGCACCGGAGACCACCGTCAGCGGCGCCGTGCGGGACCTGATCACGACCGCGGCCTGCGACTCGCTCAGCAACATGGGCGAGTTGGGGCGTTCGGCTGTCGATCCCGCCGGGGCGTCCGCCGCCCGATCCTCGATCGAGGCCGATCCGGCGGCGGTGGCCAGCAGGTGCGCGAACGCGGTCGCCCCGGTGCCCGGCCGTCCCGCCCAGTTGACCAGGGTGTTGCGCAGCGACGGTGCCGACGTCGCGCGGGTCAGGTACAGGCTGTGGGTGACGACCGCGACGAGCCCCTGCCGCTCGACCCAGTCGAACGGGTCCTCGCCGGGAGGCAGGAAGCGCCCCACGGCCAGCCCGGCCGCGCCGGCGCTGGACCGGATCCACGAGGTCAACTGCGGCATGCGGCGCAGCAGCGCCTCGTTGACGCCGCCCAGCTGCAGTGCGCCACGCCCGAACTCCGCCGTGTCGACCACCTGCGCGCGGGCGCCGGGGTCGTCGATCAGCGACATCGCCTCGGGCTCGCCCACGGCCTCGAACGAGAACGGGGTGGCCACGTCGTTCGAGGCGAACGTGCGCGCCGCGCGCTGCAGGAACGGCCGATGGCGCACACGCACCGGCTCGCTCAGGATCGGCTGGAGGATCTGCCGTGGCGTCCCCTCGACGTTGATCGTGCCGGCGAGCGTCACCCATCCGTGTCGGACCAGGCCCTCGTCCGCGTGCAGCGCGTCGAGCTTCGCCAGCCGTTCCAGACCGGGCGCCGGCTGCAGGGAGGTCTCGCCACCTTCGAACTCCCACGGATGGCGCAGGAGCTCGCTGGCATGGGTGCCGGGGCCGAGCAGCACGGTGTCGGCCCGGGTGCACGCGACGAGCCCTTCGTGGTGTCCGGGCGCGGGGCACAGGTCCGCGTAGTACCTCAGCACATCGCCGAGCAGGTCCTTCCTCACGCCGGACATGCTCGCGCGGTCCCGGATGCCGTCCGGACCGGAGGGTCGCTCCGGGCGCCGGTGCGGCCCGGGAGCAGGGGAGTAGCCTCAGGCCATGTCGCGACCCCGGTTCCGGTACTCACCCTGGGACGGCACCCAGCGCGGCTTCGACGTCGATGCGCTCGGCGTCATGGAGCAGCTGACCGACGACCTGCTCTACCACGGCGACCTGAACTCGGCGCTGCGCCGGATGATGCAGCAGGGCTTCGAGGACCGCAACGGCGAGCGCATCGAGGGCATCCGGGAGATGCTCGACAAGATCCGTGAGCGTCGCGAGGAGACCCTCGGCCGGTACGACCTGGGCGGCGTGTACGACGACATCGCGAAGGAGCTGCGCGAGCTGGTCCAACAGGAGCGCGAGGAGCTCGACCAGCTGGTGGAGCAGGCGCGCGGCGCCGGCGACCCGCGGCGTGAGGAGCTCACCGAGCAGACCGTCGCCGGCAAGCACCTGGAGCTCGACATGCTGCCGCCGGACCTGGCCGGACAGGTCAAGGGCCTGGAGCAGTACGACTTCTCCTCGAACGAGGCGCAGCAGCGCTTCGACGAGCTGATCGACAAGCTGCGCGAGCAGCTGATGCAGCAGACGGTCGACCAGATGTCCGGTGCCATGGGCTCGATGTCGCCCGAGGACAGCCGGGCGCCCGGACCGAACGCACCCTCGAGGGTGGTGAGCAGCTCGGCGATGCGGTTGACCTGCTCGCCGAGGTGTGCGGCCACCAGGCGCCGGGCGCCCGCGTCGAGGGTCACCGCCGACGCAGCGAGCTGGTCGTCCAGCCACGCGCCCCGCTCCTTCGCCCGATCGGGCGGGTCGGAGTCGATCACCGTCCCGCCCGCCTTCACCGCGTCGAGCAGGCTCTTGGGGAGCTGCGGCAGCTTGTCGCCCTGCTTCGCCTTCTCCCACACGAGCACCAGCGAGGTCGTCGGCAGCGGGTCGGCCAGGTAGTCGACGAGCGCGGCGAACCGCTCCTTCGCCCCGGCGCCGCCGATGGCCCCGAGTTGGCGGGCCACCACGACGCGGCGTTCGGTGAGGAACGGCGGCGTCTGCGCCGCGTCGACGATGGGGCCCACCTGCACGTCGCCCGAACCCCCCGGGTCGTACGACGCCGCGACCAGCTCGTCGACCATCAAGGTCCGGTCACCGCCACCGACGAGCTGCGACACGAGGTCGGACACGGCCCGGTCGAGGAGCACGGCGTCACTCCCGCGGAGCAGGTGGACGGGGACCGTGCTCACGGCGGGGGCCGCCACCCTCAGGCCGCCTCGAGCACGGCGGCCATCACGTCGGCGGTCCGCCGCGACGCCCGCACGTCGTGGGATCGGAGCACGCGACATCCGAGCGCGATGCCGAGGGCGTGGGCTGCGACCGTCCCGTTGGCGGCGTGATCGACGTCGACGTCGAGGAGCTTCCAGAGGAACCGCTTGTTGGACGCCGACAGGAACACCGGGTAGCCCAGCGCCGCGAGGGCGTCGGACGAGCGGAGGAGCACCAGCGACTGGGGTTCGCTCTTGCCGAGGTCGAGACCGGCGTCGACCATGATGCGCTCCCGTGGGATGCCGGCCGCCTCTGCTCGAGCGGCGCGCTCGACCAGGAACGCGCAGACGTCGACCACGACGTCGTCGTAGTGCGGATCGGGGTCGGGCACCCGTGGGGCGAGGCGGATGTGCGTGGCGACCACCGACGCGCCGGCCTCGGCGGCCGCGGGGAGGTAGTCGGGGTCGGCGAACCCGCTGATGTCGTTGCCCACCACGGCCCCGGCGGCGTAGCAGGCCCGGGCCACCGACGCCCGCCACGTGTCGACGGACAGCGGCACGGCGAACCGGCCGGCGAGCGCCTCGATGGCGGGCACGACACGCTCGAGCTCCTGCTCCTCG
>WBZX01001044.1_pt1 | contig 22134 bp, 15 predicted proteins | sample 5204211 | NCBI WGS metagenome assembly WBZX01 (sample SAMN12344362, study PRJNA552823) | activated sludge metagenome | biome: Activated sludge suspended growth; feature: Nitrification reactor; material: Wastewater; isolation source: activated sludge from nitrification reactor of wastewater... | reverse complement strand
ACTTGGTGAGATGATTACACCAGAGACTGGGTGGACGTCGAACAAAGTATATATATCAAAAAATTCCGAATCTGCATTTACAAAATCTGCCGCTCGACAAGCAGTCGGCTTCGGATCTGCATTATTTATCCAGTATCCATAAGGACTATCCATACTATGTCCCGTTCCATTCCATGAAATATCCGTACCGACTCTCGGTATCTGTTCTATCCGGATTTGAGTACCTACCGACAATGAGGATCCATCCACTACTTCAACGCCGGTAATTACATTTACCAGCTGAGCGCGATGTGTAATATTGGCAGCAGCAGAGCTCAATCCAGACACCCAACCACAGTCAGTGCCACATATAGGTCCCGGGTCAGTAATCAACGGAACTGAGTCAGAGGTGAATGGAATAAATGAATTATTAAAAAAATATCCCAAAACTGGGATAGGACCGCTATTCGATACTACACTCTTCGCCTCCGCCGCCCCTGCCCCAGCCAAAGAAAAAAGGCATACGAACAAAAAAACTATCAGTGCCAGGAAAGATTGCTTACGCATAGAGTTGTGTTGCATTTTGTGTTGCTTCCAATATATCACACAATTTTGTAAGAAAAAAATAAAGAGCGGCTCTTGTGGAGCCGTTCTTCGTCTATTTCCTAACAACCTCTGTCTCTAACGCTCTACTCTAGGCCTTCGGGGCCCGAGCACCCATGATTTCTTCAGCCACGTTGTTTGGTACTTCAGCATAGTGACCGAACTCCATCGAGTAGCTCGCACGCCCCTGAGACATAGAGCGCACCTGGGTCGCATAACCGAACATAGAGGCCAGTGGTACTTCAGCGTGAATTTCTTTCACCTGAGCCGCACCCTCGCCACGCGCATTCATCTCCTTGATGACGCCGCGCTTCGAAGAAAGATCACCAACAATATCACCCATGGAGACTTCCGGCGTGATAACGACAACTTTCATGACTGGTTCGAGGATGACCGGCTTGGCCTTACGCATCGCATCCTTAAACGCCATGGAGCCCGCGATGCGGAACGCCGCTTCCGACGAGTCGACATCATGGAACGATCCATCATAGACCGTCGCCTTGATATCGACGACCGGGTAACCGGCGAGCACACCCGTATGAGTCGCTTCCTCGATACCTTTGTTGATTGGCTTGATGAATTCCTGCGGAATGACACCACCTTTGATTTCATCAAAGAATTCGTAGCCCTTACCGACCTCATTCGGCTCAAGACGGATCCAACAATGGCCATACTGTCCACGACCACCCGACTGGCGGATGTATTTGCCTTCCGATTCCGCCATCGTACGAATCGTCTCGCGATACGCTACCTGCGGCCGACCGACATTGACTTCGACTTTGAATTCACGCCGCATGCGGTCCACCAGGATATCGAGGTGGAGTTCGCCCATACCAGACATGATGGTCTGACCAGTCTCCTCGTCGGTATGCACGCGGAAAGTCGGATCTTCTTCAAGAAGCTTCTTGAGCGCCATGCCCATCTTTTCCTGGTCGACTTTGGTCTTCGGCTCGACGGAAATATCGATAACCGGTTCTGGAAACGTAATCGACTCGAGAATGACCGGCTTGTCCTGATCGCAAAGCGTATTGCCGGTGGTCGTAACCTTCATACCGACGAGCGCGCCGATATCGCCGGCTCCGAGCTCTTCGATCTCTTCACGATGATTCGCATGCATACGGACGATACGGCCGATACGCTCCTTCTCATTCTTGGTGGAATTCAAGACGTAGGAACCGGCTTTCACGGTACCGGAGTACACGCGGAAGAAGGTCAGCTGGCCGACGAACGGGTCCGTCGCGATCTTGAAGGCGAGTGCGGAAAACGGAGCGTCATCCTTGGTCTCGCGCAGCTCTTCGGCGTCATTCTTCGGATTGATGCCGGTAACCGGCGGAATATCGATCGGAGATGGGAGATAGGCGACCACGGCATCGAGCACGAGCTGCACGCCCTTGTTGCGGAGCGCTGTACCAGTCATGACCGGATAGAGCTTCGTACCGATGACGGCGCGGCGCAGAGCTGCTTTGAGTTCTTCCTCGGAAATCGCTTCTCCGCCAAGATACTTCTCGGTCAGCGCATCATCCGTTTCAGCGATCTTCTCAATCATCCGCTCATGCCATTCCTTTGCCTTGTCGGCATACTCGGCTGGGATTTCACCTTCGATCACCTTCTCGCCCATTTCACCTTCAAAGGTATAGGCCTTCATGTTCATCAGGTCGATCAGTCCATAGAAATCACCGCGGAGACCCATCGGGTACTGAATCGCGACCGCGTTCGGGGTCAAGCGGTTCCAGATTGAAGAGATAGCGTCCTCAAAGACGGCGCCTTCCTTATCGATCTTGTTGATGAAGCACATGCGAGGAACATCGTATTTCTCCGCCTGGCGCCACACGGTCTCGGACTGAGGCTCGACACCCTCTTTGCCGTCAAACACGACGACACCACCATCCAGCACGCGCAGGGAGCGCTCTACCTCGACGGTGAAGTCCACGTGCCCCGGGGTATCGATGATATTGATGTGATGGCCCTTCCAGTAGCATGTCGTCGCAGCGGATGTGATCGTGATGCCACGCTCGCGCTCCTGCTCCATCCAGTCCATAGTCGCCGCTCCCTCGTGCACTTCACCGATCTTGTGAGTGATACCGGTGTAGAACAGGATGCGCTCCGTCGTCGTCGTCTTGCCGGCGTCGATGTGGGCGATGATACCGATATTGCGATACTTCGAGATGTCCGTGGTGCGGGCCATAGGTATAAGATTTAGGCTATTGAATATTTGAAATGATGCTTCTTGAAAAAAAGAATGGAACCGCGAGTGTTCCATTCTATCATACACTATCTTTCGTGGAACCTTTACGCGAAGTGTGCGAACGCTTTGTTGGCCTCGGCCATACGGTGCGTATCATCGCGCTTCTTGATCGCGGTTCCCACCTTGTTCGAGGCGTCGATGAGCTCGTCAGCGAGCTTCTCAGCCATCGCCTTGCCCTTCTTGTTGCGGCAGGCATCGCGGATCCAGCGCATCGCGAGGATCTGGCGGCGCTCACCAGAGACCGGCACTGGCACCTGGTAGTTGGCTCCGCCGACGCGACGGCTCTTCAGCTGCAGGAGCGGAGAGACGTTCTTGATCGCCTGTTCGAAAGTATTGAGACCAGCCTTCTTGGTGCGCTCATGGATGATATCGAAGGCATCATAGATGATCCGCTCAGCCACGGTCTTCTTGCCGCTCCACATGATCATACCGACAAAATGGCCGACCAGCGGATTGTCATACTGGGTGTCCGGCTTCCATTCGCGCTGATAATTTCGCTTTCTTCGTGGCATATATTCTGAATAACCAAGATTAGTCCTTCTTCTTCTCCTTCTTCGCGCCGTACTTCGAGCGGCTGCGCTTGCGATCGCTCACACCAGCTGAGTCAAAGATACCGCGCACAACGTGGTACCGGACACCCGGAAGATCCTTCACGCGGCCACCACGGATCATAACGATCGAGTGCTCTTGGAGATTGTGCCCTACACCTGGGATATAAGCGGTGACTTCCATACCGTTCGTCAGGCGCACGCGAGCAATCTTCCGCAACGCGGAGTTCGGCTTCTTCGGAGTCGTGGTCGTCACTTTCACACAGACACCGCGCTTAAACGGGCTCTGGGTCTTGGTGATACGGTTCTTCACGGTGTTGATGACATAGGTCATCGCCGGAGATTTGGATTTCCGGACTCCGGTCTTTCTCGGACGCTTGATGAGCTGATTGATGGTAGCCACAGCGGTGCAACAGTAAAAAATTATCGGAAGACAAACAAAAAACAGCGTTTGCTTTAGTAGTGCCTATCCTACCCAAGAGCGCCAGTATTGTCAACCCCTATCCGCAACGCTGCGCCCAGCGTTGCGAGTAGACCTCTATCTGCCCTCCTATATGGTCAGCCCGATAAAGAGCGAAAGCACGGTCTGGATGAGGATACTGATAGGTGCAGAAAGGAAAAGAACGACAAAAAGGATCAAAAACATGCCATAGTGCTCGAGCCATGCTTGCGTCTCCGCCTTAATCGGAAAAACCGCGTACAGAAGCTTCGAACCGTCAAGCGGCGGAATCGGCAGCAGGTTGAAACACGCCAAGACGACATTCCAAAATATGAGGATAAGCAGGATGCCGAAGAGTACCTGCGGCAGCGACCCCGACATCGCATCCACCAGCGATCCGAACCGATCCAGCATGGCTCCGGACCCCGAAATCGCCTGATAGAACCGGCTCAAGATATCGATCTTGGCGAGCTGCGTAATCGGCAGAATCGACGCGATCAGCGCCGAGACCAAGGCGATCAGCAGATTTGATCCCGGACCGGCCAGCGCTACCCATAGCGGGCCCCACTTCTGATCCTTCAGATTGTAAGGATTATAAGGCACCGGTTTGGCCCAACCGAAAGCATAGCCAGTCGTCAGAATCAGCAATGCCGGCAAGAGCACCGAGCCAAACGGATCGATATGCTTGGCCGGATTGAGATTGAGCCGATCAGCATACTTGGCGGTCAGATCACCGAGCCACAACGCCACGACGCCATGCGAAACCTCATGGATGATGACTGAGTACAGGAGCGCCAGGAAATAAAAGCTGATTAGGACGATTTCTTGAGACATAAGAGAGAATCAAAACACAAAAACAACCTTCAAAAAACACATACCTTAAATGAGGATTCGTACTTTGAGAACAAGCAAGCCTCCATACGGAACTTGCCATTCCTGCTCATCCATGATACTCTCTCCTGTGTTACCAAGCAACTGAATTGAGACGCTATGAGCCGAACATGCCAACTGACCGGTCGTGGAACTAAGACCGGCAATAACCGCAGCCACTCGAACATCAAGACGCGCCGTACCTTCGCGGTCAATATCCAGACCAAGCACATCGACGGGGTGAAGCTCAAGATTTCCACCAAGGCGCTCCGCACCCTCGCGAAGCAGTCCCGGGAAGCCTAAAGCCAAGATCTTCAAAAGAAAACCATCCAGACTCTCGTTTGGATGGTTTTTTTCTTACTCAGAAAAGAGAAAAGGGAAGGTTCTCCTTTGAAGATCCTTCCCTATTGGCTGCGTTGCGCAGAGCTAATGCTGCCAGTTGACTGATACTATCTGCATCGCCGCCATCGCCTCTGCGAGACGACCATTTTGTTCACCGAAATCCAACAAGGATTTCGTTTGTTTCTTGTTTGGGTTGCAATGACCCGCATCGATTCTTTTCGTGCAAGCCTTGGTGGCTGGATCACAATCGCACGCCTGATTCATGATCTCACACTGCTTCTTCCCCATGTTAAAGCTCCTTTCTGGGGTTATGGTTTTCAAAAAACGATGAAAAAAATATAAGAGTGGCTTATTCAACCACTCTCATATTATACTCTAATTCATCAGAAAAGTCAATCCTACTCGAGGATGCCGTCCAGATTGACATCATAGAGCACCTGCTCAGCCACCAGACGATAGGCGACGATCTCTTCCGGCGTAAACCAGATAGCGATCTCGCGCTCCGCTTCTTCCGGCTTATCGGAACAATGGATGAGATTGCGCACCGCACGATTATCGATTGAGGACAACGCGTACGAGTCGATAGTATAGTCGCCGCGGATTGTACCGACATCAGACGTCGACGGCTCGGTGCCGCCCACAAGCTTCTTCACGATTGCTACTGACTGATTGCCTTCGATCACCAGTGCCAGCACCGGACCCGAGGTGAAGAAATTCACATTCGCCCGGATGATATCCTTGCCGTACTCGATCGGCTCCTTCTCAATCGGCAGACCCTGCGCCTCGCGATCAGCGGTGATACGAGCGCCCTTGGACAAGAACCAGTCATCCTCCTTGTGGTAATGATCCCAGCACTGCTCTTCTTTCGGAACGAGGAACTTCACGGCCACAACCTTGAGACCGGTCCGCTCGATACGTCGAAGAATCTCTCCCATGAGACCGCGTTGCACGCCATCAGGCTTCACGATAACGAATGACCGCTCTTTCTTCGGATGCTGTGCTGCCATAGGACTTTTTGCTCTTCATTCAAGAATTATCCAATCACCAAAAACAGTAACACGATACAGGCCGATTGGCAAGACGGCGCCCGTCCTACCTCTGCTCCCGGACACAGGCGTCTTCCCGGCAGCTATACACGATATTTCCAATCTCATCTGTCCGGAAGACTTCTGCTCCAGCCGTTCGCAACCGATGAAGGACCTCATCGGACGGATGGCCATAGCGGTTCTTGCCGACCGAAATGACAGCAGACTCAGGCTTCACACGGTCAAGCCATGCATCGCTCGTCGAATACTTCGATCCATGATGCGCAACTTTGAGCACTTGCGTCGGCTCGATATCCGGCAATACCGTCTCTTCATGCGGCAGATCCCCCGTAAAGAGAAAGCTCGTTTGGCCGTATTTAAGGCGCGCCACGATACTCGCTTCATTCGTCTCATCGAGGGCGGCGGCCGAACCATTCACTGGAAACAGTACCGAAAGCTCGGCTCCACCGGGAAAAATGAACCGCGACCCAGTACCGAGCACGGCCTGCTCCGTCTCAGATGACTGTTCGAGCGACCGTCTGAGATCAGCCAGGGCACTACTCTCACTCTCGGCGCCATTTGAGAAAAAATACCTGACCCGATAGCGCCGGATGACCGATGCAAGACCGCCGATATGATCCGCATCCGGATGCGTCGCGATCACTGTCTCGATCTGATGATCCCAAAACGGGATGAAGCGGCCGAGCTGACCGAGGAGCTGCCGGCTCTCCGCTCCCCCATCAATCAACACTTGTGTATCGCCTTCGGTGATCAGAATAGCATCGCCCTGCCCGACATCAAGAAAAATAATCCGCAGCGGCGCAAACTCACGGATTGAAAGTGCGAGGAAACACCCCGCTAAGAGCACGAGACAAAAAAGAGCAATCACCCCCAGAGCACGAATACGCATACGCTACGACTTGTTCCAGTGAACGAAGAAAAGCACCCAGCAGAAATACCAACATCCTACCATCCAGAACGTCACTCCGGAAAACGTCATACCGGCTCCAGGCAAGGTCGCCAGCCAATCTCCCAGAGCGAGCGTCCCGTGTAAGGCTCCGTAGGCCAGCCAGCCGATGCCGGCACCAAAGCCCGGAATCCAACCGAACAGCACGACGGAAAATGACAAGAGAAAGGCGATTGGGACCAGCGGCAGCACCAGAACATTACTCAAAAGAGCGTACGGGGAAAGCGTACCGAAATGGAAGAGCGACAACGGTATGACAAAAACCAGCACCGCCGATGTTATAAGAACCACTTCTGTGACGCTTCTGACCATCCATGACTGTGGTCGGATGAGCGCTCGGCTGGGAGCCGAGATTAGGATCGCAAAAGTCGCCACAAACGAGAGCTGGAATCCTATATCATAGCGCAACAAGAGCGGGTTAGCCGCGAGCATCAGCGCGCCCGCCAGGAAGAGCAACGAGAGGCCGTCAGCTGGACGTGCAACTAAGAGCGCCAAGAAAGCCGCCCCAGCCATCAGCGCCGCCCGTACCGCCGATGCCGGCGCGCCAACCAAACAGACGAAGAGCACGATACCGATGAGCGTCAGCCAAACCGCCTGTTTGCGATACCAGCCCAGTACGATGCCGAAGAGGAAGAGCCCTCCTGCCAGCACGGATATATTGTATCCGGACACTGCGACGATATGCGACAGTCCGACGGTCCGAAAAGCATCGGCTATGGAATCAGGCAATTCATCGCTGCCGCCGAGCAATAACCCCCTTGCTAATCCCGCCTCCGGTTCTGGCAACCGAGAGGCGATACGCTCCGTCACGGATACTCGCGCCCGATGAAGCCAGGTCCGAAGATGATTGTCCGTCCCTTCTACCCGTTCTATCGGACACCGATGCGCGACGAACCCAATCCCTTCTTTCGCGAGATACATCGGATAATCGAATGCCGGATCGAAACGCTCCGGCCGCTTGAGGTCACATGGACCGATACGCACCTGCGTACCGTCAGGCCACTCACTGAAACGATCCACTGAGAGCTGCACTGATTCGCGAGGGCAAGAATCATATTCACACTCATCAAGCTTCACGACGACTCGAGCGTCATAAAGACCTCGATCCAGCTCGCCACGTATCGTTCCCACTCCGCTCACTCCGGATATATCAGACAAGACCTGGTATCGTTCTACGGCACCGGACGCCAGGAGCAGGCCGGCTATGAGCGACAGTCCGGCAAAAAATACCGCTATGGCCAAACGATTCCGAAACGCGACCGCCGCCGCCGATACCAGCGCCGCCATCAGATATCCGGCAACCTGCGCGCAAGAGAACGTCGCCACGGAACCGAGGGCGACACCGGCGATAAAAGAGCATGACAATATCGGGAGCAACCAGCGTTTCATGCTTCGTCATCGAGACTCTCTATCGCCTTACGGAAACTCTGAGCGCTCCCGAAAGATTTGTAGACGCTCACAAAACGGATAAAAGCCACTTCATCAACCCCACGGAGCTGCTCCATGACCAAACGTCCGATCTCGCGGCTCGTGATATCCTTAAGCCCGCGCTCCCGGATTAATCGCTCGAGATCGCGCAGTACATGTGCTACTTTCTCATCCGCCTGCGGCCGCTTCTCAAAAGCACGCTCGAGACCGACACGTAGTTTCGCCCGATCGAAGAGCTCTCGATGCCCGTCTTTCTTGATGACGGTTACGCGATAAAAATCCGGCTCCTCATAGGTACTGAAGCGCGCCTGGCACTTCTCGCATTCCCGGCGCCGGCGCACCGAACGGCCTTCCTGCGTCAGACGGGAATCCACGACTTTCGTTTCGGTATGCTGGCAATATGGGCAGAACATAGGATATAACCGTTTGGCTTCTGAAAAAAAGATACCTCCAGCATAGCGCTCTTACGATCAAAAAACAAAACGGCTCACGGTGAGCCGTTTTATTTCTCTGTCTCTATCCCTCCTACAGCATTACATCATTCCGCCCATGCCGGACATATCCGGCATTTCCGGCTTCTTCTCTTCGGGCAGATCGACGACGGCTGCCTCGGTCGTCAGCAGGAGGGCCGCTACCGATACGGCGTTCTCGAGCGCCGTGCGCGTCACCTTGAGCGGATCGATGATGCCAGCCTTCACCATATCCTCTTCATAGACATCGTCCTTGGCGTTGTAGCCATAATTCACGCCTTTGGCCTCTACGACCTTGTTCAGCACGACGGCAGCATCCTGCTCGCCCGCGTTCATCGCGATCTGCTTAAGCGGCTCATTGAGCGCCCTAAGAAGCGTCTCGTAGCCGGCATTGTATTCATGATCGGTCGAGCGCTTCTTGGCCGCGAACTGCACCCCGACGATGGCAGCCGCCTTGGCCAAAGCCGTCCCACCGCCCGCGACGATACCCTCTTCGATAGCCGCTTTGGTCGCATTGACCGCGTCTTCCATTTTATGTTTCATGTATGTCAATTCGGTCTCCGTGGCCGCGCCGACCCGGATGACCGCAACGCCGCCCGAGAGCTTCGCCATGCGCTTCTTGAGTTTCTCGCGATCATAGTCGCTCTTCGATTTCTCGATGAGATTCTTGATTTCAGAAACGCGCGCTTCGATATCTTTCTTCTTGCCCTTGCCCGCCACGATAGTCGTATCATCCTTCGATGCGATGACTTTCTGCGCCTGCCCGAGCATCGAGATCTCCGTCGCCTCGAGCTTCATCCCCTTGTCCCCAGAAATCACCTGTCCACCTGTCAGGATTGCGATATCCTCGAGCACCGCCTTACGGCCCTCACCGAAATCCGGTGCCTTCACCGCGAGCACATTGAGCACGCCGCGGATCTTGTTGACCACGAGCGTCGCGAGCGCCTCGCCGTCCACGTCATCGGCCAGGATGACCACATCCTTCTTACCGAGCTGTGCGAGCTTCTCAAGCACCGGCACGACCTCTGCGATCGCTGAGATCTTCCGATCAGTGATGAGGATATACGGATTATTAATCTCCGCCGTCTGCGATTCCGGATTGGTCATGAAATACGGCGAGATATATCCCTTGTCGAAATTCATGCCTTCGACGATCTCTTTCGTAAGGCCGAGCGTCTGCGACTGCTCCGTCGTGACGACGCCATCCTTACCGACTTTCTCCATCACGTCCGCAATCATCTGCCCCATCTCGAGCGACTCGGCCGAAATCGTCGCCACCTGCACAACGGATTTCTTATCCTTGATCGGCTGCGAATTCTTCTGGAGTACGGCGACGACATCCCGCTTCGCCGCTTCCATACCGCGCCGGATACCGATCGGATTGATACCGGTCTCGACGTATTTGAGTCCCTCGCGAGCGAGCGCCTGCGTGATGACGGTCGACGTCGTCGTTCCGTCGCCAGCAATGTCATTCGTCTTCTCGGCCACCTGCTTGATGAGCTCCGCGCCCAGATTCTCGAATTTGTCCTTGAGCTCGATATCCCGAGCGATGGTCACACCATCGTTCGTGATGGTCGGACCACCATAGCTCTTCGAAAGAATCACGTTGCGCCCCTTCGGACCCAAGGTAACTTTGACCGCATCCGCTACCTTGTCGATGCCGGTCTTCATGCTGCGCCGCGCCGCTGCGCTGTAAGCGATTTGCTTGGCCATATATTTTTCTCTCAGATTATCCTATTAGCACTCTCTATTATAGATTGCTAATTCGGAGAGTGTCAAGACGAAAAAATCCCGAGAAATATGCTCCCAGGACAAAGATTTCCATATATCATCAAAAGGAATTACTCGTAGCGCAACGCTTCGAGCGCATGGATCTTGGAAGCCCGGACGGCCGGAAAAATCCCCGTGAGCAGACCAAGGAAAAAGATAAAGACCGCAATCAGCACCACGAACATCGAAGGAATCTCCACAAAATTCGATGCGGCCACCCCGTACTTCGATGCCATGAGATTGATGCCATAGTTGATCCCCTTGGCCGATCCATATCCGAACAGGAGTCCGAGCGCGCCGCCGAAGAAGCTGATCAGGAAGGCTTCGAAAATGAACATCTTAAAAATATCTGCCCGCTTCGTACCGAGCGCCTTGAGAATACCGACTTCCTTGGTCCGCTGCAGCAGAGAAATACTCAGCGTATTCAGCATGCCCATGGCCGAAATAGACATAATAATGACCCCGAAAACGACCAAGATGGCTCTGACGATAGAGAAAAACGAATTGATATCAGCAATCGTATCGATGACGCTCTCCGTCACGAAGGCGGTCTGCTCGATCTGCAAGCGTGCCGGCTCGATTGAAGACTCGTCTTTGACACGTGCCTTGGCAAACTGGCCCGCGACCTTGCCGTAGCGCTTCCGGATTTCCTCAATCGGCATGAAGGCATACACCGCTTCGTCCTTCGTCTGGTCCCGGATAACGCCGACAATGGTCAGCTTATTCTCGGCAGCGATCTCCTCTTCTGACCGCGCCGGACTCTCCTCTACATCCGCCAGCATATCTCCTGTCACAACACCGGTGTATTCTATCGTCTTGCCGATGCTATCGTCTGGATTATCGAAGCCGAGTAATACCGCCAGCTTCGGAGTGATCAGGATGGAACGCGGCTCCAAAAACATCCTCTCCCGAACCTCCGCATCCAGATCCGATCGGGCCAGATCAAGATAATGGCGACTGATCGCGTTGATCACGACATCAGTCTGTGCATCACCATTGAAGAATTTCCCGCCGATGCTCGCTCGGATCTCGACCTGGTCGATGCCCTCGATCTTCCGGATACGTTCGATCGTCGGCGTATCGAGCAGCGCAAAACTCTCGAGACTCTTGTTGCTGATATCGATGATATCGCTCGGGTTATTCTTCGTCACTTCGCGGATCACCATGCCCTGGACGCCAAAACCGAGCGAGATGAGGAGCGTAATAATGCCGATACCGATGGCCACGCCGCCAATCGTCAGTATCGATCGCATCCGATTCGAGAACATATTCCGATACCCGATGAAAAGTATCGTCGAGAGCCGCATATGGGAAAACCGGAAATCAGCCGCATGCCTCTGTTCCGCTGCCGTCTTCGGTCCCTGTTTTTTTCTGAGAAAATTCATACGGATGCACTTTGATTCTGCTTCGCCGCGATGTCCTGCTCCATCAGGTCTATGGAATGTTGATTGACCGTATCTGATGTGATGCGCCCGTCGACCATATTGACGATACGTGAGCCGAATTTGTACTGGTCGATATTGTGCGTCACCATCATGATCGTGATGCCAAACTGCTGGGAGATATTGCGGACCAGAGTCATGAGCGTCTCGCCCGCCTTGATATCGAGGTTGCCGGTCGGCTCATCGGCGATGATGAATTTCGGATTAAGCAAGAGCGAACGAGCAAGCGCGATGCGCTGCTGCTGGCCTCCAGAGAGATCGTATGGTCGATGATTCGCCCACTCCCCCATGCCGACAAGCTCGATTAGTTTAGCTGCGAGAGGAATACTTTCACTAAATGTCTTGCCACCGATGACGCCCGGTATGGCAATATTCTCAATCACCGTAAGCGACTTGATCCAGAACGGCTGCTGCGGGATGAAGCCGATATGCCGGTTCCTGAAATTCGCCCGCCAATCCTTGGTCTTCTCCCAGATATCATCCTCCTCGATATACACCGTCCCCTCGGTCGGATTCTCCAGACCATACACCGTATGTAGAAGCGTCGATTTTCCGCAGCCAGACGGCCCGACGAGCAGCACAAACTCGCCCTTGTGGACCTCAAGGTCGATGCCATGCAGCACCGGGATATCCTGAGTGCCGACATGAAAGCTTTTCTTGAGTCCGACGACTCGGATGACGACTTCCTTCTCTTCAGTCATACTGATAGGCTGTATTCCTAATTGCCGCCCAAACTGGCGATCCATCCGAAATTATTGAGGAAAGTCCGCGTAATCACTTCGGTTGCATTGGCCTTCGACTGTTCAACCGGCACCGTTGCTGCATCCGTCACCGTCTTGTTGGATGCTTCATCATACGCCTCTACCTGATAGCTATACACATCGCCAGCCTCCGCAGGAATCGTAATCAGATGATAGGTATTCAGCGAATCATCACTCGTCGACTGCTCGAACGATCGCGTCACGATACCCTTAGCGTACGCGACATGGATACGCGACGGTTCATCAGTCTCAATCTTGATATAGACATTCGCCTGCGCATTGGTCCCTCGTCCGGATACCCGGCCCATCGCCTTATTGGCCAGGATCTTCGGCGGACGCGAATCGGTACGGGTCGTGATCCGCTGTTCGAATGGAGTCGCCTGGATATTGTACTGGTCCATGCCGGTCACCGTAATCGCATATTCTACCGCCGGATCGAGATCGGAAATCTCGGCCTGATGCTCGGTCACCCGCTCTTCCGTCAGATACGTGTGATTGGTACCGTCCGCTGACTTGTAGTATATCAGAGTCGAGGTCGCCACGTTGGTCTTGTAAGTAACAGCGATAGTCGGCAGATCGACATTTTCCTTGTTCTCGATAGTCACGTCCGAGACGACCGGCTCCTCCGGCGTGCTGAATGAATATTCGTCTGATGAAAATTCATTCAGATCGCCATCGACGCACTCGATCTGCACCCGATAATCCGAGGCTGGATTAAGCTGATCGATTCTCTGGACATGGCCCGATCCCCCCGCCTCTTCTTCGATCGTATATGAGCCATATTTCAGCGTACAGGTCGCGCTCACATTCGTCTCCCAGTTCACATACGCGGTATGGAGCTGGATATCGGTCACCGTCACTTCGGAGATCACCGGTGGCGGCAGCGTCGTGAACGTATCCACTTCCGATGTCCCGATATTACCATCCGGATCGATGTATTTCACCCGGTAAAAATATTTCGTTCCTGCCGAGAGACCCTTGGTCAGCACTTCGTGCGAAGTGACTGAGTCGACTTGACCAGTCGTCTCGCCAAGTGAGATAGATTTGCCGTATTCGATGAAAGAACTCGCTACGCGGTCTGTCGCCCACTGGAAAGTCGCTTGATACGACTGAGTCGTGAAGCTCGGCGTACCGACCAACTTCGGAGCCGTCGTATACTTTCCGGTCGGAACGATGGAGACCGTCGAGGAAGCCGCCGAATAATTACTCGTCTTGTCTTTCGACTTCACATAGTAATAATAGAGCTTACTCTCAAGCGTCGTATCACCCGATGGCAAAAGGATTTCGCCGGAGTCGACATAGGCGCTACCGGTCGTCTTGGCAATCTCGGTAAACGTGATGTTATCCTCCGAGCGATAGATAACGAAACCGTCGAAGTTTGCTTGATCGATGCCATCCGGTCGAGCCCACTTCACGGCAATGCCGTATTTGGAGTTCTCGCGATCCGAAGTATCGAAAATCTGGACATTACCAGGGATTGGAGGATTACTCGTGTCCGCTATAAACGATATCACTGCATAATTGCCATATTCAATATTGCCCGCTTCATCTTCCGCCACTACGAAGAAAAGGTTTTCGCCTTTCTGCGTCGCAAAGGCGCTCGGGCCAGCCGCCTTGACGGAAGTCGACACGGTGTTATTCGCCGTCGGCAGGACATTGACCGAATAGTGATAGACGATGCCCGCTTCATCTCCGGCAAATGAAGCTGGGGTGTCCCAAGAGAAAGCGAAGGAGTTGACCGTCGATGTCAACGGCGTCACCGCGAGATTCTGTGGCGGTGTCGGCGCACTCGCGCTGTAATAATATTCCTGCATCAACGCCCCCGAAGTATTGCCAGCTCCATCCACGGCCCGGAGATAGAACTTATTCTTGCCCGACTGATAGGCGCCGACGATATGATCGACATTCGGAAGCGAAAGCGCTACCTGATTGACATTTGTGATATCGACCCAGGTATCCGACACATCGCCGTCGGTCCGATACTGCAGCTTGGCGATACCCGAAAAAGCATCGGCCGCATCCGGAGACCAGATGAAAGAATAGTTATCGATAGCCGTATACCCGGTCGGAGTTACTTCGATTGTCGATGGATTAGTCGGGGCAATATTATCGAACTTGTACGTGAAGGCCGCGTAAGAGCCAGCCGATATCATGCCCGCATGATCTTCTGTTTCAATCTTGAGATAATAGCTCTGTCCCGCTGAAAGACTCCCCGCCTGATAAGTATTTCCCGTCTGGAACGTCACCGGATCCGCATTGGCGTCTGTACCGAAATAAACATAATATCCAGCCACGCCTGATCCACCCGATCCATCCGAAGCGCCTCCAATCGCCTCCGCGGCCGGCCATTCGAAATACGGCCCCGTATGGTTGTACCAAGTGTTAGTCGTCAGCGAGACCGTCTTGGCTGATGAAGTATAAGCACTCACCGAACTCGGATTAGTCGGCGCGGCGATATCCTGATAATAGCTGATTGTATAATCATCGATGACCGGGGAGAATATCTGATCCGACGAAGAAAGTGTTGCCCGCACCTGCATGTATCCTTCCGGCGATGAGTTGATCTTATAAACATGTTCCGTCCCGAAGACCTGCTCATTTGAAACCAGATCCCACACTGACCAATCCACTCCGTTTGAAGAAGTTCGAGTCTCGAATGAGACGAACGTATTATTCGGTCGAGTAAAATTCACCGACAGACTGCCCCACCGGTAGACCGAGACGAGATCAAGCGCCTCGGAGGTATAAGTACCAACCTTCTTGAAGCCGGTCCCGTTAACCGCTGAACTGACCACATAACTATAGAGACCATCCGGATAGGAGTTGGTGCCGTTACCAGCAATCACCCAGTTTCGCTGGCTCTCATGTTGCATGGAGCCGCCAATATTCACCTGCGCCGGGATATTTGTTACTGTCTCCCAAACACCCGTCAATCCGTCAGCAATACGGTACCGATACTTGTTAGCCGTATTACCTCCACGAACAACATAGAGATAGCCGTCTTGTCCATCGACAATACCACCGCCGGTCGTAATCGTGGCGGGCATCACCGGTAAAGTCGACCAGGTACCGCCGGTCGTATCATAGCGATAGATGGCATTATTCCCTCCCCGCATCGCATAGATATAGCCCGACGTAGCGACAATGCCACCACCAGTCGTCGTTGCAAGCGAGGCATTGACCGTCAAGGATGACCAACGTGACCCGTTTATTCCATCCAGATCATAGCGCCACCATGTCGTCGTTCCAGCACCACGAGTCAGATAGATATATCGCGAACCATCATACGTCATGGTCGAACCGACACCCACCTGAAGCGGCGGCCGATCGGTGGTGATTTCACTCCAGGTATTGGTCGCGACATCGTATTTGTAGAAGTAATTCCCAGCACCGCTCCGTGTCGTACGGATTGTTCCTGGAGAGTAATAAATCTCATCGCGATCGATTGCGTAGATAAGGCTAGCGCCATCATATGCTCCGACCGGCAGCCGTGCCATCTCAGTGGTCGTACCAGTGGCAGCATTGTAGCGCACGAAGACATTGTCGTAGTACCCACGCATCATATAGATATTCCCGTCACCATCACTGGTTGTAGCGGTTCCGTAATAGAACGGGAAGTACGAGGTCCCTCCGGGGATAGATGGGCCAAAAAGACCCTTCGTCGGAATCTCCCATGAGCTCTCGCTGATATTATATCGATAAAAATTCGTCGTGTTGGCCCCGCGCAAGGCATAGATGTAGCCGCTATAAACCACCTGGGTAGCGCCCTGGTCGAATCCGGCCGGCGTATCAGGCAACTGTGACCAGCTATCCGTACCGATAGCGTAGCGATAATAGTTATTTTTCCAATTGCCCCGGGTCACATAGAGACTCTCGGTCGTCGCATCATACGCGATACTACCGCCGGTATAAATACCGGTCGGCGCCGAAGCGAGTACTGTCCAGGTATTCGCCGTCTCGCCATGCGCGACATCAGTCACAATCGAATACCGGGCGAGATACGGGTAGTAATTGCCCTGCAGCACATAGATGTTGTTGCGGCCGTCATAAGCACTATCGGACCCGTAATTCACCATCTGACCGTCTACCGTATTCGGATTACCGAACTGCGCGTTTGCCTTGGTGGTCCAGAGATCACTGGTCGTATCGTATTGATAGAGGGCGTCATCGCTTCCCGGCAGACCATAGATATAGCGCGACCCGTCATAGGCGAGAGATCCACCGATATAGAAATTCTTCGGAGCGCTTGAGACAGCTGTCCAGGTATTAAGCGCGATATCATATTTCCAGAAAGTCGGCAGGTTGCCGCCCTGAGTCACATACAGTGTTCCATTCGGTCCGGCGACAATCGATCCACCGTAACTGATCACGCCCGGAGTCACTGTCGGGGATATCCAGGTATCGGTCATGAGGTCATAGCGGTAAAAACCAGTCGTACCAACACCGCGCAACGCATAGATGTATTCGCTTCCATTGTAATTCACACGGACCGAATCGCCTCCATAAGAAACCGCTGCCAGTGCGTTGGTCAGCCGGCTCTGATTCCAAAAACCAGCCCCGTCGACCGGCGAAAGGCGCAAAGAGTCCGGTACATCGGAGGACGAGAGATCGTTTAATGCCCCAGCCGAAAAATCCACCTGACTCGTCTTCGATTCGACCAGCGCCGGCGCGACACCATTGTATATATACGTAAACGCCGCGTAAGCGGAAGCACTGACATTGCCATTATTATCCTTCGTCTTGATACGCAAATAATACGTACCAGTATCCAAAGCCTGATTCACCTCGTAGGTAGCAGCCGTCTGGAATGAGCCGCTAGCCGCTGGGTCAGTGCTCGCGTTGGTCCCGAAATAGACATAGTATCCTTCGATACCTGCTTCCGGACTAGTGGCGCCCGAAAATGAAAAATATGGATGTTCATGCGGATACGACTGGCCGGATGTGAGCGTCACTCCCCCAGAACTCTGCGAATATGCATTGACCGCTGTCGGATTGGTCGGCGGCGTATCGGAATTATTATACGTGATTGTATAATCCGTCACGGTCGGCGTCGCAACGCCATCCGATGTCGCGAGCGTAATCCGAACCTGCAGATACCGTTGGGCCGGCGATGCGATTGTCGTTCCGCTCACCGCTTCCCAGGCTGACCACGTCGAAGCATCCGTGCTGGAGCGGGTCTCATAGGCAACGCTAGTATTAGCTGGAACGGTATCATTCGCCACTAGAGAGACCCAATCCGATGCTTGTGCTAAATCGAGTGGCTCACTCACATACGTGCCCGAACTCACGAAGCTTCCCGCACCAGCCGTGAAACTCCACATATCAGTCGTCCCCTGTCCGGTCAGCGCGTAGAAAGAACTCCCGCCAGCATATTCGATATTGGCCCCATTGTACGGTCCGCGTCCATAGAGGTATTTCTGATTGGAAGGCAGCTGGCGCCAGGTATCCGTCGCGACGGTATATTCCCAAGCCTCATCCTTGTAGTAGCCAGCTAGCGCATAGATTTTTCCATTCGCGTACGTGAGACTCGTGCCGTAGTATTGAGCGAACGGTGTCGAAGCCACCCGAGACCAAGTAGCGCCAGCCGTGCTGTATTTCAAAAACGCCGTCTCGCCATCGCCGACCGTCGCATAGAGATTCGTACCGTCAGAAACCAATCGGGCGCCGATATTGTTGTTATAGGTCACACCACTCACGACCGTAGAAGCAAGCGTCGTCCAGGCGAGCGTCGTCGTATTTGGGCTGCTATAAAAGTTTGCCGTCCCATTCCCCCGCAAGACATAGACCTTGCCGTCAGAGGCGTTGTAGGCAGCACTACCGCCGTTCGAAGCGGTACCTGGCAGCACGGTCATCGCCGCCCAGGCGTTGGTCGATATGGTATAGCGATAAAAAGTCGTCGTATTGTTGCCAAGCGGATAGTAGATGTAGTCCCCAATCAGCGTTCCGGTTGTGTCGGTTGTCGGTACCAACGGTAGACTAGCCAGCGACGTCCACGTATTGGTTGCCATCGCATAGCGATAGAATCCGGCCGTCCCGCCGCGTACGGCATATACATACGAGCCGGCGCCCGTCACACCATTCCAGAGCAAATCGCTGCCGGTCCCCATTCCGATAGTATTGTTCATGACCTGCTGAGGTCCGACCCAATCGCCCGTCGCGCCAAGCGTCGGATCAAATTTCCACAGATCATATGTGCCAGCGGACCGAAGCACGTACAGCTGGTTGTCATTCGTATTGTAAGCGATAGAAGTATCATTGGCGGTCGCTGGCATAGTCGCGAGCACCACCCAGCTGTTGCTAGTAATGTCATACCGCAAGAGGCTATTGGTCGTCGCGGAACGCGGATAATAGATAAAACCATTGGCGTACGTGCCCTTCTGATTACCATTAAAGGTATACCCTGTCGTAATATTTGCCTGTGCACTCCACGTGTTAGTCGCCACGTTGTAACGATAAAACGTCAGGGTGTTGGCGCCGCGTGGTGTGTAAAAATTTCCATCCTGCCCATAAATTAGGCTCGCACCCGTCGAAGCTGCTGCCGAAATCGGAGCCAAGCTCTGCCACTCGCCGAGCGCCACGCTGTAGCGCCAGAAGTCGGTGCTATTGCTCCCCCGCAAGACATATGGATTCGTACCATCAAAGCTGATACCGGCGCCGGTCCATGTGGTATCGAGCAGATCTGGCAGAGCGGTCCAGGTACCAGTCGCCGTATCATACTGGTAGAATTTCTTAGAATACCCTCCGAAAATCGCATAAATCAATCCGTTACCATCGCTCGTCATATCCGCTCCATAATACGCTGGGAATGGAAGATCTTCGAGTTCGATCCACTCGTTCAGCACGGAATCGTATTTCCAAAATGCCTTGTCCGACAGGCCACGCATGACGTAGAGATCATCCCCGACGAACACCGAGCTTGATCCGGCACCCACTGTATCTGGTGGCACCGCCCAGGTGCGAGCTGACCAACTGCCCTGAGAGGCCAGTTGTATTGCATCGGTCGCGCTTTCAAGAGACAGGTTGTCCGATGTCCCTCTACCCCACTCTGTCTCCGTGCTGATCGAACGAGCAAATGGGGCACTCGAAACATTGATACCACCGATGTAAATCGCCAGCGCCATACCGATCGCCGCCACAGAACCGCGCCACCCCACCTGCCGGACAAGCCTTCCTATCCAAGAAAATTTCTGCCCGACGTACCGCCAAGCGAGCGCCGCATAATAACGCCGCCGATATGACACACCATAGCTCTCCCGATCCGCCACCGCGTATTCCGAAAGGAACTCAGCGAGACTCTCCGCCTCGACGATCATACGCTTTCTCGGCTGCTTCGCCGCCCCCGATACACCGAAAATCCTCGCGAGACGCTGCACTGATGCCCGCATTTGGCTCATCGAAAACAGCGCGCGAGTATGAGCACGTCCCTCCCGAAAAGACCGAAAAAGCCACCTCGATGACCGAGACGTCTGCATCGATTTTGTTTTATGTTTCGAGTCCATTATCCAACTGATCGCACCATATTCCGGCACGTTGTTGCCACGCTTTTTTTAGGAAGAATCCTGCAAGAAAACAATAAAAAATCCTGAGAATCCTCTACCCTCCAGTATATCAGAAATACACCCGATAAAAAAGAGAAAGAGTTCCTAAAATACAACAAAAAAGCGCCTCATTCCTGAGACGCTTCCAACACCCTCCACGAGCACTATTCGGGTCTTATTTTTTCATCTTCCGACGGATGAAGGCCGGGATCTCGAGATCATCCTCTTCGGTCAATTCTTTGGCTTCCGGACGCTGTACCATCGGCTTCGGCTGTATCTTCTCCTCGATGATCATCGGGGATGGCTCCATACGCCGCGGGGCGAAAGCAAACTCGGATTCAAGGTCATCGGCGACAGATTCATTCATCATCGGCTCTTCGACGACCGGCTGACGAGTCGGCATCGGGCGAGACATTGGCTGCGAAACCTGCGGGCGAGCCACATTCACAAGACCGATGGATGGTTCCTTGCCTAACCCGTCATTGAAACCAGTCGCTACCACCGTGATCTGAATTTCGCCCTTGCGCACCTGTTCATCCACCACCGTACCGAAAATAACTTTCGCATTCGGATCGATATTCTCAGTGATGACATTGGCTGCTTCATTCACCTCAAGCATCGTCAAGTCGCTTGATCCGGAAATATTGAACAGTACGCCCTTAGCGCCATCGATCGAGAGCTCAAGCAATGGGCTATTGATTGCCGCTTTGGCCGCTTCGACTGCCCGGTTCTCGCCGGACGCGATGCCAATACCCATAAGCGCACTGCCGCTGTCCTGCATGACCGCCCGCACATCGGCGAAGTCGACGTTGACCTCTCCTTTTTTTGTAATGAGATCCGAAATACCCTGTACGCCCTGCCGCAGCACGTCATCGACGATACGGAAGGCGTTGATGAGCGTCATCTTGCGATCGATGATGGAAAGCAGCTTGTCATTCGGAATCGTAATGATCGTATCGACGCGCTCACGGAGATTCTCAAGCGCCTCATCGGCGATTGAACGGCGCTGCGATCCCTCAAAAGCAAACGGACGCGTCACGACGCCGACAGTCAGCGCTCCGAGCTCTTTAGCCGTCTCGGCGACGATTGGTGCCGCACCGGATCCAGTCCCTCCGCCGAGACCGCAGGTGACGAATACCATATCAGCTCCCTTGAGTACTTCCTGGATCTCATCCCGATTCTCTTCGGCTGCCTGCCGACCGATCTCCGGATTCATACCCGCACCGAGTCCCTTGGTCAGATTCTTGCCGATATGGATCTTCTCCTGCGCCTTCGAATGATGCAGTGCCTGCGCATCGGTATTGATCGCGACGAACTCCACGCCGCGGATCTTGGCATCGATCATCCGTGAAATAGCGTTATTGCCTGAACCGCCGACACCTACCACCTTGATTTTCGCGAAGGTTTCCAAATCGGGCTTGATCTCTGCCATACTCTTCTTTCAAGAAAAAATTTATGTCGGAAAAAATGAATCTTCGAAAACTATCCTTCGACATTAAAAAAACGCCCCGGAACGCGAGATTTACCGCTTGAAACCACAATCTATCACGCGACAGAAAACAGTGTCAAGAAAGGCATTCTCGCCAAGGAACGTATTGTTTTTGATTTCTTTTTTTATCTTCAGGGAAGAAAACGTTTGGCGAACTTCTGCACCTTCTCAGTGGTCTGACGAGCCCATTCCGGCGCCTCCCATCTGAATGATCCACC
>WBZX01001043.1_pt1 | contig 22171 bp, 23 predicted proteins | sample 5204211 | NCBI WGS metagenome assembly WBZX01 (sample SAMN12344362, study PRJNA552823) | activated sludge metagenome | biome: Activated sludge suspended growth; feature: Nitrification reactor; material: Wastewater; isolation source: activated sludge from nitrification reactor of wastewater... | reverse complement strand
GCGGCCAACGACCCTGAGCCGCCACACACGGCCGCGAAGACCGGTCATTGGTCAGCGCAACTGGGACTCCTGGAAGTAAGAACGGCCCGCTCGACCTGGGCAGCGGCGACTACAGCAAAGCGGACGCCGATCAATTCATCGCAAATTTCCGCTTCCCGAGGTAGCAGACTGTCAGTCTAGGAAGGCGGCTGACTGCGGAGCTGCGTGGCCAGGACCACGAATGATGACTCTCCGCTCGTGGACTCGACGCCCCAGGGCAGCTTGGTACTTACCTGAGCAAGCGCGCGTGCGTCGGCCTCACGCCACTCGCGCTGGACTTGACACGCGATCGCGCCTTGCAGAGGGTACTGGCTGTCCACCCACAGATCCTCGGTGGTGACGACTGGAACCTTTTCAATGAAGACGTGCCTTCTGCCCAGCGCGTCCAGGAATGAGCACTCGACAAAGCCGGGCTGGTGCTCATCAACGAGGCGGTCAATCTGCACGACGAGTTCTCTCACTGACGGCCCTTCGAAGGTTGGAGACGACGCCTCGCCATGCTCACTTGCGCTTCGTTGCTGATCGGCTCGATGCGCAGAATTCGACAATTCTTGGGGTCGATCGGCGTCCCTTCAAGTAAGAGAACAACGCGGCTCTCGACCATAAGATCGAACTCCACTCCGGATCCAGTGACCCGCGGCGAAACTCGCACGCCGCTTCTCGTGTATGGCCTACCTTCCTCATAGCGGCAAAGGAGCGCGGGCAAGTCGACCGGGTCGCCAAAAATTGTCCTGACGACGGACGTCCTGAAATCAACTACTCGCCAGAGTAAACCATCATCATGCGCGTCAATCTTCATGACGTCCGCGATCACGGCCGTCTTTGTTTGCGTGAGGACAGACTCAAGTGACTCGCGAAGAATCTGGGTGGCATCGCAAAGCGAAGGCCAGCCTAAGGGAAGTGCCATGAGCAGCGCACTCAATCGACCGAGTCCGCGGCATGCCATATGGAGGAAGAGTATCTGCAACTTGGGTCTTCACGATATCCTCCCATGGGAATGGTCACCAAGACAATCTCTGTAAGCGCAATGACGGCCGAGGCTGTCGAAGTGACCGAAGTCGGCCCGAATCTGTATCGACTCGACGAGGAGGCGGCGTTGTTCCTCGGCGCAGGCGATGACGAAGACGTGGATGATTTTCCGCGATACGGCGATGTTTTCTACGCGACCCCGACGCCGGACGGAAAGCTTCGTCTCGAGTCGATCCATCAGAGAGCACCTCTAAGGCGCTATACGTTTTCAGTGACCGAGCACATCGCCGCATCGACTCAATTAGCCGGCCTCCTGAAGCGAGTCACGGATGAGGGTGGGCACTGGGAGCGGCATATGGGGGGAATAGTGTTCATTTCGCTCCCTACTGCCTCTACGATGAACCCCCTGGCCGAAATGCAAAAGTGGTCTGGACTGCCTTGAGTTTCTAGGTTCCTTCGATCGCCGACGCGCACTCCTCCCGGCCCAACGATGTCCGAACCACTTTACTTCTACACCAAGACCATGCCCTATTGGGGCCTGTCAAACTTTTCGCCGCCAGGTTTCGAGGCGGAAGGGGTGTTCTGGCCGACAGTGGAGCATTACTTTCAGGCGCAGAAGTTCGAATTTCCGACCATTCGTGAGCGCATTCGGCGGGCCGCAACACCAAACGAGGCCCGCCTTCTTGGGCAAAGCCGTGAATTCGAGATCAGGCCGGATTGGGAAGAGGTGCGTGACGACGTCATGCTCAGAGCGCTTCGGCACAAGTTTGCCGTTCCCAGTGCACGAGCACTCTTGAGCGAAACCAGCGATCGACCATTGATCGAGAGTTCGCCCTATGACCATTACTGGGGTGCAGGGCAGGATGGCTCCGGATTGAACCGCTTGGGACAGTTGCTCATGAAGGTGCGGTCTGAGTTGGGTCAACCTCCCGCGGAGCCCTGAAGGCATTCATGGCCAGCAAGTTCACTTGTCGTTGCGGGGACATCGTCCGTACAAACCTGTACGAAGGTCATGACCTGCATCTATTGGTGCCGGAGACCGCTACCGACCTCGGGGATGCTGAGCGCTTGGAGCCATGCGGTGCGTTGGTGGATTCGTTGGTTCTCGATTCGCAGATCGTGGCGACCTGCTCCAATTGCGGCGCGCTCGCGCTGATCGACAACGCATACAACATCAAACTTTACGTGCCCGTGACCTAGACCCTTGAACGCCAAGGAGTTGCGATCGCGATCGTCAGGGCAGGCCGATCAGTCGCCTGACCTGAAGCAGCCCGCAGCCAAAGACTGGGTCTCGGCCAGGAGCACCGAGATCGCGGGCTGACGCGCAAAGGCGACGTCGTATTTCTTCCGTGCCAAGGCGGGGGCTGGCCTGCACCACCCTGGCAATCGCACCCGCCGCAAACGGCGCTGCGATGGATGTCCCGCTCACATAGCGACCTTGCTCGGGACCATCCGGGACCCAGACGTCGACGCCCGGTGCCGCCAGCCAGATGTAGTTGCCGACGTTGGCCCTGGCGTAGATCGCTTCGGCTGCGTCCACCGCCGTGACGGCAACGACATTTGCATAGGCCGCCGGAAAGACTGGCGGTGAGTCCGGGCCACCGTTGCCTGCGGCGGCGACGACTGGAACGCCACGCTTGGTGACGGCTGCGATCGCCGCCTCCAGGAGCCTGTTGGCCTGCCCGCCGAGGCTCACATTGATCACACTGACATTCTGACCGAGCAACCAATCCAACGCTGAAATGACGAGCCCGGCGTTGGTCTCTTCGCGGTCGTGTCGCATGACGACGACGCCGGCTACCGCAACTCTCGCGCCCTCAGCGACACCCCGGAACCCGGTGGCCGCATCCCGACCTACCAGCAGCGTGGTGACCGCCGTGCCGTGGCGGGTGGTGCGCGCGTCATCGCTGCCCGCGACGAAGTCGTGCGCCACGATACGCGCGCCCGCGAGCGCCGGTGTGCGCTCAATCGTCGAATCGACAACGCCGATCGTTGTCGGCGCTGCCCGTGACGGCACCTCCTCGGGCCACGCAATCAGTCCGCGCGTGTACTGACGCGGACCTTCGGAAGTCGCGTAAATCGTGTTGCGATCGATGAGCCAGTCTGGATGATCGGCCACCATGCGCCGTCGCAGCTGCTCCGCTTCCGCGCTGGAGCCTAGTTGCAGCAACGCCATGTGCAGGCCCAGTCGGATGAAGGCCGCATTGGCTGCGGGTTCGACCTGATAGCTCGAGCGCAAGATGGCCGTGCCAGCAGCGAATTGTTGTCGGGACCTCCAGCCGACCAGGAGCTGCCCAGGTTCAATCGCCTCGGGTGTCTGGGAGGCCGTCGCGGTCGCCGTGGGCGGCGGCGCCGCCGTCCCGATCGGCGGCAAGGCCGGCGCGTTGCCTGCACCGGGAACCGAGGGCACCCCGGGTGCACGCGCGGGAATCGCGGACGCCGTCGCGGGCTTCGTCGGAGCGGCGGGCGCCGGGGACACCGGCGGTGCTGCCGGCAGATGCGGAGAGGGAGATACCGAGGCTGTCGGCGTCGTCTCAGGTGTTGTCGGCATGGCGGATACAGGAGGGGGCACCGTACCTGCGGATGGCGTCTTCAGCAGCGGTATCGTCGGCACCACGACCTTCATCGGCGCGGACTCAGGTCGAGGTGCCGCCGCTGCGGCGCACGCAGTCCCGAGCATCGAAGATGCCCAAAGAACCACGCCGACCCAAACCACCCACCTTGATGTCAACACGGACAGGTTGGTGGGCCCACGGACAACGCACCGCAATCGCACGCCCTGCCCTGCTTCGTCAAGGCGTGACACGCTCGACCCGTGCGACTACTACGGGCTGGGCCCTCAGGGAGGCCAGTGCGTCTTCGACGCTGCCGGTACGGACCGCGACTTCGTAGACACCCAGAGCGCCTGGTCCCTTGGCAATCTCGACGTGCGCGGCTTGCAGCGCCGCGCGAATCTGCGCCTCCGTTGCCGACGGGACGAAGGTGATCTGAAGGCGCGGACCACGTTCCGCGGCCGGGCGCTCAGACAAGGTCTCGAGGGAAGTCTCATGTCGCATCAAGTTGGCGATCACGACCCCTTGGACGACAACGACCGACAGCGCCACCGTCAACGCCGGCACAGTCCAGCGCTGCCAATCGAACCATCGGCGCACCGGGCGACCCACGTCGGCCTGCAGCAACCGCGCAAAACGTTGCGTTCCCGGCGCAATCGCGCCGTGCGCCTTCTGCGCCTGGATGTCGCTGCGCAATCGGCGCAACCACGCGACCTCGGTGCGTCCGCTTTCCGACTCCTCCAGCCAATGCTCGACGCGTGCACGATCGGCTTCTGTCAACGTGCCGTTGACGTACCACGGCAGCAGCGTGCGGAGTTCGCTTTCGTTCTCCACGGTCACCGCCCCCCGGCAAGTCGTTGCTCGAGGCACTTGCGCATGCCCCGCTTGGCATGAAAGACACGAGTCTTGACCGTGTTCTCGGGGACCCTCTGCAACCGGGCGACATCGGCAAGCGGCATGTCCTCGAAGAAGACGAGATGCAAACACTCGCGATGTTCCATGCTGAGCGTTCCCAGGCAATCGACGACATGATGGGCCTGTTCGCTGGCAAGTAGCCGCTTGTATCCCTCCTCGGCACCATCGTCCTCGATCGACTCAGCGACCAACTCGATGTCCACATACTGCCGGTTCCCCTGACGGCGCACGCGCTCCAAGGCCTTGTTTCGCACGATGCCGAATAGCCAGGTCCGTACCTGTGCGTCACCCCGAAAGCGCTCGGCCTGCCGCCAGACATCCATCATGGTCTCGACGACCACGTCCTCGGCTTCGGCGTCGTTGCGCAAGTGGCGCCGGGCAAAAGCCAAGGCCTGCCCGGCAAATCGCTGGTAGAAGCGATTCATCGCTGCCTGATCACGGCGCGAGATCATCGCCAGCAGCTCTGCATCGGTGGGGTCAGGCACGGCAGACATGACGGGATCGATGGGGTGAACGATAGGTGACGCCGTCCTTCGTCGTTGGTGGCGCATGATAGGTTCAAGTGCAGCGGGGGCAACCCGAGGCCCGACGATGCGACGCGCTGACGCCACATCGGGCGCTCTCGATTGAACCGCCAAGCCCTGGGAACCGACTGACCGTCATGGGCATCAACGTCGCCGCGTCACCAGCGCAAACGCCGGTGACGGGCGAACTGCCGGATGCGAAGGGCATGCGCCCGGATCGGTACCCCCCGCGGGATTGACCCGGATCGACCAACACGCTAGAAAAGTTGAGTATTGATTGACCGGGAGGTCTCTTTGGGGCCGCTGCTCCGAGATGCCCGTCGAGCCCTGGGGGGCTGGCAGGATGGATGGGAAAGCGATTGGAGGGTGTAGTGACGGATACATCTAGGCAACGCGATCCGTTGCAGTACGTCTTGGTCTGTACGGTCTTGGGGACTTTGGGCCTGCAGGGCGAAGCACTGGCCGAAGTGGTCCGACTGGTCGACAACAGCTCGGTGCTGGCTCAGTGGGCACAAGCCACCGGGTCACCAGCCCCCACCGTGGCGACCCAGGCGGACGGCAGCGCGAAACTGGATTGGACCCACGGCCTGAGCTTCGACCTGAAGCACGTGAGTTCGACAGGGTCGAACGCACAGACGCCCAACCGCAGCGGCACATTCGGCACCGTGACCTTTTCCACCGAGTACCGGCACGCCGAAGACGGCGGTCAGACTTGGTTCACCTTTGCCGCCCAGGCCGGCAATGACAGGGCAAAGAGCAGCAATACGGTACTGGTCAACACACTTCAGGGCGGCATGGCCGGCGGGAACTTTCGGTTTGCATACGGCGATGTGCCGGCCAACTTCTCGACACTTGGCACCAACGCGAGCATGAAGGGCGTGTTCGGCGAGCGGTTGTTCGAAGGCCGTACCCTGGTGTCCGGCGCTGCCGGCATCGTGGGTACCAATTGGGCAGCGCTCGCCGACTCCGAGAAGCGACAACAGTACCTTCGCGATGCCTATGCGCTGCGGGTCCAGCACAAAGCAAGCGAGTCGTGGGGCCTGTACGCGTCGAACCAGCGCTACGCCGACGAGGTCACCAGTCTGTCGAGATCGACTGCCGCTGCCGGCGCGGTGACGACCACTCTGGCGCCCACCAAGGGGAATGCGTCAACGGTGGGCACCGATTGGAAGGCGGGCGCATTGACCGTCAACGCGGAAGCGGCCGTGTCGGCCTGGGAGGAAATCGGCGTCCAACGGCGCAATGACCACGCATATCGCCTGATCGCGCAGTGGCAGGGCAGCAACTACACGCTCGGCGCCGGCGCCAACGACATCGGGCTTTACTACACGTCGCTTTCGGCTGAAGCGTTGCCTGGGGTACACGAGCGCTACCTGAATGCCACTTGGAATGCGAGCGACTGGCTGAACCTGACGTCGACGTTGCGCCGCACTCTGCGGGACCAGGCAGCGCTGCCCGACGTCAATCTCGCCGTGGGTCAACAGCCCACCGTCACACCCGTGCGAGTGGCGGCCAACAAGAACAGCGAGTGGCGGGTCGACGGCACGGCCATCGTCAAGGATGTACCGGGTCTCCAGTTCAATGCCGGTGCATCGCACTCGAGCGGCGAACTGCCTGGCGGTGCATCTTCTGATTCCACGATGTTTGGGGTGGGCGTGGGTTACCAGCTGCTGGGGTGGGGCGCCTCGGCGCGCGCTGATCGAAGCAAGTACACCGGCGGGGCCCTGGTATCGCAGGGTGATCCGCTCGCATTCTCGACGTCAACCGTCCAGGACTCGTTGAATCTGACGTTGACCCGAAGCGGCATGGACTTGGTGGCTCAAGCATGGTCATTCGTCGGAACCTTGAGCTGGAACGGCGTGCGGCTGCGCGAGCAATCCGGCGTCGGCAACTCCAACAACAGCACTTGGGCATTTACGCTCTCGGGCCGGCACGTGGAGTGGCTCGACAACGGACAGTTGACCTTGCGGTATGCCACCAACGACACAGCGACCAACCGCATGCGGACGGACGGCATCAACCTCTCGGCTGACAAAGTGCTCATGCGCCACCTGAACCTCCGCTTCTACCTGGATCTTCAGAACACGGCCTACACCGTGCTCCCGTACTCGTACCGGGAACGCACTGCTGGCATCACCCTCGTGTACCGCCCCTGAAGCGCCAGCGGAGAACGCCCATGAATCGCAGACTTCTCCCCCTGTTGTTGGTGCTGCCGGTCGGCATTCGTGCCCAGGTCGCTCCCGCGATCGCGCCACCGCCGTCGCCCTCCGAACAGGCCAGCAGTACCTTCGATGGGCGCCAAGCGCCGCGGGTGGTCACGCTGGAAGACGCAACCAAGGCCCGCGCTGCGCTCGATGACATCATCGGCGCCTACGAGGCTGGCAATGCGAGCCTGTTCGAGAGCCGTCTCGACCCGGTCACCATCGGCTACCAGGTCCTGGTCGAAGGCATTCGCCGCGACGCGCTCCGCTTGCGTGGGATCAAGGTGCAGTTGCTCAACGTCGAGTTGACCGTCGGACAAGACGTCACCTACATCGAGTTCGACTGGCAGAAGCGCTATCTCGAGACCACAACGCTGGCGCCCGATGTGGTCACCGGGCATTCACGGATGCTGATGGTGCGCAACCGCGAGGGCAACTGGCGATTGGCGTCGATGTCGGGCGATAGCCTGTTTGGCAGCAGCAGCGGCACCGCAGCGCGCCTGTCGGTTTCGCCCCTGGCACTTGCGGTGCCGTCGACGTGCGTGCTCGGCGCCTGCCCGGCCGTGCGCATCGAGGTGGTCGATCCGGACTACTCCGACCAATCGGCGGTTCAAGCCGACGTGCTCAATTCGCAGGGCGACAACGAACGCGTCACTCTGCTCGCCGTCTCGCCGGGCCGCTTCGTGTTGCCGAGCATTCCGATGCAGGTCTCGTCCACGAGCCCAGTGGCGCGCGACGGCGTACTCACTTTCAAGGCCGGGACCACGGTCTCGTCGGCCACGGTCACGGTGCGGTTTGTCGACCCGCGGCCCGGCAACAACCGGCCGCCAAGTGTCATCAGTCAGGACTTCGTTGTTCAGCTTCCCGCCCTTCCGCCGCCGCCACCGGCACCACCTTCACCGCCACCGCCACCGCCACCGCCACCGCCGGCTCCGCCCCCGACGCCGACCGGGACGCTGGGCATTCTTTCTCTGGCTCCCAACGCGATCACGCTCAACGCCACCGGAGGCGCCATCAACGTGGCGCCCGTGGTCATCCAACTGTTCGATCCCGACCTCTCGGCCGCGAGCGTCACGCTCGCTGCACGTTCGTGCAACGGCATCGACGTCACGCCGATCACGCTCGTCAAGGTGGGGGCGGGTCTCTACCAGGCCACTGGCTTCCGCTATCGCACCGGGGTCGGGGCCGTTCCGGGCAATGCCGTGGTGGAGTTCTGTACCTCGAATGGCAGCGAAGTGGTTCAGTTGAGCTATCTGGATTCGTCAGCACCGGGCGGGACAACCCAGCCGGTCAGCACCAACCTGTTCGTGACGATCCGCACGGTGATCAAGTAGGTCCCGGGTGCGCGTCGGGGTGTCGGGCCGCTGGAACTGGGCTTCAATCGCCGCGCCCCGCGTTTGAACCTTTGACGTGCCCACTGCAACTCAAGGGCAGGGTCGCATTTGTCGCCCCCCAACCAGGAGTTGCATATGAAACCTCAACGTCAAACCGTACTCGCCGCCACGTGCTCCTGGGCGCCCTTTGCCCTCGCAGCCATCGCCCTGCTGGCAGGATCCGCAAACGCCGCGGTCGGTGCCAAGGTGGGCTTGCAGGTCTGGGACCCTGCGCGTCCGCAGGACGAACACGTCAAGGTGGTCTATGACAACAACAGTGCGGTCAGCGATGCGGTCATCAAGGCCTGGCGTCAGGCCCGCGCCCCGTTGTGCGGCTTCATCAAGACGTACCTCGGGCAGAGCAATGCGTTCGGGGCAGGCATCACCCTTTATGACATCAACTGCGAACTCAAGGAGAGCCAGGAGTTCAGCGCGCGCGAGGTGGGCCGCAACACGATGGAGTTCACCTACGCGGTGCGCGGCAACTCGATCGCCGCGACCTCGACGACCCCCGACATTCCGGTCGTCGGGTTCGGCGCCGGCAAGTACGCCGATCCGCGCGCGGGCGTGACATTCGATTTCGTGGTCAAGCTCGCCGTGGCCGTGCAGCCCGGTGGCGACGACACGCTCAGGATCACGGAGGTCCATGCCCATCTCGAGAATGCACACGCCGATGCGCTGAACTTCCCTGCCCGCGTGGTCAAGGGATTCAACGACGCTTGGGCCGCCCTGAGCGGCACCGACTTCAAGGCCCGGGTCGAAGCCCGCCTGAACGGTGTCTCGACCAACGGTGGCCTCGGCGCATCGCTTGTCGGCTTGGCCAACGCGGAAATGGCGCCGGTGAACGCCGCCTTGAAGCCGGCTTCTGATCTGGTGAAGGTCGGCGCCTGGTTCGACCGCGGCCAAGTTGTGCTCGCCTTCGGGCCCCGCAGCGTGCCCTCACCGCGAGCCATCGGTGCAGTCACCGGCCGCGTTCGGTGGCCCGCGGCCTGGGCTGCCAACCGCGGCTGCGCGAGCTTCCGCATCGTGTCCAAGGTCCAGACCGGCCCGAGTGCGGTTGTCAGTGCCCGGTTCGACCTGGGCAGTGCGCCGATGCAGGAGTTCGGTCAGGTGATCACCACCGGGGTCCCGGTCCAGATCGGCGACCAGTACGAGTGCGCCTACCGTCTCGAAGGCCTGCCCGTCATGTATGCCAATATGCTCGTGGGCGGCGCGGCCGACCTCACAATCCCGGGTGTCAAGAGTGCCGATGCGTCGGGCTCGGTGTTCGCTCCAATCACCCTCGCTGGTCTGCACAAGCAAGGCTGGTCGGACCCGTACATCGTGCCGCCAATGGCCACGGCTAACCGCGACTGGATCGTCGAGAGTACCCACATCAATCCGCACTTGCCGATGATGGAGACCAAGACGCTCGCCCGCGCGAACCCGGTCGATCCGGTCGCAAACAAGTCGTCCTTGGGCGTGAGCCCGCCGGTGCTGCAGCCCACGGCACCGATCCATGCGCCCGCTGCCCCAGCCGCACCGGTTCAGGAGTCGCCCATGATCAAGGGCATGACGGTTCAGCCGCCGAGCCTGAAGTCGATGGTCGTGCCGTTCCGGTCGATCCCGATGCAAACTCCAGCGCTGCGCACAGGGCTCGCGACAACGCGATAGTCCTTAGCGACGGGAAGAGGAGGACGCCATGCACAGTCGGTGGATCGGACGATTCTCTGCAGCGTTGGCCGCGGCCGCCGTGGGGGTCACGGCGCTGGCGCAGCCGGTGCTTGCACCGCCTCCCGCCGCTGCGGTCCGACCCGCCAACCCGCAGCAATGCGCGGCGGCCTGTGCCACGGATCCTCAATGCCGATCCTGGACCTGGATCAAACCCGGCGCACAGAACCCGATGGGCAGGTGCCAGCCGAGCGCCGAGGCGCGGTTGACGACCGACCCCTGTTGTGTGTCAGGCCTGAAAGGCAGCAGCCTCTCTGCGCCAATGGCCGCGCCTGCCATGCCCCCCCTCGAGCGGACGATTCCGGAGTCGAAGGCGATCGCGCCTGGCGCGACGGCCACTGCAGCCCCGTCAACAGCTGCCCCCGCCGCAAAGCCCGCAGAGTTGCCGACATCGAAAGCCATCAAGCCGCCGCCCGCCCTCGGGCAGCACACCATGGACAGGCCGGCAGGGCCGACCGCACTGCCCGGCCCGATCGACCAGAGCAAGCCGCTGACTGAGCAGGGCGGGCAATCCATGGTCGATGCTGGCATCGTCAGGCCCGAAGTGCAGACCATCAACAACCTGAGCCCGAAGGGGTTTGTGTTGCGTCCCGGGCAGCCGCTCACGTTGCGGGGGGTCGGGTTGGGAACGAGCGGGACCCTTCACCTGGCCGGCAGCTTTCGCAAATCGCCGGTCATTGCCGTCAACGACTGGCGTCCCGGCGTCATCTACGCTCGCATGCCCGACGCCATGCCGGGCGAAGACAACCTCGCGGACGTCCGTCTCGAAGTGCAACCCTCGGGCAAATCGCCGATCGTGATCGCCGGGCTGCGGTTCGAAGCTGGCGCGGCAGCGGGTGCGTCAGCGTCGCCCGCGCCGGCATCAGTGCGACAACCGCCGAAGGCGGCTTACGTAGCAACGCCTCGGCGCGTGGCTAACCCCGCAGTGGCACAGGCAGAGCAGCGCGCCAGAAGCGGCTTGAGATCGGATAACACGATCGCCCAGACGCTCTACAAACAGAGCAAAGCTCTTTCGGATGTCGGTTCGGAAGCGGCGGTAGAAAGTGGTGCGCTGTCCCCTCGAATCGAGTCCATCAACGGCAAGCGGCCTTCCCAAATGGTGCTGAGGCCCGGGTCATACCTTCTGATTCAAGGCGTCGGGTTCCACTGGAATGCAGGCCGTGTGAGTTTCGCGACGAAAGATGGCCCGCCGCGTCCCCTGGCGGTCCTTGAGTGGCACCCCAAGTGGATCTGGGCCCATGTGCCCGACGACTTCGGTGGAGAGGCCGACTCTGACGCGGTGGGGCTGTCCGTGACGCCTTTCAACGACAGACCGATCTCGGTCGGCGGGCTGCATTTCGAGGCGGCCTTGGGTGAACCCATCCTGCTCACCGATATCCCGAAGAAGTACGTCGATCTCGGGGGTGTCAATCCTGCACCGGCTTACGGTGCCAACGAGGCACGGCAACGCTACAGCGCCTATGCCAACATCAGCACCACCGCGCCAGCCACCTTTCCCGGGCCGTGGGCGCCGGACGTGAACTTCGCCTCGCTTGTCCCCGCCAAGACCGCAGTCGTTGCCCGCATCACGCACGACACCGACTGGTTCAGCGACGGTACCGACGTCTATGCCGTGCCGATGAAACGGGGGTTCTACATCGACCACTTCGAGCTCTGGCACGAACGCACAGACACTAGTGGCGACACCTGCGCAGGCAATCGGGGTGGGCAATACCTTCGCGGGCAATACCAGGCCTCCATGTACGGTGCGGGTGCCAGCGTCGGCGTCCAATGGGGTGTCTGGCGATGCCACACCAGCACTGGACTGAACTGGAATGTGTCTGCCTACGGACTCAACATCTACGTCCGGGGGCCCCGAGGCGTCACCAACCCGATGTTGCCGTGACCGCCCGACCCGACGACCACCGCTTCTCTCCGCGCCTGCCATGGGCCGACGCCGTGTCTGTCGGCGTGGATGTGGCCGACAACCTGTCAAAGGCTCGAGAGCGATCCCTCCGCGCCGTAGCCACCGACGCGATGTGGAATGAAATGATGCACTATGCGCGAACACGGCCAAGGCCGGATTGGCGACCGCCGTATCGCTTCAGGTGGATCGGCGGCCATGTCACCGCGTGGGATGTCGAATGGCTCTACCACCTGCCATTCCCGTTTTCATGCTGCGAGTGGTTCGCCATGCGCATGCACGAGATCGTGCACCGTGGCCACCGCATCAAGCCGGCGGTGATCGACCATGCCGACGAAATTCTGAGCAAGCTCTCGTCGATCGGATTCAGTCACGAAGCCCGGGGTGACGTCGTCCGCATTTGGGGTTATGAGCCCAAGACCTACGACGACTTTCCACCCGCCTGATCGCCATGTCACTGGTTGTGCCACTGCCACCTTCGATAGAACCGATGTTCGTCGCGGCCGGATGGCGCCCGATGCGGCGTGAAGCGGTCGATCTGCAGGGCCGGCCACTGGCGATCTTCCATGCCAAGCAGGTGACCGACGAATTCGGCGGCCTCTGCGTCGGCGCCGAAGGGCCGGGTCAGGCGATGGCCACCAGCCGCATTTGTTTCTATCGAGAGCCGCAGTTGCTCGCCGCCGCGACTCGGGTCAGATTCTGGATGCAGCAGCTCGGGCCGTTGGTTGCCGTTGGCCAAGGTCACCCGGACCTGCTGGTTTGCGTCGACGGGTCAGGCCGGTTCTATGTCCACCTCTTGCCCAATTTGAGTCTGCATCTGCTCGGACCATCGTTTGGTCCGGCCATGGAAGTGCTGCTCCTGGGTCTCGAGCTCTCTGAGCCGATCCCTGACGACACGGAGCGTCCGCTTTGAACCTTCTGCAGGCTTCAGCCGACATAGGAGCACATCCCTTCGGGTGCTCACTGAACAGAATGGAGCAAGACATGAACGCGACTCGCCTGACCCGCTCGGTAGCCCTTCTCGGCGCCTTGTTGCAGGTCGCCATCACGGCGTCGGCCGTGCCCTGGCACGCCCACGCATCCCACGCCCGAGCCGATTCGGTTGCCTTGAACCCGCAACCCATCCCTCCGGGCCGGGCGACGCTCATCGATGGCTCGCCCACGTGGTACCGGGGCCCGCACATCGGGCCGGTGGCAGCTGCCGCCATGCCTGGCCGGGCCGAGACGGCAGCGCTGAATCCTCAGCCGATTCCTCCGGGCCGGTACGGACGATCGGCGCTCAATCCGCAGCCGATTCCGCCGTGCCACATTGGGTCGGGCGTCGACATCCCGGATCCTTCAGCGGGTCCCCGGCCACCATTATTTGCAACGCGGGCGGCGACCGCGCGGACTCGCTAAGGCATGTGAATTTCGCAGTAGTTCAGGTACCTTACAAAAAGAGAAAGGGGTTCGACGTGATCATCTCCAATCCACTTGCACGCGCGGCTGCAGTGGCGTGCCTTGTTTCCGGCTTTGCCCTACCGGCGTTCGCTGGAGAGCCGGTGTTCTTTGATTGCGTGTGGCCAAAGATCGTGCGGTGGTCCTTCGAGAAGGATCGCTCATCGATGTCGGTGGAGCTCACCGCGATCTGCGACATCTTCACCGCGCCCTCCAAAGGACCGACAAGCATCTTGCGAGATGAACATGCCACCATCAAAAGTGTTTTCAGGTCTGCGAACCCTGATCAAGGGCTAACCTCTCCGGGAGAGGTTAGCCAAACAGTGACCATGCACTCGGGTCGCGATGCCTTCGAGGTCTACGTCGGTCTCGGCTCCTGCGATCGCAATCCGTACGTCAAAGACGCTAGGACGCCGGGGCGCTGCCAGACGACCGATACCAAGTACGCGTGGATCGAGATGCTGAACAACCGGACGATTTCTTATGGTCATCCCGGCAAACCCAGGCAAACGCCCATTGGCGCAGAGCTCGTGACACTTGTTCAGGCACAAATGGCACTCAAGGAGAACATGACCATTCCCCAGCTCAATGTCGTTCGTATGGTGCCGGGGTCGCTGGCCATTCCCACCAACTGCTGCGAGACCTTGCCACCGACCTTTAACCTTAAGGCTGTCTACCGCGGCCGGGCGCCCAACGTGGCCTATGTCTCGACAGACGCCGGCGCCGACCGCTTGCCCGCTCTTGCGATTGTGAACGGCCGATTTGGCGATGAAACCTACGTTACGCTCACATTTCCGAGCTCGATCATTCAGCGAAAGTCGATTTGGCTGTATGTCGATTTGGCTTACGAAGCAGGTCCCGGCTCGCCAGGGAATTCAGGTCCGATACGCAAGCAGCTTCTCGCACTCTTCACTGACTCGCGCCCGTTCGCCGATGAAAGTGTCCCGGAAATGGGCTTGCGGACGGTACGAACAGAGTCGCCACCGGCAACCGCATTACCCGGTAAGGTCCCCGTTCCGATCGCACCTCAACAAGCGGCGCATCCGCCGACGGGCCCAGTTGCCCAACCAGAACCAGGCAAGCAGAGCATTGCACCGAAAGTATCGGGAACTCCGCCTCAATCAGATCCGGCCCAGGGCGGGAAAGTACTTCATGCCCCACCGAGTGCGCCAGTCAAGGCGCCGCCTTCGCCACAGGCTCCCATCATGAAGGAAGTCCGAAAGCCTGTAGCGCCCAATGGCAGCGCCCCGGCTTTACCGCAGATGGGTGGGCAGTGAATTGGAGTCCACCGGCTCCCGCAAACTCAGATCGGTGGGGTTCATTTGACATGGTCCACTGATGCACACTGACCTTCATTGGGTCGATGCAGGTGCCAGTGTCCGGCTTGCACTCATGCCCCGGCCCCGGGGCGACGATTGGCTGCCTGACGAGGTGCGAGCGTGGCACCTGGCCGGCGTGAGCCACGTGGTCTCACTGCTCGAGCCGCACGAGGTGCGAGATCTTGGACTTCAGCGCGAGCCATCCTTGTGCGGCGAGGCCGGCATGGGGTTCTTCTCGTACCCCATCGTCGATCGCGGTGTCCCCGCGTCGGCCGACGAGACGGCTCGCCTGGTGTATGAGCTGAGGTTGGCGCTGTGCGCCGGTGAGGCCATCGCGGTGCACTGCCGCGCAGGCATCGGTCGCTCGGCACTCGTCGTGGCCTGTGTGATGGTGGCACTCGGCTTCACGCCCGCAGAGGCGTTCGCGCGTATCGGCCAGGCGCGTGGGCTGCCGGTCCCCGACACGCCCTTGCAGGTCGAGTGGCTCAACAAGTACAAGCGACATTTCACTTGGTTCGTCGATTCGGTGTAATGAGCCCTTCATTGGACATAGACGACTCAACGAAGTGCTCTGCTACCTGGGCGCAGGAGATTGGCCTCATGAACTCTGAACGGATCTCAATGCCTGTCAAGTCGCTTCGGCCTTCCCAGATTTGCGTGAGAAAGGAAATCACGGCGGACTGTCGGCGTTTGCCGAAAGGCTTGAGGGCGCTCGTCGCGTGTGCTGTCGTAGCGGTGCAACTGCTTTGCATGCCAGCGCATGCGGCGTTGAAGGGAACGCTCGATCTGAGCGCTTTCGGTTGGGACACCCCAATGAGCTGGTGCCGAGAACTGCGCTCTGAGGTCACCGTTTCCTTGCCGGGAGTTCTTCAATTGACTGCGCCCGACGGCACGATCAAGGACGTGCTCTTGTTCAGCGACTACGACGGCTACAACAGGGCTTCTCATTTTTCACTGAGTGCCAGGAATCTCGCATCGATCGCGCTTCGAACACTGCGCATCGACAAGCAGAAGCGGCAGTTGACCTTTGCCATGCCCGTCGACGCCATTCGCCAGTACACGGCGAGCGGCGATTTCCTTTACGCCGACGACGAGTTTGTCTTGAAGTACCAAGACCTCAACATGGAACTGACCGTGCCTACGTTGCGCTGGGCTGATAAGCCAAGGGTGCGGCAGGTGGACCTGACACCACCGGTTTGGTCAAACCTCAGAATGGCATCAAAGGCGGGCGGTGAAGTCCGAATCCCCGTGGAGTGGAATGGTTGCGGCCCGCCGAAAACGCAACTCATCACCAGATTCGATAACCCGCCCAGATCTGATTTCAATCAAGTCGTCCCATTCAGATATGTCCTTTCGAGAAAAGGTACGTCCGCCGGCGAATGGGCCACGACCGAACTTGCGGTCAAGTACGCGGATCTTTACCAGTCGTCCATCGATGGCCGCCCACCTGTCCGATTGGTATTCATGGGCGCGGTTAAGGATCAACTTGCGCTGCCTCAGCGCCCCGCGAACCTGCCTCCGCCCATAACAGGCCCCAAATGCTCGGCCTTCACGGATGCCAACGGAACCCACTTTGTCGGGACGGGGTGCAGCGCGTTGGGTTCTACTTCGCCGCCTGCAGGGGGGCCGGCTGACCCGGTGGCACCATCGCCCGATCCAACACCGCCGCCCACGCCGACCAACCCGCCACCCGATAACGGTGCACGCGCAAACAGACAGGACACGCGCATTGGAGACAAAGCCCCCGTTGTCGCGACGAGCCGGCCTGCGAAGGAGCCGCCGACCCAAAACACGCCTCAACAAGCGCCTATCCAGACCCTACCTCCGTCGATAGGTGCCCATGGCGGTGCCCCGGCGCTTCCTCCGATGGGCGCGATGGCCACCAAGCCCACGACTGCACCCGAAGCACCGGCCATGCAACGACCCATGAACAGCATGCCGATGCATTCGGCCGGCAACCCGGCGCTGCGCCAAGTCATGGCGAGCAACGCCCAGCAATGCCAGGCGGCCTGCCGTGGTGACGCCAGCTGCCGCTCGTGGGCTTGGGTTCAATCCCCGACTGCCGAGCTGAAGTCCGGCTGCCACGTGAGCGACCGGCCGATCGCGCTGCCGGCCAACACGGCGTGTTGCGTCAGCGGCACCCGGTGACGATGTTCGCGAGTCCTTGCCTGCTCACGGCAGTCAGACTCGCTTGACGACGGCCTGCATCAGGGGCGAGATGCCGAGCGTTGCATCAACCCAGTAGTCGATCGTCGTGCGATGGAGCTCGGCACGGGCCATCAGGAGCGGCCCGATGTCGCGCCACAGCGCGACGCGCCCGTCGGGGTCAGCCTCCTCGGCGCATTGCAGCAGCATTTCCATCAGACTAAGGCGCTCCTCGTCGCCCACGGCCGATGACCGATAGAGGGCCAGGTACTCGCCGGCGCGGCGTGAATCAGCCACCTCCCATTCCCAATCCTGGCTTGACTCGGCAAAGGTCAGTCCGAGGCGCAAGGCAAGCGCCTGGCGCCCGGCTCGAGTGGGGTAGGTCACGGTGTTGACATCGACTCGGGGAATGTCATTCTGCCAATGGAACTTCCCAGCGTACCGGTGCAGTGGCTTTGACAGCCAGCGGCCATGAACCGATGCCACCGCGCGTGCAACACAGGAGCAACCGACAACCATCTGTCCGAGCCCTGAGAGCAACACATGACCGACCGCAAGGAATCACCTTTGAAGGAGACCGACCGACTGTCCCGGGCATGGCCCGAGGGCGTCTTGCCGACCCGCGGCGAACAGTTGGCCGGACTCATCGTGCTCGATCAGTGCGGCCTCGTGTCGCGTGAGCGTTGGCATCGTTGGGCAGAGACACAGGCCGTTGTCGACCGAGCTTTTGGTGCGGCCGAGCCGTTCACGGCAGGCATGGACGGGGATTTTCACGCGTGGCTGGTGCGGCGTTGCGAGGCCGTGGGGGTCGCCGTGACCGCGACCAGCGAAGAAGGCGAAGAGCTCGCGCGTCAATGCCTCTACCACGAGGCGTTCGAGTTCTACGACGCCCTGCGTCGCCCGACACCTCTGCTCGAGACGCTGGCGGCCTTCCGCAAGGTCTACGGCACGCGCTGGTGGATGGAGGATCTCGATGGCGCGGTGCGGGCCCACCCGGATCCCGTCCCCGACTCGGCGACGTCGCGCGACGTGCCCTGGCTTCGCGAAGCTGCCAAAGCGCACATCACGGTCAACGTTCAGCGACGGCAGGGCCCTTTGCCTGACAAGACGCACGCGGCATGGATCTTCCAGATGCTGCCGGACTGGCGGTCGGCTCCGGCGCTGACATTGGCCGAATACCGCGACCTGATCGCGAGCGCAGCACTGCCGACTGCGGCACAGATGGAGCATTTCATCGATCACGTGTTCGACGCCGAGGACTGGGACGCGGCCCTCCCCGCGGGGGCCGGGTCGAAAATCCCATTCACGGTTTTCATCGACCCACACGCCGGACTCGATCGGGTGTTCGACGAAGGAGGCCGAACCTTCTTCTTGACGCGCACGAAGAACTCTCTGCAGGCGCATCGTTCTTGGCGCGAGACGAGCGCGTACCGTCAACGACTTGGGTTCCTCGCCTTTGCCTGCCCGCTACTGGCGACGCGGTACCGGCCGGTCACGCACAACCCTTCGCGTATGTCGGGGCGGTACAGGACCATGTTGTTGGACACGGGGTTCGACAAGCCCATGGTTTGGGATCGCCGGGGCTCCATGATGCGACTGCCCGTCGACATGCCGACGGTGGAACTGGCGCGCGAGGCTCTGGTCGACTCTCTGAGCCCTGAGCGACGTGCTGCATACGGCCATCTCCGCCAAGCCGTGCACGAGCTTATTCGCAAGATCCGTCCCGCACCCGCCTACACGAGCAACGATTGGCAATTCAAGATCGTGCGTTCAGAGTCGGACTACGCGCTGGTGCGGATGAGGCAGGAGTACCGCCGCGGGCATCCCCAAGTCACGATGCATCGCGAGATCGGTCTCCTGGCTCCCGTCACGCAGGCTCCAGCGGCACACGTCGACCTGACCGGTCGCAATCCTGGCTGTCCATTTCGGGTGATCGATGACGAGAACCTGTGCGCGGCCGCCTTGCACTTGCTGCGACTGAAGAACGATCGAGCTCACCGGCACGCCCCGGACGAAATCGCCTGGATGGCACTGGAAGTGATGGGACGCCACACCGAAGGCGTCGATGCCCCTGCCGGCGCGTTTCGAGGTGATTCGCATGCACAGAATGCCAAGGCGGCGGCCGGCATTCTTGAACAACTGGGCGTCGAGCTCGCGCGCAGCGGGCGACACGGTTCCTGCGCGGTGCTGATGCTCGACGCCGCCGCTTCCATCCTTCGTATCCACGACCCCGCCGGATCCCCGCTGCACCGCGCGCTCAGCCACAAGGGGTACGCCTACTTTCTGGCGGGCGACTATGCGAAGGCGGCGGCATGCTACCGCGATGACGTTGTGCACTGCATCCAGCACTACCAAGCGCGCGATGGCGAGTATCTGCAGGCACTGCATAACCTGGGCGTCAACTTGACCCGGGCCGGGCAAGCACGGGAAGGCGAAGAATTCTTGCGGCGGTCACTCATGCTCCAAATCAAGCACCGCACCACGTCACGCCGGCAGCGGGCTGAAACCGCCTGGATGCTGGCCCAAAACGTCGGCGCAGCAGGGGAGGCCCGTCTCGCCAACGGGTGGGTGGCCAATGACGAAGCGATGGAGCTTCTGGAGTTGGCCCTGGTTTACTCGCAAGGAGCTGGCAGGAGTGATGAGCTGCTCGCCGCGTCGATCAACAAGGACCTGGCATCGCTGGCCTCGCTGCGTGGTCAAAACGTTCGCGCACTGAAGGCGTACAAATGCGCCTTGGACGCCCTCGAAAAACATCACGGCATTCACCACGCAGAAACTCGACAACTCGCTGCGCTGTATTACGACGTAGCGCAAGAGTGTGACGATCGCGTCGCAGCGCAGTACCTTCTCGAAAAGTACGATGTCTAGCCACGACTCGATGTTCGCCCGCCTATACCCCTATGTCGGCCCGCAAGAGATCGCCGCCGCCGTTGCGTCGATCGCTCCAGGGACACCACTCCGGACGCCCGACGACGTGCGTGCCTGGACCCAGGACTCGCGCGACGACTTCGATCACGCGCGCCGCTTGATCGTGACGTTCGTCGTCGACGCAGATGGCGTGCTGCGGGTCGCCGATCGCCGCAGCGAACACGTGGCCTGCGCAGGGGGCGAGCCGGTTCTGGCTGCGGGCGAGATGACGCTTCGCATGTCGCATGCTGGCGTGGAAGCAGAAGAGGTCAGCAACCAATCGACCGGGTACTGCCCTGAGCCGTCTTCCTGGCCCGCTGTCGAGCAGGCACTATCTACTGCCGGAATCAAGGGCCCGGACGGGTACACGAGGCGGTTTGTCTTTCGGCGGTGTGGGGAGTGTGATCAGATCAATCTGATCAAGGACGGCATCTACGAGTGCGACGTCTGCGGTGCCCCCTTATCCACATGAACAGCCGCACACATGCCGTGCATGACAAGGAGGTGACATGAATCATCCCGTCGTGTTCGTCGATGTCGATGACACGTTGATACGCACGGTGGGTGCCAAGCGCATCCCGATGCCGCAGTCGATTGCCCAGGTGAAGCAACTGCACGCGGAAGGCGTGAGCCTCTATCTATGGAGTTCCGGCGGCGCGGACTACGCGCGCCGGTCTGCGGAAGAGATCGGAATCAGCGCGTGCTTCGTGGCATTCCTGCCGAAGCCCGATGCCTACATCGATGACCAACCCGTACATGAATGGCGGTTTTGCAAGCACGTACTGCCATCGAACACCGTTGACCTCCAACGGCGATGACACAAGGGGCAAGACCATGGCTCGGCAATTAATGGGTACGTTCACGAACGTGTTCGTCATTTCTCTGACGATGCCCAGTGCCGCATCACAGGCCGCCCAAGTCAAACCTGGTGTATGCGTCGAGGAGGCGGCATCCGCGCCAAATCGATCCCAGGAGTCTCGACTGCTGTGCGTGGCACGTCACAATCCCGCGCACAGATGGTTAAACCCTCGATCACGCCAGGGTGGCCTCGCCCGTCGGCGTCACGACCTTGCGTGGCACGAGATCCGCAGACCCACTGCATGTTGGTTCCAAGGTGATCAGATCATCAATGTCCGTCACAGCCTTCGTTGCACATGGTCGGGACGAGCGGAAGTTGCGCGAGCGTTGTTCCCACCGCCATGATGAGCGACACCGCGGCGCGGGACCGGTTGGCACAACTAACTGCGCAACGAGCTTGACTTGAGACACAGTTGCTTCATCGAGCGAACGCCTCGCGGCACCGCTCACGTTTAACGTTTCCCCAAGAGGAGCGACGGATCATGGTGCCAACCGACCAGAACGCATCGACGGTAGAGAAGTCGTTCGACCGGGTCGAGTTAGCCGACCTGCTGGTCCGCGCGACGCAGTCGCTCGTCGAACGATGTCGATCGGACTATTGTGATCCGGCGCCGCCTTCCGCTTTCTGCTTTCAGTTGGGTGATGGGCAGCACATGGCGCTCCTGAGTCCCGCAGACATTGTGGGGGAGCTCGTCCACCCGGACGGCTCATTCAGAGAGTGGATCAACTTGTCGCCTGTTGCGATTTCGCAGGGGAAAACCGTCTTCAAGGTTGAGTTCGCCGATCGCTTCACCACTCGAATGGTCGTTGGTGCGCTTGCTTTTCCGTTCGAACCGTTCCATCTGCTGGGGCCGAACCTTCCCGCGAATTGGTCCGAAGGGGATCCAATCCCCAAGGTGTCATTGCCGAGGTTGGGGACTGCGGGCTAAACGGCCGCTGCCGCGGGCGGCGGTGGCGCCGATTTGCGGCGTCGAATTCCTCCAAGTGGACGTCCCTAACGGTCGAGCCAATCTAACCTGGTCGGAGCAATGGCTGGAGAGGCCGCGATCTATCAGCGGTCGTTCGCGCGCGAACCGGTCACGTACCCTATGTAGCCGTGCGGGATGTTCGTGCACTGCAGCCTAGAGCACCCATGGGTCTTGCGGCTCCAGATGGACGACAGCTTTCCGGCGTGAAATCGACTGACGGCTCCTGGCCGATGGCGGGTGCCGGCGAACGACCGGTCTGGCGCAGTTCATCTCGATGCAGACCCGGGCCCCAGCTGGGGTCTGCGCAGCTCACGCTGGCTGACAGCATCGGGATCAACCAAGCTGCCGGGA
>WBZX01001042.1_pt1 | contig 22180 bp, 19 predicted proteins | sample 5204211 | NCBI WGS metagenome assembly WBZX01 (sample SAMN12344362, study PRJNA552823) | activated sludge metagenome | biome: Activated sludge suspended growth; feature: Nitrification reactor; material: Wastewater; isolation source: activated sludge from nitrification reactor of wastewater... | reverse complement strand
CACGCCCTCAACGGGGAACTTCTCGAACAGCCCCTCCTCGACCATGACGCGGCCACCGCCTTCGTTCTCTTCGGCCGGCTGGAAGATGAAATAGACCGTACCGTCGAAGTTCTTGGTTTCCGCGAGGTACTTGGCGGCCCCCAGTAGCATCACCGTGTGACCGTCATGGCCGCAGGCATGCATCTTGCCGGGAATCGTCGACTTGTGGTCGAACTCGTTGGTCTCGTGAACGTCGAGCGCATCCATGTCGGCACGCAGGCCGATAGCCCGCTTCGACGTCCCGCTGCGCAGGATGCCGACCACGCCCGTCTTGGCCAGGCCGCGATGCACTTCGAGGCCGAACGACTTCAACTTCTCGGCGACGACATCGGCAGTCCGCACTTCCTCGAAGGCCGTCTCAGGGTGGCTGTGGATGTCGTGGCGCCACGCTGTCATGTCTTTGTGGAACGAGGCAATGCGGTTGATGACCGGCATCTAAAATCTCCGAAATAAGTTGGAATGGATCGTAAGCAGGCGCGGCAGGGGGTCAAGCTTCCTCGGCATGCGTCGACGCACACCCTGTCGTGCAAGAAGACGGGCCGACAAGAGACAGCGGCATCAGTAACTGCGGTCTTCGACCGGCAACCTGCCCTCTTCGATCGCGTGGCACGCGACCGTGCCGCCCTCGATCGGCAGCGCCTTCGGCCGCTCGGCCTTACAGCGATCGTTAGCGAAGGGACACCGAGGATGGAAGGTACAACCCGACGGCGGGTTGATCGGACTGGGCACTTCACCGGCGACCGGGCTGCGCTGGCGGCCGGTCATGTCGAGATCGGGGATCGTATCGAGCAACATCCGCGTATAGGGATGCTTGGGCCGACGGAACAGCGTCTCGGTCGGCGCCACCTCGACCAGGCGGCCAAGATACATCACGCCCACCCGCGTGGAGATGTGATAGACCACGGCGAGATTGTGCGAGATGAAGAGATAGGTGAGCTGCAGGCGTCGCTGCAGGTCGACCATCAGGTTCAGAATTTGCGCTTGCACCGACACATCGAGTGCCGAGGTGGGCTCGTCGCACACCAGAAACTCCGGCTGGCTCGCGAGAGCGCGGGCGATTGAGATACGCTGGCGTTGGCCGCCCGAGAATTCGTGCGGATACTTGCGGCCATCGGCAGGCGTCAGGCGGACCTGGCGCAGCAGGTCGCCAACCTGCTTTTCCAGATCGGCGCGATCCTTGGAAAGGCCGAAGGCGCGGATTGGTTCGGCAATGATGTCGAACACCCGCCAGCGTGGATTTAGGCTGGCATAGGGGTCCTGAAAGATCATCTGCATGCGTCGCTTGAGCGAGGCAGTCTCCGCCCTGCTGCGCCGCGACGCCATGTCGTTGCCGTCGAACTCGATACGGCCATCGGTCGGCGGGAAGAGCCCCACGACCAGCCGAGCTACCGTCGACTTGCCGCAGCCCGACTCGCCCACCAGCGAGAAGGTCTCCCCCTTGGCGATCTCGATATCGATGCCGTCGACCGCCTGCACGATCTGCCGTGGCTTGCCTTCAAGCGCGCGCACCAGCCAGGGCGGCGACACATCGAAGTAGCGCTTCAGTCCTTCGAGCTGGACGAAATGGTTCTGGCCGCCATCAGGCATCGACCATCTCCTTCGAGATGGGTTGGCCAACCCCGCCGGGGTCGTGTCGCCAGCAGGCTGCCCGGCTCGCCCCGGCCGCCATCAGCTCGGGCCGTTCGACGAGGCAGCGCGCGCCATGGACGGTACAGCGCGGATTGAACGCGCACCCCTTGGGAATTTCGGTGAGCCGTGGCATGGCGCCATCGATCTGGGTCAACCGCTCGTGGCGCACGCCGAGGCTCGGGATCGAGCCCATCAGCCCCTTGGTATAGGGATGCTGCGCATGCTTGACGACGTCGCGCACCGGGCCGATTTCGGCAACGCGACCGGCATACATCACCGCCACACGGTCGGCAGTCTCTGCGATCACGCCCATATCGTGAGTCACCAGCATCACCGCCGTCTGATGCTCGCGGCAGAGACGCTTCAGGAGCGCGATGATCTGCGCCTGGATGGAAACGTCGAGGGCCGTCGTGGGCTCGTCGGCCACGATCAGCCGCGGGCCTGCGCACAAGGCAAGAGCGATCACCACCCTCTGACGCATGCCGCCGGAAAACTGGTGCGGATAGTGATCGATACGCATCTCCGCACCGGGAATGCCGACCTCCTTCAGGAGATCGATCGCACGAGTTCGCACGGCCGCATTCGAAAGCGAGAGATGTGTCTGGATTGTCTCGATGAGCTGGCGTCCCACCGAATAGAGCGGATTGAGGCTGGTCAGCGGATCCTGAAAGATGGCGCCGATGCGCGCACCTCGGATCTTGCGCATTTCCTCGTAGGGCAGATTGTCGATGCGTCGTCCTTCGAGCCTGATCTCGCCGCCGGCGATGCGGCCCGGCGGCTCGAGCAGTCCGATGATGGCATTGCCGGTCAACGACTTGCCGGCACCGGATTCGCCGACGACGCCCAGTACCTCTCCCGGTGCGATGTCGAACGACACGTCGTCGACGGCCAGCAGGGTGCCGCGGCGTGTCGGGAATTCGACGCGGAGGTTGCGGACCTCCAGAAGCGGCGGATTGTTCGATGCGGCGGCCATCTCGCGTCCAACCTCAACGCAGTTTGGGATTGAGGGCGTCGCGCAACCAGTCGCCCAGAAGATTGACCGCAAGCACCAGGGCCGCCAGCGTGACGCCGGGGAACACGGTGATCCACCAGTCGCCCGACTGCAGCACTTCGTTGCCGAGCCGGATCAGGGTGCCGAGCGACGGCTCGGTCGAGGGCAGCCCGACGCCCAGGAACGAGAGCGTCGCCTCGGTGATGATGGCGAGGCCGAGATTGATGGTAGCGATGACGAGAACCGGCCCGGTGACGTTGGGCAGGACGTGACGGACCATAATCACCAGCGGCGACAGGCCGATCACCCTCGCCGCCTGCACATACTCCTTGTTCTTCTCGACCAGCACCGAGCCGCGCACTGTGCGCGCGTACTGGACCCAGAAGGAAAGCCCGATGGCGCCGACGATAACGAACAGCGCAATCTCGTCGTGGCGCTGCACCGAGATCACGGTGCGTACGACACCGTCGATCAGCAGCGCGACCAGAATGGCCGGAAAGGTGAGCTGCACGTCGGCGATGCGCATGATCACCGCATCGACTGCACCACCGAAATAGCCGCTCAGCAGGCCGAGCGTAATGCCGATGGTCATGGCAACGACCACCGAGGCGATGCCCACGACCAGGGAAAGTCGCGTGCCGTACATGATCGAGGAGAGGATGTCCCTGCCCTGGTCGTCCGTGCCGAGCGGGAAGGTCCAGTCGCCATCGGGCGAGATCAGGACGGGCGGCTTCAGCCCGTCGCTGAGGCTCAAGGTTGCCGGATCGAAGGGCGTATGCGGCGCCAGGATCGGCGACAGGAAGGCAATGACGATGATCAGGATGGTGGCGATCGCTGCCGCCACGGTCAGCGGCGAGGACTTGAAGCTCCACCAGATGTCGCTGTCCGTCATGCGGTGCAGCCAGCCGGTCGATGCCGATGAGTGAGCCATGTCAGTGTCCTGAGGCGCGCGCCGTACCCTGCGCACGCAGGCGTGGGTCGACGGCGAAGTAGAGGAGATCGACGGTCAGGTTGATCAGCACGAACAGGAGACCGATCAGCATCAGGTAGGCCGCCATCACCGGAATATCGGAGAACTGGACGGACTGGATGAAAAGCTGGCCCACGCCCGGCCAGGCGAAGACCGTCTCGGTGACGATGGCGAAGGCGATCAGGGCGCCGAGCTGCAGCCCCGTCACGGTGATCACCGGCACCAGCGTGTTCTTCAGCGCATGGCCGAAGTTGATGGCGCGGTTGGAGAGGCCGCGCGCACGCGCGAACTTGATGTAGTCGGTTCGCATCACCTCCAGCATCTCCGAGCGCACCAGGCGCATCAGCAGAGTGAGCTGGAACAGGCCGAGCGTGATCGACGGCAGGATCAGCGCCTGCAGCCCCTTCACGGTCAGGAAGTTTGTCGTCCACCAGCCGATCTGGACCGTCTCCCCTCGCCCGAACGACGGCAGCCAGTGGAGCCAGACGGCAAAGACCAGAATCAGCAGGATGCCGATCAGGAAGGTAGGTAGGGAGATGCCGATCAGGGATACGGCCTGGAAAAGCCGACTCGACCAATGATTGGGATAGAGGCCGGTATAGACGCCCATCGGGACGCCGACGAGCAAAGCAAACAGCGCAGCGCAGAAGGACAGTTCGAGCGTCGCCGGCATTCGCTCGACGATCATGCTGCCGACCGGCTCGGAGGTGCGGTAGCTCAGGCCGAACTTGCCCTGCACGGCGTTGCCGATGAAACGAACGAACTGGACGGGAGGAGGATCGTTGAGCCCCAGCTTCTCGCGCAGCGCCTCGCGCTCCTGGGCCGGCGTATCCTGACCGACCATCGCGTTGATCGGGTCGCCGACGTAACGAAACAGAGAAAAGGCGACCAGCCCGACCGTCAGCAGCACCGCGATCGATTGCAAGAGTCGTCTCAGAATGAAGGCAAGCATACGTTGTCTTTTTTATTCGGCGCCAGCGCCCCTGCGCGCAGGATCACCCCTAGCAGGATTAAGGCCAAAAATGAAGTAGCGCCGGGGTTCGAGCCCGGCGCTACATCGTCGATTGGCGGAGATTGCGCTACTCGTGAGAGTAGCGCGCACCCTGCTACTTGATGGTCACGTACCGCAGCGGGAAGCTGTTGTCCGCAGGCTGCACGAGGTCGATGTTCTTGCGCGACGCCCAGACCAGCGCCTGCTGGTGGAGCGGAACGTAGGCGAAGTCGTCGACGTAGATCTTCGTGGCTTCGCGGATCAAGGCATCGCGCTTGGCCTTGTCGGTCTCGACCTCGATAGCATTGGAGAGTTCGTCGAACTTCTTGCTGGAGTATCCGCCGGCGTTATAGAGGCCCTTCTTGGCCTTCACGTTCGGCGTCTGGATGATCTGCTCGAAGACATTGTGCACGTCATAGGTCGTGGCCGGCGACCAGCCCAGCATGTAGAAGCTGGTGTTACTCGGCTTGCCGTCCGCCGTGCTGCGCAGGATCTTGGCAAAGTAGAGATTACGCGTCTGGGCGCGCAGGTTCACCTTCACGCCGATCTTGGCCAGCATCGAGACGACGGCCTGGCAGATCTTCTCGTCGTTGACGTAGCGGTCGTTCGGGCAATCCATGCCGACCTCGAAGCCGTTGGGATAGCCGGCATCCGCCAGCATCTTCTTGGCTTCCTCGGGCTTCAGCAGCGCCGGACGCTTGTCGAGGTCCTTGGTGTAGCCGTTGATGCCCGGCGCCACCATCAGGTTGGTCGGGAACGACTGGCCGCGCATCACGGTGCGCTTGATCGCATCGACGTCGATCGAGCGGTGGATCGCTTCACGGACCTTCTTGTCTTTGAACGGGTTCTTGCCCTTGACGTTGGACTCGACCAGCTCGTCGCGCTCCTGGTCGAAGCCCAGGAAGACGATGCGGGTCTCGGGGCCTTCGAGGACCTTGATGTTAGCGTCCTTCTTGAGGTTATCGGTGTCGGCCGGCGGCACCTCGTAGGTCATATCGATATCGCCCGCCTTCAGCGCGGCGATACGGGTCGCTGCATTCGGCACGGGCGTGAAGATCACCTCGGTGAGATTGTGCTCCGGCTTGTCCCACCAGGTGGGATTGGCGACGAGGACCGTCTTTTCGCCAGCGCGGCGCTCCTTCAGCATGAACGGCCCGGTGCCCATCGCGTTGCGGGTCGCGAAGTTCTCCTCGTTCTTGATCATGTCGGCCGGCTGCAGGGCGTTGTTCTTCTCCGCCCAGGCCTTTGACATGATGCTGATCGACGCCCACTTGTCGGCGAGCAGCGGATCGGGAACGCTGGTCGTCACCTCGACGCGGTGATCGTTGATCTTCTTGATCTCCTTCATCGAGGAGAAGTTGCCGTTGACGTTCGAGCCCGGGCCGTTGGCGCGGTTGATCGAGAAGATCACGTCGTCGGCGGTGAACGGCGTGCCATCGCTGAACTTCACGCCTTCGCGCAGGTCGAAGAACCAGCTCGTCGGGCTGGTCTGCCCCCACTTAGTGGCGAGCGCCGGTTCGAGCTTCAGCTCCTTATTACGACGCACCAGCGGATCGTAGATGTTGGCCGTGAAGGTGAGCAGGAAGGTTTCCTGCCGGGCGTAGGGATCCATCGAGCTGACATCGCCCGAGTTGGCCCACTTGAAGGTCTTGGCGCTGGCCACCGGCGCAAACGCCGCGCTCGCGCAGACAAGCGCGGTCAGCGCCACTGCATGCCGCAAATTGAAATTCATCAGAACTTACCCCCTCGATGGTCGACGTCGCCGCCGCAGGGGCAACCTCCCCGGCCGCCAACCCATGCGTGGGCGCATATCTAAGTTACGTTGCACCCGCCATGAGACCGCGTCAATTGCACAAAAAATTTGCATGTCCAGATAGAGTGAACTTAGGCCTCAGGCGGGCTATCGTGGGCGGATTCACAGTATTAGGGGTCCGGCCATGAACGACGTTTCTCGCAGCTTCCGCGGCAATTCCAATGCTTCGCGGGACATCGCACACCATCTGCACCCCTATACCAACTTCAAGAAGCACGAGGCCACGGGCCCGCTGACCATCGTGCGTGGCCGCGGCGTCTACGTCATGGACGACGACGGCAAGGAATACATCGAGGGCATGGCCGGCCTCTGGTCGGCGGCGCTCGGTTTCAGCAACGAGCGACTGGCAACGGTCGCCTACGAGCAAATGAAGCAGCTGCCCTTCTATCACGCGTTCAACCAGCGCAGCCACGAGCCCGCGATCAACCTCGCGGAGAAGCTCAAGTCGATGGCGCCGGTGCCGATGTCGAAAGTGTTCTTCGCCAACTCCGGCTCCGAGGCCAACGACACCGTCGTGAAGATGGTGTGGTACATGAACAATGCGCTCGGTCGCCCCAAGAAGAAGAAGATCGTCGGCCGCCTCAAGGGCTATCACGGCATCACCGTGGCCTCTGGCAGCCTCACCGGCCTACCGACCAACCACCGTTCCTTCGACCTGCCGATCCAGGGCATCGTGCACGCGAGCTGCCCGCACTTTTACCGCTTCGGCAAGGACGGTGAGACCGAGGAGCAGTTCGCCACGCGCTGCGCCGAGGAGCTCGAGCAGCTCATCATCAAGGAAGGCGGCGCCGACGAGGTTGCCGCGATGATCGCCGAGCCCGTCATGGGTGCCGGCGGCGTGATCGTTCCGCCCAAGGGCTACTACGAGAAGATCCAGGCGGTCTGCAAGAAGTACGACATGCTGTTCATCGCCGACGAGGTGATCTGCGGCTTCGGTCGTACCGGCAATGTCTGGGGCAGCCAGACGATGAACATCAAGCCGGACATACTCACCTGCGCCAAGGCGCTGTCGGCATCGTTCCTGCCGATCTCGGCGGTGATGATCAACGAAGCCGTCTACCAGGCGCTGATGAGCGAGAGCGACAAGATCGGCACCTGGGGCCATGGCTTCACCTACTCCGGCCATCCGGTCGCGGCGGCCGTCGCGCTGGAAGCCCAGAAGATCTACGACGAGACCGACCTGTTCGGTCACGCCAAGCGCCTGAGCCCGGCGTTCCAGAAGCACATCCAGTCGTTTGCCAACCATCCGCTGGTGGGCGAGGCGATGAGCGTCGGCATGATGGGCGCCATCGAGATCGTGGCCGATAAGAAGACCAAGGCGCCGTTCGAGATCGGTGCCGTGGGCGCTGCCGGCACCAAGGTCTACAACCATGCCGTTTCGCGCGGCCTGTTCATCCGCAACATGGGCGATCGCGTCGCGATCTGCCCGCCGCTGGTGATCAACGAGACCGAGCTCGCCGACCTGTTCGGCCGCCTCCACGAGGCCTTCGACGCGACGCTGGCCGAACTCAAGTCGGAAGGTCACTTCAAGGGCTGAGATGACTCTCGGCTCAGATAGCGCCGGCGCAGCATCCGGCGGAACGCTGCCCTCGAGCACGTACCGTCGCATGCGCGCGGGCGTTGTCTGTGCGCTGGTTCTCTTCGCGATTGCCATCGTGCCGATCGTCATTGCGACGCTCGGCATGGTGGACAACGCACCGAGTCGCCTTCTGCTGTTGTTCGCCGTTTCATCGTGGGCACTGGGCCTTCTGGTCGCCTTGTGCGCGGCACTGCCGGCCCTCCGCCACTGGCGCACGCTTCCCCGCGAAGTGCGCTCGCTGGCCATCGCCCCGCTTCTCTTCGTTGGCTTGCCCCAGGCCGTCGCGCTGCTTGTGATTTGGCTTTGACTGAACCGCCATTCGGTACCGGCCGCCGCATCCGCAACCGCGCCATCTGGGCCGTCGCTTTGTTCGGTGCTTCAATCGCACCGGCCGTCATCGGGCTCGGTGTCGCGACGGCGACCGAAGACCAGATCAACACGGCCCAACCGCTGGCTCTGCTGTTCTGGGCCGTGGGTCTGCTCTTCGCACTGTGGGCTGCTGTTCCGACCCTGCGCTATTGGGATGGCCTGCCGGCCCAGACACGCTGGCTCGGCACGCTTCCCCTCCTCTCGGTCTCCCTGTTCCTGAGCGTCGGCCTGGTATTGCCATTGCTGCTGTAGATTGCGATTCGCTCGCAATTAGAACGAGCATCCGCGACTAAAATGTGTCTGCTGCTAAAGCGGCAAGACGACTAAAATCAGCCTCGATGGATTACGAGGCATTCTTCACCAACCATCTCGGACGCCTGCGCAACGAGGGGCGGTATCGCGTCTTCGCCGAGCTGGAGCGGATCGTCGGGGCCTTCCCGCGGGCGCGCCTGCATCGCGAAGGCCAGCCGCCGCGCGACGTCACCGTCTGGTGCAGCAACGACTATCTCGCGATGGGGCAGCACCCTGCCGTAGTCGAGGCGATGCAGGCCGCGATCGGTGCGCAGGGATCAGGCGCCGGCGGCACGCGCAACATCTCCGGCACCAACACGCTGCACGCTGCGCTGGAGCGCGAGCTGGCCTCCCTTCACAACAAGCAGGCGGCTCTGGTCTTCACCTCGGGCTATGTCGCCAACGAGACGACCCTGCAGACACTCGGCGCCATGCTGCCGGGTTGCGAGCTCTACTCCGACGCTTTTAACCACGCCTCGATGATCGCGGGCATCCGCCACTCCGGCGCCGTGCGCAAGATCTTCCGCCACAACGATGTGCGTCACCTCGAAGAGCTGCTGGCCGTGGCCGATCCCGCGACGCCCAAGATCGTGGCGTTCGAGTCGGTCTACTCGATGGATGGCGACATCTCGCCGATCAACGAGATCTGCGACGTCGCCCGTCGCTACGGCGCCCTCACCTATCTCGACGAAGTCCATGCCGTCGGCATGTACGGCGACAGCGGCGGCGGCGTTGCCGAGCGCGACGGCGCGCTCGACAAGGTCGACATCGTGCAGGCTACGCTCGCCAAGGCGTTCGGCGTCGTCGGCGGCTACATCGCCTCGACCGAAGCCACGGTCGACTTCGTGCGTTCCTGTGGCTCCGGCTTCATCTTCACGACCTCGCTGCCCCCGGCCATTGCCGCAGCCGCGCTCGCCAGCGTGCGCCTCGTGCGCAGCCAGCCGGAGCTGCGTACCCGCCATCAGGAACGCGCCGCGACCTTGAAGCGCCGCCTTGCCGCGGCGGGCCTGCCGGTGATGCCATCGGTCACGCACATCGTGCCGGTATTCGTGGGCGATGCCACGCTCTGCAAGCAGGCAAGCGACCTGCTGATGGAGCGCCACGCGATCTACGTGCAGCCGATCAACTACCCGACGGTGCCGCGCGGCACGGAACGGCTGCGCCTCACCCCGACGCCGCTGCACGGCGACGAGGACATGGCCCGCCTGGTCGATGCCCTGCAGGATGTCTGGCAGACGCTGGGCCTCGCCTCGAAGGCCGCGGCGGAGTAGCGACTACTCCACCGTCCGCATCGTCCAGAGACGCGAGCGGACCAGCACGACGCCGATCAGCAGCAGCATGGCGATGGCCGGCAGCAGCATGGCCGTCGTCAGCCCCCACACCGAACAGATCATTCCCGTCAGGAAAGCGCCGATCGGACCGCCCCCGCTCAGGCCCAGCTGGAAAAGCGACATCAGCCGGGCCCTATGCGTCGCCGGCGCCACGATCTGCACCACCGTCCGGCTCTGTGTCATGGTGATACCGGCGCCGATGCCCCAGACGAAGTTCAGCGCCACAAAGACCGGAAACGGCGGCAGCGTCGCCATGGCGAACAACACGCCCGCACCGACCATCACAGCGACACCAATCAGCCGGCCGCGCAGGGTGAAGCGCCGCGCCAGCCCGACCAGCGCCATGCTGGCCACGATAGTCGCCGCCCAGAAGGCCAAATTGACATAGGAAAGTTCGAGCGCGCCGCCATGGTAATTGTCGCGCACGACCAGCGGCAGCACGGCCATGAATGGCCCGACGTAGAAAACGCCAACACCGAAGTTGAGCAGCAGCACCGGCCAGATCTGGTCCGATCTGGCCGCCGCCGAGACCCCCTCGCCGACACTGCGCCAGAAGCCCGCGTGCGCGGCCGGCGGATGCGGCGGGGGATCGGGCAGTTTCTTCACGGCCAGGCACCCCACCAGCACCATGCCGGCATGAAGCAGCAGGAGGGGAACGGCGCCGAAGCGGTCGGCCGACGAGGCGAAACCGATGCCCACGAGCTGCCCGCCGAACTGGAGCGCCGTGGCCAGCGCCACCGCCCGCGGCAACGCGCCTTTCGGCGCGACCACCGGCAGCAGCGCATCGCGTGTCGGGATGGCGAACGCACCGATTGCGCCGGCGGCAATACCGTACGCGATCAGCAGCGGATAACTCAGCGCGCCCTGGCCACCCGACCATAGCAACGCCGCCAGAGCCAGCGGCGGCGTTGCATAGAGCATGTGATAGAGCAGCAGCAGTCGACGGGGATTGCCGCGGTCGGCGACCAGGCCGCCCAGCGGCAGGAACAGCAACGAGGGTGCCATGACAGCCGCCTGAGCGACACCGACGGCGAAGGCGTCCATGCGCAGCACCACTGCGACCAGCCACGGGAACAGCACCATCTGGATGCCGAGCGGCACGAACCAGGTGCCGAGACCGGCGAGGTAGACGGGGAAGGCCGAAGACGCGTCAGGGGAAGGTGGTGGGCTCTTGGCTTGATCCAAGGCAAATCCATCTATATCTTGTAAGCACTTAGTGCACATTGCTCATTCATTAGTCAAAGGCACATATTTTCGTGTCGACCTTCAATCGCAATACTCTGGTCAAGGTTCTGGAGATTCTGGACAGCAGCCACGCCGAGGAGGCGTTGGCCGCAGCCAAGCTCGCGTCGGCCATGGTGCGCGAGGCGGGTCTCACCTGGGACCAGGTGATCGATACGGCCGCGCTTCCCCGCTCGACACCCGAGCCAGCACAGCCGGCGGCACTTCCTCGTGCCGTCAGCGCAGGCCCTTTCGGCTATCGCCGCGAACGCGACCTCTCGCCCCATGAGCAGTTCTTCATGGTGCTGTTGAGCCCGCGCACGCCGGCCGACATCAAGCGCAGGCTCAGGAACTGGGAAGCGCGTGTCCTCGATGGCGAGATCACGCCGCAGGAGAGCCAGGACCTGCAGTTCATGTATCAGAGTTTCGTCGTCGCCTGAGCGACGGCTTCGTCGCTCCCGACAATCGTAATGCGAGCGCGGTCGGCACCCGGCGAGGTTCAGGCCGCCAGCAGGACGCTCTGCTCGCGCTCAAGGACGCGCTTCACGGCCGGACGCGCAAGCATGCGATCCTTCCAGGCAGTGTAGTTCTTGAGGTCGCCGACGGGCAGCCCGATGCGTTTGCCCCAGCCGTAGAAGACCAGCGCGTAGCCATCGACGACCGAGAAGTCGTCGCCCAGGATCCAGGTCTTGCCGGCCAGCAGCCCGTCGATTTCCTTGAGGTTGGCGTGGAAGTTCTCCCGCCCCACCGCCTTCAGGTGATCGAACACGGCCGTGTCGGTGGCGAACCGTTCGGGCCGGCCGATATGGGTGAAGTTCGGATGCACGGCATTTGAGAACCAGGCCATCAGCGAGATCGCCCGCGCCCGCTGGACGGGATCCTTGGGCATGAGCTGCGGTGCGTGCTTGGCCGCCACATAGTCGAGGATCGCCGTGTTCTCGACGATGGTGCCCTCGTCCACCACCAGCGCCGGTACGCGGCCGCGCGGATTCACCCTGAGATACTCCGGCGTCTTCTGCTCGCTCTTGGCGAAGCTCAGCGCCTGCGACTCGTAGGCCGCACCGCTCTCTTCGAGGCCGATATGCGATGCCGTCGAGCAGGCGCCCGGCGCGTAATAGAGCTTGAGCATGACGGATCTCCCGAAGGTTTAGAGCGGCTTGGTGCTGCCGTTGGGCCGGACACGGTGCAGGAACTCGCGGCCGATCTTCACGCGCTTCTCGCCATTGTATTCCACGATGTCGGCAGTCGCGTAGGTCTCGGTCCAGTTGGACGGCAGGAACGAGCCGGTGCCCACCACATCGATGGGGGCCTTGGCTTCCGCCATGACGCGGCACTTGGCCGGCCCGAAGCCCGACGAGGCAACGATCTTCACGGCATTGAAGCCCGCGCGATCGAGTTCGGCACGCAGGTGGAAAATCGCGGCAGCGGAGACACCCGTGCCGACGAGGTAGCGCAGCTCCTCTTCGCTCCTGTAGCCGCGAATCGATTCAGGCGAGAAGCGCTCCAGCACGGCGTAGGACGAAGCCGGATCGAGGCCCTCGACATAGCGGCCGCCCGTCGTGTCGAGGCGGAACGAGAGCATGCCCTTGGCGGCAAGCTCGGGAAAACGGCGGCAGACCTCCAGCGAGTCCGAGACCTCCTGCGCGAAATAATCGACCAGCACCGTCATCGGCTCGCCGGGGAACGTCTCGGCAAACATTTCCGCAGCCCGCAGGGTCGAGCCGGCATAGCCGATCAACGCATGCGGCATGGTGCCGAGCCCCTGCTCGCGGCCGAAGAAGTGCGCCGTGGCGTGCGTGGCGTTCCCGATGAAGCCGACTGCGCCCACCTTGCGCTTGGCACGGGCGGAGCCGACGGACGCGGCATAGGCCATCATCTCGGCCATCTCGCGGCCTGCGCAATGGCGTGCATCCATGGCGAGGAAGGCAGCCTTGGGCAGGTCGGCGCACATGGTCCAGGCGTTGTAGGCCGCGACGCAGGACGGTCCAAGCTTCTGCAGGAAGATCGTCTCGAGATCGACGAGATGAAAGAAAGAGCCGGTGATGTACATCATCGGCTCGCCCGCGCCGACCCACTTGCCTTCGCCGTAGCGGAGGTCGAGTTCGAGCTTGGTGTTGCGCTGCCGGCCCGTCTCCTCCAGCCACTCCAGCGCCAGCCGCGGCGCAAAGACCACCGGCCGCCGCATGAAGACGGCGTAGGTTACACGGGCATCGCCGAAGCGGCCGATCACCTGCTTCGTGCGATTGAAATAGTGATCGGTATAACGCTCGATCTCGCCGTTGCTCGGCTGCGTCGTCATCGACTTCCCCCGGCTCGCCTACGCTGCCTTCTTATCGTTCAGACGGCCGGACGCACCTTCGGTACCGACAGGCGCTCGGCCTTGAGCTGCTCGGCCAGCAGGAATGCGAGTTCCAGCGCCTGGCTGGCGTTGAGTCTCGGATCACACTGCGTTTCGTAGCGCTCGTTCAGATTATCGACCGTGATGTCGGTCGAGCCGCCGATGCATTCCGTCACTTCCTGGCCGGTCATCTCGAAATGCACGCCGCCAGGATGCGTTCCCTCGGCGCGGTGCACGGCGAAGAAGGCCTTCACCTCGTTCAGGATGGCATCGAAATGACGCGTCTTCTTGCCGTTCGACGCCGTAACCGTGTTGCCGTGCATGGGATCGCACGACCATACAACCGAACGTCCTTCGCGCTTTAGCGTGCGCACCAGGGCCGGCAGCTTGTCACCCACCTTGTCGGCGCCCATACGGGCGATGATGACGATGCGGCCCGCCTCGTTGCTCGGGTTCAACGTATCGATCAGACGCAACAAATCGTCGGTCGGCATGGTCGGGCCGGCCTTGAAGCCGATCGGGTTGCGGACGCCGCGCATGAACTCGACGTGCGCGCCGTCGGGCTGGCGCGTGCGGTCGCCGATCCACAGCATGTGGGCCGAGCAGTCGTACCAGTCGCCCGAGGTCGAATCGACGCGGGTCAGCGCCTCCTCGTACTGCAGCAGCAGCGCCTCGTGGCTGGTGAAGAAGTCGGTCTCGGCGATCTGCGGCGTCGTCGCCGAGGTGAGCCCGCAGGCCGCCATGAAGTTCAAGGTCTCGTCGAGACGGGCTGCGAGATCGTGGTAGCGCTCCGACGACGGCGAGTTGTGCACGAAGTCGAGGTTCCAGCGGTTGACCTCGTGCAGGTCGGCATAGCCGCCCTGGGCGAAGGCGCGCAGCAGGTTCAGGGTCGCGGCCGACTGGTTGTAGGCCTGCACCATGCGCTCCGGATCGGGCAGGCGCGCACCGGCTGTGAACTCGAAGCCGTTGACGTTGTCGCCGCGGTAGGACGGCAGCTCGACGTCGCCGATCTTCTCGACATTGGACGAGCGCGGCTTGGCGAACTGGCCGGCCATGCGGCCGACCTTCACGACGGGCACGCCGGCGCCATAGGTCAGCACGACGGCCATCTGCAGCAGTACGCGGAACGTGTCGCGGATGTTGTTGGCGGTGAAGTCGGCAAAGCTCTCGGCGCAGTCGCCGCCCTGCAGCAGGAAGGCCTCGCCGTTGGCGACCTTGGCCAGCGCCCCCTTGAGCTTGCGCGCCTCACCGGCAAAGACCAGCGGCGGATAGCGGCGCAGACGCGACTCTGCATTCGCCAGGACGGCGGCATCGGGATAGACCGGCATCTGCAAGGCCGGCCGGCTACGCCAGCTGGTCAGCGACCAGTCGGCGGCGCTAGAACTGCGGGACTGCGCTTTCGCGGCCACCTTGGATTGGCCCTGAATCGCGGTCATCGACTCCTCCTGAACCCGGCGACCAGGAACATGGGGGCCGCCTCGGGGGTGGTGAACCTATACGCGCTGTGGATAAAAGACCAGCCGGGCTGGGAGGCCCTAAAATCACTCTGCGGCTGCTCTTTCGAGGGTCGGATCGGCCCGCGCGGTGCGCATAGTGACGAATTCCTCGCCAGCCGTCGGATGGATGCCGACGGTGGCGTCGAACTGGGCCTTGGTGGCGCCCGCCTTCACGGCCACGGCCAGCCCCTGGATCAGCTCGGCGGCATCGTCGCCGACCATGTGGATGCCCACGACCTTGTCGGTCGCCGCCTCGACGATCAGCTTCATGAAGGTCCGCTGCTGCCGGCCGGAGATCGTGTACTTCATCGGCCGGAAAGCGGCCGTAAAGACGCGCAGCTCACCCAGTTGCAGCTTCGCCTGCTCCTCGGTCAAACCGACATTGGCGAGTTCTGGCTGGCAGAAGACGGCCGACGGCACGTCGCGGTGGTCGGCCTTGCGCGGCTTCTTGCCGAACTCGGTATCGGCGAAGCAATGGCCTTCCATGATGGCGACGGGCGTCAGGTTGATCCGGTCGGTGACGTCGCCCACGGCCCAGATGTTCTCCGCGGTCGTCTTCGACCATTCGTCGACGGCGATGGCCCCTGCCTTGTTGAGCTGGACGCCCGCCTTCTCGAGGCCGAGCCCCGAGGTATTGGGCGCCCGCCCCGTCGCGTACAGCACGCAATCGGTCTCGAACACGCCGCCATTCGGGGTGTGGATCTCGAAGGGACCGCTCTTGCCATCCGCGCCCTTGGCCACGATGCGGCCGATCTCCATCTCGGTGCGCAGCCGGATGCCGCTGTCGCCCAATGCCTGGTGCACGAAAGTGCGACATTCCTCGTCGAAGCCGCGCAGTACACGATCGCGCCGCAGCACCAGATCGACCTTCGCGCCCAGACCGTTGAAGATGCCCGCGAACTCCACGGCGATGTAGCCGGCGCCGACGATGGTGATGTGCTTGGGGAATTCGGCGAGGTGGAACACTTCGTTCGAGGTGATCGCGCGTTCGCGGCCGGGAATCGGCGGGATCACGGGATGGCCGCCCGTGGCGATCAGGATCTTATCGGCAGTAATGGTCTGCTCGCCGACCTGAATCGTATGGCGATCCATCAGGCGGCCGCGGCCCATGTGCAGCTTCACGCCGGCGCCGTCGAGCAGCCGCAGGTAGACCGCGTTCAGGCGATCTACTTCCCTGTTCACATTGTCCCGCAAGGTCGGCCAGGAATGGGTAGGTGCCGGCACCGTCCAGCCGAATGCCTCGGCGTCCTCGAATTCGTGCGCGAACTTCGACCCGTAGACCAGGAGCTTCTTCGGCACGCAGCCGCGGATCACGCAGGTCCCGCCAACGCGGTAGTCCTCGCAGATTCCGACGCGCGCACCGTAGCCCGCCGCAATGCGCGAAGCCCGCACGCCGCCCGAACCGGCACCGATGACGAAGAGATCGTAGTCGTAGGCCATGGGATATCCCCAGAGGAGAACAAAACCTCAACGCGGCCATAATTCGGTCGCGGGGCGGACTATATCGGGGCTCACAAGGCGCGGTAAGGAGACTTATGATTGTATAGATTTTCTCTGATACAACCTTAAGGATAGATATGCCCAAGCTCGTCCTTCTCACCGCAGCCCTGCTCGGTCTGGCTGCCCCTGCCCTCGCCCAACAATCCCGCAACAACGCCAGCGGCGTTATGCGCTACGACACCAACAAGGACGGTGCGGTCGACCGGGACGAGTGGAATACGGGCCAGGAAGCCCGCTTCAAGCGGCTCGACACCAATGGCGACGGCAAGCTGAGCCAGGACGAGCTCTTTGCCCGCACCCCGGCCGCCGGCAACAGCATCCTGCCGAGCGACCGTCAGGCCAGCCGGCAGTCGAGCTACTTCCAGCGTCTCGACACGGACAAGGATGGTGTCGTGACGCTCACGGAGTTCATCGCCCAGGGCGAGCGCAACTTCCTGCGATGCGACCTCGACAAGAACGGCCGCATCGACGCCGCCGAGTGCCGCCAGGCACTGCAGCGCAAGTAGTCCCCCCAACGGCTGCCGTAGCGGGCGATCGGGGCGGAGGGACGACAGGATCAGCTGCTTTCGGCGTGCATGATGTCGCCGAACAGGTGCCAGGTTTCGCCCTGGAACCGCTGAAGCTGGACGGCCTGGATCGGATAGAAGTCCGTCGGGCTTGTGCTGACGGTGATTCCCGGCAGCAGCAGCGGCACCTTGAGCTTCCGGTGACTGGCTGCCTGACGCATGAGGTTCTCGCGCGTCAGGTTGTCACCGCACTTTTTCAGGGTCTCGTGCATCAGGAAGGAGACAGCATAGGCGAAGACATTCGACGCATCGGTCACGTTGCCTTGCGGGTTGGACTTGGCCATCCACGCCCGCCATGCCTTCATGTCGGCATTGTCGTCCCACTGCTTGTCCGTGGGATCCATCAGATAGGCCGCGGTGATGATGCCCTGGCTGTTCTCGAAGCCTGCCGGCTTCATCGTCGAAGCGACCGACGCCGACACGTTGTTAAGGTACTGCGCCGGCTTCCAGCCGATGTCGGCAACCTTGCGGATCGCCTGAGCGGCAAACTTCGGCGTCGCGATGTTGAAGAAGACGTTGGCGCCGGAGTCCTTCAGCTGGATGACCTGGCTGTCGACCGTCGGGTCCGTCACCTCATAGGTGACGTGCTTGGATATCTTGTTGGCGTCCTTGCCCAGGCCTTCCTTGAAGCCTTCCCAGTAATCCTTGCCGTAATCGTCGTTCTGCATCAGCACGCCGATCGTCGGATTCTTCACATTTGCCAGGATGTGCTTGGCATAGATCACGCCTTCGGTGTGGTAGTCGGGCTGGAAGCCCATCGTCCACGGGAACTCCTTGGGCTTACCCCACTTCGACGCGCCGGTGGCGACGAAGAGCTGCGGCACCTTCTTCTGGTTCATGTATTTGTGGATAGCCGTATTGGTCGGCGTGCCGAGCGTGTTGAAAGTGCAGAGCACCTTCTCCTGCTCAACCAGTTCGCGGATCATCTCGACGGTCTTGGCGGGATTGTAGCCATCGTCGCGGGTGAGGAACCTGATCATGCGGCCATTGACGCCGCCCGCCTCGTTCACGCTCTTCCAGTAAGCTTCGATTGTCTTGCCGATCACGCCATAGGCCGAGGCCGGACCGCTATAGGGATTGGTGTGACCGATCTTGATCTCCTTGTCGGTCGCTCCCTCGTCGTATTTCTTCTGGGCAAACGCTACGCCTGACGCGGACAAAACAGCGGCGGTCGATACGCCGCCCAGGAAAGTACGCCTGCTGGTCTTCAAGTTTGCCTCCTTGGTTTAGACGCGCTTCAACTCCCCGATTTGTGTTTTATGCAGAACAGGGTTGCGCGAAACTTGAGGCTTGAAAAGCGAAAAGCGCATGAGCTGCAGAGGCCATTTCTGATGGTGCAGCGCACAATATCCGCGTTCAGGCACCCTCGGCGTGCAGTACGTCACCGAACAGGTCCCAGCTCTCCCCTTTGAAGCGGGCGAGCTGCAGGGACTGGACGGGGAAGAAATCCGCAGGGCTGGTGTCGACGGTAATGCCCGGCAGCAGCAGCGGCACGCGCAACTTCCGATGACTGGCGGCCTGGCGCATCAGGTTCGCGCGCGTGAGTTCGTCGCCGCACTTCTTCAGCGTCTCGTGCATCAGCGACGTTACCGCATAGGCAAAGACGTAGTTGGCGTCGGCCTGCACGGCACCCGGCATCCACCGGCTCATCCAGGCCCGCCATGCCGTCATCTCGGGATCGTCGTCCCACTGCCGGTCGGTCGGGTCCTTGAGATACTGGGCCGTGATGGTGCCCTGGCCATTCTCCAGCCCGGCAGGCTTCATCACGGTCCCGACCGATGCCGACACGATATTGAGATAGTGGGCAGGCTTCCAACCGAGATCCGCCGCCTTGCGGATCGCCTGCGCGGCCGCCTTGGGCGTCGTGATATTGAAGAAGACATTGGCACCGGAGGCCGCGAGCTGGATCATCTGGCTGTCGACCGTGGGATCGGCAACCTCGTAGGTCACGTGCTTCGCGACCTTGCGGGCCCAATCGGCCCCGAGACCCTGCTTGAAGCCCTCCCAGTAGTCTTTGCCGTAATCGTCGTTCTGCATCAGGACGGCAATGCGCGGCGCCTCGACATTGGCCAGGATGTGACGTGCATAGATCGCCCCTTCGGTGTGGTAGTCGGGCTGAAAGCCCATCGTCCACGGATATTCCCTGGGCCTGCCCCACTTCGATGCCGCGGAGGCGACGTAAAGCTGCGGCACCTTCTTCTGGTTGAGATATCTGTGGATCGCCGTGTTGCCGGGCGTTCCGAGCGTGTCGAACAGGCAGAACACCTTCTCCTGCTCGACGAGCTGGCGCACGAGCTCCACGGTCTTGGCAGGCGAATAGCCATCGTCGAGAGAGATGAAGCGAATCTTGCGACCGTTGATGCCGCCCGCCTCGTTCACGCTCTTCCAATAGGCTTCGATGCACTTGCCGATGATGCCGAGGGAGGAGGCCGGCCCTCTGTAGGGGCCGGTATGGCCGATCTTGATTTCCGAGTCGCTGGCGCCATCGTCGTATTTCTTCTGGCCCGCCGCGCCCGATGCAAGAAGCAACGCCGCAGCAGACACACCACCCACGAAACCACGCCTGTCCATACACTTGCCCCCGCAAAAGCCGGGCGCGTGCTTGCATGCCGAATGGGGCAAAAAAGAGAAGGCCGCCTTTCGGCGGCCTTCCCGGTATCCATCTCGACAGTTCTCAGGAACTTTCGGCCGACATGACGCCGCCGAACAGATCCCAGGTCTCGCCCTTGAAGCGCGCGAGCTGCACCGACTGGATGGGATAGTAGTCGGTCGGGCTGGTGTTGATGGTGATACCCGGCAGCAGCAGCGGCAGCTTGTACTTCTGGAAGTTGGCAGCCTGGCGCATGACGTTCTCGCGCGTCAGGTTGTCACCGCACTTCTTCAGCGTCTCATGCATCAGGCTGGCAACCGCGAAGCCGAACACGTGATTGGCGTCGGCCTTGTTGGAGCCGGGCATCCACTTGTCCATCCAGGCGACCCAGGCCTTGAAGTCGTCGGTGTTCTCCCACTGCTTGTCGGTCGGGTCCTTGAGATACTGCGCCGTGATGATGCCCTGGCTGTTCTCCAATCCGGCGGGCTTCATCACCGAGCCGACCGAAGCCGACACGTTGTTGAGATACTGTACCGGCTTCCAGCCGATGTCGGCGGCCTTGCGGATCGCCTGAGCGGCCGCCTTGGGCGTCGCGATGTTGAAGAAGACGTTGGCGCCGGAGTCCTTCAACTGGATGATCTGACTGTCGACCGTAGGATCGGTAACCTCGAAGGTCACGTGCTTCACGACCTTGTTGACGTCCTTGCCCAGGCCTTCCTTGAAGCCTTCCCAGTAATCCTTGCCGTAATCGTCGTTCTGCATCAGCACGCCGATCTTCGGATCCTTCACATTCGCCAGAATGTGCTTGGCGTAGATCGCGCCTTCGGTGTGGTAGTCGGGCTGGAAGCCCATCGTCCACGGGAACTCCTTGGGCTTGCCCCACTTCGACGCGCCGGTCGCCACATAGAGCTGCGGCACCTTCTTCTGGTTCATGTACTTGTGGATGGCCGTGTTGTTGGCCGTCCCCAGCGTATTGAAAAGGCACAGCACCTTTTCCTGCTCGACGAGCTGGCGGGTCAGTTCCACGATCTTCGCCGGATTGTAGCCGTCGTCGAGCGTCAGGAACTTGATCTTGCGGCCGTTGACGCCGCCCGCCTCGTTCACGCTCTTCCAATAAGCTTCGAGCGTCTTGCCGATCTGTCCATAAGACGATGCCGGACCGCTATAGGGGCCCGTATGGCCGATCTTGATTTCCGTATCGGTCGCGCCATCGGAATACTTCTTCTGGGCAAATGCGACCGTCGAACCGGAGAACAACGCCAGCGCGGACGCACCGCCAACAAAACCACGTCTACTCGTCTTCACGTTTACAACCTCCCTTTATTCATAGGCTGAGAACGATGTTCGCTCGAAATATGGGCGAATTAAAGAGGCTTTGAGAACGTGCGACGCTGCGGTCGATGCAACCGGGGTTCGTCTATCTGCCCATGATTCGGTCAGACCATCCCCTCCACTCGCTATGCGAGTGGAGCCTCCGGATGCGCTCCGGCCTTACCGGGCGCCTCTGATCTTGCGCCAGGCGATGGCAACACCGCCCGCAATTCCCATCGGCATCAGGTAAATAATCGCGATCAGCAGGACGCCGAAAACGGTATAGGCCGAGAGGTCGAACGGCACCCCGAGATCGTTCTTCACGAACTGCGAGAGTGCCTGAGCGGAATTGTCGACCAGCACATAGAAGATGCCGCCGATTACCGAGCCGGTCAGTGAGCCAATACCGCCCACCACCAGGCCGATCAGGAACTTGATCGACAGGAAGATGTTGAAGCTGTCGGGTGCGACGAAGGCGATGGCCGAGGCCGAAAGCGCGCCGGCGATGCCGGTATAAGCGGCGCTGATGCCGAAGGTGACCGTCTTGTAGAGGGCGGTATCGATGCCCATCGTGTCGGCCGCCATGTACTGGTCGCGGATCGCCATCATGGCGCGTCCGCTGCGGCTGTTCAGCATGTTGGCGGCCGCCCAGAACAACAACACCATCACGATCAGGCAGAAATAGTAGAGCCACTGGTCTTCCGTCAGCGGCAGGCCGAACGGCACTTCGGGCTTCAACAATACGATGCCCTGCACGCCACCGGTCAGGCCCTCGAGCCATTTGTATTTCAGGATCTGAGGTACCGCCAAGGCGAGCGCGAAAGTCGCGAGCGCGAGGTAGTGGCCCTCGAGCTTCAGCGCCGGAAGACCGAACAGATAACCGACGATGAAGCACACGATTGCCGCTGCCGGGATCGTCGCCCAATAGGGCACGCTCAATTGATCCATCAGGATGGCGGCGGTGTAGGCGCCCACCGCGTAGAAGGCGCCATGGCCCAGCGAGAACTGGCCGTTAAAGCCTGTCAGGAGGTTCAGCCCCAGCACCGCAATCGAGGCGATGATCATGGTGCTGACCAGGAACAGCCGATAATCCGAGATCAAGTCGGGAAAGAACGGCTTCAGGAGCGGAACGACGAACGCCAGGACGACGATGCC
>WBZX01001041.1_pt1 | contig 22184 bp, 14 predicted proteins | sample 5204211 | NCBI WGS metagenome assembly WBZX01 (sample SAMN12344362, study PRJNA552823) | activated sludge metagenome | biome: Activated sludge suspended growth; feature: Nitrification reactor; material: Wastewater; isolation source: activated sludge from nitrification reactor of wastewater... | reverse complement strand
GATGGCGACCATGATCGAGATGGCGCCGCGCAACCTGCCCAAGCCCCGGTTCGAGGGCCCGGGCACCGCCGCCACCACCGGCGAGCGGCGCGCCCGCGTCATCATGCTGGCGGGCTGCGCCCAGCAGGTGCTGCGCCCCGAGATCAACGACGCCACCATCCGCCTGCTCGCGCGGCGCGGCGTCGATGTCGTCGTCGCCGCCGGCGCCGGCTGCTGCGGCGCCCTCGTGCAGCACATCGGCCGCGAGGAGGAGGCGCTCGACGCCGCCCGCCGCAACGTCGATGCCTGGATGAAGGAGATGGACCGCGCGCCCGTCGACGCCATCATCATCAACACCTCCGGCTGCGGCACCGTGGTCAAGGACTACGGCCACATGCTCGCGCGCGATCCCGCATACGCCGAGAAGGCGAGGCGCGTCTCCGAGATGACCCGGGACGTCAGCGAGTTCATCGCCGGCTATGATCTCGGCCCGCCCAAGCGCTGGTCGAGCCTCCGCATCGCCTACCACTCCGCCTGCTCGCTCCAGCACGGCCAGCGCGTCACCGACGAGCCGAAGATGCTGCTCCTCAAGGCCGGCTACAGCGTCGTCGACGTGCCGGAGGGCCACATCTGCTGCGGCTCGGCCGGCGTCTACAACATCCTGCAGCCGGAGATCGCGGGCGAGCTCCAGCGGCGCAAGGTCAAGAACATCGAGAGCGTGCGCCCGGACCTGATCGCCGCCGGCAACATCGGCTGCATCAACCAGATCGCCGGCGGCACCGATCTCCCCATCGCGCACACGGTCGAGCTGCTCGACTGGGCCCACGGCGGCCCGGTGCCGCGCGGCCTGGAGAAGCTGGCCAGGTTCGTCACTGACGTGCCGCAGCCCAAGCGTACCGCCGCGGACTACATCTCGGATTGACGAGGCTTCCCTCTCCCCGCCCTTGCGGGGGAAGGGAGGTCTCGCATCAGTTCCCCAGGGAACGTGCAATTGCCCGGCTGCGGTGGCAGAGTGCGCTCCGCGTTCTCATCCGCAGGCCCCACCGCATGCTCCTCACCATCACCACCACGCACCAACCGGCGACCGACCTCGGCTACCTGCTGCACAAGAACCCGCAGCGGCTGCACGAGACGGAGCTGTCGTTCGGCAAGGCGCAGATGTTCTATCCCGAGATCGGCAACGAGCGCGCCACCTTCGCCCTCGTCCTCGACATCGATCCGGTGGCGCTCGTGCGCGGCAAGGGCCATGGCAACCCCGGCCTCCTCGACCAGTACGTCAACGACCGGCCCTATGCCGCGTCGTCCTTTCTGGCCGTCGCCATCGCCAAGACCTTGCGCAACGCCCTCGGCGGATCATCCAAGGAGCGGGCCGGGCTGGCCGACACCGCCATCCCGCTCGCAGCGCGCGTCCTTCCGCTTCCCGTGCGCGGGTCGGAGGGCCTCGTCGAGAAGCTGTTCCAGCCGCTCGGCTACAAGGTGACGGTGGAGCCGATCGCTCTCGACGACACCTGGCCCGAGTGGGGCGCGAGCCCCTACGTCGCCCTCGACCTCGAGGGCACCTGCCGCCTGCGCGACCTGCTCGCGCACCTCTACGTGCTGATCCCGGTGCTGGACGCCCGCAAGCACTACTTCATCGACCGCCACGAGACCGATAAGCTGCTCGAGAAGGGCGCCGGCTGGCTCGCGTCCCATCCCGAGAAGGAGCTGATCGCGCGCCGCTACATGGGCCCGAAGCGGTCGCTGGCGCGCGAGGTGCTGACCCGCCTCGCCGAGGACCAGGCCGAGGCCGAGGAAGCCGTCGCCGACACGAGCGAGCCCGCGGCCAAGGAGGCGCCCGGCGACGAGCAGGCCGTCCAGCGGGCGAGCGACGCCGCCGAGGAGGCGATCGAGAAGCCGCTCCGCCTGCACGACCAGCGCCTCGAGCGCGTGACCAAGGTATTGGCCGACTCCGGCGCCCGCCGCGTCGTCGACCTCGGCTGCGGCTCCGGCAAGCTGCTGAAGCGACTGATGGCCGAGTGGCAGTTCCTCGACATCCTCGGCGTCGACGTCTCGGTCGCCTCTCTGGAGATGGCGTCGCGCCGCCTGCACCTCGACCGCATGCCCGAGCGGCAGCGGAAGCGCATCAACATCCTCCAGGGCGCGCTGACGTACCGCGACAAGCGCATCGAGGGCTATGACGCCGCCGCCCTGGTCGAGGTCATCGAGCACCTCGACCCGGACCGCTTGGCGAGCCTCGAGCGCGTCGTCTTCGAGCACGCCAGGCCCGACACCGTCGTCGTGACCACGCCCAACCGCGAATACAACGCGCTCTTTGAAGGCATGGCGCCCGGAGCCATGCGCCACGCCGACCACCGATTCGAATGGACCCGCGAGGAGTTCCGCGCCTGGGCCGAGCCCGTCGCCGCGCGCCACGCCTACAAGGTGCGCTTCGAGGGATTGGGGCCGGAGGACGCGGCGCTCGGCGCGCCATCGCAGATGGCCGTGTTCGAGAGATGAGCCGGGGCGGAACAATGAAGATTTCGATCCCGGAATACTGCCTCGTCGTGCTGATCGGTGTCTCCGGCTCCGGCAAGTCGACATTCGCGCGCCGCCACTTCAAGCCGACCGAGATCGTCTCCTCGGATGCCTGCCGCGCCCTCGTCTGCGACGACGAGAATGACCTCGACGCGACCGGCGACGCCTTCGACCTCGTCCACGCCATCGCCGAAAAGCGGCTGAAGCGGCGCAAGCTGGTCGTCATCGACGCGACGAACGTGCGCCAGGAGGACCGCGCCGGACTCGTCACGCTGGCACGCCGCCACCACGCGCTCGCCGTCGCCATCATCGTCAACCCCGGCGAGGACGTCGCCCACGAGCGCAACAGGGTGCGCACCGACCGCAGCCTCGGCCCGCACGTCGTCCGCAACCAGACCCGCAACCTGAAGCGCAACATCAACCGCATCGACCGCGAGGGCTTCCGCTACGTCCACGAGCTTCGCACGCCGGAACAGATCGAGGCTGCCGAGATCGTGCGCGAGCGGCTGTGGACCGACCGCCGCCACGAGACCGGACCGTTCGACATCATCGGCGACGTCCACGGCTGCGCCGGCGAGCTGATCGAGCTGATGGGGCAGCTCGGCTACCGCGTGAAGCTCGAAGGCGAGGGCGAGGAGCGCAAGGCGATCGTCGAGACGCCGCCGGGGCGCCGCGCCTTCTTCGTCGGGGATCTCGTCGACCGCGGGCCGAACTCGCCCGACGTGCTGCGTATCGTCATGGACATGGTCGAGGCCGGCCAGGCGCTGACCGTGCCCGGCAACCACGACGTCAAGCTGTTGCGCTGGCTCGACGGCCGCAACGTCAAGATGACCCACGGCATCGACCGCACCATCGCGCAGCTCGAGACCGAGCCGCCGTCGTTCAAGCCGCGCGTGAAGCGCTTCCTCGACGGCCTCATCAGCCACGCCTGGGTCGAGGGCGGCAAGCTGGCCGTGGCCCACGCGGGCATCAAGCAGGACATGATCGGCCGCGCCTCGGGCACCGTGCGCGAGTTTTGCCTCTACGGCGAGACCTCGGGCGAGACCGACGAGTTCGGGCTCCCCGTGCGCTACAACTGGGCCGCCGAGTACCGCGGCGCCACCACCATCGTCTACGGCCACACGCCCGTGCCCGAGGCGGAATGGCTCAACAACACGCTGTGCATCGACACCGGCTGCTGCTTCGGCGGCAAGCTGACCGCGCTGCGCTGGCCGGAGAAGGAGATCGTCTCGGTACCGGCGCGCCAGGTCTACTCCGAGCCGATCCGGGCCTTCGGCCACCCGCCGACGCGTCCCGGCGTCGAGGCGCCGGCCCTCCTCTCCGCGCAGGCGGTGCACGACGACCTGCTCGACCTCGAGGACGTGCTCGGCAAGCGCATCGTGACGACGCGCCTCGGCCGCACCATCACCGTGCCCGAGGCCAACGCCGCCGCCGCGCTCGAGGTGATGACGCGCTTCGCCGTGTCGCCGAAGTGGCTGATCCACCTGCCGCCGACCATGTCGCCGAGCGAGACCAGCCACCGCGACCCGCTCCTCGAGCATCCCGACGAAGCCTTCGCCTATTACGCCCGCGAGGGCGTCGCCGAGGTCGTGGTCGAGGAGAAGCACATGGGCTCGCGGGCGCTCATCGTCGTCTGCGAGGACGACAGCGTCGCGCAGTCGCGCTTCGGCGTCACCACGGGCGAGACCGGCGCCATCATGACGCGAACGGGCCGCGCCTTCTTCCCCGACCGCGCCATGACCGAGGAGATGCTGGGCCGCGTCCGCGGCGCGCTCACCGCCTCGGGCTTCTGGGCGCGCCACCAGACGCGGTGGGCGCTGATCGACGCCGAGATCCTGCCCTGGTCGGCGAAGGCGCAGAGCCTGATCCGCCAGCAGTACGCCTCGACCGGCGCCGCCGCCCGCGCCGGCCTCGATGCCGCCATCGGCCTGCTCGAGGGCGCCGAGCGCCACGGTGTCGAGGTCGCCCCGCTGCTGACCCGCTTCCGCGAGCGCGGCTTCGCGGCCCGCCGCTATGTCGAGGCCTACCGCCGCTACTGCTGGCCGGTGCACTCCATCGCCGACTACCGCGTCGCCCCGTTCCATCTGCTCGCCACCGAGGGCCGCGTCCATATGGACAAGGACCACGTCTGGCACATGACCGAGCTGCGCCTCGTCACCGAAGGCCTGGAGCCGACGCTGATGTCGACACCGTATCGCGTCGTCAAGCTCGCCGACCAGGGCAGCGTCGCCGCCGCCGCGCAATGGTGGAGCGAGCGCGTCGCCGAAGGCGGCGAGGGCATGGTGGTGAAACCGCGGGACTTCATCGTCCGGGGAGCGAAGGGCCTCGTGCAGCCGGCCATCAAGTGCCGCGGCCCCGAGTACCTGCGCATTATCTACGGCCCGGAGTACGACGCCCCGGAGAACCTGGTCCGCCTGAGGAAGCGCGGCCTCGGCTTGAAGCGCGCCCTGGCGGTGAAGGAGTTCGTGCTCGGCGCCGAGGCGCTGGAAAGGTTCGTCGCGCGCGAGCCGCTGCGCCGCGTCCACGAGTGCGTCTTCGCCATCCTGGCGCTGGAGAGCGAGCCCGTCGACCCGAGGTTGTAGACGCCCCCCGAAATCCGGCCGCTTCACAGGGCGCCCACCCCATCGCCGCCGCCCGATCAGGCAGCAAGGCGACGGGATCGGCGTTTGCGTTGCGATACGGGCTGTGCGAACGATTGGGCCATGGTCCCTCCGCCCACGTGCGACGCTAGGCAAAGGTGAGGCAATGACGAACGAGGCTCAGCGCCGTTCGAAACCTCGACAGGCGTCGATGTCGATCGCGCGGACGAGGCACGTCAAAACATCGAGGCTGCTCGCGGCGGCGGTGCTCGCTCTGCTGATCGGCTCGAGCGTAGGTCCGACGGGCGTCATGGCCCAGGGACGGGCCAGTGATCTCGAGGATTCCCTGCAGCGCGAGCTCGAGGAAGCGCGGCGCCGTCAGGGCAAGGCGGCAGAGCCCGCCACGAATCCGGCGGCGCGCCCCGACGCCACCGGCAATGGTGCGGCAGGCGGCGGAGAGGTGATGGCGACGCTGCCCGTGATCACGGAGCGGCCCGCGACGGCCGCGACCGGACAGCTCGACTTCAATGACGTCAGCCGGTGGAAGTTGAAGAGCACTCAGCGTCTCGGAGGCGGCCTCTCGTCGGCGGCCGTGAGCGGCGATCGCGGTCTCTTCGCCGTCGGCGCCGGCCGTGAAGGAAAGATCACCGTGCTCGACTCCGCCGGCAAGACGGTCGGCCGTTTCGCGCTCGCCGGCTTCAAGGCGCAGACGCTGTCGGACATCGGCTTCCTGCCGGGCCGCGAAGCCGTCGTCGTGGCCATCGAGGGCAAGGGGCTCGATGTCTACGGTCTCGACGGCCGGCGCATCGCCTCGCTCGCCATGCCCGACGTCTACACCTTCGCGCTGCGCACGCCGGCCGGCTCCCGCAGCCTCTACGTCCTGAAGCGCCGGCCGCCACCGGCGGCGAGCGGGCTCGACGTCCTCGAGATGCGCGGCACGGATCTGGTGCGGGTCGCGAGCTACGACCTCGGAGCGATGCCCGGCGCCATCGACGTCTCGCGCGACGGGACGCGGCTGCTGATGGAGGATCGCACCAACCACCGTCTGTCGATGATCGAGCTGCCGAGCCAGCGCGTCATCTGGTCGATGAGCTGCACATGCAGCGGCGCGTTCGGTGACGGCGACCGCCTCGTCGTCGTGGCCGGCCGTCTCGGCGAGGCCGCGGGCGACTTCCGCAAGCCGGTGACGCTGGCCCTCGTCTCCGCCGCAGACCCCAACGAGGGGCGGGTCTTCGAGCCGGGCATCAAGGAGAGCGTCGAGATCGCGGACGTCTCGCCCGACGGCCGCTTTGCGGCGGTAAGGACGACCAATATCGGCCGCGTCTACATCATGTCGATCGAGTCCGTGGCCGATGGCTGGGACCCCGACGTCGTGCTCGAGGACAATTCGCGCCAGAACGTGGTCGGCGGCCACTTCGTCGCCGGCGGCTTCGTCTCGGCCTCCGGCGACAACAACGTGCGCTTCTGGGGCCGCTGAGGACTACACCGCCGCTTCAGCGCGCGGCCGCGCCTCTTCCGGACGCGCATCGGAGTCGATCAGATGATCTGCTCCGCACGCCCCACCCCTTCAACACTTCTTGGCTATGACCGGCAGCCGCTTTCTGGCGTCGTCGTGCCCCGCCTCGGCGGCCTTGCGATACCACCCGGCGGCGGCCTTGCAGCTTGCCGCCACGCCGCGCCCCTCCTCGAGAAATACGCCGGCGTTCCACATCCCGGTGCTGTTGCCCGCCTCGCCGGCCTTCACATACCAGCCGTACGCGGCGGGCAGGTCGACGGCACCGCCGCGCCCATGCTCAAGCATCGAGCCGATGCGCAGCATGCCGCTGGCATAGCCCGCCTCGGCCGCCCGCGTGTGCCAGCCGCGCGCCTGCCGCTCGTCCTTGGCGACACCGTTGCCCTCCTCGTACGCCTCACCGATGTTGAACATGGCTGCACCGGAGCCGAGCGCGGCCGCCCGCTGCCACAGCGATAGCGCCTTGGCGTACTCGCGTGCCCCTCCCCCGCGCCCGTCGGAGCTGTAGACACCGAGATAGTTGAGCGAATCGACGTGGCCCCGCGCCGCGCCACGCTCGAACCAGCGCCTGGCCTCCACCTCGTTCTTCTTGACGCCGGTCCCGGTGTCAAAGATCTCGCCCAGCCGCGCCATGGCGTCGCCGGAGCCGTGGTCCGCCGCACGCTGGTACCATTCGATCGCGGTGGCGGCACTCTTCTGCACGACGGTGCCGTTCTCGTACGCCTCGGCGATGAAGCGCATGGCGCTCGTCTCCCCCAGTGCCGCGGCCTTGCGGTACCAGCCGAGTGCCTCGACCTCGTCTTTCGCGACCACCGTGCCCTCCGCGTAGGCGAGTCCGATGTAGGTCATGGCCGTGCTGCTGCCGCGCTCGGCGGCCTCGCGGAAGAGACGCAGCGCCTCCTTCTTGTTCTCGGCCACGCCGTTGCCGTCGCGCAATCGCACCGCGTAGGACATCTTCGCTGAGGAGCTGCCGAGGTCCATCGCGCGGCGATACCATCCGGCGGCGGCGGCGGAATCCTTGGAGAGACCCCAGCCCTCGTCGGAGAGCCCGGCCAGAAGCTCCATCGCCGACGTATCCCGCCGCTCGGCCAGCCGCCTGAGGCGCGGGACGAGGCTCCGGAACATCTCGAGACCGCGCGCCTTGTCGGCGGCGACGCCCTCGCCGTGCATCAGCGCGGCGGCGGCGCTGTAGACGCCCGAGACGCTGCCCAGCGCGGCGGCCTTCTCGTTCCACGCGTAGGCCTTGGCGAGATCGAAAGGCGTTCCGTTACCGCTGGCGTAGGCCGAGGCGAGCGCGGCCATGGCACTGCGCGAGCCCTGACCCGCTGCCTCGCTCTGCAAGGCGAAGGCGCGCTCCAATTCCGGCTTGCCGGTGATCGAGCCGCCCTCGAGACAATAGGAGAGGTCCGTCTTCGCCCCGACATGGCCCGCATTGACCGCCTGCTCGACCAGACGGCACCCCTGCACCCGGTCAAAGGTGAGCCCGCCGATGCCGTTGTAGAGATAGCCGCCGAGGCGCAGCACCGCCTCGGGATAGCCGCGCTCGGCGGCCCGGCGCATGATCGCCACGGCCTCCGGAGCGTTGCCGTCGAGCTCGAGCAGGCGTGCGAGCTGGGTGTCGAGCCGCGGCGCGTCCGGGCGACCGACGGACTGCGCCACGGCCTTGCGGCAGACGGCAATGGCGCCGAGATCGACGGCCTCATCGTCCAGCCCCGGTGCCTGCCGCTTCGGGTCGTCCGGGATCGCCGCCCGGGTGTCGCAGGTCTTGATGTTGTCGACGAAAAACGCCGACCACAACTGGCTCAATCCGACCGCCATCGCCACGAGCCCGATGGCGATCTGCGCCGGCCGGCTCCAGGCGGTGGCACTCCGGCCCGGGCGCGGGGCCGCGACAGGGCCGATATCCACCGGCATGACTCTGGTCGGATCCACCGGCGCGGTGGCATTCTCGGCCACCGGCGGAACGACGTGCGCGGGCTGCCACGAAGCGGCTGGCGCGGCAGCCGTCGGGCCGGGCGTGAGCAGCCGCGTCGGGTCGGGATCGGGCAGCCGGTCCGCGCCGCCCGGCATCAGGCTGCGCCGCCACGCGGCGATCGACGGCGGCCGCTCCCGGTAGTCGAGCTTCAGCGCCGCGTCGATGGCTTCGAGGAAGTCCGCACGGTAGCCCGGCGGCGCCAGCTTCCCGACAGGCACGTAAGGGTCGCTCGGCCAGCGGCTGTTGGCGTCAGGCGGACGCTTGCCGGTCACCGCCGCGTAGAGCGTGGCGCCGACGGCATAGATATCGCTCCACGGACCCTGCGACTGTGCCTCGGTGGAATACTGCTCTGGCGGCGAGTAGCCGATCTTCACGATGGCCGACATCTGGGCCGAATGGTCGGACAGCGCCTTCCGCGCGGCGCCGAAATCCAGGAGCACCGGCGTGCCATTGCGGCGCACGTAGATGTTGTCTGGCGCGATGTCCCGGTGCAGCAGGCCCTCGCCGTGCAGAGTGGCGAGCGCATCGAGAATGGGCACGGCAATGGCGTCGAGCTCGGCCTGCGCCGGCGGCCGCCCGAGACCAGCGAGCCAGTCGCCGAAGGTGGCGCCGTCCTCGAACGTCAACACCATGTAGGCGGTGCCGTTGGCCTCGAACACGTTCGAGACGCCGACGATTGCAGGATGGTGGAAGCGAGCCAGGGCACGCGCCTCGTCGAGGAAGCGGGCGAGCCCCCACTCGTAGGTCTTGTGCCCGTCCGAGCGCGGTACGATCTCGCCGGAGTCCCGCACGGCGAAGGCGCGGGGGAAGTACTCCTTCATCGCGAAGTCCTTGCCGAGCCGCACGTGCTCGACGCGGTAGGTGACGCCGAAGCCGCCCGAGCCGAGGGTCGACTTGATCCGGTAGGCATCGATGACGGTGCCGGGCGTCAGCGTGTCCGAAGCCGTGCGCGCGGCCGGGATGCGGGTACTGTCCTGGCTCACGGCGCCCCCTTACCGGACGGCCGCGCGCCCGCGGGTGGCTCCACCGGGGGCGGCTTCTCTGGCGAAGCCGGAGATGGCGGCTGGGAGGGTGAGAGTGATGGCGCCGAGGATGGTGATGGCGACGTCGGCGTCGCGGCGTCGCGCGTGTCCGGCCTCTCGCCGGAGGCACGTTCCGGCACGGCGTCGGCGGCTTTTCGCTTTGGGCGCGTGGCCGGCATCGCGGGCGTGGGTCCGCGCCCGGTGGCGGGAGAGACGGCCTCCGGAGGCGGCGCAACGGCCGGGACCGGCGGCGCGGTCCCCGATCGCCACCAGGTGCCGAGCAGCAGCGCCGACAGGAAGACGCCAACCACAGCCGCGGCGAACGGTGCCCACCCTGGCAATCGCTGCCTTTCGCGTCCGGCCGGCGCCGGCGTGCTCGTGCTCGGGCCCGTGCCGCTCTCGGCAATGGCGACGCTGCAAGGCTCGCCGATCCGCCGCGTGACGCCTGCACCAGAATGGTCGCCGGATTTGCCCGCAGGCTGCCCGGCGCTGCCGCCGACCGTCAGGACGACGACAGTGGTGTTGTCCTGGTGCGCATGCCCCGCGGCGTCGGTCTCGGCCACGAGCCTGCGGGCCAGATCCGTGGCGCCGGAACTCTGCCCAGCCCGCGCGATCGCGGCGATGGCAGCGGGAGAGAGCGTGTCGAGCCCGTCGCTGGCGAGCAGCACCACGTCTCCCGGCAGCAGCCGCAGCGGATCGGCGGGGTGATCGACCAGCGCCACGTCACCACCGTCGATCGCCGAGCATAAGGCGTTTCGGTTGGGCGCCGAGCTTGCCGACTTTTCCGGGATGAGGCCGGCCTCGGCCTGCTGATCGAGCGCGGCGCCGAGCGAGTGGTCGGCGTTGAGACGGCGAAGCGCGCCATCGCGCAGAAGCAGCAGCGAGGAATCCCCGACGCTCAGCCAGCGCAGCCCGCCGGCGTCGACGACGGCTGCCACGAGCGTCGTGCCCATGCCGCGCAGTTCGCCGTTTTTGCGCACGGCACTGGCGATGGCCGCCGAGGCGGCCGCCATCGCGCCGGGGAGATCGTCCGCCGTACCGGCTCTCAGGTGACCGAGGAAGGCGTCGCAGGCGAGCCGGCTTGCCACTTCGCCGGAAGCATGGCCGCCGAGCCCGTCGGCAACCAGCAGCACGAGCTTCGAGCCAGCCTCCCCGTCCTCGAGAACGGCGATGCGGCTGCTGTCCTCCTGGTCGGGGCGCTGGCCCTGGCTGGCCGCGGCGGCCGCCTCGAGCTCAAGCGTTCTCGCCATCGCCGCTCGCCAGCCAATCGAACCCGGGACCGCAGAACGGCACGAACTGGAGCTTGGTGCGGCCGATCTCGATCACGTCCAGCGCCGCGAGCGCGACCGGCGCCATGACCGGCTCGCCGTTTCGCCGCACGAGGTTGGTCCGGCCGCCGTGATTGACGAAGAACTGCCGCTTGCGCTCGTCGTAGACGACATATGCGTGCGCCTCGCGCGAGATCTGGTCGTCTCCGAAATCGAGCGCGATGCGCTGGCCTGGACCGCGCCCCACCGCGTTCTGCCCGTAGTGCACCGTGCGGCTCGCGCCCTTGCCCGGTCCATCGACGACGACCAGCCAGCCGACCACGGGATCGATCCCCGGAGCGGCCCCCCTCGGTGTCCCGGCCTCGTGCACGTATCGTGTCGCGGCGGCATCCCCGGAAGGCGCTGGCGGGCTGGCGACCGGGGGAGACGCGGCGAGCGGCGCACCCGGCCTGGCCAGCATCTCGGCGGGCGGGCTGTCGTTGCTTCTTATGATGAGGCGGGTCGGGTCGTTGGGACCGGCCGGCCGGCCGGGCTTGTCGGATCCATGCGCCATCGGCCGTAAACTCCCCACTCAACGACTGCGGCACGAACCCGTCGCAGGCGAGACGATCCGATCCCGCTTGTCACAGTCCGTATCCTTTGCAACCCTACAATCGCTCCAGGGTATTGGGTAGGGGGTTCATCACGATGCGTTGCAAGTCGTTCGGACGTTTCGTGCTGACCGCGCTGACGCTGGCAGTCATCCCCTTCCTCCTCGGCTTCGACATCGATCGCGCGACCCCCGGCGTCTACCGCATCGATGTCACCAAGGCGAACGGCGGAGCGGGTGGCTCCGGCTTCCTCGTCTCCGGACACCGCCTGGTGGTCACCAATAACCACGTCGTCGAGGGCGACGACGTGCAGCGGGTGGTGATCGCCTTCCTCGAGTACGGCCGTCCATCGGTCGTCGGAGCGCGCATCGTGGCGACCAGCCCCGGGCAGGATCTCGCCCTGCTAGAGGCGGAGCGCGACCTCCCCGGCACGGCCTTCACGCTTGGAACCTACGTTCCAGCGCCTGGGCTTGATGTCGTCGCGATCGGCTATCCCGGCGCCGCCGACTTCCCGACCCTGGATCGCGACCAGCAGGGCAATACGCGGTTCCGCGACGCCTTTTTCACGCCCACCGTCACCCGCGGCGTTGTCTCGCGTTTCATCGAGCAGTCCACCTTCAATAGCGGCGCCGCCGTCGTCCAGCACACGGCTCCGACGAACCATGGCAACAGCGGCGGCCCGATGTTCGACGACTGCAACAACGTAATCGGCGTCACGACATTCGGACCGGCCGCATCCGAGCAGAGCCAGGGCATCCTGTTCTCGGTCCATGCGCGCGAGGTCGAGGCATTCGCGCGCCGCTACGCGCCGAGCGTCGCAACCACCATGATTGCCTGTCGTGCCGTCTCGGCGCGCGAGGCGAGCCAGCAGATGGTGGGCGCTACGCTCATCATAACCGCGATGCTGAGCATCATGGCCGTGGTGATCTACCGGATCTACCGCCGCAAGCCGCAAGTCGCCGGCGCCACCCACAGCTTCGTGCGCGAGCGCGTCGAGTCGGCGCTGGCGAAGCAGGCGAGCCCCGCCGCGGCGAAGGCGGGCGGCGCGTCCGGGCCCGGTGGCGCCGGTCCGGGCGGTGGCGTGCTGCGCCTCGTCCCACTCGCGGGGGGCGCCGCCCTCACCGTCGATACGGCGGCACGCGGGACGGTACGCATCGGGCGCGGCTCGGACGCCGACCTGATCATCGACCGCGACACGATATCCAAGATCCACATCGCCATCTCGCGCGACGCGAGCGACCGCGCCTGGGTCGAGGACCGCAACTCCACCAACGGCACGTTCCTCGACGGGAAGCGGATCACGCGCGCCGAGCTGAAGCCCGGCGGCAAGCTGCGCCTCGGCGACGTCGAGTTGCTGGTGCAGTGAGCCTTCTGCGGCGTGCCAACCAATCGTCCTCGGGCCTGAGGATTATCCGCTGAGAAGTTTTGTAATGGTGCTGCGAGAGAGGATTGAACTCTCGACCTCTCCCTTACCAAGGGCGTGCAGCGAGAACATCAATAGGTTAGCTCTCGCGCATTGTTGCGCACTCTCGCGCACATACTACCCATAAAGTCAATAAGTTAATAGCCATGCCTCGCGCGAGAGTGCGCACCGCACCGCGGCTTTGCGCTGCATTGGTGTGTCCGCGGTGTGTCCGACAGATCGAATCGCGTATGCTGCCGTCTTGCGGCTCGCGCGCGGGCGCCGCACCCCGAGTGAGCACCCGATGGACCTCCCTAGCAAACAGAGAGACGTGGACCGCTTGGTCGCCACGGGCGAAGTGGGCACGTACAAATCCGGGAAAGTGCCAGGCCTGTATCTTGAGGTCATCGCTGCTGGTGTAGGCCGCTACAAGGTCCGCTTCGAAAAGGTCGGTGGCCGGGCACGACGCCAGCAGGGCAAACATACGCTTGGCAACGCCAAGATCATCACCATAGGCCAAGCGGAGGAGGCTGCGAGGACGTTCCTAGCGACCCTGCAAACGACCGGGAAAGACCCTCGTGGCGATACTTCCGCTTTAACGATTGGCGAACTGTTCCAACGCTGGCTAACTACCTATGCACAGCAACAACGGAAGAAGTGGAAAGACGATTCAGCCTTCTTCACTCGACATATTGAGCAACGACTTGCCCGCAGGGCAGTCAATGAACTTAGCAAACGAGCACTGATAGAAGTACTCGACGACATACATCTAGCAACGACGGGTTATGTTGTGAACGATGCGCAGCGTTTGCTGTCTGCTGTCCTCAACTGGGCCGAAGGCGAAGCCATCATAGACGTCAGCCCGGCTCGCGGCATCCCTAAGCGCTTCAAGGAGACGGCTCGCGACCGCGTCTTATCGCATGACGAGCTACGCAAGCTTTGGCTTGCACTCGACGGCGTCCCTCTTCGAACAGCGCGTGCAATTCGCTTGCTTATTCTGCTCGGCCTCAGAGAAGGCGAGGTTATCGGTGCGCAAAAAGACGAGATTGCGGGCGAAGTGTGGACCCTGCCTGGAGAACGAATAAAGGCCCAAGTCCCTCATGTCGTTGCGCTTCCGCCTATGGCACAGCAAATCATCACAGAAGCATGCGCGGCGTACCCCGCCTCACCTTGGCTATTCCCTGCTGTGTTCGCGGGACGCAAGCTACGCGACAAACCGATGAACCGGAGCACGACCGAGCACGAGTTTGCCAATCTGGCCGTCAAGCTCGGGATGATCGACGCCGGGGGCAAGCCAAATACGGGAATTCATGACCTACGGCGCACGGTGGCAACCAATCTCGCGGCCCTCGGGGTGGCTCCCGATCTGATCGGTCGCATCCAAGGCCGCGGATTAAAAAGCGGCGATGTTGGCGTAAATTGGATCTACAATCGCCACGCCTACGTGGCCGAACGCCGCGCGGCGCTCGAACGTTGGCAGGAGAAGCTAATGGAGATTGTGGCCCAGCCCAGCTGAACTTCCGCCCCGTGCTGGTCGGTCCGGTGCGGCAGGTGCGCCACATCGTGCCACTGACCGAGGGACGCCCAGCCATGCCTCCACCGATTTTCGTCGGGCTATCGGTCTCGGCGGCGGCAACCGCTTGCACAACATGGGCGGTTTTGCGCAGCTCCACCTTGTCCGGCCAGCTGCGTCGCCGCCCCACCATCGAGATGATCTCGGCCGCCAGACCGTCCTTACTCCCGTAGAGAAGCGCCGCGTCGGAAACTCTGGGCTCGACGCCTGCTTGAAATTGGCGAAGGGCGCCCACCTGAGGGAAAAGATCAGGCCAGCACTCGTTCCAGCGTGAAATACCGGCTGGTCGCGATCCTGACACACACGTGGAACCCCGCCCTTGCATTCCGCCACCAGTGTGTGCATTCGTTTCCCTCTGTGCAGTCGCAGAACCTGACTTGAGAAGTAGGCAACCGGGTTGCCGCAATCGAACTAAACTCGAGGGCGATGTCCGCCATGGAAAGAATGTGATGATAAATAAGAACCTAGCCAGCATCGCACTCGGTGTCGTCATCGGAATTGTGCCCGCAGCCGCGATGTTCGACACCTACTTTGTCCGGCGAGAACCAATAACGGCGTGGGGTGCCGTATTTCGTCGGGGTGATAACGACATGTCTTCGCGCATCAATGAAATAGACGTTGGATCGTTTGCATTCCAGTATCGAGGATCACAATCTTGCAAGACTAAGGCCGAGAAGGCAGTCAGCTCGATCGGTCGGGTGCTTATGGTCGACAATGAAACGGTTACCGGGAAGCTCGGTCTTTCCCGTGTCGCTGTCCGCTGCCAAGCAACTCAAGAAGGCACACTTACCATCGTTTACGGAGCGTCATTTGACAAAACGGAGCTGTCGAAAACCTTGCACGCAATAATAGATCAACTTAGACGCGATTGACTGAGCCAGGCGGGAGATTTATGCTGAGCTAGCAAGCTGATCTCTCGCAAGACACAGCCCCTTTAACAACCGCCACCCTTAATTGACGGCAATTTTTCGCTGCAACGCATTCATATACAATTCGAGCCACCCGCTGCCCCGCAGTTCCGCCAACGAACAACCGACGAGTCTCGCCTGAGCGAACAAGATATTTCTCATCATCACAGATTAAATTGCATTCAGTTGCAACGGCGATCGATGCCCACGATGCCTTCAGATCGACATCAACCCACTGACCACGAATAAACGCCTTCGCAGATTTCCATGAGGGGTCTGCCGATTTAGCCACAAAGATCCCGTCCTCAACGTCAAGAGGATTATCTGGCGAGACCCAAATAGCGGGCGTGTTTGGTCTGGCTAGCACTGCTAACGTGAAAAATAATAGAACAAACATATCAAGCATAGCCACGATCCCAGTCCGATTCGTCGGCACGTCGTTCTCTCGGTGTTTCTTTAACATACCCCAGTGTCCATGGTTACTCCGATCCGAGAGTCGACTGGGCACCTTTAACGCCCTTCGTGGCGGCCGTAGCCTTCCGACCAAGGCTCACCGTCCAGACGAATTGATTTACGACGTTTGCAAACGCACCCAAAATTGTCATGCTGGCCGATACGGCAAAATGGGAAAGGAACTGATCGTAATCCGGCGCCTCACCAACGCCAGCAAAGTATAACATGATTCCATAGAGGGTGCCTGCAATGCCGAGCATTGGAGTGGCTTCTATGCACCACGAAGCCAGCCTCACGCTCCCGACACTCAATGGCCAGATAAAACTGATCAATAGATAGAAAATAGAAATAGAGGTGGCGCAGACAATTCCAAAAATCAGGAGTCGAATTATAAAGGCATCACGTGTTACGCGCTTGTCAAGATCTGAAAACCATGACTGGCCCTCATTGGCGGCTTCTTTGCCCGCCTCTACGCAAGTGCCAGAGGTTTTGCACACGCAATCATCTACGGTTACGCCCAACTGAACGTCGCGCCCAATAATTCTCGCCTCCTGCGCAATTAGGCACTGTCGAAAGCTGGTCCATTCGGCAAGTGACCATGCCCGTTTATATTTAGTCTGCTCGCCTGGCGGGATGGCCGATTGACCTGCAATTGCACCTAGAAGCGCTACGCAGAAGGAGGCAGCCAAACCTACCGATATGAGACCAACAAGCAGCGCTATGGTCCATCTGATTAATTTGTGACGCGCGTCACCCTCACCGGCGGCTCCCTTCGCAGTCGAGAAATTCTTTAGATGACCAACCATGTTTACGCCCCCCCCCGGATCGCGTTTCCCCCTCTACATACACCCAATTGCCAAACGACGCAGTCTGAAAGACAACCTCGTTCTTCTTGAAGGTGTCGCTTTTCGTCAAGACTTGACCGTCCGCAAGCGGCGTTTCTGTGTGAGGGAATTCGCGTAACCGGAGATCGTCTCGACGGGTCACGACACGGCAGTAGCGGTAGATACGTGGGCAAGGCGGAGCGTCCTTAATCACTCGCGCGAACTCGGTTCGCTTTGCGTCCATGTATTCAAATAACGGCGTCATATTTGTGCAAATCCCCGCGATACTCTGTAAATCTCGGTCGATCGCTTGCTCATGGTACTGGCGAGCTTTGTCAGCAATGAAACTGCTAACCTGCGTGTTCAGGGCGTAGCGCCGATGCTCGCATTTTGACATATCAAGGCGAGAGATTTGAGCTATGTAGTCTCTTATAAGCTGAAGAGCCTCTGGGTTCCTGATGCAACTCGCTGCGGCTTGGAGAGCCGCCTCGCGCATGTTGCTACTAGCGCTACCCGGCGGCTCTTGCCCCGGAACAGCGATTTCAGTGCTCGCAATTGACAATGCGAAGAGAAGCGTCAATCGAACCAACTGGAAATGCCGCATTGTAGCCGTCCTTTGGTCTCTGCGCTCGAGTAGCCAAACAGTTATTTACACGCTGTGGGGCTAAGTCGGTTCTTAAGCTCAAGCGATCCAGAGGTTTGGTTTCTCGCAACGCGCGTCAATGGGAACCAACCAACGTCTAACGACCTCGTGCTTTTGTCGGAGACGAATTCAACCTTAGCCCAGGACAGAATGGCTCCCTCAATAAGCGCAGTTTCAGCTTTGAAGTTCGTCGATGCCACAACGTCCAGAACGGTTACAGGTTCATAGGCAAGCAAGGCACGAATTTTTTCCGCATCTTCTGACTGGGATCGGTAGAGAAACGCGCTGGTCTTTATTGCCCTCTCCATCGGAAGATAGTAGCAAGCACTCTTTTTGATTATATCGCTTCCTGGTATATTGACCTTCGACGCCGTTGAGCTAGCCTCCATGCGAGTGTTCATGTTGGGACCTGGAGTAATCTGAGTCAGATCTTCCACAACTGCTAATCGCTGCCGCTTCCCGTGCTTGCTTAGCATTGATAACAACTCGTACAACCCTGAAGAGGCCTGCTCAGCATTTGTGCCCTCTACGAATCGGAACCGCAATGGGTCGCTTAATCCCTCAAATGAGAGTTGATATATTCCACCCGGCGCCGCAGAAAAAGCTAGCCCCTCGACTTTGGCCACTTTGTCTCGGAGTGCCAAGAATATAGACTTTGGTGTTTCGGACACCGACAGCATGCCAACACCGAGTTCAGGTACATCTATGTTGGAGTGCGCGTAAAATTGAGCATTGTGTTTGAGCTTGCCGCCGTCAAGCCAAAATTCTTGTATCGCAAGCCCTGATAAGTCAAAGCCTGCAAAGCGGTAGATTGTTGCTCCTCGAAACGCACTGGCCTGCTGGTTAGTGAATGGCTCGATTACGTTATCCGGATGGCGCTTTTGAACCTCCACCATGACGCGGCTAACCGCGTCATTGAGGCGCTTGATAGAACCTGCTTGGGCAGGCGCAAGAGACGAAGTGGCGCTGCCTATTTCATGGAGTTGAGCCGAAATACCCTGTAATGACCTAAGGGCCTCAAGCGTGAGTAGTGGGTCGTTGCTTTGTAGTTTCTCAGCGGCAGCACTCTCGGCCACGTCAAATCCTAACGACACCAATTTCGACAAAAGCTCGGTGCAAATAGGGTCGAGTTGCACCCGGTTTGATTGGACGTCATCCAGAACGTTCTCAAGCGATCGGATCTTCGTTCCAATCGCAGTCGTGAGTGTTTGATACCCCCCGTTTTCGAAGTAAGTCGCAATTTCGTTCGCTGTTTCGGGTATAGCCGATTGACACGATACCTGTGCGGCAAACGTGGAGCTGTTCGATAGAAACAGACTTCCGAATGCTATTGCGATAGCAGTGGCGCGGAACGGCATAGCATGACTCCTAGCGCAGGGGGGGCGGCGCCTGTTTTTCCTCGGGCAAGGGGACTTTCTGCTCAGGCAGTGCTGTGGGTGGATCAGATTGTTGCTTTGGGGTTTGAGATTCAATCGACTTGGGCTGCGTTGGCTCCCTTACGAGGATCTTTGCGCGGTAGGTCGCGACCGCTAATTGATAGCTTTGAAGTATAGCCTGAAGCGGGCCTTCCGAGCGCTCAATGCGCTTGGAAATGAATACGACTTCTTCCATTGCGACAACTTGGGCCTCAAGATTCTGGGCAATCGCCCGAGCTTTTTGCTCCTTGACGTAAAAGCATTTTGCCTCCTCTTGTTCCAGGCTCGCAATTTCGTCCCCTGTTTCTTTCTTTCGCCGCTCGCGCACCTTGGAATTAGAAGCGCGTTCGACGTCTACAAGCGTTCTTTGAGCTTCGCCTAGACTCTCGCTAATCTTCCGACATTCTGCGTCTTTCAGGCGCAATTCTGAGACGGCTCCTTCTGATTCTTTCGCTTGGTCGAGGAAGTGCTTCAGCTTACCGTAATCAGCATTAACCTGCTGCGCCTTTTTCTTAAAGTCGTCTGCAATGCTTATGATAGTGCCAAGTAATCGCCGCTCATCTTCTGTCTGAGGCTCGCCAAAATCTTGTTTTTTGGGCTGGGGCGGCTGCGGAAGTTCCTTTCGTTGCTCAAGTCGCCGTTGGGCGTCCTCTTTGATTCCGGGCTTTGGTCGACGGTAATCGGGAACTTCGTCTCGCGCCTTGGAATGGCCGCGAGATTGGGATGTAGTGCTTTGTGGCCAAGATTGAGTCGGCGCGAAGCAAATACAAGCTAACGCCAAAACCAGACGCCGCAACACGAGCATTCTCCTTGGTGATGATCACACGGCTGAAGTTGATTGCTTCTCAAAGTTAACGGGGTTTCCCGCAAAGTTCAGCCAGCCGCGCTTCGGAACCAGCGTCTAGCTGGGCGATTGGGCCTGGCGCCTTTGTGCTTTCTTTGCGGATTTTTGAAAAGCCATGGTATGCGCCACACAAATGTCGCGTGTAAAGAGCAGGAGCCTTCTTAGCCTCGGTAGTCATGAGTCGGATCTGGACCATTGCTTCCGCTTGCTCTAGCTGTGTCTTTCGCATTTGCTCAAGTAGAGGGCTTTTCCGCAGAGAACTACCGGAGCCACAGTCCGTACATACGGCAGAACCGCCCGCCATTGCGGGAAGTGAACTGGCGACCGCTAAAGCGGCGATGAGCGCGGCCTTGGGTATAGACTTCATCAACATCGCCTCCGGAGCATGAGCATTCTTCGCTGTTACGACCGCGGTTTTCGCGATTCCCGATTACTCTCGTAAAGCTACAAACTTGCACGAGATTACATCATGGTGCCTGTCTCAAGCTTGTGACCGGTGTTGCCAAACAAGACCCGGGTGGTTATCTTTCCGCCATCCGAGTTGACTACTTAGGCTCGATTGCGAAACGATTGCAAGTTCGTTGACGTACCTTCGGCACGGATACCTAAGACGCGTTCTTGTGTTTTCTCTGCTAATACAATGCGCTGGCGGCCGTGGCTGACGAATGCTCGTGCTGCGAGTGACGGCACTGCGGTGGTCGCCGCAGGGGCTCTGCCCTTGGCCTTTGGGGGACTGGCGCTCGACCAGCTGCGCTCACGGGCGAGCAGCGGGCACCGGCCTGTCAACGAACGCGCGGCGGCTTGGCGAAGGCGCAGCCCCTCAGTTGCAGACCCGGTTGCCAAGGATGGTGATGCACTGACGCTGGCGAACCGCCCGACGCTCCTCGGGGCGCTTCGTGACGAGCGGCCCGTAAAGGCCGTCCATCGGTGGCGCCTTGCGAAGATCATTGACGACTTCGGTGCAGATCCGGGCGATGTCGCTCGGGCTCGACCGTTTGGTCCACTTGTGAATGACCGCGTCAACGCCCTCGATAGAGACAGCACTGTCGCAGTTGGGGTCGTAGGAGAGCATATCGTCTTCGAGCTCCTTGACCGCGTTGTTCAAGCCCTGGTGGAGGGCATAGGCCGGGCAGTGACGCTTGACGAACACGACGTTGGCCATGAACTCGATCATGCGCTGCTCGGCGGCCTCGCAGCGCATCTCGGTCGCCTTGATGCGCTCGGCTTCTGCCTTGGACTCGGCTTCCTCTCTGCGCTTCTGCACGTCGGCGTAGGTCGGCGAGCCGACTGCATTGGCTGCGCTCGGGCCGCCGAACTGGCTTGCCTCCGCCGCCTTGGCCTTGGCGGCAGCAAGCTCCTGCTCTGCCTTCGTCTGAGCGGCGCGTGCCTTCGCGAGTTCGGCTTCCATAGCCGCCAGTTTCTCAGCCTGGGCTTGGGCCGTACCTTCCTTGCTCACCTGCGAGCCACCACCGGGAACCGACGAGCGCGCCCCCTCGAAGACAGTTGGAGGTGCAGGGTGTTTCTCCAAATTTTTCTTTCGGTTCTGCTCCGCCGCCTCGTTGGCCTCAATCGTGCTTAGGGTCATCCGTATTGCCAGATGGTTCATGGGCACTTTCTCGTCCATGTCTTTCTCATAGTCGGCGACCATTCGATTGAAGGTGGCTCTGTCGTAGACATTGCCGAATTGCCACAGCCACGCCCTTCTCCTTTCGTCCTTCATCTTCTCGGCTTGCAAGCGCAGAATATAAGCTTGATCCTTCTTTATTTGCTCTTCGGGAGAGTCGGCCTTGGCCGAGCTCACAGCGGCGCTGGCAGCGACGGCCAGAAGCGCGGCTGCGAAACCGATAATGATTTTCTTGTGCATCGTAGTCTCCAGTATGCTAGCTGGGTCTAGGTCACGCCTTGAGCTCTATAGCGCCGGCCCTCCTGGAGCCATTGCGCACGACGACGACAGGCTTGGTGACGACCGCGGGCATCTCTGGCGACTTGGGAACAACCGGGGCGGCGTCGCCGAGATGAACGCAGGCGCGCGGGTCGGGGTGGCGGCACTGCTTATACTTCTCGAACAGGCATTCCCCGGCCACGAGCAACAATCGTCAGATGCCTAGCATAAGCGGCCAGCAGCCAGAGAATTCAGTGCAGCGTGTCCACAAAATATAACGTTTACTGATTCTTGCGCTCGGGTAACTATGCGCGTCTCGCCGGGTACACCCTACCGCGACACTCGGCCCGAGACACCCCTCGCGTCTCTTTAGGGTGTCGATTTGACTTATGCGACATGTTCCTGCTATGTTCTACCCATATGAGACACCTCTCGGGGGCGAACATGGCAGAGACCTACGGCTACGCTAGGGTCAGCACGACCGACCAAGACCTCAGCATTCAACGAGCCGCGTTGAAAGCGGCAGGCTGCACCGTCATCAGGGCCGAGAAAGCATCAGGAACCAGCCGAGACGGCCGAATCGAGCTGGCCACCCTCATCGACTTCATTCGGCGCGGCGACACCCTTGTGGTCACGCGCATTGATCGCCTGGCCCGGAGTCTTCGGGACCTGCATGTCAATCGGCGTCGAACTTTGACCCCTTATCGGCGTGCAATATTGACCCCTTGGGTGCGCAGTCGTTGAGCCGGCCGAGGCCGGAGCTGCGGAGCGAGAGCGGAGCAGCGGAGGGCTTGGCCGGC